>OHJG01000425.1_pt1 | contig 21917 bp, 16 predicted proteins | sample 1568481 | NCBI WGS metagenome assembly OHJG01 (sample SAMEA3879505, study PRJEB24766) | human gut metagenome | biome: human-associated habitat; feature: feces | place: USA | collected 1985/1987
GTTCAGCACAATGCCTACTCGGCGGCTGGGTTCGCCCGCCAGCACAAGGGCCTCGCCCTTGCCGTAGCTGCGCACCACGGCGCCCAGCTGGCTCAGCAGGGTCTGCAGCTCTTCAGCGGTCAGACCATTGAATAATGAGGTGGAGCATAACAGCGAAAGATAGTTTTTCATCGCAAATTTGTGGGAAAGACCTGGGGTCTCCACAGCCCTCCTGCAATTCCGTTGCACACGCAACGGTATTTTTGATTCTATTATAGTAAACTTAGACCCGCAAAGCAAATGATTTTGCAAATTTGCTTTGTAAAAAATATAAAAAGACAGTCCGATGATTCTGTGCAAAGTTTTTGCGGCACAGGAATCGTGCTGTCTGATGAGGAAAAGAGGGAACCCCGCATGAAAAAACTGACATCTGTGCTGCTGGCTCTGGCCCTTGCGCTGAGCCTTGCCGCCTGCGGCGGCGCAGCATCCGGCACCACTGCTTCCAGCGCTGCCTCCGGCGAAGCCGTCTCCGAAGCTGCTTCCAGCGAGGAAGCCAAGGAGCTGTCCACCACCGATGCGCTGCGCATCGCCGGCCTGAAGGGCCCCACCACCATGGGTCTGGTGAACCTGCTGAGCATGGAAGAGGACGGTACCGCTTCCATGGACTACGATCTGCAGCTCTACGGTGCTGCCGATGAGATCGTGCCCCTGCTGATGAAGGGCGAGCTGGACATGGCTGCCATCCCGGCAAATCTGGCTGCGACTCTGTATCAGAAGACGGAGGGCGGCATTCAGGCTGTTGCCGTCAACACGCTGGGCGTGCTGTACGTAGTGGAAAAGGGCGGCGATACGGTTCAGTCCATGGCAGATCTGAAGGGCCGAACCATCCTGTCCACCGGCAAGGGCACCACGCCCGAGTACGTGCTGCGCTACCTGCTGACCCAGAACGGCATTGACCCGGACAAGGACGTGACCATTGAATACTACAGCGAGGCCACCGAGGTCACGGCTCAGATGGCCAATACCGAGGATGCCATTGCCGTCCTGCCCCAGCCCTATGTGACCGCTGCAGGCCTGCAGGACGACACCCTGCGTGTGGCTCTGGACCTGACCGAGGAGTGGAACAAGGTGGCCGATACCCAGCTCATCACGGGCGTGACCGTGGTGCGCAAGGAGTATGCCGAGGAACACCCGGACGTGGTGGCTGCATTCCTGACCGACTACGCCAAGAGCGTGGAAGCTGCCAATACCGATCTGGACGGCACCGCTGCTTTGTGCGAGGAGCAGGGCGTTGTGGCCAAGGCTGCGATCGCCAAGAAGGCTCTGCCCGAGTGCAACATCGTATGCCTGACCGGCGACGAGCTCAAGACCAACGCATCCGCTTATCTGCAGGTGCTGTTTGACGCCGACCCCAAGGCGGTGGGCGGCGCAATGCCCGGCGATGATTTCTATTGGACTGCCGAGTGAGCCTTTCCTGAACCAGACCTTCTCTCCGGCCGCTGTGCGATTGGTACGCACAGCGGCTTTTTTGTTTGCACAGAATGCTTGTATCTCAGCTTTTGTGCTCCCTGCACAAATTTCAAGACAATTTTTTGTGAACGAAAATGAACGAAAGCGACTGAAAGTGATTGATTTTGGCACTATATTTGCTATAATAAAGATACAATCAACCAAAACAATGCATAAACGGTCACAAACCGTCAAACAAAAATAAAGCCCAAGGAGAGGATGCAGATGCTGGCAGAAGAACGCTTCAGCCTGATCATGGAACAGCTGGACCGCAAACGCACCGTCACGGTGCAGGAGCTGTGTGAGGCGCTGAACACCAGCGAATCCACCATCCGCCGCGACCTGACCGAGCTGGATCGGCAGGGCAAGCTGAACAAGGTGCATGGCGGTGCCACGCTGCCGGACAGCCGCTTTCTGGCAGACGAACCCACCATGGAAGCAAAGGAAACGCTGGCGGTGGAGCAGAAGCGCAGCATCGCACAGGCTGCGGCGCAGCTCATCAACGCGAACGATTTTGTGTTCATCGATGCCGGTTCCACCACGCTGGAGCTGGTGCGGGCCCTGACCGGGGATGCCCTCAAGGCCAGCTATCTGACCAACGGCGTGGCCCACGCCCGGGCACTGGCCCGAAAGGGCTGCCGGGTGTATCTGCCCGGAGGACTGCTGCGGCCCCAGACCGAGGCCATTGTGGGTGCGCCTACCGTGAGCATTATCCAGCAATACAATTTCACCAAGGCCTTCATGGGCGCCAACGGTGTGGCGCTGGAAGCAGGCTTTACCACCCCAGACCCGGAAGAAGCCGCCGTCAAGGCGGCAGCGGCGCACCGGGCACAGGAAACATGGTTCCTTGTGGATGACGCCAAGTTTGCCCGCATCTACCCGGCGGTCATCGCCGACCTGCAGGGCGGTGCCATCCTCACCAACCGCTGCCCCAATCCGAAATACAAACAGTTCACACTGGTAAAGGAGACGGAAGTATGATCTACACAGTTACATTCAATCCGGCCATCGATTATGTGGTGCGCTTGGAAGCACCGCTGGAAGTAGGCGAGGTGAACCGCGCAGCCGGTGAGGACTGCGTGCTGGGCGGCAAGGGCATCAACGTGTCCGGCGTGCTGGCACAGCTGGGCTGCGGGAGCGTGGCGCTGGGCTTTGTGGCGGGCGAGACCGGTGCATGGCTGGAGCGGGGCCTTGCGGCACAGGGCATGAAGACCGACTTTGTGCATCTGGAGCAGGGCATGACCCGCATCAATGTAAAGATCAAGGCCGGGCAGGAGACCGAGCTGAATGGGGCGGGCCCCGACATCCCGGAGAGCGCCATGCAGGAGCTGGAAAAGAAACTGGACAGCCTGAACGAGGATGATATCCTCATTCTGGCGGGCAGCATTCCCAAGAGCCTGCCGCAGGATACCTACGAGCGGCTGCTGGCCCGGCTGCAGGGCAGGGGCGTGCGCGCGGTGGTGGATGCCACCCGCGACCTGCTGGTGAATGTTCTGCAGTATCACCCCTTCCTCATCAAACCCAACAATCACGAGCTGGGCGAGATCGTGGGCAAGGTGCTGAAAACAGAGGAAGAGATCATTGCTGCGGCCCGCAACGTGCTGGTGAGCATGGCGGGGGACGGTGCCCTGCTGGTGGACGAGCAGGGACAGGTACACCGCATCGGCTGCCCCAAGGGAAAGGTTGTAAACAGCGTGGGCGCAGGCGACAGCATGGTGGCCGGCTTTGTGGCTGGCTGGATGCAGACCCGGAGCTATTCCTTTGCACTGCGTCTGGGCACCGCCTGCGGCAGCGCAACGGCGTTCAGTCTGGGTCTTGCTGCCAAAGAAAAAATCGACGAACTGATGAAGGAAATCTGACCCGCTGTGACGGAGAGGGTTGCAGTTATACAGGAAGGGAGAAAAATCATGCGCATTACGGAATTATTCACCGCGCAGTCCATCGCACTGGATGAGGCTCTGACCGATCAGGAGCAGATCATCAGCCGTCTGGTGGAGCTGCAGGCCACCCATGGCAACATCACGGACAAGGAAGCCTACAAAAAGGCCCTTTATGCCCGTGAGGCGGAGGGCTCCACCTATGTGGACAACGGCATCACCGTGCCCCACGCCAAAACGGCCTGCGTCACCCGCCCCAGCCTGGCGGCTCTCCGCCTGAGCGCCCCGGTGCAGTACAATGCCGAGGACGACGGCACCACCGACCTGCTGTTTGCCATTGCAGCTCCGGAAAACGGAAGCCTGCATGTGGACATGCTGGCCCGTATGATGCAGATGCTGATGAACGAGGACTTTGTAGAAAAGCTGAAAGCCGCAAAGACCCCGGCAGAGTTCCTTGACTGCATCGATGCACAGGAGGAGGCTCAGTTCGGTGCGGAGAGCTTCACCCAGCAGGAGATCCCCCAGAACGGCTACCGTATTCTGGCCGTGACCGCCTGCGTCAACGGCATTGCCCACACCTACATGGCAGCCGAAGCCCTGACCAAGGCCGGTGACAAGCTGGGTCTGCCCACCAAGGTGGAGACCAATGGCTCGGACGGTGCCAAGAACATCCTCACCAGAGAAGAGATCGCAAACTGCGACGGCATCATCGTGGCGGCAGAAAAGAAGGTAGAGACCGCCCGCTTCGACGGCAAACCGGTGCTGTTCACCCGGGTGGACGATGGCATCCACAAGCCGGAGGAGCTCATCAAGAAGATCGTGCACGGCGAGGTGCCTGTTTACCACGCCGAGGGCGGCGCACAGGCCGCCGAGGATGCTTCCGGCAAGGACAGCTTTGGCCGCACCCTGTACAAGAACCTGATGAACGGTGTCTCCCACATGCTGCCCTTCGTGGTGGGCGGCGGCATCATGATCGCACTGGCGTTCCTGCTGGACGATTACACCATCGATCCCTCCAACTTTGGCATGAACACCCCGGTTGCTGCCTTCTTTAAGACGGTGGGCAGCGCAGCCTTCGGTTACATGCTGCCCATTCTGTCGGCCTTCATTGCCATGTCCATTGCAGACCGTCCGGGTCTGGCCGTCGGCTTTGCAGGCGGCGTGCTGGCCATGAACGGCACCAACTTCGCCGGCATCGCTGCCGGTGAGACCACCGGCGTCTCCGGCGGCTTCCTCGCCGCCCTGCTGGCCGGCTTCGTGGCCGGTTATGTGGTGGAGTTCCTCAAGAAGATCACCGAGAAGCTCCCCGCCAGCCTCAACGGCATCCGTCCCATGCTCATCTACCCGCTGGGCGGCATCCTCATCGTGGGCGCGGTCATGTGCGGCATCAACCCCGTCATGGGCATGATCAACACTGCCATGACCGATTGCCTGAACGCCATGGGCGGCACCTCCAAGGTGCTGCTGGGTGCCATCGTGGCCGGTATGATGAGCATCGACATGGGCGGCCCCTTCAACAAAGCAGCTTACGTCTTCGGCACCGCAGCCCTCGCCTCCGGCAACTATGAGGTCATGGCCGCTGTTATGGTGGGCGGCATGGTGCCTCCCATCGCCATCGCCCTCTCCACCACCTTCTGCCCCAAGAAGTGGACGGCCGATGAGCGCCGCAACGGCATCGTGAACTACGTCATGGGCCTCTGCTTCGTCACGGAGGGTGCGATCCCCTACGCCGCTGCCGACCCGCTGCGCGTCCTGCCCAGCTGCGTCATCGGTGCAGCCCTCTCCGGTGCCCTGTCCATGACCTTCGGCTGCGCCCTCCGCGCTCCTCACGGCGGCATCTTCGTCTTCCCGGTGGTGGACCATGCGGTGATGTACTGTGTAGCTCTGGCCATCGGCAGCGTCGTGGGCGCGGTCATCCTGAGCCTGCTCAAGAAAAACCGCACCGAGGAGTAACGAAACGCCATCCTCTTCCTTTTCAAGTATCGATAGCCAAAGGCCCCCACCCGGCAGCGCCGGATGGGGGCCTTTGGTATGGGAGATGCAGTTGATACGGCTCTCCCAAAGGGAGAGGCTTTGGCAGGAAGGTAAAAACCATAGAAAACACAAAAACCCGCCTGGCAGCGGGTTTTTGTGTATAGAGGGGTGGGAAAGTATATAAAGTGGTGAATCGCATCATTGGACGGCAGCGTGTCGTGCCCGAACACCGGAAGACCGGCGGCACAGCGGAAACTCTGAGGCGTTGCCTTGCAGTATGTATTATACCCGAATTTGTTTTCTTGTCAAATGCAAAATTTTGGTTTTGCTTTAATTTAACACTTTACTTTTTGACCAAAACTTTATATAATTAAAGGCGGCAAAACGAAAACTGACTTTTGCGCGGGTTGTGCTATTGCTACAACAATAAAACTTTACTTTCGAAAAATTTTGGATAATGTAACATATTTCAAAAGGAGTACTTTTCCCATGGACGATTTGGACCGCAAGATTCTCGCCCTCCTCGCAAAGAATGCCCGTATGCCGGTGAAGGAGATCGCCGAAAAGGTGGCACTGACCAGCCCCGCCGTCTCCAGCCGCATCCATAAGCTGGAAACAGACGGCATCATCAGCGGCTACACCGTGATGCTCAACCGCCCCGCCGACCGGGTCTATGTGGACGCCCTCATCAGCCTGTCGGTGGCCCCGTCCCAGCGCGACGAGCTGGTGGAGCTGATGCAGAACAGCAAGGAGGTGCTGCAGTGCTACCACGTCACGGGCGCTTACACCTTCCTCATCAAGGTGAGCTGCGGCAGTATGCCTCAGCTGGAGCACCTGATCTTGCAGTTCCAGAAACTGGGAACGACCAGCACCCAGATCATCCTCTCGACGCCCGTGAACCACGGCGACCTTGAGGCCATGATGCTCTGAGTTCACAGAACTGTTACATCTGCGGTGCAATTTTCGCCCGCTGCGGGACGTTTATCGAATAGCAGCGCTGAAACATCAAATACTATCGCTGTGTACCGAAAAATTCCACCCTGCGAACGAAAGGATAAAACTGAATATGAAACGTATCATTGCTTGTCTGATGGCCGGTATCCTGATGCTGGCTCTGGTGGGCTGCGGCACGTCCGGAAGCTCCTCTGCGGCCGCAAAGAAGGACTATACCCAGATCCTCCACGACGCCCGCAGTGATGAGGACAACGAGTATCTGATGATCTTCACCAAGGGAGAAGACGGCAAGTTCACCGCCCAGTACGGCTACAGCGCCGAATACGAGGCTGACCAGCTCTCCGATGAGGTGGCCAACATGATGATGCCCCTGCTGGGCCTCGAGGACGGTATGTATGACGACTTTGCCGCCTCTGTTTCCGGCATGATGGTCAGCGTCTACGGCGTGGCCATCGTCAAGCCCGCAGAGGGCAGGACGCAGGACGTCGTCGATGCGATGGATGCCTACGTCCAGAGCCAGCAGAAGGCGATGGAGCGGTATCTGGAGGACCAGTACGAGATCGCCAGCGCAGCCCGGGTCGCGACCGTCCCCACCGGTGAGGTGGTCATGGTTTGCTGCGAGGACAGCGACACCGTTCTCGAAAATATCAAAAAAGCTCTGGCTGCATAATCCCCCTGTGCACCAAAAAAGCCCCCGCTTCCGGCTGGAAGCGGGGGCTTTGCATTATCGGTCGTTACGGATTCTCGATGGCGTTCACGAGCTTGTTTGCGATATAGGCATGGCCCTTGATGGTGGGATGCACGTCAAGGGTGGTCTCGGTGTTGGGGATGGCCACATAGGTCAGGTCGTAAGTCTTTGCGATCTGCTTCTCAAACTTGTTCAGCTTGCTGAAGTAGCTGCGCCAGCAGGGGATGAGGGGCACGGGGTTGGTGTAGCCGATGAGAATGATCTGCGCGTCCGGGTTCAGCTTGCGGATCTCCTGCACGATGGAGATGAGGGCGGCGGAGGTCTTGGGGTAAGTCTCGTCGCAGATCTTGCTCATGCCGGAGAAGAAGAGGTTCCATGTGGCGTTCGTCTCTGCCTTGGTCAGCTTCATGTCCTTGATGCTGCGGTAGATGGTGGACATGGTGGAACCGGAGCCTTCGCTGCGCAGATCACCGGCCAGAATGGTGGCGGCCAGCTTCTCGCTCTTCCAGTTGGTGGCGTTGCCCAGACCCACGATGCAGGGGACGAAGGCGTCGTTGGAGCCGATCTGGATCGAGATGACGTCGGCCTTGCGGATGTAATCCTGAAACTCCGGGTAGTTGTACTCGCAGCCGGAGGCCATATTCATCTGCGGCATCTTGCCATACTGGATCATATCCGCAAGGTCGGGGGCCGTCAGGGCCGGCAGACCGAGGTTGATGGCGTGGTCACGGTCGAGGCCGAGCGTCTCCGCCACCTTGCCGACGTAGCAGTTGGGGGAGTAGCCTTTGAAGTTGGGGGCCATATCGACGCTGTAGCCAGCGCGTGCGCTGTACTGGACATCGGCCAGACCGACGCCGGCGCAGATGCTGTCGCCCAGTGCGACGTAGGTGAGCTGCTTATCCTCTTTTTCTTCAGAGACCGCAGCTTCGGCTGCAGAGGGGTCCGGGTCGGCCTTGGCCGTCTCGGTGGCAGAGGCCTCGGCGTCTGCCGGGGTCTCGGGCTGCAGGGCAGCTTCCGGATTCAGGGTAACGATAACGTGGTCATCGCTGGCGGCAGCGGTATCGGCGGCTGCGTCAGCGCCCTCAGCCAGTGCGGGGACGCTGAACATCGACACCAGCAGCAGGGCGGAGACGGCCAGACTTGCAAAACGCTTGTTCATGGCAGAAAAATCCTTTCGTGAGATCAATAGTCGCGGGGAGAGATGTCGGCCTCGAGCTGACGGTAATCGATCTTGCCCACAGGGGTCATCGGCATCTCAGGGATGAACTTATAGGCCACGGGCTGGACATATTCGGGCAGCTCCTCGGCGCACATCCGCTCCAGCTCCCGCACCACCTGCTTTTTCTTGGCCGTGGTGTCAGGCTTGAGCACGACGTAGACGAAGGGCAGACGGCCCTGCACATGATCCTTGTCGGCGCAGCCCACCACAGAGCACTGATGGACAGCCGGGTGGCGGCTGATGACGTTTTCGATCATAGAGGGGAAGACCTTGAAGCCGTCGTGGCGGATGATGAGGCGCTTGATGCGGGAGTCGAGGAAGACGAAGCCGTCCTCATCCAGATAGCCGATGTCGCCGGTGTGCACCCAGATGCGGCCATCGGGGTGGCGGCGGAGGATCATGTCCGTCTCGTCGGGCTTGTTGTAGTAGCCCTTCATGGTGGTGGGGCCGGAGATGCACAGCTCACCCCGCTCGCCGATGGGCAGCTCCTTGTCCGTGCCCGGCTCGAAGGCGGCGACGAGGGTGTTGACCATCGGGATGCCGACGCTGCCCAGCTTGTTGTTCGTGCCGGCGGCGACGGTGGCAGCGGAGGCCACCTCGGTCATGCCGTAGCCCTTGGCGATCGGGTAGCGGACGCCATGGGCGGCGAGGAAGTCGTTGACGGTCTGTTCTGCGCCCCGGGCGATGGCGTCGCCGCCGGCGGCGTAGTTGAGGATGAAGGAGAGGTCCTTATCCCGCAGCTTGGGGTCAGCGGCCAGCTGCTGGTAGTGGGCGGGCACGCCGAACATATGCTCGGGCTTGTACTTGAGCACCAGACTGCCCAGCTTGGCCGGGTCGAGGTTGGGGATGATGATGACCGTGAAGCCCAGCACCAGCGGCAGATGGACGCCGCAGGCGTAGCCGTAGGCGATGAAGGGGGGCATGATATTCATGAGCTTCTGGCCCCGGTGGAACAGCTTATCGTAGGCGCGGAACTGCTGCGCGATGGCGTTGAAGCTGTTGTCGGTGAGCATGACGCCCTTGGGAGAGCCGGTGGTGCCGCCGGTGTGGACCACGACACAGGCATGGTCGGGGTCGTAAGGCTCGGCAGCGGTGCTCTGGTTCTTGCCGTTTGCGATGAACTGCTTCCAGCGGATGGTGTTGGAGGCGTACTTGTTCTTGTCGGGGGTGGTCAGTCTATAGCCCACGGCCATCACCGGGGGCAGGGAGTCGGCCGGAGAGAGGACGATGACCTTTTCCACGTTGGTGCGCTTGGCGGCCTGACGGCAGCGCTCGTAGACGACGTTCAGGCAGACCAGAAGATGGGAGTCCACCTCCTCGATATACTCGTGGATGCCCTCGACGCTGTAGCGGGGGTCTACGAGGTTCAGGGTGGCGCCGATCATGTCTGCTGCATAGAACAGGGCGATGACCTCGGGGGTCATGACGCTCACCACCGTTATGATGTCGCCCTTCTGGACGCCGACGCCCCGCAGGGCGGCGGCAGTCTTCTTGACGTTGACGATGAGGTCAGCATAGGTGGACTTCCGGCCGTAGTAATCCAGCGCGGTGTCGTTCAGATGGTTTTTGTTCCGCTGGCAGACATATTCGAATGCCGAGACGGTGGGAAGGGTCTGCTCAATGTACTTCTGGTCGTAATATTTGAGCCAAGGCCGAGCCTGAGATGCGTAAATGGGATCCTGCGTCATCATCAATTCCTCATTCCTTTATGTTTGTAGGCCCCGGAAGGGGCGGGTCTTCTGTTTTGTTCCAATGCCACTCCTGCTATTGTAGTAGAGCGGGGGACAAAAGTCAATAAACAGGGGAAGAACAATGAGGAAAAGGCAAGAAAAAGTTTACAATTCGCGGCACCATGCCTCGGCCTCGGCGGCACTGCAGAGCACCCAGTGACGGGGCCGCAGCTCCCGCCACTGGGGAGCCTCGGCGGAGTAGTCGTGGATGGCGGGGTCGTAGACCAGCAGCTTTTTCTGCCGCTCGCGGCGGGGGCTGGGCATCGGGATGGCCGACAGCAGGCTCCGGGTGTAGGGGTGGATGGCGTGCGTCACCAGCTCTTCGGCGTCGGCCAGCTCCACGATGTCGCCCTTGTGGATGACGGCGATGCGGTCGGAGATGTACCGCATGACCGAGAGGTCGTGGGCGATGAAGAGGTAGGTGATGCCGCGCTCTTTTTGCAGGTGGCGCAGCAGGTTGAGCACCTGTGCGCGGATGGACATATCCAGCGCCGAGATCGGCTCGTCGGCGATGATGAACTCCGGCTCCACGATGAGGGCGCGGGCGATGCCGATGCGCTGCCGCTGGCCGCCCGAGAACTCGTGGGGGAAGCGGGAGGCGAACTCCGGCAGCAGGCCCACATCCAGCAGCGCCTGCCGGACTTTTTCGTCCCGCTCGGCGGCGGAGAGGTCGGGCCGGACGTTCATCAGGCCCTCGCCCACGATGTAGCTCACCTTGGCGCGCTCGTTCAGGGAGGATTGGGGGTCTTGGAAGATCATCTGGATCTCCTTGATGACCTGCCTGTCCAGCGCGTGGGAAATTTTGCCGTTGATCTGCTGGCCCTTGTAGAACACCTGACCGCCGGAGGTGGGCAGGATGCGCATGATGGCCCGGCCGATGGTGGTCTTGCCCGAGCCGGACTCGCCCACCAGACCGAAGGTCTCGCCCTTATAGATGGTAAAGTTTGCGTTCTTGACGGCCTTGTAGGCTTTGCGGCCGGAGCCGTAAGTCACCTCGAGGTCTTTCACCTCGAGCAATACTTCGCGTTCGTCTGCCATGTTACTTGCCCTCCTCTTGCAGCATCCGCACAGCGGCGGGCGGCTCTATCTTGGGTGCGCGGGAGTCGAGCAGCCACGTCTTGGCCCGGTGGGTCGCGCTGACGTCGAAGTAGGGGGGACGCTTGACGAAGTCGATCTTCAGGGCCAGCGGGTTGCGGGGCGCGAAGGCGTCGCCGCGGATCTCCGTAAAGAGGTTCGGGGGCGTGCCCTGAATGTTGAACAGGTCTTCGCCCTTCACGCCCATCTGGGGCATACTGGACAGCAGCGCCCATGTATAGGGGTGGCGGGGGTCGTAGTAGATCTCGTCGGATGTACCGATCTCCACGATGTCGCCTGCGTACATGACGGCCACCCGGTCGGCGATGTTGGCCACGACGCCGAGGTCATGGGTGATGAGGATGATGGTGAGGTTATATTTGACCCGCATCTCCTTCAGCAGCTCGAGGATCTGGGCCTGAATGGTCACGTCCAGAGCCGTCGTCGGCTCGTCGCAGATCAAAATCTGGGGGTTGCAGGCCACGGCGATGGCGATGACGACGCGCTGGCGCATACCGCCCGAAAACTCGTGGGGATACTGCTTGAAGCGGACCTCCGGGTCGGCGATGCCGACATCCCGCAGGTATTCCAGCGTCTTCTCCTTGGCCGCAGCGCCTTTGAGGCCCTGATGCAGCTCCACGGCTTCCATGATCTGGTCGCCGATGGTCTTCAGGGGGTTCAGGCTGGTCATGGGGTCCTGCATGATCATGGCGATCTCATGGCCCCGGACCTTCAGCCAGTCCTTCTCCTTTTTCAGCGCGGAGAGGCGGATGGGCTGGTGGTCGTCGGCCCCGAAGTAGTCGATGGTGCCCGAGGTGATGGAGCCGTTGGAGTCCAGCAGGCCCATGAAGGACTTGGTGAACACGCTCTTGCCCGAGCCGGACTCGCCCACGATGGCGAGGACTTCGCCGTGGTAGACGTCGAGGTCGATGCCGCGGATGGCGTGGAGGATCTTTCCACGCAGATTGAATTTGATGTTGAGATCCCGCACCGAGAGGATCAGTTCGTTCTTTTTCATCCCTGTGCCTCCTTACTGCAGATGGTTCTTCGGGTCGGCTGCGTCGGAGAAGGCGTTGCCGATGAGATAGAACGCGATGGTGACGAAGCTGAGGATGATGGTGGGGTAGAGCAGCTGATAGCGCAGTCCGGCCTGCATCATGACCTTGCGGCCATCGTTGATGAGGTTGCCCAGCGAGGGAGTCTCCACCGAGAGGCCGAGGCCGATATAGGTGATAAACACCTCACTGCCGATGGCAGCGGGGATGGTCAGGGCCATCCGCAGCATGATGACCGATACGAGATAGGGCAGCAGGTTGCGCAGCACGATGCGGGCAGTGGGGGTGCCGATGCAGCGGGACGCCACGTTGTAGTCGCGGTCGCGGATGATGAGGATCTGGTTGCGGATGAAGCGCGCCATGGCGATCCAGCCTGTAATGGACATACCGAGGATGAGGGTCTTGACGCTGGGGCTGGCGACGTAAGAGATCAGGATGAGGATGATGGTGGAGGGCACATTGTCACAGATGTTGTACAGCTCGGTGAAGAAGAAGTCCAGCTGGCGGACATAGCCCCAGAGCACGCCCACCGTGATGCCCACGACGGCCTCGATGAGGGCCACGAAGAAGGCGATGGTCAGGCTGGTGCGTGCGCCGGCCCAGATGCGTGCCCACAGGTCCTGTCCGATGGCGTTGGAACCCCAGATGAAGCCATCCTCACCGGGGGCAATGTTGCGGTACTGGACGCCGGTGAGGGGGTCCACGGCGCAGAAGTTGGGGTCTGCCTGCCCGGGCAGATAGGGCTGTAGAAATGCGAAGGCCACCACGGCGATGAGGGCGGCGAGGAGGATGACCGCGATGCGGTTCTTGAAGAATGCACGGAAGGTGCTGCCCCAGTAGCTGTAATTGGAGTAGGAGGTGGCCTCGGCCCGCTCCTCGCTGAACCCGGCGGGGGTGAACAGCTCTTCTTCGGGCAGCTCTGCCCATGCGGCGGGGCCGTCCGCCTGCAGTTTGTCCAGCTGTGCTTCCAGCTGGTGCGCTTTTTCATCTTTCATACGGAAAAGCATTATCGGCCACCTTCTTTCTTGCCAAAGCTGATGCGGGGATCGATGAGCACCATGAGCAGGTCGCCCAGAATGAGGCCGATGATGCCTACGCAGGCGTAGAGCAGGACGATGCCCTGCACCATCGTGTTGTCGTGGCGCTGGACGCAGGTGACCAGCAGACCGCCCATGCCGGGGATGCTGTAGAGGCTCTCGATGTAGATGGAGCCGACTACCGTGTTGAGGAAGGCGGAGGGGATGTACTGCACCAGCGGGACCATCGCGTTGCGGAAGATGTGGCGGAGGGCGATGTTGTTCTCGCTGACGCCCTTGGCCCGGGCGAGGCGGACGTAATCCTTGTTGCTCTCGTCCACCATGTACCGGCGCAGCCACATGGCGTAGAACGCCACATTGCCGAGGCTCATGGAGCAGACGGGCAGCACCCAGTACTTCCAGTTGGAGGTGTCGAAGAGCAGGCCCACGCCCAGCGCGGTGGTGCCGTACATCTGGATGTAGAGGTAATACACCGCCGCAGGCACGGCCTGAATGAGCACGATGATGGCCGTGCCCAGCTTGTCGGGCCAGCGGCTCTTGAATCGGCCCATGAACAGGCCCATCGGAATGCCGATGACAAGGCTCAGCAGCATGGCGAAGACGCCCATCTGGATGGAGATGGGCAGCTTCTTGGCAAGGATGCTGGTGACGGAGGCGTTGACCTTATAGATATGGCTCACGCCGAGGTCGCCGTGGAGGGCATTCACCCAGAAGCGGCCGACCTGCACCGGCAGCGGGTCCAGCAGGCCCATCGACTGCAGGCCGGCCTGAATCTGGGCCTCGGTCATTTTTTCGTAGTTTGCAAAATAGCCTTCCACCGGCATCAGCCGCAAAAGGCAGAATACGAGCGTGACGATGACAAACAGGGTCAGGATCGAGCGCCCGATGCGTTTCGCCAGATATTTGAGCATATCTGTGCGCACCCCTCTCTTTTATTTAATGAATGTCGGATAGGAATAGAATACAACAAAAAACTACTTTTGGAAAGTGATTTGGCAAAGTTTGGTCTAAAAATTCATCTGAGAGCCTTCAGAAATAAAAAGCCCTCCGCTTTCCCGGGGGAAAACGGAGGGCGGCAGAACGGTCAGAAAAGCTTAGCGGGCGTCGCGGTTGGCCTCGTACTCGCTCATGGAGACATAGTGGTCGAGGACGTGGATGCCCTTCAGGCGCTTGTTGGAGAAGCCGGTGGAAGCATACTGGCCCTCCCAGTAGTTCAGGCGGGTGGCGATGTAGGCCGGGACGCTCATGCCCATGGGGACGACGAGGGCGTTGTTGATGAGGGAAGCCTCAGCGTTGGCGAAGGCATCGTAGCGGGCGTTGATGTCATCGGTGATCTCCACAGCGGCTTCGATGGCCTTCATGTAGTTCATGACGGCGTCAGCGGTGTCGCCGGTGATGAAGCCGTCCTCGACGCCGGTGCGCAGGAAGGCGTAGCGGCTGCCGCGTGCGCCCTCGGCCTGATAGAAGGGGTCGGTCTCGGTCTGGGGGTCGGAGTAGTCAGCGCCCCAGTTGCACTGCAGGAAAGCGAACTTGCCGTTGCGGCGGACGCTGGACAGGAAGCTGTCGGAGGGGCCGGCGGTGATGACGATGTTGATGAAGTCAAAGCCGTCGTTCAGCACGCCCTCGAGCTGCTGCTTGAGCACCTGACACTGCTTGTCCCAGTCGGTGGAGGAGGGGTTGTAGGGCAGCTGCACCTTGATGGGGAAGGTGACGCCTGCAGCGGTCAGCTCAGGGATGGCGGCGTCGCGGTACTCCTTGGCCTTGGCCTCGTCGAAGAACTCAGTGATGTTGGCGAGGTCGCCGCACTTCAGGTAGTCCACGCCGTCAGCGTTGGCGCAGAAGCTGGGGGGCGTGATGGTGTTCAGCTTGTAGTTGTCGTAGCCCTCGGGTGCCTTGACGGCCAGCGTGACGGAGTTGTTGATGCCGTAGAGGAAGGACTTGCGGAAGTTGGTGTTGTTGATGGCCTTGGCCCAGTTCTCCGGCTCATACTCGGCATCCATGCCCTCCACGCTCCAGTTGGAGAACTCGTGGGAGAAGGGCATGAAGTTGAACATATAGAAGTAGGTGTAGTTGGTGTTGGGACGGTCCATGGACACCATATCCTTGGTGGTGTCGTCGGCCAGCCAGCTGTCGAGGATGTCGGAGCCGATGGTGGCCTCGTCGATCTCGCCGCGCTTGATCATCTCGGGGCCGTTGACGCTGGCCTCGGCGTTGTAGATGCGGCTGATGGTGTCGATGAAGACGTTGGCGGCGTCGTAGTTCTCGGGGTTCTTCTTCATGATCCAGGTCTCCAGAGACTCGTAGGCGGCCAGATAGAATGCGCCGCAGCTGTAGGTGGTCTCTGCGCTGGTGGCGAACTGGTCGCCGGTCTCCTCCAGCAGCGGGCCGTAGGCCGGCTCATAGGGCAGGTAGCACAGCAGGCTCAGGAAGCCCGGGAAATCGTAGGTCAGGGTGTAGGTCAGGGTGTGCTCGTCCACAGCGGTGACGCCCACGGCTTCGAAGTCCACGAGTGCATAGGTAGCGGGGTCTGCATCGGGGGCGGCGACGGTGACGACGCCGTCGGCATCCACGGTGTAGGTGGTGCCGTCCTCGTCCACGACGCCGGTGTTGGCGTTGTTCAGGTAGACGTGGTAGTTGTAGTAGTCGTCAGCGCCTGCGATGTAGCCGGTGACGAGGCCCACGTTGGAGGCGGCGTAATCCGGGGTCAGGACGTACTTCAGGGCGTCCACGAAATCCTGCGCCGTGACGGGGGCGACGACCTCGCCGTTGCAGTCCACCCAGTTCTCATCCCGCAGATGGAACGTCCAGGTCAAGGTGTCGGAATCCCAGTCCCAGCTGGTGGCCAGACCCTCGCGCATGACGCCCTTGTTGTCGTACTCGACCAGAGTGTCCACGCAGTTTGCGCCGACGACCATCTCAAGGTCGGTGCCGGTGGTCAGGTAGTTCAGGGTGGCAGGCTGGCTGTCGTACAGGATGGTGTAGCTGGAGCCGGAGCCGGAGGAGGCTGCGCCGGAGGCGCTGCCGGAAGAAGAGCCGCCGCAGCCGGTCAGCAGGCCGGCTGCGCAGGCACCGGCGGCTGCCAGACCGCTGGCCTTCAGGAACTGACGGCGGGAGATGGAAGTGTTCATCATAAATTCCCTCTTTTCTTGTTGTTGCTGTACAGGGACAGCATTCGCGTTGCGCGGTGCCCGCTGTTTCCCGTCAGCGGACAGTTGGGCTGTTTTTATGAAAAAAGAGCAACGGAAAACCATCCGTTACTCCTTTGTAACAGTCCCGGCCATCAAATAAGTGGTCAAGACTGAGTATAGCATTGATTTGCGGCCGCGTCAATCCTTTTTGGCAAGAGCGGCTGTTTCTGCTGCGGCAACAGTTGTCTCCGCAACGGCGGCAGGCGCTGCGACGGCCGGGGCAGCGGCTTCTGCGGCAGCTGCATTCTCCGCGGCCAGCTCTGCGGCAGCGGCCTTGGCGGCTTCTTCCGCAGCCTTGCGGGCCTCCCGCTCGGCGATCCGCTCTTTGGCGCGGGCAGCGGCCTCCTCCTGACGCTGCTTGGTGCGGCGCTTGATGCGGCAGACCGAGCAGATGCCCTCGGCGCTGTTCGGCGCGATGGGCTTGCCGCAGTCGGCACAGAGAGTCTTGCTGCATTTGTAGACGCTCACCGGGCCGAGGGTGGTCAGCTGGCGCAGCTTCATGCCGTCGATGCCGCTGTTCGAGCAGGCTGCGACACAGACGCCGCACTCGCTGCACTTCCACGGCGTGACGACCACGCGGGTCTGCCCGTCGGGCAGGTCCTCCAGCTTGAGCGCACCGGAGCGGCAGGCCTTTTCACACTTGCCGCAGCCGAAGCACTTCTGGGTGAAATTGGGCAGATACCAGCCGTAGCGCAGCGGCGTCTCGGAGGCAGCCTTGAGCTGCTTGGTCCGCTGGTGGAGCATGAGGCGGAAGTCGGCGGCGCTGTCCTCCTCGCTGCGCAGGCCGGGCAGCATCTGCAGCAGCTTCTTGGTGCCGGCGCGGGAGCCTTCGGTCATGTGGGAGAACATCTCCCGGCGGCTCAGCTCCTGCACATGGTAGGGGGCGTCCTCCTGCTGGTAGGCCAGCGTGACCCGGCTCTCGAAGAGCTGGGGGCCGAGGAACTCCACGAGGCGGGTCAGCTCCTTGCGCAGCTGGGCAGCGCAGGCGTCGTTCTCGCACTCGCCGCAGGGGGTCAGGTCCAGCACGAGCTTCTTGTTCAGGGCGAGATAGGCCAGCGTCTCCCACGAGAAGGCGGCCACGCAGGCGCGGACGGCGGTATTCTTCCGGCTGCTCTTCTCGCAGCCCAGCCAGAGGGTGTCATTGTCGGTGTCGGCCAGCGAGGTGTCCCGCTGCACCTGTTCGGGCGAGGGCACGATGCAGCCCGAGCGGCAGACCGAGACGCAGAGGCCGCAGTCGGTGCAGGGGTCCCAGTCCTTGACGAGGTTGGGGCGGGTGAAGATGGCGTCGCCGTAGGGGCAGATGTCCTTGCAGTCGGTGCAGGGGGTGCGGTGGGGGTGGAGGTTCCAGCACTGACGGCGGACCACCTCGGGGTGGGAGGTCTTCATCAGGGCATCCATGGCATAGCGGGTAAACAGACCCATAGCGGTATCACTCCTTTTCGGGGGCATCGGTCACGGTGGTGACCTGAGCGTTATCCAGCAGGAAGCGCTGCACCTTCTTTGCGGCCAGCGCAGCGGCCACGGCGTCCTCGGCCAGTGCCTTGCGGATCTCGGCCTCGGGGGTATCCTGCAGCTGGGAGAGGCGGCGGTACTCCGCGTTGACCTCCTCGGGGTGGACGACGATGCCCTCAGCCTCGGCGATGGCCCGGGCTGCCAGCACGAAGCGGATGCGGCTCTCGGCCTGTGCGCGGTAGTCTTTCTCGAGGGCTTCCGGGGTGGTGTGGCTGTTCTTGCAGTGCTGCTCGAGGGTGATGCCGCTGCGGGAGAGGCGCTCGGTCAGCAGCTTCATCTCGTTCCGGGCCGTGCGGTCGAGAATCTCAGCGGGCAGGGCTACGGTCATGTTGGCACCGGCCATGTCCAGAAGCTGTTTTCCGGCGGCGCGGTCGGCGCCCTCCTCGTGGATCTTCTGCTTCTTGGCGCGGAGGTCGGCCTTCAGCGCGTCGAGGGAGCCGAAGCCCAGACTCTTGGCAAAGGCCTCATCGGGGGCGGGAGTGACCTTCTCGGCCAGAGAGCGGAGGTTGATCTCGAACTGCGCGGTCTTGCCGGACAGCTCGGGCAGGCGGAAATCCTGCGGGTAGGTGAAGTCGAAGCGGAACACCTCACCGGCACAGTGGCCGTAGATGGCCTGCTCGGCGGCGGGCATCAGCTTGCCGTCGCCCAGCACCACCATGACATTCTCCATCCGGCTGTCGGGGATCTCCTTGCCGTCCATGTAGCCGGCAAAATCCAGCAGGGCGCGGAAGCCGCGCTTGGCCGGGGCGGTGGTGGGGTGGTAGACGGCGTGCATCCGGGTCTGATGCAATACCTCGATGTCCACGGTCTTGTCGGTGACAGGGCGGACGTGGCGGGTGACGGCGAGGCCCTTGTACTGGCCCAGCGTTACTTCGGGCAGATTCTTTTTCTTCTGTTCCATAGCGGCATACTCCTTATGACGTAAGCAGCCCGGCGTGCGGCGCTGCGAGTCTTATAACAATACGTTGAATTATACACGTTTTCAGCAAAAAGGGCAAGGTCACAGCCCGTGGGCGGTGAGCCACGCTTCGGCTACCTGCGAGAACATCTCGGGATACTGGGCATCCTCTGCGGCAAAGGCGCTCAGGTAATACTCCACCTCTGCGCGGGTGGGGGCGGCAGTGCGCCGCCAGATGGTGAAGGTAGTGCCGTTGCCCATGTCGAAGCTCTGCTCAAAGGTGAAGGCGTCGTCCTTTGCGGCGAGGAAGCGCTCGTTGAGCTTGATGGACATCTCCCCGCTGCCCGCATAGGTCTGGGGGAAGGGGTCGCAGGTGATGACGTACTTCGCCTCGAAGAACTGCATGGGGAAGTTGTGGGTGCCAGGCACCGAGAAGCCGAAGGCCAGCTTGTCGTTGATGGGGGCGTCGGGCAGGCGGCAGTTTTTGAAGTGGTCGGGGTTGTAGAGCATATCGTGGGGGATCATGTAGCTGATCTCGCCCACATTGCAGTGGGCGTCGATCCAGTCGGCGATGGCCTGGATCTGGCCGATGTCCTTCCGGTCGTAGATGAGCTTGTCCAGCGAGATGAAATACCGGGTGGCGGGGATCTGGATGGGAAAGTGCTCGATGACGAAGCCCGGCATGGCCAGCGTGGTCAGGGGCGAGCAGCGCACCGACATGGACAGCACCAGCACGAAAGCCCAGCAGCCAAGCTTGAGGGTGCGATGGCGCTGGATGCCCTCGGCCAGTGCGGCTGCACCCAGCAGGAAGAGGAGGAAATACCCCGGCAGGAAGAGCAGGAACTGATGAGAGCCGGTGTTCTGGACCCGGGTGAAGAGCAGCAGGCTCACGACCAGCTCGCACCCTGCCAGACAGGGCAGAGCGGGCAGCTTTCGCTTTGCTGCAAAGACGAGGCCCAGCGCGATAAGGATGAGATTGAACAGGCCCAGCCGTCCGAGGTGGTAGAATGCCTCGAGGGCCAGACCGCCGCCGTTATAGTAGGAATAGCGGCCCGCGTAGTTATAGGTGAGGATGTGGGATACCATGGGCCAGAGCAGGATGACCATAGCGGCGACGGACGCAAGGCCGAAGAGGATGAGGTTCTTCCCCCGGCGGAGGGCGGCGGAGACCGCACCGCCCTTTGCCAGCCGCACACAGCCTGCGACGAGCAGCAGCACATAGGAAAAATAGTAGCCCACCACGAAGTAGAGGAACCACCGGCGGGCGAGGATGATGGCGGCAGTGGCGAGGAAGATAAGGCCGAACCGGGCCGGTTCGAGGGAGTCAAAACGGAAGTCCAGCGTCAGCAGCAGGATGGCGAAGGCGAAGATGAGGCCGAACCAGTCCGGCTGTGCCAGCACGGCGCTCATCCGCAGGAAGGGATAAGCCGCCGTCAGGGTCATGCCGAAGAGGAAGTAATACATCCGGTTCTTCACGTTCAGGAGCTGGCCGACCTTCACCACGAGGCCAGCCAGAAGCACCAGCAGGGTCGGCAGGATGCAGAACACCTGACTGAAGGAGTAGGCGTCGCCGGTGTGGTCGGTGAGACAGAAGGGAAACTCGGTGAAGAGGGTGATGAAGTTGGTGTAATCGTCGGCCATCGAGCCGAAGAGATAACGGAGGCCCCCACCGGTGCTCTGGGCAAAAGCGGCTTCGGCGTCATATTGCTTGAGCAGGTAGTTGGCGTAGTCCCAGACGTAGATAAAGCTCCGGCTCGATAACGTCCAGTAGAAATAGACGACGGCCACGGCCCAGATGCCGAAGACGACGGCCCAGTGGAAGAAACCCAGCTCGACGCCCGCCGTGCGGAGGACGCAGACCGCCAGCACGAAGAGGACGAGACAGGCCCAGAGACTGAGCAGCGGAAAAAAGAACGGGCTGGCCGGGACACCGACCCCCAGAAGGAGGAGCGCCACGGCACAGAGGCCGAGGCCCAGCTCTGCCCATTGCAGGGGCGAGAGCCGACGGAGAGCAGCAGATGGCATAGAAGGAGGGCTCCTTTCGTTCAGCTTGTAAAAAGGGTGAAGCACACAACTTTCCATCTAACAGTATAATGGCTGCGTCAAGGCTTGTCCAGCCGCAGAGGGCGCTGAAACGCAGAATATCCCGCCGCATTCTCAGCAGACGGGATATTCTTTACCAAATATTACTTTTTGGAGTTGTGCGCTGCGGCGTCAGCCTTGGCGTTCTGGGTGCGTGCGGCCTTGCGGCGTGCGGCAGCGGCCCGCCGTGCACTGGCCTGTGCGGCCTCGGGGCGGGGCGCTTCGGGGGTGAGCCGGAACATCCGGCTGCCCATGGCAGGCAGGTCCACCGTGAGGGTGTAGTCCCGGCCATAGACGCCGCCGTCGGTGGTGTGGAGCGCCTTGGGCTTCGACTTGTCCGCACCGCCCCAGCAGGGGGCTTCGGTGTTCAACAGCTCTTCTGCCCCGGCGGGGAAGCGCAGGTAGAGGGGGAACTTCTTGTGGGCGGTGTTCTGGGTGTTCATGACGCAGAGGATGGTCTGGCCTGCGCCCTTGCGCAGCCATGCATACACGCCCTCGTCCCGGCTCTCGCTGGCGACCCACTCAAAGCACCGGGGGTCATATTCGCCCGCATAGAGGGCAGGCTGGGTGGCGTAGAGGCGGCTGAGGGAGGCAAAATACTTCTGGAAAGCGTCGTGGAAGGGATACTGGAGCAGGCCCCAGTCCAGCTCCCGCTTTTCGTCCCACTCCCGGAAATGGGCGATCTCGTTGCCCATGAAGTTGAGCTTTTTGCCCGGGTGAGCATACATATAAAAATAGAGGGTGCGCAGCTGGGCGCATTTTTCCTCGTAGGTGCCCCAGAGCTTGTCGATGATGGTCTTTTTGCCGTGGACGACTTCGTCGTGGCTCAGGGCCAGCAGGTACAGCTCATTGTAGAAATAGTGCATACTGAAGATGATCTTTCCGTATGCATTGGGCCGCTCGCCGAAGGGAGTGGCAAAGTAGTCCAGCGTGTCGTGCATCCAGCCCATGTCCCACTTGTAATCGAAGCCGATGCCGTCGTAGCGGGTGGGGGCGGTCACCTTGAGGAAGTTGGTGGAGTCCTCAGCCATGTAGATGCCGGTGGGCCAGCGCTCGTTCAGGCCGTGGTTGAGGTTCCGCAGGAAGGTGACTGCGCCCTCGTTGACGCCCCGGGCAGGGTCGCCCTGCCAATAGAGGGCGC
>OHJG01000433.1_pt1 | contig 21811 bp, 23 predicted proteins | sample 1568481 | NCBI WGS metagenome assembly OHJG01 (sample SAMEA3879505, study PRJEB24766) | human gut metagenome | biome: human-associated habitat; feature: feces | place: USA | collected 1985/1987
TGAAATCTCATAAAGATAGAACTGCATAAAATAAGTGTCGGAATTTACTCAAATTCTGTAAAAGATTCAGATTGCAGAAAAATCCGGGCATAGTATCAATGAATGATATTGCCCGGATTTTTTATATTTAGTGGCTTTTCTTAAAATTTAAATGATGATATAATGAGTGAAAGTGAGAATAATACATAAATGCATTTATTAAAGAAATAGCAGGATAGTTATACTTTAGCAGGAACAAAAAGGCCGATATATAGTGAGGAAAAAATATGGATGATACCGGTATAAAGAGAGAGCCAGTTATCAGAATAAGCAACGACAGGATGGAGGCATTTATCATGCTGCCCACTGTTGAAGAAGAATACCACTATACAGTGGATGAGGTGCTTGAAGCTGTAAACCGCAATGGTGTGATATACGGCATCAATTGCGAGACCATTTCAGATATGGTAGAAAAAAGACTTATGGGCAGGGAAGTGCTTTTTGCAAAGGGAAAGCCGGCTGTTGACGGGGCTGATGGATACTTTGATTTTTACTTCGACAGTGACTTGAACCACCGCCCAACGGTTAAGAGTGATGGCTCAGTGGATTACTGGAGTGTGCACTCGGTTGAGGTGGTCAAAAAAGGCCAGACGATTGCAAACTATTGTGAGCCTGTTGCAGGTGAGGATGGTATTGATGTGCTTGGCAGGGTAATTGCCGCAAAGAAAGGCAAGGGACTGCCACCGCTTGTGGGGCGTGGCTTTGACAAATCTGTCGATGGACTTACATATACAGCTGCTATCGATGGCAAAATTGAAAGGCACAAGAATCGAATTATTATTCTTCCTATTCTTGAAATAAACGGTGATGTGGATGTGGGAACAGGAAATATAGATTTTGTCGGGGACGTGGTCATACATGGCAGTGTGAAGACCGGAGCCAGAATAAGGGCTGCAAAGTCCATCACGATAGATGGTGTTTGCGAGGGCTGTGTGCTTGAGGCCGGCAATGACCTGATTCTAAGGAATGGCATGATTGGTATGGGAAAGGCCCGGATTATTGTAAAGGGCAATCTGTTTGCCAAGTTCATGGAGTATACCGATGTGGAGGTAGATGGCTTTGTGGAGGCTGATTCTGCAATCAACTGCAATGTGGTCAGCAATGATAGGGTAATCTTCAATGGTGGACATGCAAGCATAGTCGGTGGAAAAGTATATGGCTGTGCAGGCATTGAGGTGCAAAACCTGGGTAATGATGCCTTTATCAAGACTGAGGTGCATGTGGGCGTGCATAAAAAGATTAAGATAAAGATAGCAGAGCTTGAAAAGCTTGTTGATCAAAAGCAGATGCTGCTTAACAATATCAATGCAGGCATAAAGCAGATAGAACAGATGATGGGCAGTGCCGCTGACGGTATGAATCTTGAGGAAAAGAAGCTTGCGCTTGTCAGGGCAAAAATTGAGAAAACAGCAGAGCTTACCGAAGATAAGGAGGAGCTGGAGCGGCTTAAGGGCATAGTGGAGCGCTCGACAGGCGCGACAGTACAGGTTTTGGAGCATGTATATCCAAATGTCGAGGTGTGTATTAACAACTCAAAGCTCGTCACCAAGGAGGAATTCGACAAGATTGAGTTCAAGGAGAAGGATAAGGCAGTCGTGATGTTGTCGATGAAATAAAAAAATTGCGATATTTTTATTAAATCTTAATGGAAATATACTTGCATAAAGGGGTTACTTTATTATAATATATAGTGACCCTTTTTTGATGGGATTATTTAGCAGGTAATTATGGAGGCAGGATTATGATAAATTTTGATGAAGAAATAAAGAACTATGAGCCAAGTCTAGAGATAGAGGAGGCTGAATCTGCGATTTACAGCCACGATCTGACAGATGTCACAGATATCATTGCACAGTTATTACGTGAGCAGGACAAAAGGCAGGGTGAATTAAGATGATTTGTTATAAATGCGGACAAGATGCAGGCTGGAACGATAAATGCCCTGTATGTGGGGCTGATCTTTCACTTTTTAAAAGAGCTATTAGAATATCCAACTCATACTACAATGATGGTTTACAAAAGGCACAGGTGAGAAATCTGTCTGGAGCGATTATCTCTCTCAGGCAGAGTCTTAAGTTTTATAAGTACAATATCCAGGCAAGGAATCTGTTAGGTCTCATATACTATGAGATGGGTGAGATGGTTGACGCCTTAAGTGAGTGGGTCATCAGTGCAAACTATCAGCCTGATGATAATCTGGCAAAGAAGTATATAGATCAGATTCATAATAACAGAAATCAGCTCGAAACAATCAATCAGACCATTAAAAAATATAATCAGGCTTTAACTTATTGCAAGCAGGACAGTAAGGACCTTGCGGTTATACAGCTTCGAAAGGTGTTATCCTTAAATCCAAAGCTTGTAAAGGGACATCAGCTTTTGGCTCTTTTATATCTGGAGGAGGGACATCTGGATAAGGCAAAGAAAGCCTTACGCGATGCAGGCAAGATAGATACAGACAATACCACTACCCTCAGATACTTAAAAGAAGTGAACAGGCGTCTTAAGGAAAAAGGAACTGAGAGGAAAAAGAAAAATGATGATTTAATTTCCTACCAGAGTGGAAACGAAACAATCATTATGCCAAAGCGATTCAGGGAGAGCTCAATGTGGGCAAATATACTCTATATTATAATCGGTCTGGTAGTCGGAGTGGCGGTTACGTGCTTCCTTGTGGTTCCGGGCATAAAAAGCCAGTCGAAAACAGATGCAAAGAAGCAGTTATTATCGGCCAATGATACGATTTCCACAAATGGGCAGACCATCAGTGGACTTAATGATCAGATAGAAAAGCTAAAGAAGGAGCTTGAGGACGAGAAGAAGAAAAATGATGGAGTATCAGACCAGATTTCCACATATGAGGCTTTGCTCAATGCCTATGTATACTATACAACCAATGATGTAATAAAGGCAGGAGAAGCACTTGAAAATATCAACACAAGCTACCTGAGTGACTCGGCTAAGCAGACATATGATACGCTCAATGGTTCAATTGCAGATTCATATAAGGAAGCACTGTACAGTCAGGCATACTCATCATACAGCAGTGGCGATTATCAGAGTGCAATCCCTACATTCCAGAAGCTTGTCGGCATGGATGAGGCATACAGGGATGGTTCAGCTGCATATTACCTGGCGCAGTCGTTCAGGAAGTCAGGTGACTTAGCATCTGCAAAGCCATATTATCAGTATGTGGTAGACAACTACGCAGGCACTGAGAAGGCCAGAACATCAAAGAATTATCTAGCACAGGAACAGTAGTAAAACAACTGCTGCGAGGCAATAATTAAATATAGAATTACGAAAGACACCAGATAATCTCCGGTGTCTTTTTTATATGAGCAGGAAAGGGAGAGTGTGACATGATAGAAAATTATATCAAGGAAGCAGACCGGGTGACATACCTTATGCCAAAGGAGGTGGATCACCACTGCGCCGGGCAGATAATCGCAGAGCTTGATGCACTTATAGAGGGCTGTGGTGTCAGAAAAATAGTATTTGACATGAAACAGACAGAATTTATGGACAGCTCCGGCATTGGTGTGATAATAGGAAGAACAAAGAAGCTTAAGTACTTTAATGACAGCTCGGTGTCAGTTTGCAATATGTCGGACAGAGTGGACAAGCTTTTGAAATGTGCCGGCATTTACACTATTGTACATAAGCTTTAGAACTGAATTAAATTAAAATATAATCAGACAGAAAGGGAGCATAATGAACGCAGCAAAAACAAATCATATATCGCTTAGCTTTGATGCAATTTCAGAGAATGAGGCATTTGCGAGAATGACAGCAGCCATGTTTATGGCACAATTAAACCCCACACTAGATGACGTGGAGGACGTAAAGACAGCAGTGTCAGAGGCGGTGACAAACGCAATTATCCATGGCTATGAGATGGGGGATGACAATATTTCATCCGGTCAGGCAGATCACCAGGCAGCAGAAGAAAAAAGTTGTCCACAGGTACATATGAATTGCAGCTACATAGGCAGGGAGCTTTACATAGAAATATCAGATAGCGGAGTAGGCATACAGGATGTGGCAAAAGCAATGGAACCGTTATACACATCCAAACCACAGCTTGACAGATCAGGCATGGGTTTTTCATTCATGGAAGCATTTATGGACGCGCTCACAGTTACATCAGAACCGGGACACGGAACAACAGTAAAGATGAAAAAAATACTATGAAGAGTGACAAAATCAGCAGACTTGTCACAGAAAATATAAACCTGATTTATTTAGTTATGAAACGCTTTAGAAACAGAGGCGTTGACCGGGAGGATTTATTTCAGATAGGAGCAGTTGGGCTGACAAAGGCAGCGCAGCGATTTGATGAAAGTAAGGGCTTTGCCTTTTCTACATACGCAGTACCGTTGATAATAGGGGAAATACAGCGCTTTTTACGTGATGACGGAATGGTACATATCAGTCGAAAAATACTGGATGATGCAAGAAAAATTGCAATTATCAGAGAAAAATACAGAATGAGTGAAAATAGTGAAATATCACTTGAAAAAATGGAAAATATTTCCGGTATGTCAAAACAGGATATAATAATTGCCATGGAAGCTGATAAAAATGCATCGTCAATAGAAAATGAAAGTGTGCTTGATTATTTGGACAATAAAATGAGTGCAGAAGCATCAGACAATCTATCGGAGACAGATAAAGTGATAAATCACATCGCAATGCAGCAGGCGTTTAACTCACTGGATGATAGCGAGCGCAGACTGATTATGCTCCGCTATATGCAGGATAAGACACAGAAGCAGGTGGCAGAAGTGCTTGGACGCAACCAGGTGGCCATATCACGAATGGAGAAGAATACATTGGCGAAGCTTCGCAGGGCGATGATGTGAGTGGGAAGCAGTGGAGGTTTTGAGCTTCCCACGTGCAGGCTGAGAGGATGCCGGGGTGGCATGTAGTATATTCTTCAGAAAATTATGAAGTCAGCCCCGAGCCCATGTGCTGATAGATTGTGGATATGCTGGGGCTTTTTGTGTTATTAGGGAATATGGAACCTCGTGGCAGTTCATAATTTTCTTCAGAACACACTGCATGCCCTCCGGCGAATTTAGTTGTGTTGAGTGGGAAGCTGTGGAGCTTTTGAGCTTCCCACTTGCACCCAAGCCACAAAGCATATTACAATGGGTGGTAAGGAATATAATTGGATTGTCGAAAGGAAAAAAGCATGAAACTTCCACTCACATATGATAACTATATATTTGACCTCTACGGTACGCTCGTGGATATCCACACAGACGAGAGCGACACTGCAATCTGGGAAAAGCTCGCCATGTTCTTTGGCTATTACGGAGCACTGTATGAGGCAAAGGAGCTTAAGGAGCGCTATGAGACACTTGTAAAGAGCAGCGAGGCAGAGCTGAAGAAGAAAATTGAAAAGTCTGATGCAGATGCGCAGTTTGCCATCTCATATGCCCATGAAGCATCACCGGAGATACATATAGAGGCTGTATTTGAAAAGCTTTATGAGGAAAAGGGCGTGAATCCGACAAAGGAGCTTTCAGTGCATACAGGTCAGTTTTTCAGGGTGATGAGCACCGAATACATAAAGCTTTATCCGGGCACAAAGGAGATGCTTAAGGAACTTAAGAAGGCGGGAAAGAATGTATATCTGCTTTCAAATGCGCAGCGTATATTTACAGCCTATGAGATGAGAAGACTTGATATCTTTGATTTGTTTGATGACGTATTTATCTCATCCGATTATAATACCAAAAAGCCTGATATCAGATTTTATAAGGAGCTGATAAATAAGCATGATATTGACGTATCAAAATCGCTTTTTATAGGAAATGATTCGACTACCGATATCAAGGGTGCAAAGGAATGCAGGATGGATGCATTTTATGTGAAATCGAATATTTCACCAAAGGATGATATGGCTCATGATGCAGACTATATTATAGATAATTTTACCAACTGGTAATGCATTATTGTTTATAAAAATGTAAATATTACATAAAAAACATATATAAATTAAAATCTTTTTATAAACGGTTGCAAATAAAAAATAATGGTGTAAAATGAACTAGATTTGAATTAGTTTATTTTTTAACAAAGTAGAGGTGAAAAGAATGTCAAACACATTATTAATGTTGTGTATCCCATTTGCGGGCTTATTACTGTGCATAGCAGTTATGCCGCTTGTGAAGCCTGAATGGTGGGAGAAGCATCAAGCTCATGCAGTTATCTTATGGTCACTGCTTTTTGCCATTCCGTTCGCGCTGTTCTATGGAGCACCAAAAGCCGTAGAGACGGTACTGGAGTGTCTGATAGGTGACTATCTGACCTTTATCGTGTTGCTCTTTGGACTGTTCTGCGTAGCCGGAAATATCAAGCTGGAGGGAAGTCTGGTCGGCAACCCAAAGGTAAACGTTATCATGCTTGCTGTTGGAACTTTTTTTTCAAGCTGTATAGGAACTACAGGAGCCAGTATGCTTTTTGTAAGGCCGATTATACAGATGAACTCATGGAGAAAAAACAAGCGTCACATCATGGTATTTTTCATTTTTCTTGTGTCAAATATCGGAGGATGTCTTACACCTATCGGAGATCCGCCACTGCTCATGGGATTTTCAAGAGGAGTATCGTTCTTCTGGAGCATGAGGCTGTTTCCGGTTCTCGTATTAAATATGATACTGCTTCTTACCATATTTTATCATTTGGACAAGAAGGCCTACCAGAAGGATATCACTAAGGGACTTATGCCTGAGGTGAAGGAAAATGAGCCCCTCATCAGGATAAAGGGTGCCCACAACTTTTTATATATCGTAATGATTGTCATAGCTGTTATACTAAGCGGTGTGCTTCCTAAGCTTTCTGCATTCCAGAACGCTGCAGGAGAGGTTATCGGTATTCCGATATTCAGGGAGGTTACACTCACTGTGCCTGCAATTATTGAGATTGCTATTATTCTGCTTGCAGCCCTGCTTTCCTTCAAGACAACACCGAAGGAGGTTCGTGTGCAGAACCATTTCACATGGGGAGCAATTCAGGAGGTTGCGGTGCTTTTCATCGGAATCTTCATCACCATGCAGCCTGCTCTTATGGTATTAAAGAGTGCAGGTTCAGGTCTTGGAATCACAAAGCCGTTTGAGATGTTCTGGGCAACAGGAGCACTTTCAAGCTTCCTCGACAATACACCGACATATCTGGTTTTCCTTACTACAGCGGGAGCCATGCACTTTACTACAGGTGTCGCAACCACACTGGGAGTGGTGCCGGTCAAGATGCTTATGGCAATTTCGTGTGGCGCTGTATTTATGGGAGCCAACACATATATTGGAAATGCACCGAACTTTATGGTCAAGTCATTATCAGACGAAAACGGTATCAACATGCCATCGTTCTTTGGTTACATATGGTGGTCATTGCGTTATCTGATACCTGTTTTCATCATAGATATGATCATATTCTTTTTATAGGAGGGATGAATTATGGAATTTTATGACGAGAAAATTAAAGCTCTTGCCATCGAAATCTATGAGCTTGATGCCGAAGTATACAAGAAATTAGGCTCATCCCTCGGCAGGGTATTTGGTGGCGAGAAGGATATATGTATCCGTAACATCATGGAGGATCTGCACTCAAGGCAGAACAGCTCAAGAATCCGAAGCGAGCTTGCCCTGATAAGCAACATGGCAAGAACAATACCTGATCACGATACAAGGCATGATATCATGGTCAGATACAACAACATAGTAGAGGAGATAGCGGAGCTCCCGACAGGTTTTGCTGACGGAGATATCCTCGATCCAAAGATAGCGGATTTAAATACCGTAAACCTGAAGGATCGTTTCAAGACGGGCGATCATCTGATTATCTGTATAGGACGTTCCTGCGGATGTGGTGGAAATGAGATTGGATTTGCACTTGCAGACAAGCTTCGTATGAATTTCTATGATGTGTCTGTCATGAATGAGGTGTTCAGACAGAAGGATGGAGAGGAAGCAGCCCAGGCTACAGCTACCTTCCAGAAAAAAGAGCGAATGGGAATCAAAAAGCGCATAAAAGCTTTTAAGAAATACCACGGACTTTCATCAGAGGATGTGCTTTTCTTTGATACAAGCAAGTTCCTTGTAGAGAAGGCAAAGCAGGAGGACTTCATTGTTATGGGACGTTTTGCAGATGCAATTCTGACAAACAATCATATTCCTCACATAAGTATTTTTATCACAGCACCGGAGAAGAGAAGAATCCAACGTTTCCTTGAGATAAACAAGAATGTGACTCCGAACCAGGCAAAGAAATGGATAGAATCTGAGGATAAGAGACATCTGAAGACCTACAAATTCTATACCGGCAGAAAGTGGAGCAAGGCAAGTAACTATGATATCTGTATCAACAGTGCCAGCTACGGTATCAAGGGCTCAATAGAGCTTATCATCCGTATGCTCCAGCTCGATGACCGCGTGAAGCAGCTGATTAAGTAATTTTTTAAAGCGTGTTTTATTGACGTAAAACACGCTTTTTTGATATATTTGACATTTTTTAAAAATTCCTCTTACAAAATTCGTGAAAAAGTGATAAAATGATAACGTATAACGAAAGAGGTGTGATATGTTCGAAATAGGTGATTACGTATTAAATGCTACAAATGGAATTTGCAAAATAAGCGAAATCGTGGAGTTAGACATGTCAGGAGACAAGCAGCTCAAGTCATATTTTTTACTCCGCCCTGTTGAGGAGGAGAATGACAGAGTGTATATACCTGTTGACAATGCTGATAAGAGGATACGTAAGGTAATAACACAGGATGAGGCACTGGCGGTGCTCGATAGAGTACCTGAGATAGAGGCGCTCGCGGTAAACAATGAGAAGGAGCGCGAAACGCGCTATAAGGAGGCAGTCAGAAGCTGTGAGCCGGATAGTGTGATCAGTCTCTTAAAGTGTTTACATATCAGAAATGAGCAGCGTGCACAGGCAGGCAAGAAGTCTACAGCCGTCGATGAGCGCTATGGCAAGATGGCAGAGCACAATTTAAATGCAGAGCTTGCATTTGTTCTTGAAAAGGACAGGCAGGAGATTAAAGATATAATTCATGATATGCTATAGTATGTGGGCAGAATCAGAAAGCGGGTTCTGCCTTGTTTTTTGCTAAAAATAAGAGATATTAAGAAAAGTTTAAACAAATAATTAATGAGTTTATGTCATGAATATGTTATTATATATCAGGTAAGGGCATATAATATTACCGGTTAAGGGTAAATGAGAAAACTTATCATGTTTTATCTGATAAAAACAAAAGAATGAAAGTAAGGGAATCAATATGAATAATATGAATATTAATTCTGCAATAGCAGATACTCTGGATATAGGGAATACAGACACAGAGAAAAAGACAGGACTCATAGGCTTTTATAATTACACGGTAGTGCTTACATACATAGGCATGTGGATAGGCTTCCTTGGAGTTATGCTTGCCATAAAGGATAGGTATGTGGGTTCACTAATCTGCCTTATGCTGGCCGGTGTCTGTGATATGTTTGACGGCACCATTGCATCCACAAAGAAGGATCGTACCAGGGACGAGCGCACATTTGGCATACAGATAGATTCGTTAAGTGATATCATATGCTTTGGCGTGCTTCCGGCAGTGTGGGTATTTTGCGTGACACCAAAGATATCAGTTGCATTTATCGCCATATTTGTATTCATACTTTGCGGGCTTATCCGTCTGGCATACTTTAATGTGGATGAGGCCAACAGGCAGGCAGCGACAGCAGAGCGCAGACAGTATTATCTGGGGCTTCCAATCACATCAAGTGCGCTTGCTATCCCGGCGGTATATCTGATTGGAGAGTTCACAGCTATACATACACAGACAATCGCGGCACTTGCCCTTTTAATCATTGGCATTTGCTACGTGCTCCCTGTAAAGCTCAAAAAGCCATCTCTTTTTGGAGAGGTTCTGCTTGTAGGTATAGGAGCAGTTGAGTTTTGTATTCTCATTGCGGAGGTTCTTATTTAATGGCAAAAAAAACGTTTGTAGACTGGCTTTATACCACGGCACCTGGGCGTGTGACACTTAAGGTGCTTCTGCATACAGGTGCACTTAAGCTCGGAGAAATAGTAGCACGCTCCCCGCTGTCTAAGCCGTTTATCAGCCGGTATATAAAGAATAACAATATAGACATGTCTGATTTTAAGGGGCAGAAATATAACAGCTTTCAGGACTTTTTCTCCAGAAAGCGTGATGATATTGAGGTGGACAGGCAGGCTGAGCATCTTATCAGTCCGTGTGACGGCTACCTGAGTGCATACAGGATAAAAAGTAACAACAGCTTTCACATCAAGGGCTCATGGTACAAGGTGACGGACCTTGTCACCGACAAAAAAATTGCAAAGGAATTTGTTGGAGGAGACTGCGTGATACTGCGTCTTTGTGCCAACGATTATCATCATTACTGCTATATAGATGATGGATTTCAGGGCAGGAATCATTTTGTGAAGGGACTGCTTCACAGTGTACAGCCTATTGCACTGGAAAATGCGCCTGTATACAGGCAAAACAGGCGTATGTGGACTATTCTGGATACAGTTAATTTTGGCAAGGTGGCGCAGATTGAGATAGGTGCGCTGCTTGTGGGAGGCATAGTCAATGACCACGAAAATGTTATGATGAGAAAGGGCGCAGAGATGGGGCACTTTGAGCTGATTGGCTCCACAATAGTGCTTTTGTTTAAAAAAGGTCATATTGACCTGCTTCCGGAAATTAAAGAGTGTATAAAAGGAGACAAAGAAGTACGTGTTATCCAGGGACAGCATATCGCAAACAGGACAGTTTTTTAACAGAATACTTCCAAAATACAGTCGTATTCCGCTGCTTTTTACAGTGGTGCTCAATTTCAGTGTATACTGGGGCGCGCGTGCTATTGCAGGCGGTTTTATCCATCACAATATAGAGACCTCGCTTGATGATATGATACCGGTTGTGTACCCTACAGTAGTCATTTATTTTGGCTGCTATATTTTTTGGATTATAGGATATCTGTACAATGCAGCGATGGATAAAAGGCACTGTTATCGTTTCCTCATGGCAGACTGGCTGGCAAAGGCAGTCTGTTTTATCTGTTATGTCGTGTATCCTACAACCAACACCCGCCCAGAAATAGTGGGCTCAGACATATGGGCACAGCTCATGCGCTTTTTATATAGTATGGATGCAGCGGACAATCTTTTTCCATCTATACACTGCCTAGTAAGCTGGCTGTGCTATATAGGCATCCGTGGCAACAAAAAAGTACCGCAGTGGATACGTACAACCTTCTGTATTTGCGCTATAGCAGTATTCATATCCACATTGACTACGAAGCAGCATGTGATATATGATGTAGTTGCAGGAGTTGCGCTGGTGGAAGTGACATACCGGGTTTCAAAGCTGATAGTTAAAAAGGCAGTTAAAAAGGGAAAATCGAATACAGAAGCATAATATGTATAAACAGTATAAGGTATACAATTAGTAAGAAAACCTAAAACCAAGGAGTATAAACATGGATGATACACAAATAGAGATGCTGCCGATGTTGGGCGAATTCAGTTCAATTGCCTCGCAGTATGAACACATCATGTTCTACTACGAATCGGGTATACAGCAGATAGTAGCAAAGCTGCAGATATTAAATAATGAATTCAAAAACAATCACGAAAGAAATCCAATCGAGAACATAAAGAGCCGTGTAAAGTCGCTTGACAGCATAATAGACAAAATGAAGCGAAAGGGCATTCCGCTCACCACCAACGCCATGAAGCGTGAGATAAAGGATATAGCCGGCGTCAGGGTCATTTGTCCATTTATATCAGATGTATATCAGGTGGCCAATATGCTTGTGAATCAGGCGGATGTCGAGATTGTCACAATAAAGGACTACATAAAAAAACCGAAGGAGAATGGCTACAGGAGTCTTCATATGATAGTGCTGGTTGATGTGTATTTTTCGGATCACAAGGACAAGGTGCCGATAGAGATACAGTTTCGTACCATTGCCATGAATTTCTGGGCCAGCACAGAGCATCAGCTTCGCTACAAGAAGAGCCGTATATTCACGGAGGAGATGCAGCAGGAGCTCAAGAAATGCGCAGATATCATGGCTGACGCTGATGACAAGATGCAGAATCTGGCAAATGTTTCGGGGATTGTGCAGCCGATTGAGTAAAAGAGAGTGATGTAAATCACTCTTTTTTGCTTGTAAATCAAAAGTTTATATTTATTTAATAAAAATTGTTAGCACTCTCAAGAGGTGAGTGCTAATATTTTTTGATTTTTTTTGCAAACCCAGTAAAATCAAGGGTTTGCACGATTCTAAATTCTCTATAAACCTGTTTTTCTATGCTACTACACCATTACTACACCATTTTTTCTGATTTTGGTGTACTAAATGTTTACCGCTTTTTCATACTTTATGATTTCTTCCTTTACATCTTCCACGCCTGCTATGTGATTGTATACGTCCATTGTCACATCACTATGGGCGTGCCCCATGATGTACTGTAAGATTTTGATATTCATGCCATGCTTCGCCATGTTCGTGCAGGCGGTATGCCGCAGGCTATGGCTTGATATTTTAGGAAGAAGTGCAGGCGTCCGGCGTTCTTTCTCTGCTTTTCCCGATTCTGCCTTGTTGTATGCGTCAACGATGTTATACAGCACATTATTGACTGCACTGGGCATGAGCGGTCTGCCTGTCTTTGCCAGAAAGATAAAATCGGAACAGCCTTCGATTTCTTCTATACTATGTCTGCCAAGCATGAAATTTATCTTTTTCTGCTCTGTAAACGCTCTCTGGACAGCTTGCGACATGGGGATTATCCTGTTTCCTGCTTTTGTTTTAGGGCTGTTGATATGGAACTTGTAACCGTCTCCGAAGTCCTTATAAATTAACTGATGATTGACAGATACCTCTTTTTTCTCCATATCTATGTCCGACCATGTTAAGCCAATCAGTTCGCCGCAACGCAGACCAAGTTCAAGCATAACGGTCAGCATGGGAATGTAAACATTGTAGACAGGACTTCCACAGACAAACGCAAACAGTTTTTCCTGCTGTTCCATTGTCAGTATGTCCTTTTCCTTTGGTGCTTCTCCATAGTCGCCGGACAGCGTATTTTTTGCGGGATTCTTGCGGATAATATCATCATCTACCGCCAATTCCAACGCCGGATATAACAGCGTGTGGATATATTTAATCGTATTGTTTGCATATCCCTGCTCTGACATTTTATTGTAAAACGTCTTGATATGTGAGGGGCGAAGCTGAACGACTTTGATATTTCCCAGTTCATTCTTAACGTGTATATCCCACATATTTTCATAATTGATTTTTGTGGAACTATAAAACCGCCTTGTCTGCATATACCTTTCAAACAGCGTATTCAGCGTCATTTTCTTGATTGCTGTATCGGTCAGGATATTATCATCTAAATCCTTTGCAATCTGCTTTTCCTTTTCTCTCAGTTCCGGCAAATCTCCGGCATAAATAGTCTGACGCTTGCCGCTCTTTACATCTGTATAGCGGTACATATAAATCCCGTCTTTTCTCTCTGATTCCCCTGTCCTTAAATTTCTTCCTCTGCTGTCTTTCCTTGCCATAATCAAATCATTCCTTTCATTGTGGCACTCCTTTCTTTGTTTTGGAATGATTTCCGGCTTGCTCTACAAAGCCATTATACCAGAAAACCATTCCAGATAATAGATAAAATCAGGTTTATTATCCTTATTCTGCCAGACAGTCCAGATACTTCTTTACCCTGTCAACAGAATATAAAACCCGTCTCCCGATTACTACTTTTGCCCCTGCCTGCTCCCCGATTTTCCTTGCGGTGGCATGACCGCAGGAAAGCATGGCGGACAGATGTTCTATATCCACAGCCAACGGGTGTTCTGTCCGCCTGTTTCCCGTCTTATTCATCAGAACCACCGTCCTTTTCTACAAAAGGCAGGTTTATCTGTTCCTCTGCTGTCAAAGTATGGAAATTATTATCTCTTTCCAAATAAGCTTGTACAGACGGATAGACAGTTTTCTTTCCCTTATCGTCATACGTTATCACTTTATGGATTCGCCTTAAAAAGGCTTCCCATGATTCCCTGTCTTCTCTCTGCGCTTCTGGATATTGCCGCTCTAACGCCCAGTTTGATATGATGTAAACCTTATTGTAGCAGGCATACTTGTTTGCATATCTGGACGGAAGTTCCAGCGGGTAAATGTCGCAGTACAAAAGCATTTCTTTCAGCCGGAGAGAGGAACGGAACTCATCAAAGGCAATCACCGGCTGACAGCGATACCCGTCAAAGGGATTTTTATAGTCCGTAATACGGTAAACGTCAACAAAATTGTGTGCTTCTAATACGCTTCTTGTCTTTCCTGTTCCGGTATGACCGCTGATATAGCACACTTCCATATCAAGCCGGACAGAATCCTTGAAGCGCTCCGTAAGAATGGTAGTCCGCACCTTGTCTATTTTATCAATCTGCAAGATATAGTCCTGATTGACCGCCAGAATCTCCGCATTGGTCATGTTGTCCAGTACCATTTGATACAGTTCCGACATATCGTATCTTTTCCCTCTGCTGTCCGGCGGGCGCGTTCCGTATTCCTCAAAAGAACCCTCTATTTTCGTTTCCTGTTTTGAATCATTTTCCCATTTCCCTGACTTGCTCACGTAGGCAATATTATCGGAAATTGTGCTCCTGCACTTTTCTATATGGGCTTCTGGGAAATATCGCTTAACCATGCTGAATCGCACTCTGGACGAAAACACAACAAAAATATGCGTATGGAATAATGTTCCTTTTTCGTCCGCCATGCAAAGATAAACCAGTGTTTTAAAATTCCTATGGAAAATCTCAAAGATATGTTCGTGTGTATATCCTTTTTCCAATGAGTCATTGATTGTTAATTGATACATCAACGCTTGTGTGTCTGCTATGATAATCACTCCTTTGTGCATTTTGTGCTATGATGTGAACAAGGCGAAAAGCCTTGTAGTTACTGGTGTTTTCCTTGTTTGTGCCATGTTGGGTAATACTAGACCAACATGGCAGGGCTAAGGGCTTGCGGCTTCGCCGCCGCCCTTGCCTGCCTTTGGGGATATTACGACAACGCCCTGATACAGATTTCCTGCATTTCTTTTACATTCCTCACAGTCGGGATTTTAACAAAGCGCAAATCCGAGCCTTGAAGCAGTAAACCCCCTTCCCCTCTTTCAAACTGCCTGTCCTCTATCATGTCAATATATTCTTTTGGCATGAGCATTTCATAAATGCTCCGCATGGGCGCACCGAGAATCATAATGATTCCATAATTCAGGCGGCTGCCGTCTGGAAATGCCTTTGCGTCTGGTCGCTGACAAGAACAAATAAACCGAACCCCCAGCGATCTGCCGAGCATAAGGATTTCAGAAACCTTGTTCATCACATCAGCCGCTTTTTTCTTGTCCTCTCCCTGCAAGGCTAAGATATTCGCCATATATTCATCCCATATCAGCGTTATCATATCTCTGTCTTTGTCTTCGCCTGACTGCCGCTTATGCAGAATCGCATAGACACGCTCTAAGGCTTCCAGTGACTTTTTATAGGGATAGTAAAAGGTACATTCCCTTAGAAACGCAAAGGAATCGTCCTGCTTAAAGTCGGCAAAGAAAAACTTTGCTTCTGGCGATGAAACGAGAATCAGCATTTTCAGACACCAGATAAGCGCATAGGATTTCCCACTGCCGGACATACCGCATAGAATCATGTGGCTATTTGTTTTCAGGGAAATATCGGTAGATAAAATATCTCTTTGCCCGTACCCATGCCAAGCGTCATAATCATATCCCAGTTTGAAAGAATTATTCTCCGTCATATAATCCCCCTCTTTCCGGCGGCTTTCTCCCCTTTGTGCTGTACATTACAATCAACTTGCCATTATCTTTCCTTTTTCCGCCATATTCTAAATCAGGTTTTACAAAATGAATGTTCATAGAATCCGCAATATATTTCTTCCTTTCTTTCCACCTTTCCATAGGGATATTGCTGTAAAATACCCTTGTCGTTACCCTTGTTTTTCTATCTGTCCTCTTTCTTATCAGAACCGGACAACCGTTTCTTAAATCCTGTCCGGTAAAAGAAAGTGCAAGATTATATTCATCATGCTTTGCCGTCATTGCCCCGATACAATAAACTGTAAGGATAAACAGGACTATGAACAGAGCAGTTCCGCCAATCTCAACGATACCACGCCAGAGGGGAAGTATCAGTTTTGGGGCATTGACATAGACAACAGATTTATGAATCCAGAACCGATAAAAGCCTGCCAATACCGCTAAGGGAAAAAGATTAAAGTATGGTCTGGAAATCAACTGCTGTATCGCTAACAAAAATCTGAAACAACGCTTTCTTATACTATTTAATATTCTCATAATTTTTCCTTTCTTTTGTCTTTGTCAGGGGAGAGTATCTCCCCCGACAAAATGTCACATTACACTTTTGTAATGGATTCGATTTTTCCTTTATAATTAAAGGAAATTTCCAGAGTATCGTTGACCTTTACCTGTTCCGGAAGAACGATACCGTCTTTCAGAAAGAATTTTTCTGCTTTCAGTCCATGAACGTTTTCATCCTTGAAAGCTACGAAGATGTTCATTCCTACGATTCGTTCGCCGTCCTTGTTGGTAAAGTCAACTCCCATGAAGCCAAGTAACTTTGCCTGCATGGATTTCTACCCCCTTTCTGTTTGGATTTAAGTTGTTGCAACTTATGTAGCAAATTATAGCGTCCATTCTCTTTTTCGTTTATTACACGCCATGTAAAAAATCCAACGCATTTACGCTCTTTCCGGCTATCTTCAAGTGCAGTAAAAACGCTGTAACTCACGATTTACCGTAGATACAGCCTCTTACATGACAGGTAAAAAGAAGTCAAAAAAAATACACATCTGAAATTGATGTGCATTTTTTCACTATTTTGCGCGTGGTCTTTTTGCGTAAGAACCTAGCCAATATTTTTGTTCAATTCCTAATTCTTCCAATATAGCATTACATTCATCTATATTCTTTCCCCTGCAACGGGTAAGAAGGAACGTATATGCGTAATCTCTTTTACTGAATCGGTTGAATCCTAACCCCAAGCTATATAATAATGCTTGTGTCATCATCAAGTCCAAATGATAGCCAACAGAAACAGAAATCAAAGTGCTTCTTTGCGGCGGGTCTTTTTCATCTACCTGATTTTTCAGACGGTACAGCATATTTTCGCTCAAATGTGTTCTATCTGCAAATGTACTATACGTTTCATCTTTAAGGACTTCCGAAATCAATTCACTAAAAGATTTATTATATTTTGTTGATTTTTCATAATCGTCTAAAAATTCCTTTTCCAACTTTCTCCATTCATCATAGCTATATCCGGCTAAGTATTCATTATCCATAAAATAGTTCCTTTCTTTACTCTTTATCATTCTCCATATTTTCTAAGGCATATTCGCACGCTTGTATCACAAATCCCGAAAATGACACCTCTTGATTTGCTATTGCCTGCTCTATCTTTTCAATAAGTGGTAAGGGAAAGCGTATTGTTTTATTTTCCGTTTCCTTCTTATTTGGTTTTAACTGAAAAGCCATGCTCCGCACCTCCTGTCCACTTTATGATATTTCAATTTTGCATTTTAATAAGCATTGCATATAGCAATTCTTTTTGTATTGCTTTTCTAAGAAAATTTATGTAGAATATAGAAAATGATAAAATTCACAGGAGGATTCATACAAATGGATAAAGACAAGCGAACATCTAAAACAAAATTTCTCATAGTAGGGGGATGTATTGGCGTATTTATAATTCTAGCCTTGAGTATATTTCTTATTTCAAGAAATAATACAGATAAAACAGTAAAAGAATACTCTGAACTTTTAATCAATGGAAATTACAGTGATATATTAGATTTAGCCTACTTTCCAAAAAGCGAGTTTATTACGGAAGAAAAAATAAATGAACTAAAAGAATATTATTTTAACGAAACAGCAGACGAAAATAATAATATTATTGACTGTACTTTTGTAAAATCTGAAGAAAATGACGATATAATACTCTATAAACTAACCTTAGAAACAACTGACGGGCAAGAAACAGATACACTTAAATTGCAAAAAAAAGAAAACAAACTTCTATTAGATGGCTTATATGATGAAAAAACAATAACTGTCAACAGCGGTTCAACTGTATATCTTGACGATATTCAAATTTCTTCTACCCCTGAAAAATCTATGCAGGATGGAAGTAGTGTTGATATATATAATGTTACATTATTAAATAATGTTTCCTACAATTTAAAAATCACACATCCATTTTTTAAAGATATAGAAACAATATATGATGAAGAAGAAAATTATATCGGAAGTAAAGGGGATTTAAAGGAAGACGATTATACTTCTTTACAAACAGAAGTCAACAATATGATTATTGACATTACTACTACTGCAATGCAGAACGGCAACACAAATGACTTAAATAAATACTTTCTCAACAATAATGCAGAAGACTTTATAAAAGATAATGGCCTTTCTGAACTAATAACAGAAGAAGCTGGTTTTAATAAAGTTTTCAAAGAAGCTGATGGAACAAACATCTATACCGTAAAATATATCGATAACGATAAATTCTCTGTTTCTATGGCGGTTTCATGCAAAATAGAAGTTTCTTCAAGTAATGGAAACCAATCGTATAAGATTACTGACGGTAAATTGGAAATGGTGGATTCTTATGAATCGGATGGCGGGTGTCAACTTTTGATTACTTGTACTGAAAAAGATGGAAAATGGTTGATTTCTGATTGGAGTACCGATTTCAGCGGTGAATAAAAAGGGAGATGTATCTATGAAAGTAAAAGTTATCAGTATTATTATTGTTATAATATTATTATTAGGTTGTGGTATTGGCTATTATCTATATAACAAGGACAAAACGAAGCTAAATGAAACCACCAAACAGCTAAATGAAATTTCAAAAATCGAAAAAGCATTTTTTGATTCTAATGAAAGAAATGAAAAACTTAATCTTTTGAAAGGAATATTGAAAGAAAAAGAAAAATACAATTCTTCCTCTGAAAAATATAAAAAAGTATTAGATAAATATGATGAATGTATATCATCTATGCAATCATATTTTATTACCGAATACGACAAAATCATAGAAGAAAATGCTCCACACGATATAGGTAACTCGGACGATATTGATACATTAGCAAATCATAAAGACACTTTAAATATTTTGCTAACTACAATAGAATCAGAAAAAGAATATACTTTACCCAATGATTCAGATTATCAAACATATGTTGAAAATCTTTCTTCTTGGACAGAAGCATATGCAAGCAGAATATCTGACATTGAAGAAAAACAAAAAGCTGAAACAGAAGCACAGAAGAAAGCAAGAGAAGAAGCTGAAAAACAGGCTGAAGAAGCCGCAAACAAAATGCCGGAAAAAGAAAACAACACCCACTATGAAAACGAATATTTCTCTGTCGATGTTCCAACTGAATGGAGTGGAAATTGGTCTGTCAATGAAGGTCCAAATTATAGGGAAAATTCCAATGCTGTTGCTGTCTATGAAGCTAATGTAGATATTAGTGGCGGCAAAGGAGCCGCAGAAATCTATGTTTTAGAAATGAAATATCCAACTGATAGACTAGGTTATGGAAATTTTACTTTACCCGAAGGGGGAACATATGTCGGCGAAACGTCAAACAATAAATTTGTTTTCATAATGTCCGAAGCAAGCTATGGATTTTTTAGTGCTGGTGCAACAATTACATTGAAATAGTAATCAAGGGATATTCCAAAAAACTGAATTGGAATATCCCTTTTTCCATTTTGGGTTATTGGCTGAAGCAACTGCCGCCTGTAAATCCCCACTCTTTCAGAGTGCCTGCGGTAAAGGGATTGACAGGCTATTTACTACACCATTTACTACACCATTTTTTCGTTTTAAGACGATATTTGACACCCATATACAAAATCTCAAATATCCCAGATTCCTTGAAAATGGGACGTTACGCCACTCTATAAAGCAAGACGGAAACCATTCACAGCTAACACTTGACGAGTGCTAATCTGCGTGCTATAACATAGTCACAAGGAAATATTGAAGAATTATTTAAAGGATTATTTAGAGATAAAATTTTGATATTACCTGTATGACACATAAGAATCATATTTATGGATAACATAGTAGAAGGGAGTGAGACTATGAACATTCAAAAATTTACACAGAAATCAATAGAGGCAGTCAATGACTGCGAGAAGCTTGCATATGATTATGGCAATCAGGAGATAGAACAGGAGCACCTGCTTGTGGCATTACTTTCACAGGAGGACGGACTGATACCGAAGCTGATTGACAAGATGGAGATAAACGTAGAGCATTTCACAGAGAATGCAAAGCGCCATCTGGCAGCGCGCACAAAGGTAAGCGGCAGCAGTGCACAGGTCTATGTGGGCAATGATTTAAACAAGGTTCTTATCCATGCTGAGGACGAGGCAAAGGCAATGGGAGATGAGTATGTTTCGGTAGAGCATCTTTTCCTGTGTCTGCTGAAGTATCCAAACAAGGCAATGAAGGAGCTGATAAAGGAGTATGGTCTCACAAGAGACAGATTCCTCACAGCACTTTCTACGGTAAGGGGCAATCAGAAGGTCACATCCGATAACCCTGAGGCCACCTATGATACACTTGAGAAATACGGCTACGACATGGTGGAGCGTGCAAGACAGCAGAAGCTTGATCCTGTTATCGGCCGTGATGATGAGATACGAAATGTAGTGCGTATTCTCTCGCGTAAGACTAAAAATAACCCGGTACTTATCGGTGAGCCGGGTGTTGGTAAAACGGCAGTCGTTGAGGGACTGGCGCAGCGTATCGTAAAAGGCGATGTGCCTGAGGGCTTAAAGGACAAAAAACTGTTTGCACTCGATATGGGCTCTCTGATTGCAGGAGCTAAGTACAGGGGCGAGTTTGAGGAGAGACTTAAGGCAGTGCTTGAGGAGGTAAAAGCCTCTGACGGACAGATAATTCTCTTTATCGATGAGCTTCACACAATAGTAGGAGCCGGAAAGACAGACGGAGCCATGGATGCAGGACAGCTTCTTAAGCCAATGCTTGCAAGAGGTGAGCTGCACTGCGTAGGTGCCACTACACTTGATGAGTACCGTGAGTACATTGAGAAGGATGCAGCCCTTGAGAGACGTTTCCAGCCTGTTATGGTAGACGAGCCGACAGTAGAGGACACTATCTCAATACTTCGTGGCCTTAAGGACAGATACGAGGTATTCCACGGCGTTAAAATCACAGACTCGGCACTTGTCACAGCGGCAGTGCTTTCAAACAGATACATCACAGACAGATTTTTGCCTGATAAGGCAATAGACCTTGTGGATGAGGCATGCGCCATGATAAAGACGGAGCTTGATTCAATGCCGGCAGAGCTTGATGAGCAGAATCGTAAGATTATGCAGCTTGAGATAGAGGAGACAGCTCTAAAGAAAGAGACAGACCACTTAAGTCAGGACAGGCTTGCAGCACTACAAAAGGAGCTTGCAGAGCTGCGTGATGACTTCAATGCAAAAAAAGCTCAGTGGCAGAACGAGAAGGGCGCAGTTGACAAGGTCAGCAAGCTTCGTGAAAAGATTGAGTCCACAAAGAATGAAATCAAGACAGCGCAGCAGAACTATGACCTGGAAAAGGCAGCAGAGCTGCAGTACGGCGTGCTTCCAA
>OHJG01000448.1_pt1 | contig 21177 bp, 23 predicted proteins | sample 1568481 | NCBI WGS metagenome assembly OHJG01 (sample SAMEA3879505, study PRJEB24766) | human gut metagenome | biome: human-associated habitat; feature: feces | place: USA | collected 1985/1987
GCAACTGCGGCTGCCGACAGAACGCTACTACGAGGAAGAGGGTCGGGCCGAACTCACCCCGCGCGACTTCGGCATCCTGATGCACCGGGTCTTCGAAAACGCCGCGACAACGGATGAGATCTACATGGCCATCGAAGCGATGACCCAGGACGGCGTACTCGATGAAAAAGAGGCCCCCCGCCTGCGGGAGCTGGTCGAAAAGGCCCTCGCGGATCCGGTGACGGCGGAGTGGTTCGGCGGCAGGTGGCAGGTGGTGCGCAACGAGAACGAAATCATCCTGCCGGGCAGCGGAACGACGCGGCGCCCCGACCGCGTGATGACCGACGGCGAGCGGGCCGTAGTGGTGGATTACAAGTTCGGCGACCGGGAAACCGCACGCCACCGCAAACAGATCCGCGAGTACCTGCGCCTGCTGCGGCAGATGGGTTACACCCGGACGGAAGGCTATCTCTGGTATGTACGTCTGGGACGCACGGAACGGGTGGAGGAGAAGGAGGATTGAAAAACGGGGAGAACAGAAGCGAATACCGAAAAAACAGGGACAAACGGCGAATTTTTCGAACAGATAATCGTATATTTGATACGTTTTTGGGACGCATCCCGCAACGGAAAGAGCGAGCGTCCCCGACTTATACAAAAAATGCAGGCCGGCTCTTGCGAACGACAATCGCAGACCGGTCCCGAAAAACAGCTTCATGAGATCAATCCTGCTGGACATCATCCCCCGCCGATTCCGCCGCCGGAGCTACCTGGTTTCCGGCACGATCTTCCTGCGGGCCCTGCTCAACTTCGCAGGACTGGCTCTGCTGATTCCGGTACTGCTGCTGATCCTCGACAGCGAGAGCATGCACACGAACCCCTGGCTCGAACGGCTGTACCAAGCGGGCGGATTCGAATCGGACCGGGCGTTCGCCCTGACCGTATGCGGATGTATCGTCGCACTGATCGCATTCAAAAACCTGCTGAACCTCTTCCTGCTGCGCTACGAACGGCGGTATATTTACGACCTCTACCGGTGTATGTCGCGGCGGCTCTATATCGAATATCACGACCGGGGGCTGGGATTCATCAAAAACACCAATTCGGCACTGCTCTCGCGGAACGTCAATTTCGTCTGTCTGGCGTTCGTTACGGGGATCCTCGTACCGCTCGCGTCGATCACGAGCGAGAGCATGCTGCTCGCACTGCTGTTCACGGCGCTGCTGTTCTACAACCCCACAGTCGCGGGACTGGTCCTGCTGGTATTCATTCCGACCGTCTGGTTCTACTACAGCGCCGTGCGCAAACGGCTCCACCGTTACGGCGTACAGGAGAACGAAGCCCAGCGCGAGAAGGCCCGCACGGTCGTCGAGACCTTCCGGGGATATGCCGACCTGGAGATCAACGATGCCTTTCCTTCGATGCTGCGCCGCTTCGACCGGGCGATGGACAAGATCGTTACGATTCAGTCCAGAAATATGACCGTCAATGCCTTGCCTTCGATCTTCATGGAGGTAGGACTGGCGATCGGCATGGCGCTGTTCGTGGCGGTCAGCCTCGGTACGCCGGGCGATGAAGCCCGGGTCCTCTTCGGCGTATTCGCCGTCGCCGGGTTGCGGCTGATGCCTTCGGTACGCAACATGATGTCCGGATGGTCGGCACTCAAATACAACCGCTACACCATCGATATCCTGCGGGACATCGACCTGAACGACGAAAAGCCGGAACCGTCAGCCGCACAGCCTCCGCTGCCCTTCGAACGTGAAATCGCCGTGCGCGACCTCTCGTTCCGCTTCGACGACGAGCGCGGCGACAAAGAGGTGCTGCACGGGCTGACACTCACGATCCGCAAGGGAGAACACGTCGGTATCCGAGGCGCATCGGGGGCCGGAAAAACGACCCTGTTCAACCTTCTGTTGGGATTCTATACCCCCACCGGCGGTGAAATCACGATCGACGGCGAGCCCCTGACCGCCGCCAACCGCCGCCGCTGGCAAAATGCCGTCGGCTACGTTTCGCAGCACGTGTTCCTGCTGGACGGCACCCTGCTGGAAAACATCGCCCTGGGCGAAGAGGAGGAGAAAATCGACCGTCGGAGAGCCGAGGAGTCCCTGCGTGCCGCCCGGCTGGAAGACTTCGTGCAATCGCTCTCCGCAGGGATCGACACCCCGATCGGGGAGGCCGGCAACAAACTGTCGGGCGGACAACGCCAGCGCATCGGCATTGCCAGAGCTCTCTACAAACAGGCCAACATTTTATTCTTCGACGAGGCGACCTCGGCGCTCGACAGCGGGACGGAGGAAGGAATCAACCGTTCGATCGCCGAACTGTCACAGCACAACAGAGATTTAACCATCGTGGTCATCGCCCATCGAGAAAGCTCGCTGGAGTACTGCGACCGCATCATCACACTCGATAACAATGGATAGAGAATATATCATCGCCGGATTCCGCATCCGGCTGGAACAGGCCGACCGGCTCTTCGTAAGACCCGGCAGCCACATGGCCCGGGCATTCGAACCGTTCGCCGCAGAAGCGGACCCGGCCGCGCCCCTGACCATGCGCCTGATTCCGGACTGCACGATAAATAAAAAATTAACAGGAGGAGAGCCGAACAGGGAACTCGACGTATTTCCGTTCGACGATGCGGAAGCCGACTGCCACTTCGAGCGTACGCCGCGAGGTTACCTGTTCCGCATGGTTCCCCGCAACGGGGATCGTCCGACGCTATTCTTCAAAGCGTTCGATTCGCCGGATGTACAGAGCGACCTGCTCGCCGACGGACGCGAACCCCATCAATCCCTGATGCGTTTCGGGCTTTGGATCATGTTCGGCATCGCCATCTCCCCTGAAGCCATTGCGATACACTCCTCGACCATCGAATGCGAAGGCCGGGCCGTCCTGTTTCTGGGAGAATCCGGCACGGGAAAAAGCACCCATACCCGGCTGTGGCAGGAGCACATTCCCGGAGCACGGCTGCTCAACGACGACAGCCCGATTATCCGGATGTACCAGGGGCAGGCGACCGCTTTCGGATCGCCCTGGAGCGGCAAGACCCCCTGTTACCGCAACATTTCGCGGCCGATTGCCGGAATCGTCCGGTTGAGCCAGGCCCCGGCCAACGAAATCACCCGACTGTCAATCTTGCGGGCCGTCGGATCGCTGCTCCCGTCCTGCCCCCCGGCATTCGCCTACGACAGCGATTTGCAGGATAGAATCTGCCGTACGCTGTCGGACATTCTCACCCAAGCCCCTGTGTGGCACTTGGCCTGCCTGCCGGACAAGGCAGCGGCCGAACTCTCCTACGCCACGGTCCTCGAAGGAAAACAGAGAGCCTGAAAACAATTGATCATGGAAAAAACCGTAGCGAACCGGATCGCCTTCGCCCAGACGAGGGACCTGCTGCTCGAAGGCCAAAACGTACGAATCTGCGTCCAGGGACAGAGCATGCTGCCCTTCTTCCGCAGCGGCAGCGTCATCACGCTGCGGCCCCTGCGCCACGAGGATCTGCGACGCGGAGCGGTGGTGATGGCCGAAACCGTACAAGGCAATTTCGTCGTACACCGCATCATTCAGGCGACACCGGAAGAGGTCACGCTGCTCGGCGATGGCAACCTTACCACGGAAACGATGCCCCCGGCCAAGGTTTATGGAGTTGTGGATTGTAGTGCCATTCACCGGGTATTGGCTCGGGTATGGCTCTGGCTGCGCCCCGTACGACGTTATCCGCTCTGGGTTCTGCGGCGGATTTGCAGAAAATAACTCCCGAATCGGATTCAAGCAAGAGTTATGCTCTCTGTTTCTTTAAGTTCTGCCCGCCCCGAATCTCGAAAATAGGATTAGAGCACAATACGGCTTGCCTTTGCGTACTCATTATGCAGTAAGTACCGATGGGGTTCCAATTGAATGTACGGCTATTTTGAATCATCAATCCGAAAGTATTTTTTATGGTAAATATAAATATTTGAATAACTGATTATGAGAAAAATAATTCTTTCTTGTTTGTTATTGGGAATTAGTTTGACCACGTATGCTCAAACAAGCCTATTTGATTTATGGCAGGAGGCGTCGGAGCACGTCAATATTTATACTTATGGACTTAAACCTGTGAAAAAAGAGCCATGTTTTCGTCCGGATTGGAAGCAGAAAAGAGGTACGAAATTGGAAATTTCTTCCCCCACAATAGGACTCTTAAAAAAGATGCTTGAAGATATCGAATCGGAAGGGTTTCAGTTCAACCCTCAAAATGACACATTACTTTTCCATGTATATTTTTGTAGTTGGTGGGCTCCATGCGATCTTGTTGTTAAAACGTCGGCAGGGATATCTCATTACTACCAGCCACCAAAAGAAGAGTCGTTTAAGATTGATTCTGTTATGCTTGCTGAAGACTTTTTTATAAGTTCTATCTTGTATTATGGCGATAACTCCGCATTTACAGATTTTTTCCGACGTTATGTCATTCTTCTTCCAGATTCAGATGGTAGATATACTTTGGTTTTTCGTATTATCTTAAAAGATGGGAAAATCATGACTCCATCTGAAGTGTGGAAAATTGCCGATGTATATATGTGGGAAGGAAATTATTTAACTGAAGAAGATATAATATTTTTGAAGAAATTGAGTCATTATTACAATAAATCGGACCTGAATCGATTAGAAAATTTTTCGCGCACAATATTATTGCAGTAAATTGTTCTCTAATCTTCAGAAAAGGCATTTCCATACTCTTTTTTCGGCACCGACCGCAATCATTGACAAGCCTCCGTTCATATCGAATTCGACTACTTCACCCCATCGAGGGGGGGGGAATAGAGGAAATCCCTTCTTAGAAATTCAAGAACACCGACACCATAAAAGCAAAAAATAGCGAAGGAAATTCCTTCGCTATTTTTCGTTATAGAGTCACCGATTACGCTTCGAGCGCGAAACGCTTGTAAGCGATAACCGTAGCATCCTTGTCCGCCTTGTGGATAAACTCGGCGATCGTCTCCTTCTCACCTACCACCGGCTGGTTGAGCAGCGTATTCTCCTCGAAGAACTTGCGCATCTTACCCTCGGCGATCTTCTCCAGAATAGCCTCGGGTTTGTTGGCATTCTTCGGATCCTGCTTCATGGCCTCGACAGCGATCTTGCGCTCGTGCTCGATCACATCGGCCGGGCAATCGGCCTCAGAGATCGAAACGGGAGCCATAGCGGTTGCCTGCATAGCAACGGTATGGGCTACCTCCTCGGGAACGACCTTGTTGAAACCGATAAGCGTACCGAGCTTCTTGTTGAAGTGTACGTACGCATGACAGTAGGGAGCTTCGATACGGGCATAGTATGCCAGCTCGATCTTCTCGCCGGTCTGACCCGATTTCTCGGTCACCATCTCCTCGACAGTGCGGCCTTCGGCATTCTTGGCTGCCAGCAGCGCATCGCGGTCCGCAGCATCGGTTTTCACGGCAACGTCCAGCATCGCGTTAGCTGAAGCGGAGTACTCCGCATTCTGCGCCACGAAGTCGGTTTCGCAAGCCAGGCAGAGGATATAACCCTTCTGACCCACGATTTTCGTTACGACGACACCTTCGGTGGCCGTACGATCGGCACGCTTGGCAACGACCAGCTTACCCTTTTCACGGATGATATCCTGGGCACGCGCGAAATCACCTTCGGCTTCGGCAAGGGCCTTTTTACAGTCCATCATACCGGCACCGGTCATTTTGCGGAGCTTCATTACATCTGCAGCTTTGATTTCCATAGTCTTGGTTTTAATTTCGTTGAACTTCGTTCTGCGTTTCCGTATCCCGACCATCTCGGATCGCTCGGGCAATCTTCGCACGGGACGGAAACGTCCATAATCTCCGTGCGAATTATTCCGCTTTCTGCTCGGTCGCAGCGACAACCTCGGCAACGGTAGCCTCCTCAGCATCCACGGAAGCCTTCACGGCTTTCTTGATACGAGGTTTCGCATCCTTCTTCGCAGGAGCATCGCCCTCATGAGCCTCATTCTCCTGGGCCTCCTTCTCTTTTTCGAGCTTACGCTCCTCGAGGCCCTCGCTGATGGCGCCGCACACGGCGTCGAGGATCACAGCGATCGACTTGGTCGCATCGTCATTTGCAGGGATAACGTAATCAATGTCGGTTGGATCACAACAAGTATCTACCATTGCAAATACGGGAATATTCAATCGCTTGGCCTCCTTCACGGCGTTGGACTCCTTCTGCACGTCCACGACGAACAGAGCGGCCGGCAGACGGGTCAGGTCGGCGATCGAACCGAGGTTCTTCTCGAGTTTCGCACGCTGACGCGCGATCTGCAGCTTCTCGCGCTTGGAGAAATTATCGAACGTGCCGTCGTTGGTCATCTTGTCGATGGTGGACATCTTCTTGACGGCTTTACGTATGGTGGGGAAGTTTGTCAGCATACCGCCAGCCCAACGCTCCGTAACGTAAGGCATACCGATAGCTGCGATCTTTTCGGCAACGATTTCCTTGGCTTGTTTCTTGGTGGCGACGAACAGCACGCGGCGACCGCTCTTGGCGATCTGCTTGAGTGCGTTTGCCGCCTCATCGAGCTTCAGCACGGTCTTGTGCAGGTCGATGATGTGGATGCCGTTCTTCTCCATGAAAATATAAGGAGCCATTTTGGGATTCCACTTACGCTTCAAGTGTCCGAAATGAGCGCCGGCTTCCAATAATGTATTAAAATCTGTACGTGACATTTTAATTCAATGGTTTAATTTTAATTCTCTTTTCTTCAACTCTCCCGGTAGTGAACTGCGGTCAATCCGGAGAGTTTTCCGCGATCAGGCAACCTGTAAGTAATAGCCGATATAATAATATATAGGTAGTCTTGCCGGTTTGTAACCTGAATCGTGCTTGCCGAAATTCGGTCGTACGATTAACGCTTGCTGAACTGGAACTTACGACGTGCTCCGGGCTGACCGGGTTTCTTACGCTCAACTTCGCGGGGATCGCGCGTCAGGAATCCGTTCTTCTTCAGAACCGGACGGAACTCGGCATCGATCTCGCACAATGCGCGTGCGATACCCAGACGAGCCGCCTCAGCCTGCCCCTTGATACCGCCACCGTCCAGATTGATGGTGATATCGTAGTTCTCTGCGGTGTTGGTAGCCAGCAGCGGCTGCTTCACCTGGAACTGAAGGATGTCGAGCGGAAAATAGACTTCCAGCGATTTGCGGTTGATCGTAATCTCCCCTTTACCCGGCTTCACGAATACGCGAGCCACAGCAGCCTTACGACGACCTACGGTATTTACAACTTCCATAATTCTTACTTAATCTCGTTTAACTTAATTGCCTTCGGGTTCTGAGCGGCGTGCGGATGCTCGGCGCCGGCATACACCTTCAGATTCTTCATAATGGCTTCGCCAAGGCGCGTTTTGGGGAGCATGCCTTTGACAGCCTTCTCGATGAGAAACGTCGGTTTCTTCGCCAGGTAATCGGCCGGCGTAGCGAAACGCTGACCTCCCGGGAAACCGGTGTGTCGTGTGTAGACCTTGTCGGTCATCTTCTTGCCTGTGAGCTTCACTTTGTCCGCGTTGATGACGATAACATAATCACCGCAATCGACGTGGGGGGTGTAGCTAGGCTTGTTCTTGCCGCGGAGGATCTTCGCAACCTGCGATGCAAGACGTCCCAATACCTCGTCGGTCGCGTCGATGACAACCCATTGCTTGTCAACCGTAGCGGCGTTCGCCGAGATAGTTTTGTAGCTTAATGAATCCACTTTGTTTACGTTTAATTAATACTTATTTATCCAACCTCCCGCACTATACGGGTGCGCAAAGATACGAAGAAAATCCGCAAAAAGCAAAACGCCCGAAAAAATAACGTCAATATATTCTAAAAAAGCCATTTACACATTTTACAACAAAAAACCGCGCCCGGCTTCTTTCGTCCGAAGCCAAGCACGGTTTTTTTACGCATCCCCGGCGGTCACCGGAGAAAATCGACCAGTCGGCAGCGCACCTGCAACAAGATACCGGGCCGACGCAGAAAGCGTATCAACTACCGTAAGGTTTGAAATTCTTCTGTCCGTTATAACGTCCGATGGTCGGATCGACCAGTTTTTGCGGACGCACCTTGAACTCCACGGGCAGAACGTAAGAAACCCGCACGGGATAATCCAGACCGGACTCCTTGTCGGTCATGATGCCCGGAGTCCACTTCGGAGAATTCTCGACCACCCGCGTAACCGCTTCGGTCAGCTTCTCATGGGGCGAAGCAAGCACTTCGTCCACAGTCACGGATCCGTCGGTTTCGACGATAATCCGGACTTGCACCACTCCTTCGACCTTCTGCTCTTCCATATCGGCAGGATACTGTACGCGCGAAAGCACCCATTTCCAATACTTTTCGAACCCTTTATTCTTAAACGACGGGGCTTTTTTCAAACGTGCGACCTGGCCATCCGCAATGACCAGTCCCTCGGCCGGAGGTGTCGAAGTCGTCGTACCCGGGGCATCGGCCGGAGTTTGAGCCATCGCGGGTAACACCAGCAACAGGCTCACGGCATAAAACAGAAATTTTTTCATAGCATCTGTCTGTTGGTTTCTACATAAACAAAAATAGTGAAAGCCGAGAGACAACGGGACCTTGTTCACGGTTTTCCGAGGCGCATCCTATCTAAGACTATGTCAAAGATAGCGAGAGGTAAGAGCAATTGTGAGAACTTGTTCTCGAAAATTGCCGAACCGAATCCTATCTTCTACAAAGATAGGAAAAGCCGGATGCAAAAGCAAATTTATTTGCATTTTCCCGAGGCGGAATTTTAAGACGACTCAAAAAGTTAGGCGACAGAAAACACTCGAATATCAATTATTTATTCGTTTCATCGCAAGAAACAGGAGCCGGACGGAACAACGCAACCGGAACCGCCCCGGTCTGATCCCGGAATCCATTACAATACCAAAAGCCGCACGATCAAATTTCAAGCATGGAATCATAGCTGTTAGCGGAGCTTTTTGGATGCGTAACGGACCAAGTCCTTTCCGAAGAAAAGGAGCAAGGAAGGGGGCGAATTATAAACGCGACCACCGACAGCGAATAAGCGACCGTCGGATTCGTGCTGCGATCGTCGAATAAGGGTTTCTTAAAAAATATAATTACCAATAGGCACACCGCAGCCGATATAGGCGTCAGCAACCTTCTTTCCCAGGAAAAAGAAGAGGACCGTCTGCAAAACGGCCCTCTTCAATCTATAGAAACCCCGGACTATCCCAGGAACGACAGCAGAATACCTGCGGCAACCGCAGAGCCGACGACACCGGCTACGTTCGGACCCATGGCGTGCATGAGCAGGAAGTTGCTCGGATTGGCCTCCTGGCCGACGGTTTGCGATACGCGGGCTGCCATAGGAACCGCAGAAACACCGGCGGAGCCGATCAGCGGGTTCATCTTCTTGCCCTCCGGGAGGAAGAGGTTCATAAACTTGGCAAGCAGCAAACCTCCGGCCGTACCGAGAGCGAACGCAAGCACACCCAGCACCAGAATACTCAAGGTCTGGACATTGATGAACGCTTCGGCGGTAGCCGTAGCACCGACGGTAATACCGAGGAAAATCACCACGATATTCATCAGCTCGTTCTGCACGGTCTTGCTCAAACGATCAACCACACCGCACTCTTTCATCAGGTTACCCAGCATAAGACAGCCGATCAGCGGAGCGGCGCTCGGCAGGAGCAGCGAGATGATTACGGCAATGATGATCGGGAAGAGGATCTTCTCGGTTTTGGAAACCGGGCGCAGCTGCGACATCTTGATTTCACGCTCTTTCTTGGTGGTCAGCAGACGCATGATGGGCGGCTGAATCACCGGCACGAGGGCCATATAAGAGTAAGCGGCCACGGCGATCGGACCCAGCAATTCGGGCGCGAGGCGGGCGGTCAGGAAGATCGCAGTCGGACCGTCGGCACCGCCGATGATACCGATACTACCGGCCTGAGCAGGAGTGAAGCCCAACGCGTAAGCCCCCAGGAAGGTCACGAAAATACCCAACTGCGCAGCAGCACCGAGCATGAAACTCTTCGGGTTGGCGATCAGCGGGCCGAAATCGGTCATGGCACCGACACCGATGAAGATCAGACACGGGTAGATACCGAGCTTCACACCCAGATAAAGATAATCGAGCAATCCGGCATCCTGAATGAAGCTTCCCCAGTGGATATGTCCGCCGGCGAACAGTTCGGAATGGAACATATTCGCTCCCGGCAGGTTGGTCAGCAGCATACCGAAAGCGATCGTGAAGAGCAGCAGCGGTTCGAACTTGTGTTTGATGGCGAGGTACAGGAGCAGGAAAGCGACGAGAATCATCGCTATATTCCCCCAGGTCGCCCCTGCGAATCCGGTCTGATTGAAAAAATCGACCAGACTGTCGGACAATGAAATGGATCCAGCTGTTAACATCATATCACTTATTCGATAACGATTAACAGATCACCTTCCATCACGGTAGCGCCCTTCTGGACGTGGATGGATTTGACAACACCGCCGCGTTCGGCATCGATGTTGTTCTCCATCTTCATCGCCTCGAGCACGAAAAGAGTTTGACGGGGAGCGACGCGGTCGCCCTCCTTCACATTGACCGAGAGGATCGTACCGGGCAGCGGAGATTTCACCTGCAAACCGGGACCGCCGGCAGCAGCCTGTGCAGCTTTGGGAGCGGAAGGCGCAGCCGTAGTCGGAGTCACCGACAGCCCTGCAGCTTTCGGAGCGGGAACGACCTGCGGTTTCTTCATCTTGCTGGCCTGCTCGCCGACGATTTCCACCTCGTAAGCGACACCATTGACGGTGACGTTGGCCATCGTCGATTCTTCGTTCACGTCCTCAATCGAAATGTCGTATTGATTTCCGTTTATTTTCAATGAATAGTCTTTCATAACTTATTTTCTGTAATCTGGCATTTGAGTTAATCCGTGAATTTTCGAGTTCCAGGGCGAGTAAGCCCGCTTGATGCTCAAAATCGTAAGCATCTCGGTTTCCCGGTCGTGACGGGCGCTGCCGAAGAGCTTCAGCGCCGTCATAATGGCGGCTACGGTCTCCTCGTCCAATTCCGTCTGCGACGGTGACTGCTTCTTGCGCTGATGCGTAAAGAAAGAACCGAAGCCCTTCATTACAAAGACCAGCAGAAGGAGCATGACAATCACCAGGCAGAACCCGACGCATGTGATCGTAAGGATACCCGACCAATCTATCTGTGTCATAATTCGTCGATTTATAAAGGAATATTAGAGTGCTTCTTGGCCGGATTCTGCAAACGTTTGGTTGCGAGCGACTGCAAAGCGCGGATAATGCGGAAACGCGTGTTGCGCGGCTCGATCACATCGTCGATATAGCCGTAGCGGGCGGCGTTGTAGGGATTGGAGAACTTGTCGCGGTACTCCTGCTCCTTCTCGGCCACGAACTTGGCTTTCTCCTCGGCGCTCTCGAAAGCGGCGAGCTCCTTGGCGTGCAACACCTCGACGGCACCGCTCGCACCCATCACGGCGATCTCGGCCGTCGGCCATGCGTAATTGATGTCGCCACGGATATGTTTCGAAGACATCACGATATAAGCACCGCCGTATGCCTTGCGCAGCGTCACGGTGATCTTCGGAACGGTAGCCTCGCAATATGCGAACAGCAACTTCGCACCGTGCGTAATGACACCGCCGTACTCCTGGGTCGTACCCGGCAGGAAGCCCGGAACGTCCACGAGGGTCACCAACGGAATGTTGAAGGCATCGCAGAAGCGCACGAAACGGGCGGCCTTGCGGCTTGCGTTGATGTCGAGCACACCGGCCATGTACTTGGGCTGGTTGGCGATGATACCGACGCTCTGGCCGTTGAAACGGGCGAAACAGGTGATGATATTCTTTGCGAAATCGGCAGCCGACTCCAGGTATTCGCCGTTATCGACGATGGCACGAATCACCTCGGCCATATCGTAAGGCTTGTTCGGATTGTCGGGAATGATCTCGTTCAGAGAATCCTCCAGGCGGTTGATCTGATCCGTGCAGACGACCATCGGCGTATCCTCCATGTTGTTCTGCGGCATATAGGAGAGCAACTGACGGATCAGTTGAATACCTTCCTCCTCGGTTTCGACGGCGAACTGAGCCACGCCCGACTTGGTCGTGTGCATCGTGGCACCGCCCAGCTGCTCCTGCGTCACGTCTTCGCCCGTCACGGTCTTCACGACCTTCGGGCCGGTGAGGAACATATTCGAGGAACCCTTCTTCATGATGATGAAGTCGGTCAGCGCCGGAGAATAGACGGCACCGCCGGCACAGGGGCCGAAGATGGCCGAAATCTGCGGAATGACACCCGAGCACATCACGTTACGCTGGAAAATGTTGGCATAACCCGCCAGAGCGTTCACACCCTCCTGGATACGGGCACCGCCCGAATCGTTCAAACCGATGCAGGGAGCGCCGTTGCGCATCGCCATATCCATAATCTTGCAGATCTTGTCGGACATCGAAAGCGACAGAGAACCTGCCGTCACGGTGAAGTCCTGGGCAAAGACATAGACCAGGCGGCCTTCGATCGTACCGTAACCCGTTACCACACCGTCGCCGAACGTATGCTTCTTCTCCATACCGAAGTCGTAGCAACGATGCGTGACGAACATGTCGAACTCCTCGAAGCTACCCTCGTCGAGCAGCATCTGGATACGCTCGCGTGCGGTGTACTTACCCTTCTCGTGTTGCTTGTCGATCGCCTTCTGACCACCGCCCATACGAGCCATCTCGCGGTTCTCGATGAGCTGGTTGATCTGGTTCTGAATTTCACTCATAATCGAAAATATGCTGTTAAATTATTTATTCTTGTTCTCGCAAAGCTCCGTCAGGATGCCCTGGGTGGATTTCGGATGCAGGAAAGCGATGGTCATGCCCTCGGCACCCTTGCGGGGCGTAGCGTCGATCAGACGGATGCCCTTGGCGGCTGCATCGGCCAACTGCTCCTCGATATTCTCGCAGGCGAGTGCCATGTGGTGGATACCGATGCCCTTGTTCTCGATGAACTTGGCGATGGTCGATTCGGGCGACGTAGGCTCGAGCAACTCGATCTTCGTCTGGCCCAGCTTGAAGAACGCCGTGCGGACTTTCTGGTCGGCAACCTCTTCGATCGCATAACATTTCAGACCCAGTACGTTTTCCCAATAGGGAATCGACTCATCCAGACTTTTGACTGCAATGCCAAGATGCTCAATGTGAGATACTTTCATAATTTCAAGAGATTTAATTAAGTTGAATATCGTTGAATTTGAATTTTCGGAATCCTCAAAAAATCATACAAAAATAGATGAAATATCTGAATAAGCCAACAAAAAAACGATTTTAGTCGGAACTATTCCGACTTTCCGGCATATGCAGGGAAAAAACGGAAAAACAAAGCGGTTATCCGTGAAGGACAACCGCTTGAAATCAAGAAAACCGAAGGCCGAAACCCCGCCGCAGATTATAAAATACCGCGATGACAGCACACGTCAGCAATTCTGAGAGCGGCATGGCGAGCCAGATGCCGGAGATCCCGGCCACACGGGGCAGCAGCAGGAAAGCGGGAACCAAAAGGACGAAGCCTCGAAGCAAAGCGAACGTAGTGGCGGCTCTTACCCGTTCAAGACTCTGATAATACCCGATGACGGTCAGGTTCACGATGAAAAAGACGAAACCCGACGCAAACAACGGAACCCCTTCGATAGCGATAAGGGCAGCCGGCGTATCGGTATCGAGGAAGAACCCGACCAATATACGGGGACAGCAGACGAACAATCCCATCGCGGTCATACCGCACACAACAGCCGTTGCCAATGCGATCCGTCGTGCCTGTATCACCCGCCCCGAAGCGCCTGCCCCGAAGTTATAGCTGATGATCGGCTGTGCCGACTGCGCAATGGCGTTGCCGACCATGAACACAAAAGGAATGTAGTAGCAGGCGATGCCGAACGCTCCGACGCCGTCATCGCCCAAATAGCGCATAAACACCTGATTTCCGGTAAACATCAAGGTCGCAAGAGTCGCTTCGCCCAACAAGGCCGAGGAGCCGATACGACACTGATACCCCACATTCCGCAACGAGAGGCGCAAGCTCTTGCGGCTGCCCTTAAGCGGACAGAGGGACAACGAACGGGCCCGGCACAGCAGGTACCACAAAGCGATACCGCCGCCGACGGATACGCTGATCGCGGTAGCGAACGCAGCCCCCATGACACCCCACCCCAGCGGGAAAATAAACAACCAGTCCAGCAACACGTTGAGCAACGCCGAGATCACACTGCACCACATCGCCAGCTTCGGTGCCCCGTCCAAACGGATAACGAAAAGTCCGACGGCCGTCCACATCTGGAAAACCAGTGCCGGAGTAAACCACAACAGATAATCCTTCACCAACGGCAGCAGATGCTCCGAAGCCCCCAGCAACACAGCCGTCCGGTCGGGGAAAAGCAGAATCGCCGAAGACAGCAGCAAGGTCACCGCCGTCACGAACACCATCGCCTGCGTGACGTTCAGGCGGGCCGTCCGGATCTTCGACTGCGACAAGTGGATCGAAGCCACCACCGAGCAGCCGATACCGATCATGAGGCCCATTCCCTGAAAGACCATCAGCAGCGGGACGTAGATATTCACGGCGGCGATGCCGTCGCTGCCGACGCCCTGCCCTACGAAAATACCGTCGGCCACCGTAACTGCCGAAATACTGAGCATACCGCACAAAGTCGGAATAAACAGACGGCGGAACAATACCGAAACCTTCAGCGAACCGAAATCAATAGCATCTCTTTCCATGCACAATCATACTAAATTCAACTACTTGCACATTCAGCACAAAACAAAAAACACCGGACAAGCGATTGGTTTTACCCAGTCATCTTATCCGGCATTATATTGCCCTCCGATGAGGATTACAAAACTTTCAATGAGATTTTTCGATCGACAAAAGTAGCGATTTAATCCGAAGCGTGCAACTATCGATCGGTTAATTGCTCCCGTATTATCACTCCTTGGTCCGCAAGTTATCGTCGGGAGTTTTCCATCGTTCCACACGACGCAGGCAGCATCCCTGCACCTGCCGACGCAACCCGGAATCGGACAGGATCGCATCGAGCGTATCGGCCAGCTCATCGAGCTCCGGACACGCGATATAACGGGCCGCATCGCCGGCAGTCAGCCGATTGCGGCGGGTATCGGAGAGCACGGCCGGAATCCCGGCATAGAGCGCTTCGACGACAGGCTGCACCCGCCCCCATTTCCGGGGCAGGTAAACCAGGCCGTCTGCCATGCGGAAAAAAGCGCTCAACTCCTCGGGCGAGTATTCGTAAATAAAATTGGTACGCAGCGCCAGACGACGGTCGCGAGCGGTGCGAAGCAACATATCGGCATAGAACGAACGACGACCGCAAAGCACGAGGTCCGCACCGAGCCGACCGCCGGCCATCAGATCGAGCAGCATCCGCTCCTGGCCGAGCGTTTCGACCGTCATCAAGGTCAGAATATACCGCTCGGGCAACATGAACTTACGACGAATGACCTCATCCGACTCCCCGGTCGCGCAGCGCATACGCTGACGCACCTGTCCGGCCGCTTTCACAGCCGTCATCCGAAAACGTTCGTCCTCCTCGTGCGCCTTTCTGTTCTCCTCGCGGAGGCTCTCTTCCTCCATATTTCCCGTCTTACGTTGCGGTCCCCATATATTCTCCATAATATAAATCTCCTTTCCGGCAGAAAACCGGTCTTTATTTATTTTTTTTCACTATCTTCGCTAAAAATTACGATGCCTATGAAACGAGTTCTTTTACTCCTTACTGTCGTTTTTTGCACGTTGGGCGCATCCCATGCACAGAACATCGTCATCGGAGAGCGGGCCCCCGAACTCAAAAGCGTCACTTGGCTCGCATCCCGGAATCCGGCCGCAGCGGATCTTTCGTACCTCGTATTCTTCCACTCGTCGAACAAAGGCTGCACGGCTTCGCTGGACGCACTCCGGGACCTATCTAACAAATTAGGCTCCAAACTGCGCATTATCATCATAACACAGGAAGATTCCGAAAAAATCGCCCCGATTCTCACGCCCTACATCTCCGAACGAATCGGTGTGGCACTCGATCACGACAAAAAAGTATTCGGCAGTTTCGGAGTCGATTTCGTGCCGTTCAGCGTGCTGATCGATGCCAAGAATCGAGTGCTGTGGATGGGAAATCCGCAGAGCATGACCAGTTCATTCATCCAGAAAATAGTTCAATAAACACCAGTAATACCGTTAATTCCGTCATGTCATTCACCAAGATAAACCATTACGAAAAAGAGTATGCCGACACCCACCACGAGTGCGCCCTGACCGTAACCGAAGGTGTGGAAAACCAACCCGTAGTCAATCCCTATTTCGTCCGAAAGAAAAAGCGTGCACTCACCACCGAAGAGTACGTCGAGGGCATTCTTCAAGGCAACATCACGACGCTTTCGCAGGCCATCACCCTGGTAGAAAGCAGCAACCCCGACCACTATGCCCAGGCGCAGGAGATCATCGAAAAGTGCCTGCCGCATGCCGGGAAATCGGTACGCATCGGCATCACGGGCGTCCCGGGAGCCGGAAAATCGACCTTCATCGAAGCCGTAGGCAATATGGTCACCTCGCTCAAGCACAAGCTGGCGGTACTGGCCATCGACCCCAGCTCGGAGCGCAGCGGCGGTTCGATCCTCGGCGACAAGACCCGCATGGAGAGTATCTCGTCCAATCCCAAGGTCTTCATCCGCCCCTCCCCTTCGGCCGGGTCGCTCGGCGGCGTAGCCCGCAAAACCCGCGAAACGATCATCCTGTGCGAAGCTGCCGGATTCGACGTCATCTTCATCGAAACGGTCGGCGTGGGACAGTCCGAAACGGCCGTACATTCGATGGTCGATATGTTCATGATGCTCCAGATCTCCGGTGCGGGCGACGAATTGCAGGGCATCAAGCGCGGCATTATGGAGATGGCCGATATGATGGTCATCACCAAGGCCGACGGCGAGAACATCTACAAAGCCGAACTGGCCAAAACGCAATATCAGGGTGCGTTGCGTCTTTTCCCGATCCCGGAATCGGGTTGGCGTCCGAAAGTCTATACCTGCTCGGCATACACAAAAACGGGACTCGAGGAGGTGTGGAAAGGCGTCGAAGAGTTCCTCGACTTCATTCAGGCGAACGGATACTTCACGCACAACCGCAACCGTCAGAACAAGTATTGGATGTACGAAACCATCGACGAGGTGTTGAAGAACAGCTTCTACCACAACCCGCAGATCGAACCCCGCATCACGGAGCTCGAGCAAAAAGTGCTCGACGCCAAAGTCAGCTCGTTCGTTGCGGCGCACGAATTGCTGGAACTTTACTTCAAAAACAAGAATTCACAAGAAGAATGACGATACGAAGACATACGCTCCCGATCGTTGCCGGTCTGCTGTTATTCGTTTCAGCCTGCAACAAAGCCGAAAACACGGCGACCGACAAACGGTGAACACTGCCTCTGGAGGAAATTTCAATCACAACCGACCAGTTGGCCGGACATATCGTGGATTCCACGGTAAAAATCTGGCGATATGACGATAGCGATCGAGTTGTTTTCAGATCGACATCGATGCAAAATGCCCGTTTTATCGACAGTATATCTTACGGAACGGATGGGCGGAGTCAGATTATGGTATCGACCTTCGAAACCGACGACCAAGGCGAACCGCAACGGCTTCGGGTCGAAACCCACTATGCAGACTCCAGCATGGAAAAAATGCTTCGCATCCTCGCTTCTTCCGACAACGGCGATCGGCAAGGCTACGAAGAGACAAAATTTACATACAGTTACGACACATTAGGCCGAACTCTCCAACAAAATGCTATTTGTAACGATAAAATCGTTTTTTCGCAGCACTATACTTATGCCGACAGACATCAGCAATGCAAAAAAACCGAATATTGGGATGATAGCGTAGCAACGGTCCATCTTATCGAAACCGACTATGCAGACAGCGAATGTTTGAAACCACTCAAATTACGCACGGAAATCCATTCCATCTGGATGGACAAACCATCGATTTCGATTGAAACCTACCATTATGATCGCTACGGACGACAGAATGGCCGTGAGCTTTAGACAGAAGGAGACGAATTCCGGACGGTCTATTCAGACTACGTCTATAAAGCAAAAAAACTGACTTATCTCATAACGCAATATCGCGGAGAAACTCCGATTCGAGTTACCCGTACGGAAATCAGCTACAAATATTGATAATCAGGAAATCAATGATAAAAACATCCCGGCAAACGTATGATCGATGCCGGGATTTTCTTTTTGTGCGAATCCTGCCTACGCTTACAGACGAATCGACCTACAAGCGAAATCTGAAAAGTCCGGAATAAAGCCGAACGGAAGAGATGATGCGCAACACAGAGCGGCAAAGTATAGATACATGCAAAACAGTCTGCCGCAAGTCAGGCTATCTAACGAAACTCCTTTTTCAACCGCTCCGCCAGTTCGGGCATGCCCTCGGCGGCACGTGAACGGATATGGGTGAGCGGATTGCGGATCATCGCCGTATCGGGATTTCCCGGATCGACCAGAAAAATCGGCACATCGGGCCGCACGTAACGCACCAGCGATGCGGCGGGATAGACCGCCAGCGAAGTACCGACTACGACCATAAGATCGGCTGTCCCGGCGATCTCGGCCGCCCGTTCGAACATCGGGACCGCCTCGCCGAAAAAGACGATATGAGGCCGCAGGAGCGCTCCGTCCGGAGCGGTCGCATCGAGCCGCTGTTCCCAGCCGTCGATGGGCACGATCAATTCGGGATCGCGCGACGAACGCAATTTAGTCAGCTCTCCGTGCAAGTGCGTGACGTGCGAAGAGCCGGCTCGTTCGTGCAGATTATCGACATTTTGGGTAATTACATCCACGTCGAAACACTCCTCCAGGCCCGCAATAGCGCGATGGCCCGCATTCGGTTCCTTCTCGAGCATCTCGCGGCGGCGCATGTTGTAAAAATCGACGACCTGCGCCCGATTATCGCGCAACGCCTCGGGCGTACAGACATCTTCGATCCGGTAGTTGGCCCACAGCCCGTCGGAATCGCGGAAAGTAGCCAGTCCGCTGTCGGCGCTCACGCCGGCACCCGTAAAAACAACGATCTTTTTCATCGGGTTAAAGATAGCGTAAATTTCAGAAAAATATCCTGCATCGTCCTAAAAATCCGTTCCGCCGGAGCGACCGGAACAAACCTCCCGAACGGACGCCCAACAGCCGAGAGTCGAAAACTGCCGGTACTGATCGGACGGGAAGCGCCGCGCAGCAGCACTGCACGCATGCCGCGCATCCCGCCGGACGAAGTTACCGCCGGGCTCGTTCCGCCAACCAAACAGGAACGATCACACAGACCACCGTCAATACTTTACTGACGATTTCCGCTGTACCCTCCAACACCGTGCGTTCGCCTTCGACGATCCGTTCGATACTCGGTGAAAATACGACATAACATGCCGCAAATCCGCCGCCCAGAACCCACAGCCACCATCGCAATCCGCGGGCGGCAAGCCGATCCTCGGAAGCCTGTTCCGGATTTTCAGCATTCGAATCCGCCTCCGGATCGGGTCCCGTTGCGGCCCAGATACCCAATATCCAACCGAATACGCATAAACCGCCGGCGATCGACGCCCGCACCAAACTCCGCTCCGGAGTCGATTCACGGCTGAAGACAAGCAGCAGCAATACGATTCCGAATCCCGCTACGAAAGCAGGCAACACCCCGATCCACAACCGGTTGCAAACGAAACTCCGAAACCTGGCCCGACTCGGCACACCGCTTATTTCGAGCCATTTTCTCCGCTCCCGAGGCTCCCGGCCGTCGCTGCCGGGACGCCACCGCATAAAACTGATTCGCATAGATTCACTCTTTTTCGGGTTTCGGCTCCGATTTCCCGACCCGTGATTTTTTCAGGCGGCCGCTTCTGCGCAGAGCTTCCATGATGATCCACTGTAGTTGGCCGTTGGTACTGCGGAACTCGTCCGCAGCCCACCGCTCGACCGCCTCCATCGTAGCCGCATCGACACGCAGCACAAAACTCTTCGTAGCCTCCTTCGCCATTGTCCGATCCTAATGATGCAACGTACCTGCATTGACGATCGGCTGTGCAGCCTCGTCAGCACACAGCACCACCAGAAGATTGCTCACCATAGCCGCCTTGCGCTCCTCGTCCAACTCGACGATCCGGTCGTCGGCCAACCGGTCGAGAGCCATCTTGACCATCGTAACGGCTCCCTCGACGATCTTCTCACGGGCCGAGATGATCGCATCGGCCTGTTGGCGCCGCAACATCACGGCTGCAATTTCCGGCGCGTAGGCCAGATAGTTGATGCGGGCCTCGATCACTTCGATACCGGCCATCGAAAGACGGTCGTTGAGCTTGGCTTCGAGCTGATCGTTGATCTCGTCACTGTTCGAACGCAGAGTCAGTTCGTCATCTGCAACGCCGTTGTTATCATACGCATAATACCCCGCCACCTGACGCAGTGCGGCATCGCTCTGCACGCTGACGAAGTTTTCGAGCACCTTCATACGGGCCGAAGCCGAAACCGCAAGATCGGTGCCGCCCATCGTCGAGGCGTCGATGTCGAACACGGCCCGGTAGATCTCGTCCGGACGGATTTTCCACACCAGCACCAGGCCGATCATCACCGGATTGCCGTTCTTGTCGTTCACCTTGATCGGCTCGACGTTCAGGTTGCGGGCACGCACCGAAATTTTCTTGCGCCCCATAAAGGGATTGATCCACCAAAAACCCGTTTCGTAAAAAGTCCCCTTGTATTTGCCGAAAAACATAACGACACGGGCTTCGTTGGGTTCGAGCAACATAAAGCCCTTGAAACAGAACATACTTATAAAAAACAGGCATACGCCGCAAACCAGCATCGCAGTCCGCAGCCCAATGCGCGGATCCATTACATCGCTGCCGAACACGCACAGCGCGATACCTCCGGCGATCAACACCAGCAACCCGACGAGCGCGACGAAGCCGTTGGCCCGCCAACCCGAATAGACAAAATTTCCCTTTTCCATAACCATCCTGTTTTTATGATATTATTTTGATATTACAAATATATCATTCTATTTTTAATTACGCAACGATTTTTCGTAAAAAAAGCTCCGCCCGTCTGAAAATTCAGACGGGCGGAGCTTGCAATGCC
>OHJG01000474.1_pt1 | contig 20291 bp, 19 predicted proteins | sample 1568481 | NCBI WGS metagenome assembly OHJG01 (sample SAMEA3879505, study PRJEB24766) | human gut metagenome | biome: human-associated habitat; feature: feces | place: USA | collected 1985/1987
GCTGGGGCACATCCCCAGCTTGCCTTGGGAATCGCAATTGCCCCTGAAACCTTGTCTTTCATTACAACCTTTTTGATTTGAAGGCAATTGCGATTCTTCCGATTCGTTCTTAGATTTTTGTTTCATTTCATTATGCAGTTTGATTTGCTCCGCAAATGTGGGCTGCTCGCCCACACCTCGCCAGCATTTTTGAAAAATTGCTGGATCAAAAAACTTTTTATTTTGCCTGAGGCTCGCATTCTGCAACCAATTCCACACAAAATAAAACCAGCAGACCCTTGTTTCAGACAAGAATCTGCTGGTTTTTTGTATCAAAATGCAGTTAAAATTTTCTTACGGGGTATAGCTGATGGTGACATATGCCAATACATCATTGGCAAACTCAAACTTATAGGAGCTGTTGCCGTAATACTTTTCCGCTTCCTTTTCATAAGTGTAGGATTCCGAATGATAATCGCTGTCATCCGACTGGTAAGTATAAATGTTATCTGGGTCTGGTTCGCCGGAGTTGGCAAGCAGTTCTTCCTGTGTCATGGTCAGTGGGAAGTTAAATTCCAGAATATCTTGCGGTTCATCGTAAATCGGCATGTATACATTATCAATAAAGCATTCCGAAGCTTTTTTGTTGTCGGAAGAATCATTCAATACCCGAACCTGTGCAAACGAGCGTTCGCCGAGTTTGATTTCAAAGGAGGAAGATTCATAGCGTGGGTTGATGTTGTTGCCGGCGTTTGCCAAGTCATTTTCATCGAATGGAACACCGTCATCAATCAGTTCCTGTAAGGTCGTCTTTCCGAGCGTGTAAGTTTTTCCATTGATTTTGAAACTCATGTTGTCGAAGTCTGCCCATAAGTTTCCGTCTTTGCTGGTATCCTTTTCTTTGGCAGCCGTTGTTGTTTCTGCATCTTCTGCATCAGCAGATTCTTCAGCTGTCGTTTCTGTTTCTTCGGTTTCTGATTCTTCAGCTGTGGTTTCTGTTTCTGTTACAGCTTCTGTCGCTGTCGTTGCAGCAGTTGTTTCCGCCACACTAGAAGAATTCGCTGTGCTGGTTCTGTCGCATCCCGTCAGCAGGCAGCCAGCCATCAGGCTCAGAAACAGGCAGATAGAAAGTGCTTTTTTCATGTTGTCAAAACTCCTCTTTTTCCAAATTTCCCATAAAATACAAAAAGCCTTGGAACTTTTCATTCCAAGGCTTTTGGTTGGTGACCCGTACGGGAATCGAACCCATGATTCCGCCGTGAAAGGGCGGTGTCTTAACCGCTTGACCAACGGGCCGAAAAATCGCAGAAAAAAACGTGCAAGCAAGATGTGTTGTTGGTGACCCGTACGGGAATTGAACCCATGATTCCGCCGTGAAAGGGCGGTGTCTTAACCTCTTGACCAACGGGCCAGGAATGGTAGCGGCAGCAGGATTCGAACCAGCGACCAATCGGGTATGAACCGAGTACTCTAGCCAACTGAGCTATGCCGCCACCTGTCATCAACAGATCCAAGCAGAACACATTTCATTTCTGCGACTTTTATAGTATACTACAAAAACGGCAAAAAGTCAAGCATTTTTTCAAAAAAAATGATTTTTGTTAAAAAAGACGAAAAATAGGGGAAAATTTCAGTGAAAATAGCGAGTTTCAACAATTCTTTCAACCTTTCAACAGACTTGCTAAAAATTGGATATCCCAATTTCTGATTCTTGACACATAGTCGGTTTCATGGTATACTAAATGATAAGTATGCTGTGAACTCTTTCACAGCCATTTTTTCAGAAAAACGCAAGCAGAAAGGCGGTTATGAATATGCCAATTCGTGTAGGGATGGTATCCCTTGGATGTTCAAAAAACTTGGTAGACAGCGAGCGAATGCTGTTTAAACTCCGGAAACATGGTTATACATTGGTCAAAGAACCGGGCGATGCAGATGTTGTGGTTGTCAACACCTGTGGTTTTATTCAGTCGGCAAAAGAAGAGGCAATTGAAACGATTTTGGAACTGGCAGAACTGAAAGCAGAGGGCACGATTCAGAAAATCATTCTGACGGGCTGCCTGACCGAACGCTATCAGGAAGAAGTTGCAGACCAGTTTACCGAAGTGGATGCTGTTGTTGGAATCGGCGACCAGAAAGACATTGTTTCGATTCTGGAATCGGTTCTGAAGAAAGACAGAGTGGTGCAATTTGCTCCGAAAAGCGATGCAGAGTTGATGGGCGACCGGATCATTACAACGCTGCCGTTTTATTCTTATTTAAAGGTTGCAGAGGGATGCAGCAATCGTTGCAGCTACTGTGCAATTCCGAAGATTCGAGGCCCATACCGCAGCGTACCGATGGAAGCAGTGCTGGAAGAAGCCAACCGGCTTGCAGAACGTGGCGTGACAGAATTGATTGTTATTGCACAGGATACCACGCAGTACGGGAAAGACCTGTATGGAGAATCCCGCCTGCCGCAGCTGCTGAAAGCCCTCTGTGAAATTCCAACGGTGCATTGGGTGCGGGTGCTGTACTGTTATCCGGAACGGATTACAGACGAACTGCTCGATGTGATGGCAGCAGAAGAAAAGATTGTGAAATATCTGGATATTCCGATTCAGCATTGTGACGGGGAAATTCTCCGCCGGATGTATCGCCCGGGCAATGAAACGATGCTGCGGAATCTGATTGCAAAGATTCGGGAGAAAATGCCGGATGTCACCCTGCGAACCACATTGATTACTGGCTTCCCGGGCGAAACGAAAGAGCAGTTCAACGCTCTGGGGGATTTCGTGCAGGATATGCAGTTTGACCGGCTGGGCTGTTTTGCCTACTCGGAAGAAGAGGGAACAGACGCTGCCGAATACGAAGATCAGATTGATGAAGAAACCCGGGAACATCGGGCAGAAATCCTGATGCAGCAGCAGGCAGAATTGCACGCAGAAAAGAATGCTGCAAAAATCGGCACACAGATGGAAGCGGTCATTGAAGGCTTTGACCCGTGGGCAGGCTGCTATTTTGGCAGAACACGGGCAGATGCACCAGAGATTGACGGAAAAATCTTCATCCGCCGGACGAAGGAACACCAGTGCGGTGACTATGTACAGGTAGAAGTCTTTGATACGATGGATTATGACCTGCTGGCAGAGGAGGTAGAAGAAGCATGAATTTGCCGAACAAGCTGACTTGTCTGCGAGTACTGCTGATTCCAGTATTTTTGATTTTCCTGTACATTGGAGCAATTCCCTATCATTTTCTGTTGGCGTTGGTGGTCTTTGCCGCAGCTTCTATTACAGATGCCTTGGATGGAAAGATTGCCCGTGCACGGGGCTTGGTAACAAACTTCGGGAAATTTCTCGACCCGCTGGCAGATAAAGTGCTGGTCATTACTGCCCTGCTGGCATTTATTGAGCTGGACGAAATGCAGATTTCAGCGATTCCAGTAATGATTATCGTAGCAAGGGAATTTATGGTTTCCGGCTTGCGGATGTTGACTGCCAGCGAAGGCGTTGTAGTTGCTGCCGGCATCTGGGGCAAGCTGAAAACAGCGTTTACCATGGTGACGATTGTTGCCATCTTAATTTACTGTTCGCTGACAGGAGATTTCAACTGTGCGATTCCGGAAGCCGTTAAAACATGGGGCTTGAACGGCTTGCTCTGGATTTCCACTGTTTTGACGATCATCTCTGGATGCGGATACTTAAAGGGCTACTGGTCTTATATCAATACCGATAAATAACAGGAAAGGATGTACCCTATCATGATGAGAAAAGGATTGGCTGCCGCTGCAGCCCTGATGATGCTGTTGACTGCTGCCGGATGCAGCGATAAAGATACATCATCTTCCACCGCAGATGCGGCTTCTTCTGTCACCACTGCGGAAACAACATCCACCGAGGTGACCACAACCGTGGACATCGAAGCACTGATGCCGCAGGAGGAAGAACTTGACCCAACCCTGATTCCTTTTCAGGACATTGCGTTTCAAGTGCCGGCAGGCTGGGGCAATTTGAACGTAGAAAATCTGGTTGTCTGGTATCCGAACGATGGTTCTGGTTCGCTGACGGTGCAGTGTTTCCCAGAAGATGAACTGGAAATCACCGGAACAGATGAAAAAGACTTGCTGAAAAATCTTGGACAGAACCTTGCAAAGGGACAGACGGTTTTCTCTGAGGTTTGGAATGAACTGCTGGGAACGGATGCCTATGCGATTACCTATTCTCCAGAAACGGACGCAAGTGTAGACACTGCCCAGAAAGTGAACCTGTCCGTTTTGTTCTATGTGAATGATGTGCCGTATGCTATGACGTTTGCAAACTACACCGGAACAAGTCCGGTTCTGAAAAATTCCGGTGCAATTCTGAACACCGTGCAACTTCGAGATGCATCTGATTCGACAGATACAACCGATGCAACTGACACAGCAACCGATGAAACCGATACAGAAACAGAAACGGAAGCTACCACCAGCGAAAGCGAAAATTAAGAACTCCAACCATAAAACATGACACAAAAAGAAGCCGCACAGCGGAGAGAAAATCTCTTCCGCTGTGCGGCTTTTTGCTGTTGTAGAATCGGGGCTGCCGTTAGGCGTTTTGCGTTTGCTCGTCCGGCAATCCACGGGAAAGCCAGGTAGCTGCTAAGTCCAATGCTGCATACAAGGACGGTCGCTTGGCAGTTCGGAGACTTTTGTTTTCATCGGTGGACAAATCATAGACCTGTAATTCGCTGGCAATTGGAATGACACCGCTGGTATCTTTCTTGGTGACACGAATCATAATGACGTGCGGCTCACACATATAGCCATAGTAAAAGCAATCGCCGGAACGTACCAACGGATAGCCTTTGTAAAAGAGAAAGTTTTGCTCCACGATACCCATCCTTTCTTTGTGTAACTTGGTTTGTGTCTATTGTTTGGGCGGAGAATTTACTGCCACGAGGTCTGGAAGTCTTCATCTGTATCGAAGATGTCAAGATTATGCCGCAGGGCATCCAGATAAGAAGCCCGACACTGGAAGCTCAGTTCGCCGTTTACAGTGATATAGCAATTGAAGTCATCCGTCTGATAGAATGCAACGGTGCGGTCTTCGCTGCCATCAGAAGTCTTATAGTGGATTTCTGCATCCGGTGTTCCGGTTGGAGCATCGCCCAAAACCACTTCTTCCGCAGCGGTTTGCAGCAGGAAGGCATAGAATTGCCGATAGCGTTCGGTGTCAATTTCCGACTTGCCATCTCTGGTGATGGAAGCAGTGTCCTTATCTGTACCGCTGTTCTCGAATGTGGTTTTCTTGCCGTCTACGGTAACATCCAGTTCGCTGATGTCCCAAACATAGGTGGTGAAAATCAGCTTGGAAGCCAGACCGGTCGGAGTAATGGTTGCCCACGGGCACTTATCCGCAGCAATTGCATAAATCACATTGCCATCATCCAGCTGTACCGGATAATAAGTGGTTGCAGTGGAAGTGGTTGCGGTACTGTCATCGGTAGAAATGTCGTCAGCCTCGGTGACAACATCGCCGATTTTCAGGGTGTAAGTCGTGCCGCCTTCGCATTCCAGCGTCAGGGTTGCGAACGGGTCAGAAATGCCATAGTCCTCCAAATCCTGTTCACTCGGACGAACAGCCAGAATCTTGCTGGCAGACAAGCCAAACAATCCCTCAATGACATCCTTAGACCGTTCTACGCTCAAATAAGCAGAAATCGGAGAAGTCATCTTGTGGGTGGACTGGGTGTTGCCGCTCTCGCCGTCATTGCTGGTGTCCCGATGTTCGAGGACAATCGGCGTATCGAGGTCTTTCCGTTCGATGGTAACAGTGTTGATGGTTGGCATATTGTCGTCATCCGGCTTTTCCAGCACGGTCGTAGCCAAAAAGTCAGTGTCTGCCTTGCTGAAGTTTGCCAGCAGGGAAGTCTTAACGGCATAAACCGTATCACTGTCCGCCAGAGCGAAATAGTTGCAGCTTGCACCGGAAACGCTGCCGCCGATGCGGAACGCAAAGGTCGTTCCATCATCGAACTGCATGCTGACTTGTGTGGCATCCTTGCCCAGCCCGAACTTGTCGAGGTCGGTTGCGTGTTCTTCCACACACTGGTCAGCCTGTAGGCTGGCGGTGTTGTTGGCAAGTGTTCCAAGCAGGGATTCGTTGGTGGGAATATCCTCCCAGCCAGAAATCCGGAAGTCTGCCGATTCCGTTCCTGTTGTTGCAGCAGTAGAATCCGTTGCATCTGTTGCATCCGTTGCGGTGGTGGTCTTTGCAGTTTTTACACGAACCACTTCATAGCTGCCGGTTGCGTTGGTAACAGAAATCTGTTTCACATTGTCTGCGGATTCGTCCGAGAGTGTCAATGCTGCGAGGTCTTCTGCGGATTGTGTGGTAGCAGCAGTGGCATCACTGCTGCTGTCCTCCTTGCCAGACGGACGGGTCAGCAAGACAACACTGCCAGCCAGCAGTACCACAACGGCAGCCCCGCAAATCACACCAATCATTCGTTTTTGCATAGGTCACGCCATCCTTTCTGCAATTAGCGGCTCTTTCTGCGTGCCCAGATGACAATGCCAATCACAATCGTAATTGCCGGGAAGACAACCAGAACGACTGTGGTGAGCAACTTCATCTGAGAAGCAGTTGTATTCATCGAAGTGATGTTCATATCCTTTGCAGTGATGACGATGTTGTCAGATTTTCCGCAAATGGTGTTCAGTGCACTGATGAAGTAATCCGCATTGTTATAGGAGGTATCCTGTGCAACGTAGTAATCGAAGTAACCCATCGAACCGATGACCATGACATCACTTTCAATTTGACCATTATCCTGTGCAGCCTGATTCTGAGAGAATGCCATGACAGAATAGCTGCTGCGTTCTGCATTGGCAGCATCAAAGGTTGTAGTGGTGGTTGTTTCTTCCGTGGTTTCCTCGGTTGCTTCGGTGGTGGTAACACCGTTCTGTGCATCCCAAGCTGCTTCTGCCCGTTCCGAGTTGCTATCGAGATTCAGTGGAACGCAGTAAGCAGAATCTGCGGTATCCAGCAGGTCGGTAACCACTCTGCCATTGTTGGCATCTCTGGTGAGAATCGGACGGGAAACCGGAGCGATAATCGGCAGGGAAGTGTTAGAAAGTCCGCTGCTGTAGTCGCTGCTGGTCTGGTTGACAATTGGAGCATACATTCTCTGATTGCCGGCAACAAGCAAGGTAACTGCCTGCTGGGTGCTGGAGTTGTCGTCAATGACATAGCTGTTATCGACCACAATGTTCCAATCCTTCAGGAATGCGTCCAGATTTGGGGTGTTGCCCTGTGTAAAGTCGGCGATGTAGAGTAACCGTTTGCCGAGATTGCCGTCATTGTGCAGGAAGGTTTCCAGCTTGTCGATGGCATCGACTGTCAGGTCGTTGACCGGAGCTGGCAGCACCAGCAAATCATAGTCATCCGGAGAAATGGTATCGGTGACCATATCCAGTTGTGTAACATCATAGCCGTTGTCGTCCAGCAGCGTGCTCAGAACCTTGGCAGCATACTGGTTGCCCTGTGTCGGGCTGTAGATGGTGTTTCCGTTAGAAGTGCCGATAAAGCCAACTCGCTGCGGATTTGCATCGGTAACATTCATGATGGCATTGGTGAGGGACTGTTCGCCCTTGAATGCGGTGATGCATTCGGACAGGGAAACCTGTCCATAATAATAATACTGCAACTTGTCCTGATCCATGTCAAAGAAGTCAGACAGTGGGAATACCTTTACCCGGTCACCGCTGCAAACAATGACATTATCAGAACTAATCGTACCGCTGTACTTGCTCTGATACTTTGAGAGAATATCCGGATCTTTGGTGGTGTCGAAGTAAGTTACTTCAATTTCACTGGAATAGCCCTGATATTTTTTCAGCAGTTCCGTTACCATTTTCAGATAGGAGTCCTTTTCCAAGGTGCTTTCCTCGCTGGAAACGGCAATTTCAACGGGTTCGGTGAGGTTTTTGATATAGTCAATGGTTTCATCCGAAACTTCGTACAAGTTGGATGATGTCAGGTCGATTTTGGCGTTCGGATACCGTTCCACCAATAAGCCGACAACAACATTCACTAAAATCACAATTGCTGTGACAATGACAGTAATGGCAAACGCAATACCGCCGTATTTCATCTTCTTTTTCCGCTGTCTTTGTTTGATCAGCTTTGCATCCTGTTGTTCCATAATCGTTTTCAGCCTCCTTCTTACCGCCAACGTCTGGTTTCAAATACCCGGACGGTAAAGAAATTAAACAGAACCGCCGTGCTGATATAGAGCAGAACGCTGGACAGGTTAAACAGTCCATAAGTAAAGTCATAAATGCGGCTGAAGAATGAAACCGATTCCATCGCATTGCCAAGCCAGCCCACAAGGGTGCTGAGGACAGTACTTTTGCTGGAAAGAGAATCTGCACTGCTGGAAACTGTTCCACTCAGGTAGTCGATCATATAGAGGACAACCAGAGAAACAATGCCCAAAACATAGGCGATGAACTGGTTTGCTGTGAATGCAGACAAAAACAGGGTGATTGCCATGAACGCTGCTCCCATGAGGAAGAGGGCGATAAAGTTGGAAAAGACAATCGACCATGCAACCGTGCCGAAGAAGCTCAGCAGGATGGCATAGACAAAGACAATGGCAATGCCCATTGCATAGACGGTCAGGGCGGCAAAATACTTGCCGAGGACAATGCCGCCGAGGGAAACCGGTGCAGTCAAGAGTCCTTGGTCGGTTTTCTGTGCACGTTCTTCTGAAAGCAGACGCATCGTCAGCAGCGGCAGAATCAAAACCATGACCAACCGCATCCATGCAAAATAGTTACTCATATCTGTACGGGCATAGTTCAGACAGAACAGCCAGAACAGAACACCCGATCCCAGATAGAATACCGTCAGAAAGACCGGGCCGATGGCGGAGTTGAAGAAAGACCCCAACTCTCTCCGATAAATCGCTCCCATGTTACTTTGCCTCCTCTTGTTTGGTGTCGGGTTGTTTGGTTGCCGGAGCAGGTTTTTTCGGTGCAGCATCCGGCTTGGTTTTTGTTTGTTCCGGTGTCCATTCGCCCATGGTCACCTTGAGGAAGATGTCTTCCAGTGTCAGCAGACCGCTTTCCATGCGGTAGATGTTCCAGCCGTGTTCCTGTGCAACGGCATTGACTGCCTTCCGCAGGTCGGCGTTGTTCTTCGGTTCGATTTCGTAATCGAACAAGCCTGCTTCGAGCTGTGTGGACTGCTGAACCTTTGCCACGTCTGGAATTGCACGCAGAGCCTGTAAAACGTCTGCTTCTGCACCATCCAGCCGTACCTTGAGGCGGTGGTTCTGGGACATGGACTGTGCGAGGGTGTCAATTGCACCATCTGCCATCAGTTTGCCCTTGTTGATGATGATGACCCGGTCACAGACTGCCTGAATTTCCGACAGGATGTGGGAAGAGAGAATGACGGTGTGTCGTTTTCCGAGCCGCTTAATCAGGTTTCGGATTTCCATCATTTGTTTTGGGTCAAGACCAACGGTTGGTTCATCGAGAATCAGGATGGGCGGATTGCCAACGAGTGCCTGTGCCAGACCGACACGCTGTCGGTAACCTTTGGACAGATTCTTGATGATGCGGTCTTGCACATCACTGATTTTGCAGAGGTTGCAGATTTCAGTGAGGTGTGCTTTGCGGGGGAGTTTGCACTTTTTCAGGTCATAGACGAACCGCAGGTAGCCCATAACGGTCATTTCCTGATAGAGTGGCGGCAGTTCCGGCAGGTAGCCGATTTCCCGTTTTGCCTGGATGGGATTGTCCAGAATGTTGATGTCGTTGATCAGAGCCTCTCCGGAAGAAGAGCTGATGTAACCGGTCAACATGTTCATTGTGGTGGATTTTCCGGCACCGTTCGGCCCTAAAAAGCCCACAATTTCACCATCTTGTACGGTGAAGCTGATGTCATCGACTGCAAGGTGACTGCCGTAACGCTTGGTCAGATGATTTACCGTAATCATGCGAAAAGAAGACCTCCCTATTTTGATGCAGCTGCAAGGGGATTGCAGCTGTTTTTCATTTAGAGTCGGCAAAAAAAGGAGCAAGGGTGCATCCCCAGCCCCTTTTTCAACCGACTCCCGAATGATTATAGTCGGATATTGTGAAAATGCTGTGATAATCTTACGAAAGGCGGTTTATACCGTCCTGAACCCGCTTGAGGGTTTCGTCTTTGCCCAAAATGGCACAGAGTTCAATGCCGCCGCCCGGTGTAAACGGCTTGCCGGAGAGGGCAGTTCGCAGCGGCCAGAGCATCCAGCCATTCTTCACGCCGAGTTCGCCGATTCTTGCGAAAACAGCAGCATGAATGCTGTCTACTGTCCAATCAGAAATGCCTTCCAGAACCGGCAAGATTTCCGTGAGGGCTTCCTTGGCGGTTTCCGGTGTGGTTTTCATTTTCTTGTGGCGATACAGTTCTACGTCATAATCCGGCAGGGCATCAATGAAATCCACCTGTTCCAGAATATCGGTGAACAGTTCGGTTCTTGGTTGTAAAACGTGGCAGAGCAGCTGCAGGTCTGCGGTTTCGCTGTGAACCACCTGACGGATGTATGGAATGGCTTTTTCTGCAAAAGCTTCCGGTGTCATCTTGCGGATATATTCGCCGTTGATGGCTTTCAGCTTAACCGGGTCAAACAGTGCCGGAGATTTGCTGATACCAGAGATTTCAAACGCCTGAATCAGTTCATCCATGGTGAAGATTTCCTGTTCGCCAGTCGGTGCCCAGCCCAGCAGAGCAATAAAGTTGATGATGGCTTCCGGCAGATAGCCCTTTTCGAGCAGGTCTTGGAAGGAGGCATCGCCGTTCCGCTTGGAAAGCTTGTGGGTCTTGTCCTTCATGACTGGAGAGCAGTGAATATAAACCGGAACATCCCAGCCGAATGCCTGATAGAGCAGGTTATACTTCGGAGCAGAGGAAAGATATTCGTTACCACGGATGACATGTGTAATGCCCATCAGGTGGTCGTCTACAACATTTGCGAAGTTGTAAGTCGGCATGCCATCGGTTTTAATCAGAATCTGGTCATCCAGCGTGCTGTTTTCTACGGTGATATCGCCATAAACTTCATCGTGGAATGTGGTTGTGCCATCGAGTGGCATCTTCTGGCGGATAACATACGGAACACCAGCGTCCAGCTTTTCCTGAATTTCTTCCGGTGTCAGATTCCGGCAGTGCCGGTCATACATCGGGGCGATGTGAGAAGCTTCCTGAATCTTCCGGACTTCTTCGAGCCGTTCCTTGCCGCAGAAGCAGTAGTAAGCGTGACCGCTCTTGACCAGCTGTTCTGCATAACCCTTGAACATGCCCATCCGTTCAGACTGCACATAAGGGCCAACTGGGCCGCCGATATCCGGGCCTTCGTCCCACTTCAAGCCAGCAATGCGGAGGGTGTTATAGATAATATCAACCGCCCCTTCGACATACCGTTCCTGGTCGGTATCTTCGATTCGGAGAATAAAGTCGCCGTCATATTTTTTTGCCAGCAGATAGGCATACAGAGCGGTTCTCAGGTTACCGATGTGCATATAGCCAGTCGGGCTTGGTGCAAACCGTGTTCTGACACGTTTTTCCATGAGAAAAAAACTTCCTTTCGTTTGATAAATATAGGTATAATGATAATGTGGGGGAGTACTGAGCTTTACTGCTTGCAGGCAGCTTGTACGGTGCGGATGTTGTCCGCAATGGCAGCTTTCAGCTCGTCCAGACCGGAGAACTTTTGTTCTTTCCGCAGAAAGTCCAGCAGTTCGATTCGGCAGAACTGCCCGTATAAATCCCCTTGAAAGCCTAATAAATGGGTTTCCGCAACTGGAATGCAGGCATTGGAAACGGTTGGCTTTGTACCGATGTTGGTCACGCCGTTCCAGACGCTGCCGTCTTTCAAATAGACCTTTGCCCGATAAACGCCATAGAGCGGCACAAGTTGTTCCGGAGCAAAGGAAAGATTGATGGTCGGGAACTGAATGGTTCTGCCGAGGGCAGCCCCATGCTGAATGATGCCGGAAATTTGATAGGGTGCACCGAGCAGGCGGTTTGCCTGCTGGATTTTGCCATCTAACAGCAGCTGTCGAATCCGGCTGGAGGAAATCACCGCTCCATCCTGTTCTACAGCGTCAATCAGTTCTACCGTAAAGCCAAAGGTTTCGCCGAACGCTGCCAAGTCGGCAACGCCCCACGCAGCCCGGTTGCCAAATCGAAAATCCCTGCCGCAAAAGAGCTTTTTTGCGTGCATCTGGTCGTGGAGATAGACCCGACAGAAGGTTTCACCGTCCATCGCTGCAATCTCCGGAAACGGCGGGCTGACAACGGTCTGAATCCCAGCAGCCGTTAAAAGCTGCTGTTTGGTGTCGTCCGGATAGAGATAGCGGAGCGGTTCACCCCGTTTGATGCGGACAGAAGTGGTCTGCATCGTAAAAGCAGCCGGCGTCAAACCGTCTGCCTGACAGGCAACGGCTGCCGCTAAGACGGCACGATGTCCGATGTGAACACCGTCAAATAAGCCCAGTGCCACGGCGGAAGCAGGTTGGAGCATGGGAAAACCTCTTTTCGTTGGGAATTTCAAAAAATGGGGGAATGCGAATCAGAACCGTTTTCCAATTCGCAATTCCTGTTGCGTACGGTCGGCAAGTGCCGTTCCTAAGAACGTACCAGTTGCCCCGTAGACGGTATAGATATCCTGGTCAGGCTGGAGATTCCGCAGCCGATTTAAATCCAGTTTGACACCGTTGCAGAACATCCGTTCCTGTGCGGCATTGAGTCGCAATTTCGGATAGGATGAAAACAGGGAATCCGTCGGGAGCAGGTGTTCTTCGAGTGTGCCGTCTGCCATTGCAGCGGCAACTTGCTCAAAGGTCAGGCATTCTTGCAACGGATAGCCGCAGGCAGCTGTCCGAGTCAGAGCAGTCATCACTGCATCGCCACCGAGCCGCTGTCCAATATCAGAGAGCAGCGTCCGGATATACGTTCCTTTTCCGCAGGAAATCGTCAGTGTTGCAGTCTGTTGCGTTTCGTCAAAAGCGTCCAGCGTAATAGCATCAATGTGCACAGTACGGGTGGGACGTTCGACGGTTTCGCCCTTTCGTGCGAGTTCATACAGCCGTTTTCCGTTGACGGAAACCGCAGAATACATGGGTGGCAGCTGGGTAATATCGCCGAGAAACTCCGGCAGTATGGCACGAAGTGCTGCTTCTGTGACGTGCTGTTCCGGATAGTCTTGCAGGGGCTTTCCCCAGATGTCGAGCGTATCGGTTGCCTTGCCAAAAACAACGGTTGCCTGATAGGTCTTGTCCTGATTTGGCAGGATGTCGCAGGCTTTTGTTGCAGTTCCGACCAAAATTGGCAGCACGCCCGTTGCCATTGGGTCGAGTGTTCCTGTGTGTCCGAGCCGTTTCATATGCAGAATGCCACGCAGCTTTCCGATGACATCGAACGAGGTGAAATCCTGGGGTTTATTCATACAGAGAATGCCGTTCATGATTCCGCCAAGCTCCTCTCTACTGCTGTTTGCAGCCGTTGCATGACGGATTCTGCTGTGCCTTCAATGAGGCAGCCGGCAGCCTTGATGTGACCGCCACCGCCAAATTCCTTGCAGATGGCAGCAACGTCCACAGTACGAGCGGAACGCATGGAAACCTTAAAGACATTGGGATCTCGTTCCTTGAGGGTGATGCCGACTTCTGCTCCTTCGACCTGTAGCGGAAATCCTGCCAGACCATCGAGGTCGAGCGGGTCTAAACCATACTGTTCCATGAATGCCAGCGTGATGCAAATCATCACACATTTTCCATTGCAGCTGGTATGCAGCTGGTCGATGAGCTTTTGTTCCACTCGCAGTCTGCCCATACTTTTAACGGCAAACATCGCCCGATTAATCCACGCATAGTGGATTTCCGGGAACTGTTCCATGAGGTCGGCAACGATTCGCAGCGTGTGCGGGGTTACGTTGTCGAACTGGAAACAGCCCGTATCGGTTGCCATGCCCGTATACAAGCAGGTGGCAATCTGGGGCGTGAGTTTCACAGGCAGTTCCTTTGCAATCGCATAGACGATTTCACAGGCAGCGGCTGCTTTTGGATACAGACAGCATTCCTTTGCAAAGGAGCGGTGCATGATGTGGTGGTCAATTGCAAGGGCAACTCGTCCGCCATAGGGTTCGTCCAAGTCGCCGAGCAATTTGCGGTCTGCGACATCGACCGAGAGAATGACAGCAGCATTTTCGTCAACGGTATCCGGTGTTTCTTCAACTGCCAGAAAGGCATAGCGTTCCGGAATCGGGTCACTGCACCGTACCACCGTATGACAGCCCATCTGACGGAGCAGGGCAGCGAGTGCATAACCGCTGCCGATGCAGTCGCCGTCCGGACTTTGATGGATGAGGATCATGGCTTGCTGGATGGTTTGCAGCTGGGCAGCTGTTTCTGCAATGTTCATATCTTACTCCTCAATGTCCTCTAAATGCAGGTCATGCAATTTCTGATTGATTTCTGCACTGTGTTCAATGGAATGGTCTGCAATGAAGTGCAGAGCCGGAGATTTCCGCAGCTTGAGGCGATGAAACAGTTCCCGCCGCAGGAATCCGGTCGCACTGACCAGACCGATGCAGGAGGTTTTCGCCGTTTCGATGCCAGATAAGCTGGAAACATAGACTTTACAGTTCGACATATCGTTAGACAATTCCACCCGAACGATGGTCAAAAGGGGGTCGATACGGGGGTCTTTGAGTTCCCGCAGCAGGGCGGTGAGTTCTCGCAGGATGTCTTCTTCTGTCCGACTGGTTTTATAGTTTGCCATAAGAAAATGCCTCCTTTTTTCAAATCAGGGGCGGAGAAATGCAGCGAATGCCGCTGCATTTCCAAGCCGGATGGAATGAATGTTCTCTGAATTAGTCCTGATATTCTTCCATGATGAAGGCTTCAAAGATGTCGCCTTCCTTGAAGTCCCGGAACTTTTCGAGCGTAATACCGCATTCGTAGCCTTCGGTAACTTCCTTTACGTCATCCTTGAACCGCTTCAGGCTGGACATTTTATCTTCTGCAATGACAATGCCATCCCGAACGACACGAATCTGGCACTGTCTGGTAACTTTACCGCTGAGGACATACGCACCGGCAACCGCACCAACGCTGGAGATTTTATAGACCTGACGCACTTCGATCCGACCCATAACAACTTCTCGGAACTTCGGAGCAAGCATGCCCTTCATAGCAGTTTCCACGTCTTCGATGGCATCGTAGATGACCCGATAGGTACGGATTTCGACATGGTCACGGGCAGCGGTTTCTTCTGCCAGCGGATCCGGACGCACATTGAAGCCGATGATAATGGCATTGGATGCATCCGCCAGCATGACATCGCTTTCGTTGATTGCACCAACGCCGCCGTGGATGACCCGAACCCGAACTTCATCGTTCTGGATTTTTTCGAGGGACTGCTTCACAGCTTCTACAGAACCTTGTACGTCAGCCTTGACGATGATGGCGAGTTCCTTCATTTCACCCTCTGCAATCTGGCTGAAGAGGTTGTCGAGCGTTACCTTCTGGTATTCGCTGAACTTTGCCTGCTTTGCTTCATGCTTCCGTTGTTCTACGAGGGTCTTTGCCAGACGTTCATCTTCTACAACGTCAAAGACATCGCCAGCAGCCGGAACTTCTGCCAGACCGGTGATTTCAACCGGAACAGACGGGCCAGCTTCGTGAACAACTGCACCCTTGTCGTTGGTCATGACACGAACCTTTCCGACACTCGTTCCTGCAAGAATAACATCGCCGGTGTGCAGTGTCCCGTTCTGAACCAACAGGGTTGCAACCGGACCTCTGCCCTTATCCAACCGAGCTTCGATGACAGCACCCTTTGCACGGCGGTTCGGGTTTGCCTTGAGTTCCTGCATTTCTGCAATCAGCAGCACGTCTTCGAGCAGTTCGTCAATGCCTTCGCCAGTCTTTGCAGAAACCGGAACGCACATAACATCGCCGCCCCAGTCTTCGCAAACCAAATCATATTTGGTGAGTTCTTCCTTAACCCGGTCTGGATTTGCTCCTTCTTTATCCATCTTGTTGATGGCAACAATCAGGGAAACGCCAGCAGCCTTTGCATGGTTGATGGATTCTACAGTCTGTGGCATGATACCGTCATCCGCAGCAACAACCAGAATCGCAATATCTGTAATATTAGCACCTCTTGCACGCATTGCGGTGAACGCTTCGTGTCCCGGTGTATCGAGGAAAGTAATTTCCTTGCCGTTGCAAGTGACCTGATATGCACCGATGTGCTGGGTGATACCGCCGGCTTCGCCTGCAGCGATGTTGGCGTGACGGATGTAGTCCAGAATGGAAGTTTTCCCGTGGTCAACGTGACCCATAACAACGACAACCGGAGAGCGTTCTTCGGTGTTATCGGATTCGTCCTCTTCTTCAATCAGACGTTCTTCGATGGTAACGATGACTTCCTTTTCTACCTTTGCACCCAGTTCTTCTGCAACCAGACAAGCGGTGTCGAAGTCGATTTCCTCATTGATGGATGCCATAACACCCAACCCCATCAGCTTTTTGATGACTTCCGTTGCAGTCACTTTCAAGCGGCTTGCGAGTTCGCTGACCACGATGGATTCCGGAATCCGAACCTTGAGCTGCTGTTTTCTTGCCTTTTCGAGTTCTAGACGGCGAAGACGGTCTTGTTCGGTTTCCCGCTTATTGGAATACTTCTGCTTGTTCCGCTGAGCAGACTTCTGGTTGATTTTCTGCTTTTTGGTGGAATAATTATCCTTGCTGTACTTGCCAGCCGGAGCAATCTGTTCATACCGCTGGTTATACTTATCCAAATCCACATAAGAGCCACGGGTATCAACGGTACGCCGCTTTTCTGTTGTAGTAGCGGTATCGGAAGACAGTTCCACTTCCACGTGCAGCCGTTCGCCCCGTTTTTGTGCCTGCGGCTGCTGTTTCTGCTTTTTCTTGTGGTGTTCCGGATGGTTGTTATTGTTGTTGTTATTCGGCTGGCTGGCTGGCTTGGCAGCAGCTGGCTGCTTTTTCGGCTGAGCGGCAGCCTGCGGCTGATTCTTCTGATTGGATGCAGCCTGCTGTGGCTTCTTTGCAGCGGAGTTGTTGTTATTGGGATTGCCATTACCATTACCATTGTTATTGTTGGCATGGTTATTTCCAGCGGCATTCTGCTGCTGTGGTCTTCTCCGATCCTGCGGCTGTTTTTTTCCTTGATTCTGCTGCTGGTGAGCAGCTTTCTTTTCGTTCCCTTTTTTCATAGATTGTTGTGCCACCTCTTCCCTCGTACTGTTTTTCGTTGCGAAATAGGCTGCAAAGCCGTCTGTCACCTGCTGACGCTGGGTGATGGATTCCAGAACCAGATTGACTTCTGCTTCCGTCAGGGTGCTGCTGCTCTTTTTTTCTGTTCCGTTTTGCAGTTCAGAAAACAGGGCAATCAGGTCATTCGGGGTCATCTGGAGTGTCTTTGCAACGTCGCTCAATTTCTGCTTTTTTGTCGTCATCGGCAACTCTCCTTTCCGCTCATTCCTGTCGGTTGGGACAGGGTTTCAAAAAGAATGGTATGCGTCATCCATTGCTGGAGGACGATTCGGTCTGTAATAGAGCCTGAATCCGCTGGGCGAATCCGGCTTCACAGATGGTTAGGATGCCGGCACGCTGTCCGAACAGCAGCCGGACTTCTGCCATTTCCCAGTCTGTCTGTACGACTGGGACGTGTTGTTTTTCGGCGAAATACAGCACTTCTTTCCGGCTTTTTTCGGAAAGGTCTGCGGTGAGCAGAATGCAGGCTGCATAGCCGCCCTGGATGGCATCTTTCGCCCGTGCAAAGCCGGCTTCGAGTTTACCGGCTTTCCGGCAGATCGTCAGTAAGTTCCTGCACTTTTCTGGTAAGGGCATCTTCCATCTCCTTATAGGTTTCCGGTGGAAACATCTGCACAAAAGAGCGTTCCACCTTGCGGGTTTTCTTTGCTTTTTCGAGGCAGGCTTTATTCTTGCAGAGATAAGCCCCTCTTCCCGGAGTTTTTCCGGTTTCGTCAATGACGAAATTGCCGTCCGGGGTTCGCACGATTCGGATGAGTTCCTGTTTTGGCTTTCGTTCGCCGCAGCCCATGCAGGCACGCAGGACTTCTTTTTTCTTTTTCATGCGGTGTTATGCCTCCGTTGTTTCCGGGGTTTCTGCTGGTGTATCAATGGCGGATTCGATCGCAGCGGTTGTATCGTCATCGCTCAGCAGCAGGTCGTCTTCGTCTGCATCGGCATTCTGTGCCTGCCAGTTTTCTTCCCAGCTTGCAGCATCCTGAGCCTGTTCGGCATCCTGTTCTGCCTGAGCCTGCTGAGCCGCTTCTTCTTCAGCCTTTGCCTTAGCTTCTGCCTCTGCCTTTGCAGCGAGTTCAGCCTTTGCTTCTTCCACCTTTTCTGCAATCAGAGCTTCGTTTTCTGGGGTTGCAGCCTTGATGTCAATCTTATAGCCAGTCAGCTTGGCAGCCAGCTTGGCATTCTGTCCCCGGTTGCCGATGGCAAGGGAGAGCTGATTTGCTGGTACGAGCACGCCGCACAGCCGTTCTTCCGGATTGATGATGGTAACGCTTTCCACCGTTGCCGGAGCAAGGGCTCTTGCAATAAATTCTTCCGGATTTTCGCCGCTCAGCGACTTGACAACGGCATCAATTCGGGCATGCTTCGGGCCGATACAGGCACTCACTGGGTCAACATTTGCATCATTTGACCAAACAGCGATCTTCGTTCTTGCACCAGCTTCTCTGGAGATGGCTTTGATTTCTACGACGCCATCATAGATTTCCGGCACTTCGAGTTCAAACATCCGCTTGACCAGTTCCTTGCGGACACGGGAGATTTTAATAATTGGCTTCTTCTGCTTGTTGGCGATGTTGGTGACATAGACCATAATGCTCTGTCCCTCTTTGAGGTCTTCGCCCGGAATCTGTTCGTTGTGGAACAGATAGATTTCTGTTTTGTCATACATTAGTGTTGCCGCACCGCCCTTTTCGACCTGTGTAACGGTGCAGGTGATGCAGTCGTTTTCCTTGTCTTGGAATTTATCCAGAATCCGCTTGCGGTTGATGTCCCGCAGGTCGCCCTTGATGGACTGTTTTGCGGAGAGGGCAGCGGCTCTGCCGAACCGGTTGATGTCTAACCGCTTCTGGATGTGGTCGCCGACTTTAATGGATGGGTCGATGTTGCGGGCTTCTGCGATGTTGATTTCGTTTTCATCAATTGGTTCATCGTCGATAACATCCTGTCGCAGATACATTTCAAAGGTCTTGGTAGTCGGATCGATTTCAACGGTAATACGGTCTTCGCTATCCGGATAAGCCTTGCGGGCTGCCTTCAGCATTGCAGATTTTACCTTTTCGATGAGGGTATCGGTGTCCAGACCATTTTCGCTGCCCAGCGAATTCAGTGCTTCAAAAAAAGCATTGTCCATTTTATGTGCCTCCATTTTTAAAATTCAAATGCTTCGTATCGTTTTACAAACGTAAGTGCTGCAAGCGGCAGGCTGATGCTGCCGGTTTCGGTTTCCAGTGTCAGCATGTCATCCTTGCAGGATTGCAGCGTACCGATAAATTCCCGTTCTCCGTCAATGGGGCGGATGGTGCGGGCACGCACTTCCGTGCCGATGCCATCGGTAAAATGCCAGGTGCGGTTAAATTCCCGTTCCAGACCGGCAGAGCCGACTTCCAGGATATAATTTTGAGAAATCGGGTCTTGTTCGTCCAGCAATTTGTTCACGGGTTCGGTCATTTTTTCACAGTCCTCGATGGTAATGCCAGATTCCTGATCGATGAAAATCCGGAGATACCAATAAGCACCTTCTTTTTCAAACCGCACATCCCAGATTTGAAAGCCGAATTCATCTGCAATGGGTTTCACTGCATTGTAAATCCGCTGTTCGGTCGCCCCGAATGCCTTCAGTTTCATGTGATTGCTCCTTTCTATTTGCAACGGCGGAGCCGGAAAAAGCCCCTAACATAAACGAAAGACCGGAAAGGGTTCCGGTCTTTGCTGCTGCGATATTGCTATTATAGCACACTCCACAGGAAAAATCAAGAGATTTTTCGTTTGTTTTTGATTTATTTCCGAGGAAATCCCTGTGGATGTGCGGAATCGTTCAAAAAAATCATTCAGAAGCGGACTTTACGAACATATCATAAACGCAACGAATTGCCTGTTCGAAGTCTTCTTCGGTAACACCGACAATGATGTTCAATTCGCTAGAGCCCTGGTCAATCATCTTGACATTGACTCTTGCGTGTGCCAGAGCGGCAAAGATTCTTGCAGCGACACCTCT
>OHJG01000486.1_pt1 | contig 20038 bp, 16 predicted proteins | sample 1568481 | NCBI WGS metagenome assembly OHJG01 (sample SAMEA3879505, study PRJEB24766) | human gut metagenome | biome: human-associated habitat; feature: feces | place: USA | collected 1985/1987
TTGGAAAAATGGATGAAAAGCTGGACAAAGAACGGCAGGAAGCCTATGCAGCCCGTGTCAAGTACGATGCGGCTCTCCATGATCTTTCTTCCGTTGATGCCGACTTGGAGCAGATTCAAAATAGACTGGAACGGCTGTCCGATTGCGAAAGGCAGTATCAAGCTGCTCTTTCCGAAAAAATCAAAAGCATCAAAGTTTCTGCCCACCCTGCCGCACAGCAGGTTGCGGAAAGTGAAAGTCGCATTGCCGCGCTGAAAGTCCAAAAGCGGGAGCTGCTGGAGGCCATCAACGCCGGAAAGACTGCCCTGCATACGGTCAACGAAGTTCTGGAAACCCTCGACAATGCCGAGGGCTGGAGTACATGGGACGTAATGGGCGGCGGTTTGATGGCCGATCTTGCCAAGTATGAAGAACTGGACGATGCTCAGGAACAAATCGAACAGCTTCAAGTGGAACTGCGGCGGTTCAAAACTGAACTTTCCGATGTTGAAATCACCGCCGACCTTCAGATTACAGTAGACAGCTTTCTGAAATTTGCGGATTTCTTCTTTGATGGCCTCTTTGCAGACTGGGCAGTTCTGGATCACATCAATCAGGCACAGAGCAGAGTGGAGAATACCAAAGGTCAAATCAAGCGAGTCCTCGCACTTCTGAAAAAGATGCGCGAAGATATTGACGTCCAAATCGCTGACGAAAAAGAGAAGCAGGAGCAGCTTGCAGTGGAAACTGAGCTGTAAGTTTGAAGAGTCCGCTTATGTGATATGACTCGATAAAACCGAATTTACAGGAGGTGTTTCGATGAAAACAAGAAGGTTTGCCTTATGTCTGGCAGCGGTTTTTCTGGTAATGATTTATATCAATATTCAGAGAAGCCATACTTTCACCCTTTCAGATGATGAAGGCACTATAAAGACAGAACAAATACAGCCACTTTGGGGAACTGTAAAAGTAAGCGGCGATTGTGATACTGATGTGGTCTTTACCGATGTTGAGACTGGAGAAAAATACAAAATCGGATATATTACACAGGGCGTAACGGAAAGAATCAAACTTGAACGAGGCAAATGGTATAAGGTGGTAGGCAGAGGCAACCTTACACTGAATCCGGTAAACATTCGAGTCGAATAAATGTAAGTTCCTTGCGGGCAGCTATGAAAGCTGAAGCTGAGAAGAGAGTTTTGAATATTCACATAGGAAGGAGTACAGTTCTATGAATTACGGATGGGCAACTGTTTTCACTTTAGCGGCATGGTTTGCAGGGCTTGTGATTGATGTAAATGTGCGGGTCGGCGACCTCGGTTTACGAACCGTGCTTCCCGTCATCGTGATGGGGTGCTGCGTTATGAAGTACATAAAGGGCAATAGCAAATAATCTTATCTCGATACACTTTCCAGCGGGCGGCCACAAAACGGTTGCCCGCTCTTTTTATGCTCAAAAAACGAAGGGAGGAACGCTATGCCAAGCAAAACCGAAGAATATCTCGCCCTTGCCCAGCGCACAGCCAACGGACTGACCCGGTACTGGGAAAGCTGGACGGACTATCTGACCACCGCATCCCGGCTGTACAAGTACCCCTTTGCAGACCAGCTGATGATCTACGCCCAGCGGCCCGATGCCACCGCCTGCGCCGACTATGACATCTGGAACAACCGGATGAACCGTTATGTCCGGCGCGGTTCTAAGGGCATCGCCCTGCTGGATGAATCCAGCGGATTCCCGCGCCTGCACTACGTTTTCGATGTGTCGGACACCGGGGTGCGCCGTAATTCCCGTGACCCCGACCTGTGGCAGTACAACGATGACCTGAAACAGCCGGTTTCAGAAATGCTCGCCGCCACCTACGGCATCAGCGGAGAGCGTGTCAGCCAGCAGCTTGCGGATGTTGCCGGGAAACTGGTGGCGGATTACTGGGACAACAACAGCGAGGACATCAGCGCCATCGTTGACGGTTCGCTGCTGATGGATTATGATGAAGCCGGGGTGGAGATGCAGTTCAAAAGCGCTGCTGCAATCAGCGTCACCTACACGCTGCTGGAACGCTGCGGAATTGAGCCTGCCGGGTGGTTCGACAAGGACGACTTCCGAGCCATCCACGAGTTTTCCACCCCAGACAGTGTTTACGCCCTCGGCGCAGCCGTCAGCGACATGAGCCGGGAGGTGCTGCGGAACATCGAGCGCACCGTAAAAACAACCATTCGCCGCCGCAATGCAGAAAGGAGCCAATATGAATACGAACAGCAGAAACGTGACCTACTCGACCGTCGGGGACTACCAGCTCCCGAACCTGACCCTGAATCAGCCCCGGAAGCCGCTGGGCAAGTACGGCAGGCTGCGCCGGACGTACCTGATGAACCATCGCCCGGTACTGTACAACACGATGCTCCTGAACGGGAGCCTGTACCCGCACCTGATGGAGGTGGAGCAGACGGCAGAGAGCCGGATGCAGCAGACCATGGTGCAGCTTCTGAAACAGAACCCGGCCCCGGACAAGGAGAGCCGGCAGATGGCGTGGGTGCAGCACATGAACAGCCTGAAAGCGCAGGCCGAGGAACTGGTGATGACGGAGCTAATTTACAACTAAGTTTCTTTGATGCCCACATCCCCAACGAAACTGAACAAATTAAAAAAATCGACCAAGCGGAGAGCGAAAAAACGCCCTCCGCTTTTTCGTTATCTCAAGCGGAAATCGAGAATGAACTGCGTAGGCACGGTTCAGGATTTGAGGGCGGCAAGCAGCGCATTATGGCACTGTACCAGATCCAGCCCGACCGCAACCTCCGCGCCAAAGCGTTGGCAAAGGAGTACGGAATCGGTGGGCACTCCCACGATTTTCTGGACGGCAGCAGCGGCTTTGTCAACCACGACTGGAAGGGGCTGGAATTTGACCATTACCCCGATCACCAGAAGATCACCCTGAAATGGGCACAGGTGGAAAAGTATATCGACCTGATGATCCAGTCCGACCGTTACCTGACGGACAAAGAAAAGGAGCATTACACGCCCCCTTCGCCCGTCAGCGCAAAACCGGATGCCGACCTGACCCATGCCAAAAACCTGATTCGGGAGTTTTGTCAGGAAGAATACGATTCTGAGCCAGACTTCTCCGACCTGACCAAGATCGGCATTGCCTACACCAACGCCACCGATGAGGAAATCCCCATTCAGGTTAATGTGGATTTGGTGGGATACCGTGTGGAGCGGTATCTGGGCGAAGTGCTGATCGACGAGCGACAGTACGAAAGTCTGGAGGACCTGACAGAGACCGAGTTGGAGGCTCTGGATTTCTCCGAACTGGTCAGCGTCACGGACGAGGAACTGGAGCATTACCACAGCAAGGCGGAGGAACGCCCGGCACTGTTGCCGCTGGATGCCGCCACCGAGTACAACGCCCTGAAGGAACAGCACCCGGATGCGCTGGTAGGCTTTGAGCAGAACGGATACTATGAGTTCTACGGCGAGGATGCCCGGAAGGTCTGCGAACTTGTGGGTGGTAAGCTACTGGAAAAGGAAACGGAATTGGGCACCGTCCCGGTCACCGGCTTTCCCCGCGACCAGTGGGTGTACCGTGCCAAACAACTATGGCAGCGCGGCGAGAACATCTACCTTGCCGGGCTGAACGAGGACGGCACCCACCACCAGACCAAGTATCTGCGCCGGGAGGATTATCTGCCGCTGGGTGCCACCGTCCACATGGAAGGGCGGGCTTTCCGAGTGGATACGGTAAACTATGATAGGGGTAGCGTGACCCTGCAGGATGTGGCACTGGCAGAAATGCGGATGCCAGTTTTCCGGGAGGAACCGCTGGCTCTTGTCCGGGAGTTGTACGAGGAGCAGGATATGATGGAATCCCCCCTGCCCGATTACAAGGTCGGTGACAATGTTGTGGTCGAACTCCCCACTCGAACTATTGAGGGGAAAGTTGGCTATGTGGGTGAAACGGATGTGCGCATCGACACCAGTGCGCACGGGCAGTCATGGGATAACGAAGTTGTCAATAAGCAACAATTCGAGGAGGGCTTACGGCAGAACGAACCAAATTCTACCCGGCCAGTTCGTACTGAAAAAACGGTTGCCGTATACCCCGCCAAGGAAAACAATCTGCCGTTTGACATTGTAATTCAGACGATAAGCACAGAATCACCCACAGTTGAAGCGGAACATCCTGCGCCGGAGCCTGCCGGGAACTTCCACATCACGGACGATCATCTGGGTGAGGGCGGCGCAAAACAGAAGTACGCCCGGAACATTGAAGCCATCCGAACCCTGTTCAAGCTGGAAGAGGAGCACCGGGGTGCCACCGCCGAGGAGCAGCAGGTGCTTTCGCAGTATGTGGGCTGGGGCGGTCTGGCAGATGCCTTTGACCCCGGAAAAGATAGTTGGGCAAAGGAATATGCAGAGTTGAAAGGGCTGCTCTCCGAAGATGAGTACGCCGCCGCCCGTTCCAGCACCCTGAACGCCCACTACACCTCCCCGGTAGTGATTCGCTCTATTTATGATGCGGTCGAAAAAATGGGCTTCCAGTCTGGCAACATTCTGGAGCCGTCCATGGGCGCAGGCAATTTTTTTGGAATGCTACCCACCAGCATGGCAGACAGCCGCCTGTATGGTGTAGAACTGGACAGCATCACCGGGCGCATTGCGAAAAAACTGTATCCGCAGGCTGACATTACTGTGGCTGGCTTTGAGACCACCGACCGCCGTGATTTTTATGACCTCGCTGTCGGCAACGTGCCCTTTGGTCAATACAGAGTCAACGACAAGGCGTACAACAAACTTGGTTTTAGCATCCACAATTATTTCTTTGCAAAAGCCATCGACCAAGTGCGTCCGGGCGGCATCGTTGCCTTTGTCACATCTCGCTACACCATGGACAGCAAGGACAGCACCGCTCGCAAACACATGGCAGAGCGTGCCGATTTGCTGGGGGCCATTCGTCTGCCCAACAACGCTTTCCGTGCCAACGTTGGTACGGATGTTGTCAGCGATATTATCTTTTTGCAGAAGCGTGACCGCCCTGCGGACATCGAACCTGCATGGGTGCAGCTCGGTAAGACCGAAGATGGCTTTGCCATCAACCAGTATTTCGTAGACCACCCGGAAATGGTGCTGGGAAATTTGGAACTGGAAAGCACCCAATACGGTCACGACCTGACCGTTGCGCCCATCGATGGCACTAGCCTTGCCGATCAGCTTGCCGAAGCGGTGCAGCACATCGAGGGCAATTACACTGCGGTGGAGATTGCTGCCCCGGACGTCGCAGATGTGGAAGCACAGCGCAAAACGCTGCCCGCAGATCCTACCGTGAAAAATTTCAGCTATACTGTGGTGGATGGCGAGATCTACTACCGCGAAAACTCCATCATGACGCAGATCGAACTATCCGATAACGCCAAAGGCCGTGTTGTTGGCATGGTGGAACTGCGGCAGATCGTCAACGAACTGATCGACCAACAGCTGAACGACTTCCCGGACGAGGATATCAAGGCATCGCAGGCAAAATTGAACGCCACCTATGATGCCTTTACCGCAAAATACGGGCTGATCAACGACAAGAAAAATGCCCGCCTGTTCGATGATGATAGCTCCTACTATCTGCTCTGCTCGCTGGAAAATCTGGACGAGAATAAAAATCTCAAATCCAAGGCAGATATGTTCACCAAGCGGACGATTCGCCCGGAACGCGTTGTCACCAGTGTGGATACCCCCAGCGAAGCACTGGCGGTATCTATTGGTGAGCATGGTAAGGTCGATTTGCCTTATATGGCAGAACTGCTGGGAACACCCGGCGAGTATGGGCGCATTACCACCGAATTGTCTGGTGTGATCTTCAAAGACCCCGCTGCCGATGCGGATGACCCGGAAGCCGGCTGGCAAACAGCGGACGAATACCTTTCGGGTAATGTGCGTGATAAACTGCGGATGGCACAACTTGCCGCAGAAAGCCGCTCGGAGTTCAAGGTCAATGTGGACGCACTGACCAAGGCGCAGCCCAAAGATTTGGAAGCATCTGAAATTGATGTGCGGCTGGGTGCCACATGGCTTGCCCCCTCTATTGTGCAGCAATTCATGATGGAAACTTTTCAGCCGCCTTACCGCATCCGCTACAACAACTCCATTACTGTCCGCTACTCTCCCTATACCTCCGAATGGCGGATCAGCAATAAATCTGCTACTGGCTTTGGTGACATTATGGCCACCGAAACCTACGGTACCCGCAGGGCCAACGCTTACAAGATTTTGGAAGACACTTTGAATTTGCGTGATAGCCGCGTTTATGATACCATCGTGGAGGATGGCAAGGAAAAGCGCGTGCTGAATCAGAACGAAACCACCCTCGCCCAGCAGAAACAGCAGGCTATCAAGGACGCTTTTGCTGGCTGGGTCTGGAAAGACCCGCAGCGGCGCGCCTTACTGGTAAAGAAGTACAACGAGCTTTTCAACTCTACCAGACCTCGTGAGTATGACGGTGGCCATATTCATTTCGTGGGCATGAACCCGGAGATCAATTTACGAGAGCATCAGCGCAATGCGGTTGCCCATGTGCTGTATGGGTACAACACCCTTTTGGCGCACGAAGTCGGTGCCGGCAAGAGTTTTGAGATGGCGGCTTCCGCTATGGAACTGAAACGTCTGGGCTTGTGCCAGAAGTCACTGTTCGTGGTGCCCAACCACCTGACGGAACAGTGGGCTGCGGAATTCTTGCACCTCTATCCCAATGCAAAGCTGCTGGTTACCAGCAAGAAAGATTTTGAACCCGGCAACCGCAAAACGTTTTGCAGTCGTATCGCTACCGGTGATTATGATGCGGTTATCATCGGACACAGCCAGTTTGAAAAGATACCCTTGTCCGCAGAACGACAGGAGCGTCTGATTCAGGAACAGATGGATGAAATCGAGGAGGCCATCGAAGAAGCGAAAGCACAGGTTGGTGAGCATTTCACGGTAAAGCAGCTGGAAAAACTGCGTAAGTCTCTGAAACAGAAACTGGAGAAGCTGCAAGGCGCAGACCGTAAAGATGATGTGGTTACGTTTGAGCAATTGGGCATAGACAGGTTGTTTGTGGATGAGAGCCAAAACTATAAGAACTTGTTCTTATATACGAAGATGCGGAATGTGGCCGGACTGAGCACATCTGAAGCGCAAAAATCCTCCGATATGTTTGGAAAATGCCGCTACCTCGATGAGATCACCGGAGGCCGTGGTGTTATTTTTGCGACAGGCACCCCTATCAGCAACAGTATGACCGAGATGTATACCCTCATGCGCTATCTCCAGTACAACACTTTACAGCAGAAAGGGCTGACCCATTTTGATGCGTGGGCATCCACCTTTGGTGAGACGACCACGGCCATTGAACTTGCGCCCGAAGGCACCGGATACCGTGCGCGCACCCGGTTCGCTAAGTTCTTCAACTTGCCTGAACTGATGGCGATGTTCAAAGAAGCGGCAGATATCAAGACCAGCGACCAGCTTCATCTCCCGGTGCCTGATGCAAAATTTGAGACGGTGGTGGTCAAACCTTCGGAAATCCAACAGGATATGGTGCAGGCGTTGAGCGAACGTGCAGCCGAAGTCCACAGCGGTTCTGTTGACCCTTCTGTGGATAATATGTTGAAAATTACGTCGGATGGCCGCAAAATCGGTCTTGACCAGCGGTTGATGAACTCGGCTCTGCCTGATGACCCCAGCAGTAAGTTGAATGCCTGCGTCAACAACGTCCTGCGCGTCTGGAACGACACCAAGGAGCAGAAGCTGACCCAGTTAATTTTCTGCGATATGTCTACTCCCAAGGGTGACGGTTCGTTCAACGTTTATGATGATATCCGCTCCAAACTGCTCAATGCTGGTGTGCCCGAACAGGAGATCGAGTTCATCCACAACGCAGATACGGAGAGCAAGAAAGCAGAACTTTTCTCTAAGGTGCGCAGCGGACAGGTACGCGTGCTGCTGGGCAGCACTGCCAAAATGGGAGCCGGTACAAATGTCCAGACGCTGCTTGTGGCAGTGCATCATCTGGACGTGGGCTGGCGTCCGTCCGATATGACCCAGCGCAATGGCAGAATCATCCGTCAAGGCAATCAAAACAAACAAGTGTACGTCTATAATTACGTCACTGAATCGACATTTGACGCGTACCTCTATCAGACCCTTGAGAATAAGCAGAAGTTCATTTCGCAGATCATGACGAGCAAGTCGCCCATGCGCTCCTGCGATGATATTGATGAACAGGCTCTGTCTTACGCTGAAATCAAGGCTCTGTGTGCTGGTGACCCGCGCATCCGGGAAAAGATGGATTTGGACGTGCAGGTAGCTAAATTGAAAGTTCTGCGGGGCGACTTCCAGAATCAGAAATATCGTCTGGAGGATAAGCTGCTCAAAACATTCCCGGAAGAAATCCAGAAGCAGAAAGCCCGCATTGCTGCGCTGAAAAACGATTCCGAAATTGCAACTATACACCCACAGGACAAGGAAAACTTCTGCGGTATGACCATCAAGGGCATGGTGTACGATGACAAAAAGGCTGCGGGTGAACGGCTGCTGCTGGCTCGGCAGGAGATGTCCAATGCCGATATGATGCTGCTGGGTACCTACCGCGGCTTTGAACTGAACATCCGATTCGATAGCTTCAAGAACGAGCATCAGGCCGTTCTTCGGGCAGAATTAAGCTACCCGGTGTCGCTGGGCGATGATGCACGCGGCAACATTACTCGTCTGGATAATGCCATCGACAACTTTGCGGACCGCATTGCAGACGCTGAAAATGCTCTGCAAAATCTGGAGCAGCAGAAACAGGCCGCAGAGGTTGAAGTGGCAAAGCCCTTTGCACAAGAGGAAGAACTGGCTGAAAAGTCTGCCCGCCTTGCTGAATTAAACGCCTTGCTGAACATTGACCGCAGTTCGGCACAGGATACTTCCGAAAAAACAGAAGAAACTCCTGCAACTCGTCCGTCTGTGCTGGCTGCACTGGGGGAAAAGGCCAATCAGCCGGAGCCTGTCAAACCGTTCCGCAGCTATTATGATAAGGATGGTGATGCACGATGAAAGAAAAGCGGGATGAAACCATCATCCTGCGCTTGAGCAAAACAGAAAAGAACCGTATCTATGAAAAGATGCTGGGCATGGGCATCCGCAGCCTGAGTGCCTATATCCGCAAGATGGCACTGGACGGCTACTGCCTGCACCTCGACCTGAAAGAACTGCAACGCATGGCATATCTCTTGCAGATATGCAGCAACAATCTGAACCAGTACGCCAAACGTGCCAACGAGTGCGGCAAGGTCTACGCCGCCGACATGGAGGACTTGCGGCAGCGTCTGGATGAACTGATTGACATTGGCAAGCAAATTCTTTCCAAGCTGGCAGAACTATAAAAATTCCCGCAGTTGGAGGACTGCGGGTGTACATATAACGCTTGACATCCTTGCAACGTAGTAGTCGATACCTTTATAATAAGGGCGAACAGAAAGGAAGTGCTTGATATGATGTCTATGCTGAAGAAAATTGCTCTTTTCCCGATTTCTCTCTTTGTGGCGTTTCTGGCTTTGATGGCAAAGTGGCTACTAACCCTGTCCAGTTATGTGGTTGCTCCGTTGATGCTCTACATCTTCGGCTGCGGCATCTACACTGCTTACCGTCATACTTGGGATCAGTTCTTTATCCTGCTGGTGGCCGAGTTCATCTGCTTCATCCTCTTTTTCGGTGCAACTGCTATTACCGAGGGCATCGGACGTTTCAGTGAGTGGCTTGCAGAACTGTGAGGGATGCTATGAGCAAACAGAAGATAGAGGATTATTATTTTGAGCACAACAGCTCGATTTTTTCTGAAATGCTGGGTGAGGACGAAGATTATCAGCGACTGAAAAAAGCCAAGATGACGGCTGAGAAAGCTCTGCAAGATGCCATCAGCAAAGAGGCGTGGAAGCAATACCTCGCCTTAGATGAGATATGCAACGAGTTGGAATGTGCCCGATACAAGGCGATGTATCTTGCAGGGGCAGCAGACTGCAAAAAACTAGAAGAATGATTCAGATGCCGCCTCCGGGCGGCATTTCCTTTTTGTAAGGGGGGGATTACGCTGGCAGCAACACGGCTGATTGCATTGCACAAAAACAAAGGCATGACCGTTGCGGCCTGTCTGAAAAATCGCACGGACTATATCGAAAACCCAGACAAGACCGAACAGGGACAGTTTGTCAGCAGCTATGCTTGCAGTGCCCTGACAGCAGATGAAGAGTTTATGCTCACCAAGCGACAGTACGATCTCGTAAACGGACGCAGGCAGAAAAGCGATGTCATCGCTTATCAGATACGACAGTCCTTCCGTCCGGGAGAAATCACCGCAGATGAGGCTAACAAGGTAGGCTATGAACTGGCCATGCGCTTTACCAAGGGCAAGCACGCCTTTGTGGTGGCAACGCACACGGACCGGCAGCACATCCACAACCATGTGATCTTCAACTCCACAGCGTTGGATGGCAGCAGAAAGTTCCGGGATTTTTTCTTTTCGGCGTTGGCAGTGCAACGGTTGAGTGATCTGATTTGTCTGGAACACCAGTTGTCTGTTATTGAAAAGAAGCCCTACCGGGAGCGACAGAAGCGTGTTCTTTATCCGCCCAAGGAAAGCAACCGTGACCGCCTGTGTGGAATCATCGACACAATCCTTGCGGAGAAGCCGGAGGATTACGAAGCATTTTTGCAAAAGCTGGAGCAGCAGGGTTTTGAAGTCAAGCGTGGCAAGCATACGGCAGTGAAGGGCAAGGGGCAGAAACGATTTATCCGTTTCCGCACACTGGGCACCGGCTATGGTGAGGACGAGATCAAGGCAGTGCTGGCGGGAAAGGCAAAGCACCAGCCGTACCAGAAGAAGCCGCCGCAGGAGCAGCCCTTCCAATTGCTGGTGGACATTCAGGGGAAAATGGCAGAGGGCAAAAGCGCTGGCTACAAAAAGTGGGCAACCAAGTTTAACCTGAAAGAGATGTCCAAGACGCTGTTGTTTTTGCAGGAGCAGAAAATCGGTAGCACAGAGGAACTACGAGAGCGTACCGCAGCGGCAACCGAACGCTACCATGCCATGGGCGAATCCATCAAGGCGGCAGAAGCGAGGTTGACAGAAATTGCCGTCCTGAAAACCCACATCATCAACTATGCCAAGACCCGCCCGGCCTACGATGCCTACCGCAAGTCAGGGTACAGTAAAAAGTTTTTGGATGCCCACCGGGAGGAGATTACCTTGCACAAGGCGGCGAAAGCTGCCTTTGACGAGGCCGGACTGCAAAAGCTGCCAAAGGTCAAGGAGTTAGATGCGGAGTTCGCCGAACTGCTGACGAAGAAAAAAGCCACTTACCCGAACTACCGCAAAGCACGGGACGAGATGCAGCAACTGATGAAGGCACAGAAAAATGTGGAATTGTTCTTTGCAGAGGACAAGGACAATCTTAGACCGCAGCACACCAGATGAACGAACACCGTCGAGGATTCTTCCCGTTGGGGAGGTGTCCTCGGCGGCTTTTTTTGTATATAGGGCAGCAATTCTTGACTGTTTTTTGTGAACTACTAATTATCGCTGTATTCTTGCTATGAATGTCTTTTGTCAGTATAATTGGAATTAAAGGACGGTGAAGCGTAGTGGCAAAGAAAAAGAAGCAGCGTGCTCCGGTCAATCCGGAACTGACAAAAGTGAAGTCTGTGTTTCAGCGAAACGTAGACATGGCCTACAAAGTCCAGCGCACACACAAAAGCGATTTTGTGGAACGGTATGATTTGACGGATGTAAACTGTAAACGACGAATCAAGGCCGTTATGAATCTTTTGCCGGAATTCAAAGAGCGCTACGGCAAGCAGTACCCGGAATTAGAAATGGAAGAAGATTTGGCTAATATCGCTTCTCTTCCGGTTATGACTTATGATTCTATTGAACGGAGTGCATCGCTCTGTTTGGGTGCGGCACTCTGGATGCTTGACCGTGCATGGGAAAGTGAGACCATTCTGGAAGTGTCGGATCTTCTCCCAGAGAGTTACAGCGGCGTTGATTGCGTAGACGTCTATGACACAAGATTCCACCACTCCGTATTTAAGAAGATGCTGCTGGTTATCCAGACCCGGTACGGAAAGGACAAGAGCAAATATGTGGTGCCGGAGAGCATTTTTGATAAGCGAGATCCAGAGGACGCCTTTCATAAAATAATGGCATTGCTTCCGCCGGAACGCATAGAATTGGCTGTCGAGAACCTTAAACAAAAATTCTGGGAATGGGCTGATTTATATTTTGACGTCCTGTCACCGATGGTCAAGGAACTGAATCGGTTGGACGAGGCGATGGATCGGCTAGAAGATCAGATGCGCGAGTATCTTGACCGAAAGCCGAAAAAGCCGGATTTCGCCGCACTGAAAGACCTTACGCTGATGGATGATAGACCACTGATTGGCCGGTTGTCGGAGGAAGAGCAGATGATCCGGCAGATGGAGGGACTTGAAGAAAAACATAAGAAGGCTGAACATCGAATCTACAACCTCCATTTTGTGAGTCTTTCGGCGGGAGTTCATGGGAAAAAGCAGATCGCAGAATGTGTGGGAGATAATTTTGCAGAAGCATTTTGCAATTTCCACATTGATGATCCCTATGAGATATGCTTTGCGATTCTCTACCTCTTAGATCAGGATGACGACTATGCGTGGGTGTATTCGTTTATGACTGCCGTTGTCTGCCGTGCAGCGGCTATGCTTCCGTGGGGGCTGGAACTTTACAGCGAAATGGATGATGGCATCTGGTTTCAAGACAATGAATGGATAGAGCCAAAGCCCTTCGACCCGGAATGGTATGAAACAAAGTATGCGGGAGAATTGTATGAAGATGATGATGACCCGCATGACGTCAGCCTTGCGCAGCTTGTTTACCAGTATACCGGGGCAGTTTTGCCGCGTGATATGAATCGGTTTGATGGATTGAAAAAAGAACTTCGTGCAAAAGGATTAAAACCGTCTCAGGTCAGTACCCTTTGCGCTATGATGAATGTCATTGGTGAAGTTTCCAGACAGAGATTTGATTTCAGCAAATACGCCGATCAGGATGATTGGGACGATTGGGATGCAGAGGAAGAGGCAGTTACAGAAGATTTAGCGTCAGAAAATGAAAAGCTGAAAGCTGAACTTGCTAAGCTGCGCAAGCAGGCCAAGGAAGCAAATTATAATCTGAGCAGAGAAAACCGTGAACTGAAAGATCAGCTGGAAAAAATGGAAGCCGGGGCGGGAGAACTGCGGCAGGAACTCGCAGATCTCCGGGAAGTCGTGTTCAATCAGCAGAATGGGGCGGAAGAAGAAAAAGCAGAGGAAAGCAAGATCTCGTTCCCGTACCACACATCCCGGCGGTTAGTGGCTTTTGGCGGTCATGATTCTTGGCTGCGTGAAATTAAGTTCAAGTTACCGGATGTACGATTTATGAGTGATGATATTTCCAGCCCGGAAATCATCAAGAGAGCAGATGTAGTCTGGATTCAGACCAACTGTATCGGGCATAAATCTTACAACATCATTATCGACCTTGCCCGAAAGTACAGCCGCAAGGTGCGGTATTTTGCCTATGCCAGTGCAACGAAATGCGCGGAACAGGTCGTTGAGGAAGAAGAAAACACAGATAAATGAAAATAGAGTGTGCCGAGCAGGCGGTTGCAACGAGAAACAATGAAAAGTATTTTGTGAAGGTGATGGATGTTAAATGGGAGAAAAAGTATATAAGCCAATCATGAATACTGGTGACCATCTTGTCCAGTCCAAGGATAATCCGGATCGTGTGAGAGGTCTTACACGAGATATGAACAACCAGAATCCGGGTATTCCGGAGTGGGAGGAACTTGACCTTGAAGATTTAGTCCCTAGCCAACAGGAGCCAGAACCATATGAGCCCCAGCCTGTCCAATTAACGCCGGAGGAAGAGAAGCTGGCGAAAATGGCCGGCGAAGCGTTAGGCGCAGCAATCTGTAGAGGAACGGAAATTCTTATTAAAGACGTGATTTCCCCATGGTGGAAAAATGTAGCGTGGCCTTGGATAAAGGACAAGGGTGAAATACTGGTTGCCGTTCTTAACAATGAAAAAACAAAAGCAGAGCAAATCAAAATGCCTGAACCGAAAGAGACAAGGCCAACGGTACCGGATGTTGAAATTCAAACGCTGGAGAATGCGTTTGAGCAGATTTATATTGATATGGATAAAGAAGAAGCCAGAAAGCACGTCCTTCAGCTTGTATATCACATCCTTGGAATGGCCAATGAAATCCGTATCTTGAGCAATGCTCGAATCAGTAAGGAATGTAAATCGGAACAGGAATGCATTGAAGCGCAGCAAGCCGCAGAAAAGGTGCTATCAGAGAAAACATCGGCGATGCTGAACCAGCTTCTCTCGAATAAGACCTTGCATTTGGATTTGGACACATCGAGGGAACTGTTCGATTTGACTGGTGGTGGGGTGTATCTGAACGGAGAATATGTGCCGGTTCTTGAGTGCAAAATTGAAGAAGCAGTAAAGAATACATCCGTCAAAAATTGCGCTCAGAACTTAAAGTGACCCGACTTCCTACCTTGTTATGATATGCTAGTGCAACGAAATGCACAGAACAGGTCGTTGCGGAAGAAGAAAACACAGATAAATGAACAAAGAAGCCAACCGGCGTAGATTTACGCAGGCTGGCTCCTTTGTTATAGCGAACCACCGAGGAACATTCCAGTTGTGAGAGAATTGTCCTCGGCGGCTTTTTTAGTTTATGTAGCAGCGGTCCTGTTTTACAAGCCAATCTTCACATAGCCGCTGGGCTTCGTCTTTTGTGCAGCAGGTGCAGTTGAAAAGCCTGCCACGGAAAGAGCAGTATGTGTAGTGTACCTTCGGGATTCCATTGGCGTCTCGAAAATCAACGCAGCGTTCCTCACCGGGCAGCAGATAGATCGTATCCACGTTCAGCAGCTCCTATCTTTTATCTTTGGTCATGTGCAAACGACACAACGCTTTCTATTGTACCATGTGCTGTCTCAAAAGACCATTGCCTTTTTGACCAAAGATACGCACAAAAATTTTCTGTCTCAAAAGCACTTGGATAGCGTTGAATAAACACCATCTGATTGTGTATAACAAAAAATGCGACAGGTATGCTATTGGTGTGCAATAAACACAAACAGAATGTGAGGTCGCTATGAATACACTTTTGGGGCAACGAATACGAGAGCAGCGCAAAGAAAAAGGCTGGACAATTGAACAGTTTGCCGAACGAATCGATTTGTCGGCAAATTATGTTGGAGACTTGGAGCGCGGAGTTAAAATACCTAAACTGGAAACATTTATCCGAATCGTTGAGGTGTTAGACGTATCCGCAGATGTGCTTATTCGGGATTCTGTTCCGTCCGCATCCCATGTGGTTGATGACGAACTGAACAGAAAGTTGAGTCAGCTCACACCGGGGCAGAAGAAAGCTGCCATTGACATCCTGAACGCATACACCGACAATATTCCCTATATCACAAAATAATTTCTGTGCCATCGGAGCACCAGCAAACACGCTGGTGCTCTTTCTTTTTGCCCTCAAATAGTTTATAATCAACACCATAAGCGTTTATATAACACTATGTGTGTTTATTTGAGGTGAACGACATGACAATTCTACCCAATATCGAAGAAGCAACGGAAGATGCCCGGAATGGAAAGCTGAGTCCGTATTGGCAGAATAATCTAAAACGCGAATGCCTGCACAAGAAGTTATCGGATGAAGAACAGCAGGCGCTTTTGGAACTGAATCGCATTTTGTCCGAGACTCCGCAATGGAGCAGCGAAGAAGAACTGTGTATCGAAATGGAGAACATCGGTGGCAGGGTTTGCTTCTGTCACTTTTGGGATGAGCACTACTCCATGGTGCAGTTGACGGAAGACCGCAACGGAAAATACTCCGCAGCCTACGTTCTGGACACAGAAACCACCCCGGATGTGCGTAAGGCGGCAGCATTACAGGCACAGAAAGAACTTGCGGACTGTATGCAGGTGTGGGGCGTTTCGCTTCTGGATGCGCCTGTTCCTGAACAGATGAAGTACGATTCTCTTGCAGAAGCTGCTTCTCACCTCATGCAAGTGCTCAACGACCCGGAGCGCATCACCGGGTAAAAAGCGTCCCATCGGGATGCGCAGCCTGCATTGTGAAAATGCAGATCAAAGGGGATTGGGGCATTCCCCAACAAGCGTTTTGCAACGCAAAAATGGTCTTTGTATATACGAAGACACTGCTTGCCGCGTAGAAATTCCCGTAAACTTCTGCGTCAGAAATTTTCAGATCACTTCAGCTTTGCGAGGATATCGTCTGCGCTCACGCCGCTTGCCAGCAACTTTTTCAGCACGTCCTCTGCTTCAGCTTTCTTTGCGGATTCCGCAGCTTTGGTTTCAGCTTTGACCTTTTTAGCTTCGATTCTGGCGATTTCCTTGTCGATAGATTTCAGCTCAGTTTTCTTGGTTTTCAGGTCAACTTTCAGCGCATCGATATTCGCAGTGATGGATGCGATTTCGGCGGCAGCGGCTTCCTTTGCAGACTGCTTTTCAGCGATCTGCGCAGCAAAGTCAACGGTTGCTTTTACAGTCTTGGGCTTGTTCTTGCTTCCTTTGGGACGGGGCATAGGGGACACCTCCAATGTTTTTTAATGGCTTCAGTATAACACTCGTTTTTTATGTTCGCAAGAGGTGCAGTTTGTAGAATAAAAATATATCTATGAGTGAAACAATAAATCAATTTTGGAATATGCACCGGCGCGGGTCGCCAATTCGTTGGGACGTATTCCCCGCTGGGCGCAGAGCTGTTCAAAGCGTTTGGCAATGGCATCTTTTACAGGCATGATAAAGTGCACCTCAATATGATGGTACAGAAGTTCGTGCAGTATTGTGTATGCAAAAGTACCTCGTGGTGCAGAGAATATATTTAATAAAAAAGTATCCTCCATAGTGAAAATGAAAGGCTATGGGCGAAATTCAACGTTATTACATTTGATTTAGTGCTTTCCTGCCCCTTATAGACACCTGATGGGAGAATATCCGGTTCATCTCCCGGCGCTTTCGAGTCAGGTCAGAGTGCACATAACGCTGCAAGGTGATGTTGGCGTTAGCGTGGCCTAACAATTCGCTGAGCGTTTTCACATCGCACCCCGCCTGCAAACAGGTCGTCGCAAAGGTATGGCGCAGCGCGTGCGGACGTACTTGCCGGACAGCTGCCTGCTTCAGATATGCCTTGATGCTTTTCCGGTAGCAGCGGGGCTCGGTGGGCTTGGACTCGTTGCCGGACAGAAACCATGCAGCATTGCTGACACATCCGCGCAGCTTTTTCAGCATAATAAGCAGTTGTTTTGGGATTGGAATTTCCCGGCGGGAGGTACGGGTTTTCGGCGTTTGGATGACTACCTTTGTATGACCGTTTCCACAGGAAATTCGACAGACCGTCCGATTGATTTTCAGCGTTCCGAGTTTCAAGTCAAAATCGCCCCATTGCAGGCCGCAAATCTCGCCAATACGCAGACCTAATTCAAGCCCCAATAATAGCCCAATCTTGCGTGCTGTTGGATTCTCCTGCACATATTGATAAAGCCGCCGCTGTTCCGCCGGGGAGAGAGGCGCAGAAATTTTGTCGTTAGCTTTTGGTAGCGCTACTTCCAGTTCCATCGGACGGATCAGACGCAAATGTGCGGCATATTTGCAGATGCGGCGCAGCATCGAGAGGCATTCACGGGCAGAGGAGTTCCCCAGCGGCTTGTGTGCGGCATCTGTGGGCGCGATGATCTGCTGCATGGCCTGTTCCAGAAAGCTCTCGTCAAGGGATGCAACGGGCACTTTGCTCAAAACCGGAAGAAGATACTTGTGCAGTGTGTACGAATAATGCGCATAGGTGGATTCTTTTACGGCATTCCGCTGGGAGTGCAGCCATACTTCAGTCAGTGCTTCAAAGGTCAGGTCGGTTCTTTTCAGGTTGTAGAAGCCCGCCTCTGCTTTTTTCTGGATCAGTACCCGTTTGACCTCTGCATAGGCTGTGCCGTAGACGTAGCCCCACTGGATCTTCCCCTCCGGCGTGCGCGCCTTGATGTACCGGCCTTCCCACCGACCATCCTTGCGTTTGTGAATGTTTTCTCCCCGTCGTGCCATTTTTGTTTCCTCCTGCGGCTTGGACACCCATTTGACCACTTATTCTGTCTACCCTCGGTTCTAGCTGGATTTTTCATGCAAAAATGGGCAATGTGCAACAAACTTTCAGCTTCTGCGAGGTTTTTTCTAAGGCCATATGGAATACATTTGTACGGATTTCTATTGATTCCCAGATATAACCATGATAAAATAATAGGGAGAATCAAACAATGATGTCGAAAGATAGGTATCCTCCATTTTCACTGTGAAGGATACCCCTTTATTGCGGAAAGGGGTGAACAAGGTGGCATTGCGTCTGTTTGAGCACAACGAGAAAGCATATCATGCGGCAGTCCGGATGATGGAGCAGTATGGCAAGGCTGCCATTGTCCATCCCACCGGCACCGGAAAGAGCTACATTGCGTTCAAGCTGATCGAAGACAACCCGGAGAAGGTCGTAATCTGGCTTTCCCCTAGTGAATATATTTTCAAGACCCAGTTGGAGAGCCTGAAAAGGAACAACCCGGATTTTCCGTTGGCAAACGTTCATTTTTATACCTACGCCAAACTGATGTGCTGCACGCAGGCACAGCTGGACGAAATAGCAGCGCAGAAGCCTGCCTATATTATACTCGATGAATTCCACCGTGCCGGTGCAGAATGCTGGGGCGAAAGCACGGTGGCTTTGTTAAAGTTATGCCCGGATGCAAAGCTTCTGGGGCTGACGGCAACAAACGTCCGGTATCTGGATAATAACCGTGACATGGCCGAAGAGCTCTTTGATGGGCATACGGCGAGCGACATGACCCTTGGCGAAGCAGTCGTCAGGGGCATTTTGCCTGCCCCGAAATATGTAACTACGGTCTACCAGTACCAGAAAGCCCTTGCAAAGTATCAGACTCGGGTGGACAACCTGCGGGCACCGGGCATTCAGGATGCCAACCAAAAATATCTGGATGCGCTGCGCCGGGCATTGGAGCAGGCGGATGGTCTGGATAGGGTCTTTGCCCATCATATCACAAATAAATCGGGAAAGTACATCGTGTTCTGCGCCAACAAGGAGCACATGGACGAGATGGTATCCCATGTGCCGGAGTGGTTCGCCGGGGTCAACCCGGATGTGGCAGTGTATGAAGCCTACTCCGATGATCCCAACACCGACAAGGCGTTTGCGAATTTCAAGACGGATACGACCAACCGGCTGAAGCTGCTGTTCTGCATCGACATGCTCAACGAGGGTGTCCATGTGGAGGGGATTTCCGGCGTGATCCTGTTCCGTCCAACGATTTCGCCTATTATTTACAAGCAGCAGATCGGGCGTGCCCTGACCGCCGGAGATACCGCAGCCCCGCTGATTCTGGATGTGGTCAACAACTTTGAGGGCTTGACCAGCATTTCCGGTCTGCAAAGTGAGATGCAGGAGGCTGTTCACCGGCTCTATGCCAACGGCGAGGGTGATAAGATCGTTACCGAGCGATTCGAGGTCATCGAGCAGGTGCATGACTGCCGGGTGCTGTTCGAGCAGCTGCAGGCGAGCCTTTCTTCCGGCTGGGAGCACTATTTCTCTGAGGCGAGCATCTACTATGCGGAGCACGGCAACCTGAACGTCCCGAAACTGTATACCACGCCCGGCGGTCTGAGCCTCGGTGTGTGGCTGGTCACCCAGCGCCGGGTGCGCGAGGGACAGATTCAAGGCAATCTGACCGAGCAGCAGATCGCGCGGCTGGACAGCATCGGCATGGTCTGGGGCAACCGAAAAGAAATCGCGTGGCAGCACGGATTTGAGGTTGCAAAGAAATACCACGACACCTACGGAAACCTATTGGTTCCCGGAAAGTATGTGGACCCGGACGGTTATCCCTTAGGACAGTGGATCATCAAGACCCGGCAGCAAAAGCTGAACGGCCGAC
>OHJG01000499.1_pt1 | contig 19673 bp, 19 predicted proteins | sample 1568481 | NCBI WGS metagenome assembly OHJG01 (sample SAMEA3879505, study PRJEB24766) | human gut metagenome | biome: human-associated habitat; feature: feces | place: USA | collected 1985/1987
CACAGCTGCCACTTTTTTATTTTTATTACTTTTGGGCATGTTCGCCATACTTACCATAATACTTACCATAGTACTTGCCATAGTACTTATTATCATCCATATCAACCTTGTTAAGAACAACTCCAAGTAACTTGCAGTCTGTCTTTTTTATCTGCTCAAGCCCTTTCTGTGCATATTTATAGCTGACACTGTTAGATGCCATAACATATGCAACACCATCACATTCCTGTGCAACGATTGCACTGTCTATAACACTTCCGATTGGAGGTGTATCTATTATTATGTAATCATACAGATCTCTTAAGACCTTTATAAGTGTCTTGAACACCTTGTTACCAAGAAGCTCTGTAGGATTCGGTGGCACAGGTCCTGAGAATACCACATTAAAGTTCTCAACATTCGTTGCATACATAACTTCCTCAAACTTGTTTATTCCTGATAAAAAGTGAGTAAGCCCCTTAACAGATGTATTAATCTTATATCGTCCAACAAGTACAGATTTTCTTAAATCTGCATCTATGAATATAACCTTCTTGCCTGCTTCTGCCAAAGATACTGCCAGGTTAAAGGACACTGTTGACTTGCCTTCACCCGGTGTTGTGCTTGTAAGCATGATAACTTTTACATCAGAGCCGCATAGCTGTATGTTAGTTCTTAAGTTCTTATATGCTTCGTTAGCTCTGTAATCAAGCTTTCTTAAGCGTTCTATGTTAATCGTCTGCATATCTTTTACACTCCTGTTTACTTGCTTCTTTTCTTCTTTGTCTTTCTAGACTTTTTATTCTTTCCCAGACCATCATCCATCTCTTCTGATATAGGAATAACTGCAAGTGTGCTAAGATCAAAATACTTCTCAACATCTTCAGTAGTTTTAACCGTATCATCTAACATTGACCTGATTATTATAACGGCACATGATAACACTATACCTAACGCTAAACCTATAAGTGTCCATTTCTGTACTGTATCAACTGCCGGTTCTTCTGACAGTGAACCTTCTTCGATAACATTAACCTGCTCTATCTTCATGATATCGCATATCTTCTTTGATGAAACCTGCGCCACCTTATCAGCTATATCCTTTGCTCTTTTAGGATCATCACTTGTGACTGTTATCTGAAGTACTCTGGTATCTGATGGTGTATCCACAGATATAGTTGACGCCAGCTCAGAGGCTTTCATGTTAAGCCCAAGCTCTTTAATAACCTGATTCATAACTGGTGCGCTTGTAACAAGTATCTGATAATCTTTTGTAAGCTGTGTTGAGAGCTGTACATCCGACAATGTAGTTGCACTGTCGTTTGCTCTGTTAAGGACATATAGCTTAGTTTCTGATTCATACTTAGGTGTTATAAGAAACTTAGAAACAAGAAAACCTGCAAGTCCGACTATAATACCTGTTGCAATAATCACCAATATCTTTTCCCATAATATTGATAATATATGTCCTATATCAATCTCAACTTCATCATTCTGAACATTATCTTTACCCATTTGCTGCATTCTCCATATCTAATATATATCTTTTTATTATATCGGCCACTCCTGCATCATCATTAGAAGGTGCAATATAGTCTGCATATTTTTTTACCTCAGGATATGCATTTTCCATAACAGCTGATAAGCCCGCTATCTTTAACATCGGTATATCGTTCATGCCATCTCCACATGCTATAAGCTCAGCTTCTGTTATATCAAGCTTTGCAAGCAGCTCCTTCAGCGAATTATCCTTAGCCACACCATATGGAACAACTTCAAGAAAATAATCCTCTGAATAGAAGGCATCTATCACTCCATGATATTTTGAAAGCAATGCCTCCTGTACCGGAATAAGCTTCTCGTGTTTTCCAACTACTAGAAACTTAGATACAGGATAGTTTACATAAGCCTTCAGGTTATCTGTTTTTATGATTGCAGCGGCATTACAGAATGCTTCCTTTAAAACATATTCGTCTGTATCACTCTCTGATACAATCTTTCCATCTGAATAAGTTAATGCATATACATCGTTAGTTTTCGCAAAATCACATATATCATCTATACACTCTTTTGGCAGTTCATGGCTTACTATAGTCTCTCCTGTCACACAGTCCACTATCTTTCCACCATTATATGCAAGTATATATCCTCCTTTATCAGGAAGCTTTAATTCATCTGCTATAGGTGTTATCCCAAAAAGCGGTCTTCCAGATGCAAGTATAACCTTTACACCAATATCTATCGCTTTATCTACTGCTTCTATATTCTTAGCAGGTAATTTTTTATTATGATCTGTAAGTGTTCCATCAAGATCAAGTGCTATTGCTTTGTACTTCATAACTTCTCCATCATACCGTCTTTATATTTTTACCAATAGAAACTTTAACATATAAATGTATGAATTACAACTTATTAATTAATTCTCATCTGGTCAAAAGCACCTGATATGTCAAGCATACCATAACCAGCTGTTACATTTGGATATTGCTCACTGTTCTGCCTTTTAGCACCTCTTATCAGGTATGATTTAATCTCCGTATTTCCGATTACCTCCCTGTTTTTATTAGTCACACCCCAGCTTAAAAACAGTGCGGCCGCTCCTGCTGCATGTGCGGCTGCTATACTTGTTCCCGACATTCTTTTATAGCCTTTTACGCCTCCAACACCATATACATCGACACCCGGCGCCACTATATCTGGTTTTACCCTGTTATCAGCTGTATATCCCCTGCTGCTGTTTATATCACTTCCACCAGTATTATGATTATATGCTCCAACTGTTATTACCCTTGCAGCACAGGCTGGCTCTACTAATGTTATATCAACATCAGATTCAAGAAAATACGCATCTGAGGCACTAAGAAACCTAGGCGTTATCCACGCATTAAAATATCCTGGCAGGCTGGTAAGACTATAAATAAGTACTTTCCATACTCCCTCCGCAGGACTTTCAAATCTCATAAATATTATTTCCTGCCCTGCAACACTTTCTGTTATCTGATAATCAACATATATTCTTGAATTCTCAAGTAAAAAGGCATATTCACTGCTCATCCCTATTCTTGCTGGTATACGGGGTATAATCTCGCCCGTTGGCGAGACTATGGATACAGAAAGAACATCCAGGCTTTTTGCCCATATTTCTATAACAAAACCCTTTCCTCTTTTATCTACATTAATCTCCATAGATTTACTATCTGCTGCTATACCTGCATAACCACTAAAATGTGTTCTGCTTACAGCCTCATTTCCTGCTGGAACAACAACGCATGTATTCGTAAGCTTTGTATATGCATCAAAAACATCTGCAAGTGGTGTTGCTCCTGTTCTTGAACCAGAACCGCTCCCAACACCTGATATTATAACAAGCGGCTTATTTCTTCTCTGTGCATAATCCTTTAGAAATGTTGCTGCAAGCATTATATCGCTTTCCTGAAAAGCTGGCACATCATCTTTTATATAAAAATAATCCCTTAAATATCTTTTGGCACCTTTAAGCTTAACACATACTATATCTGCCTCTGGTGCAACACCTATATAGCCGTCAGTATATGATGAAGCTGCTATCCCCGCCATAAAAGTACCATGTCCGTTAATATCCTGGCTTTTGACGTGGCTATATGGATCTTCTCCGGCTTCATAAGCCCGTATGGCAGTATTTATAGCATCGGCTTCATACACTCTTCCATAGCTTACAAGACTTGAAGCCTCATATTCGACTGTCTGGTCCCATATAGCCAGTATTCTTGTATTGCCAGAGCTGTCCTTAAAGTTATTTCTTAAGTAATCTATTCCTGTATCAATAAAGCCTATGATAACGCCCTGGCCTCTTGCATTAAGAAAAGGCTGGCTTGTTATATTAACTGCACCAGTTTCTTCCATACTTGATATATCAGCACCTAAAACAGCCTGTCTGTCAGACAGCTCCATAAGTCCATATATCTTAGGTATTGTATAGTATCCTAAAGAGCTTATATTTAACTCCCTGTTTTCTGACAGCCTGCTATGCATTATAATCCACTGTTCATCAACCTGCTGGATGCATACATCAGGATTGTTTTCAAATATTTTACTGACTATCGGAATATTGACAACTATGTAATCATAGATATCTTCATCCATAATCATCTTACTACACTCTGACATATAAAAATAATGTCCTTAAAGATATTCTTCAAGGACATTATATGTTTAATAATAATAAGATATGATTACATACCTGGAAGTGCTTCCTGTCCACGCATCATTATAACAGGTACACCCTTGTTGTTAATATAATCCTCTGTTATAAGCACAGAACCTATATTATCATCCTTAGGTATCTCATACATTATATCCAGCATATACTCTTCAATGATTGAACGCAGGGCTCTTGCTCCTGTTTTCTTCTCCATCGCTTTCTTAGCGATAGCTGAAAGTGCGCTATCATCAAACTCAAGACTTACCTCATCAAGCTCAAGAAGCTTCTGATACTGCTTAAGTATGGCATTCTTAGGCTCTTTCATAATCTTTACAAGCATATCCTCTGTAAGTCCATCAAGCGAGAATACGATAGGAAGTCTTCCTAAAAATTCTGGTATCATTCCAAACTCTCTTAAATCCTCTAACTCAACCTTTGATAATATGTTGCTGTCATTATCATACTTATCCTTAAGGTCTGCATTAAAGCCTATGGATGACTGTTTATTAAGCCTTGCCTTTATTATGCTTTCAAGCTCCGGAAAAGCTCCTCCACATATAAACAATATATTTCTTGTATTAACAGTAACCTGTGGAACCATGGCATTCTTGCTTGTTGCACCTACTGGAACCTCCACATCACTTCCCTCTAAGAGCTTAAGCATTCCCTGCTGTACTGATTCTCCACTTACATCTCTGCTTCTTGTTTCCTTCTTCTTGGCTATCTTATCAATCTCATCTATAAAGATGATGCCTCTTTCAGCCTTTTCAACGTCATTATCTGCCGCAGCTAGAAGCTTCGATACTACGCTTTCTATATCATCACCTATATATCCTGCTTCTGTAAGAGAAGTAGCATCAGTAATAGCAAGTGGCACCTGAAGGAGTCTTGCAAGTGTCTTTACAAGATACGTCTTACCACTACCTGTAGGTCCTATCATAAGCATGTTGGACTTTTCTATCTCTATGTCATCCATGGTATTTGTTACTACACGCTTATAATGATTGTATACAGCAACTGACATGACCTTCTTGGCATGCTCCTGTCCTATAACATACTCATCAAGCATACGCTTGATTTCATGTGGTGCAGGAAGCTTTTTAAGATCAAGCTTTTCTTCTTTCTTATCTTTATTATTTTCTTTGCTTTCCTCCTTCTTTTTCTTAATCTTCTGCTTATCTGACATATTATTTCCCATCATATTGAAACCACCAAACATCCCCATGTTAGGCATGTTTGGGATTCCTTTCATAAGCTCGTTATAATCTATGTCGTTGTTGTTTATTGCATCAAAGGTCTTTTGCATGCAATCAGGGCAGACATACAATCCACCTGGCATGCTTATCATCTTGCCTGCTTTAGATTCTGTCCTTCTGCATACATAGCATACCTTTTCATATTCATCGTTATTATTATTATTATCACTCATATATTCCTCTATTCCGCATCAGAGGAGTTATCAGCTTTTCTTACCTAATGTAACCTCTGTGCTCTTTAGTACATATTCACTACCCTCAAGATGATAGTAATCAATCTTTACTTTTTCGCCAGCTGCATAGTACTGCAGTGTTGACTGCAGACCTGACATAGTAGTTATAGTCTGGTCATCAAAGCCTACTATAATATCATAAGCTGAAAGTCCTGCTTTCTCTGCTGCTGAACCTGATGCAACTGTTCTTATCATAATACCCTGTGGGTATCCATACATAGATGCATATGTGCTTGTAACATCTATTGCTACGACTCCAAGATATCCTGCATTATCTGATGATACCTTCTGTCTTGTCTGTTTGCTCATAAGTGAACTTATAAGATCCTTTACGTTTGATACTGGTATTGAATATGCCATGCCTTCGACACCATCACTTGATGTCTTGGCAAAATTAATTGCTATAACTTTACCACTTGCGTTAAGAAGTGCTCCACCACTGTTACCAGAATTAATAGCTGCATCTGTCATAATAAGACCTGAAAATGTTACATTGTTAACTGTAATAGATCTGTCTAATGCACTTATAATACCTGTTGTAACTGACTGTCCTTCACCAAGTGCGTTACCTATAGCAACAACCTGCTGACCTATTGTAATTGTATCAGAATCTGCAAGTTCTGCAATAGCTATTTTACTAAGTGTGTCAGAAGGTATATCTGATAAAGACACTGCAACTACTGCTATATCCTGATCAGATTTAGACCCCTTTACTGTTGCATTTACTGACTGATTGTCTATAAATACACATTTAAGATTGGAAACTTTGTCAACAACATGCGCATTAGTTACCATAAGAAGCTCTGTATCATTCTTACCAACTATAATACCTGTTCCGCTTGTTGATGCCTCATACTGCTGCTGTCCAGTTAAATATTGAAGATGAACTGCTTGTCACTGATGTTGTACCATTGAGTGCAACCATGGCTGGAAGTGCCGCAGATGCTACACTTTCCACATTCATTGCTGATGTTGACAGATTGGTATCTCCTAAGGTATTTAACTGGTCTGTTGTAGTTCCTATATTACTTGAAACAGTCGATATCGTATAGTTTCTGTTATCAGAACCACCAAGATACTTTTTCTCAAGCTTATAAGTTCCAAACATAGCTGAACCGGCAACAACACCGAATATAGCTGCTGATAAAACTATGCTTAAAAACTTCTTAGGCCATGTAGTCTTTGTGGCACTATGTCCATCCAAAAACCGGTTATGTTTCTTCTGTTTCTTCTGATGCTCATCTGCTGTCTGGCTGTTGTTTGTACTATTACCAGCTACATATGAGTATCTGTAAGTTGACTGGCTATCTGTATCTGTGTTGTTTGCATTATTTGTATTGCTGTATTGTGCATATCCAGCATTCTGATTAAATTCAGTATTCTGACTGTTTCCAGTATTCTGACTGCTTCCAGCACCTTGATTATATCCGTCTGTATTCTGGCTATAGCCTGAGTTCTGGTTATATCCTGTATTTTCGTTATTACCTGTATTTTCGTTATTGCCTGTACCCTGAGTATTATAAGAATTATTATTCTCATAATTGTTTTCTTCATTATTATACATATCCAACACTCCTTTTTGTAGTTTTCTATAGAAAATGTGGTCATATATATTTTACCTGTATATGAAATATAAAATGAACACATTTCGTTTTCATACGTTTAGTATATTCACGAAATGTGTTCATATTGTGTTTTACTTGTTAAGAAAATCTGAACTATCATTTATTCTTTAAGTGATTCCTTAAAACTTTCTGATACAGCCTTAAGTGCTTCCTCTTCATCACTTCCATCGGCTGTAAGTGTTATCTCTTCACCACATTTGACACCTGATGCAAGTATTGAAATAACACTTTTTGCATTAGCTGTCTTACCCTCACCATACTTAAAAGATATATCAGACTTATACTTAACAGCTTCATTACACATTGCTCCGGCTGGGCGAAGATGTATTCCTAGCTGACTGGTTATTAAAATATTCTCACTTACCATAACAATCCTCATTTCTATGCATATCTTTACGCATTTAATTAAACTTATATATGTGTACTATCTTGTAGTTGTCTGTTGTGTCTGGCTGCTGCTATTGTCAACTGTTGTTTCCTGCTGTTTAGCAGACAACGTAAGCTTCACTGAGCTGCTTTCTAAAACACTGCAGCCATCTGGCACACTCACACTTACATCTACACTATGTGTTCCGGCTGATAGTCCAGCTGCATTAACATTGCATGTTATATCTGTAGCACTGATATTTTCTAATATCGTTCCTGTTCCGGATATTATAACATCTATACCTGTTCCTTCAATCACAGCATTATACCCTGATGATACGTTTTTAATCTCTATCGCATCTGATGATATGTGAACTGTCTTTGTTGAAGCTTTAGATATCTTTATAGTAACCTGCAGTCTTGAATCAGAAACTATCTTAACACCAGAAGGTACATAGTCTGTCAGCTTGAATGTATACGTCTTATCTTCGCTAAGCCCATCTACCGAAACGGCTGATGAAGGAATAGTTATATTATCTATCTTTGATAATGCCTCCTGCTGCCCGCTTATAACAACCGAGGTCTGGCTAAGACTTGTACCCGTTACAACACAATCCTGTAAAGGTGTTCCACTTGTTTTTACTACAACCGGTACAGTTTTTGTTCTTGCCATCTCTACTATCACATCTGCTGTTTCTGATGACATTTCAAGTTCCTCATTTGCTATTATATTTCCATCTGAATCATACATATTAATGTCTGACTGTGTATTAACCGTTCCTTTGGCACCAGATACATCAACATCAACTCCGACTGAGGCAACCCCTTCAACTAAAGATGTTGGACCTGTCACTTTAATATATGTTGGTGATGTTGTTGTTGATGCAACGGCATATCCATTTGCCGGAGTGCCTGTTGTATTAACATTCACAGCGTATGTGTTTATATCCCTGTTTTCTATGCTTAACTTAAGAGCTGATGTTCTTGGAACAGCTTCAACGTTATTAAGCACCTGTCCATCTTTGACCACCTGAACCTGTATATCTACATAATCTGTAAATGCAGTAACCTTACTTAAATCAGCTGTTGCAGCTATATCACTTGTCTTAAGATCTGTAACCACACTTTTTGGTCCACTTACTGTAACAGATATCTTACCTCCATCAACAACCTCAAAGGTATAATTCTTTTCAGTAAGACTCTGTGTATTAACCAGCTGGACTGTAATATTACTGAAAGTATAGCTGGTGTTTGGATCATATATATTAACAATGACCGTCCATAATATCACCGCAAATACTGCAGATACGATTTTCAGGCTGAGATTATTAAATATCTTCTCTTTCATGCTTCAACCTGCCCCTCCATATCTTAAATGACTTGACATCTATAGTTCTTCTTCTGATATATTCAAGTTTATTCTTCAGTGAATCAGCATCTATATCATGTATAAGTTCTCCACCAAATGCTACAGATACCTTACCAGTCTCTTCTGATACTATGATGGTAAGGCTATCTGTTGCCTCACTTATACCAACACCTGCCCTGTGTCTTGTTCCAAGTGCTTTGCTAAGATTAACATTATCTGTGAGTGGAAGATAACATGTTGCAGCAACAACCCTGTTTCCTCTGATTATAACTGCTCCATCATGAAGTGGCGTATTATGTTCAAATATATTAATAAGAAGCTGGCTTGTCACTATACCATCTACAGGTATACCAGTCTTTATATACTCTTCAAGCACAATATCCTGCTCTATAACTATAAGTGCACCTGTCTTTACAGCTCCCATCTTATAACAGGCATCTACAATCTCATCTGCTGTCTTAACACTGAAGCGTTCATCTTTATCACTGTTATCTCCAAAGTTAAAGAACCTGAGCATAAAGCGTTTTCGTCCAAGCTGTTCAAGTGCACGCCTTAATTCTGGTTGGAATATAATAACCAGTGCTATAATACCGACACTGATTGTCTTTCCTGCTATCCATAAAATAGTTTTAAGGTTGAGAAGATACGCTACAACCGCAAAAAGAGCCACCACTATTATGCCCTTTAAAAGTGCCCATGCCTTGGTGTTCATAATCCACAACAGAATATTATATAAAACTACTGCAATAATAATAATCTCTATAACATCTGTCCATGTAATCCTTGGTATATATAATTTTGAAAAGTAATTCTGTAACAGATTACCCGATGTTGTCACGTTCTCACCCCTTTTTATATTAAGATGTAAGGCTTAAAAATATTCTGTCACTTACTGATGTAAAGGTCAAAAATATTCTGCCACTTACTGATTACCTGTCAATAAAGTATATATCATCTTCTTCCTCAGTTGCTGCTGTTGTAGACTTTGACTGTCTTACATCACTTATATCCGAGGCTTTTTTTGTCTTTCTTGCATTTATCTGCTTTACCCTTACATCCTCTCCGGCAACATTTATCTTAGGTACTGCCTTAACATAGTAATAGTATTCATCATCTTCGTACTGTACATACTCTGTTCTTCTGAAATCTACAGCAAAGAATAATATATTACATATATAACCTGCAAGCGCACCTAATATAACACTGATAACTATCAGTATAATATTAAGCCCTGTTTTTAAAAGTATTTCTCCTAATACAACAACTACAAACTGAGCTACACTTCCGATTGCTATAGCATAGCCCCATGCATAATCGATCTTAAGCCTTCTTACTATATATACAATAATAATCGTTACAGCTAAAGCAGCCATAACAAGAAAAAGCTGTTTATTCTTAACAAGACTTTCTATAAGATATGAAACCTGAAGCATACTCTCTGTAAGTGACTTGTTAGTAACTGCTGTTTCATAAACACTTGCTGTATTGATTATATAGTATATGATCACACCAAAAGATACCGGAACAACTGAAATCACAGATGAACACAATCCAACAGCAACAGGTAATACAAAAGGCATCTTAATCCAGCACATAAACACAGTTAATATCAGAAGATATCCTGACTTAGATGCAAACCTGAAATATAAAAGATACATAAGAAGAACAACACAAAGTGCTATAAGTGCGAATTCAACTGATATGGCATACAGATGTGCTACCATAAACAATGATAACATAACAATAGTAAAACCAACCGGTAAAAATGCACATATAACCGATATAAGTATTGCAATAACCGGATTATTCAACTTCTCCATATATCCTATGCTTGCATTCAGCATAATGAATGAAACAAGCGCTACAATAAACTTTAACGCAGGAACAAGATATGTATCATACTTATTATAAAATCTTCTAAATTTTTCTTTAAATTCTAATAATACTGCCATCACTTCCTCCACAATTATCTTTTTTTCTTCTGGCCATTATAAAATCTTTCAAGCTTATTAAGCCTTGAAAAATACTTTTTAAGCCCTTTTCTTGAATTCTCATACTGAAAGCTGTATACAAATCCTGCTGTTATAGCAAATATAACAAGCATAATTATATAGTATATTGCCACCTTTTTTCCAAAAGCAAGATAATCCATTGAATTAATATTCTCGACTAATCCTTCTGCGTTGCATAATACATACATAATAGCAACTATCGCAAAGGCAAGTGTTGTAGTGATCAATGTCTTTAATATCCCAAATGCGACATAATCACCCTTGAAGTATCTGGCTGTCCTTAACATCCTTCTGCCTTCATTTTTCTCATATATAGCCATCTTGGTCATCATTTTAACCTTATTTTCATTAAGCAAAACATTCACCTCATTATAATCTACATAAGTTTTACATAAATATACCATATTTTATCTTAATTGTATATTACTATTTGCGAATGTCCACCTCTTGAAGCTGTGACTATTCTTACTTTTCTGTCTTCTACAGTAAATGTACGGTCTGTTGTTGCAGATACATAATTATTCCATACCTGATTGCAGCTTTCCGGAAGCAGTTGTGCTAACACACCTTTTATTCTTGCATCGAATCCTTCATTTCTCTGCTTGATATATATGATTGAAACATCTGGCTGTGTTATTATCTCCCCATAATATGTACCACCATCTGTGTATACATATACATTGGAATATTCCTGTGTAAAGCCTTCTTTGTTTAACACCTCACCTATATCACTGCTTGTTTTTCCGTCACTTCCTGTGCTGTTGTTATTTTCCTGACTATTACCGCTGTTTGAAGAACCTGATTGATTATTTCCTGGATTGTATGAACTGTTTCCATTGTTTCCGGTATTATTATTGCTGCCTGTACCTGATAAGTTGTTTCCTGTACTGTTACTGTTTTCATGACTACTTCCTGTACCGGCTGAATATCCGCTGTTGTTTCCTGTACTGTTGTAAGAATAGCTGCCATTATCACTGTAACTACTTCCTGTACCATAACCAGAGCCTGCACTGCTTCCTGCAGATACAGAAGATGATGGCTTAAGAATACTTCCATTACCTGTATATACAGTATAACCATTCTTAGAGCCTGCTGCTGCACTCTCTATTCCTTCTATAGCTATGGCATCTGATACATCACCAACTGTAGCAGTAAGTGCTGCTGTACCTGTTCCTTTGACAGTTACAAGTCCATCCTGTTTAACAGTCATCACATCGTCGTTACTGCTTGTCCATATAAGCGCCTTATCTGTATCTGCTGGTTCTACTATAGCTGCTGCCATAAATGTAGTTCCAACTGGTATAGCAGTATCATCCATAAGTATCTCTACTGTTGTTATCTCTTTAACTGCATTATTATCAGCTTCTGCATCCTGTGGTCTTAGATTTTTCTGTGTAAGAGTCATTCCAACTGTATTTTCTTTACTTTTATTATGTTCTGATATAACACCAGCGGTTATAGCTGCTGCTATGAGAACTAAAACAGCTATACCTGCTATTATGAAAACCAGCGGTTTAATCTTGTAATTCTTTTTATCCTTCATACTTTAACATATCCCTATTATATTTCAAAACTATTCTCATCTGTATATGCATATCGTGGGATTATCATCCCACGATAGTAAGTATAGCATATTTTATTATAATTTGAATTAAAATTTTAAAATAAAGGGATAAACCTTGAACATTACTGTGCTATTCCCGATATTCTTGATATAACACAATTAATCAGATATATTAGTATATATATTGTAACTATCGTAGCGCCAACCGGTGTTGATGCAAATATTGATATTACAATACCAAGTACAGCACCAAGTACTGACAATACAGCAGCATATATTATTACAAACTTAAAGCTTTTCATGATACGCATGGCCGATAATGCAGGAAATACAAGCAATGCTGTTATAAGAAGAGAGCCTACAAGATTCATCGCAAGAACAATAATAACTGCTGTTATAACTGCAATCACCATATTATAAAAGCCTGTATTTTTCCCCATAGAACGGGTGAAATCCTCATCAAATGTAACAGAAAATATTCTGTTATAAAATATAACAAAAAATGCTACTACTATTATAGAAGCTGCTATACACATAACAACCTCTGAACCCGTAAGCGTAAGTATGGAGGTTGAGCCAAAAAGAGTAGAGCAGACATCTCCTGATACATTAGATGAAACTGAAAAAACATTTAATATAAGATATCCAACAGCCATAGCTCCAACTGATAGCATCGCTATAGCAGAATCCCCTTTAATCTGGGTGTTGTTTCCTGTTTTCAGCAGAAGAACAGCACATATAATAGTCACTGGCATAATAAACAGATTAACATCTGCTATCTTAAGAACTGTCGCTATCGCAAGTGCACCAAACGCCACATGTGAAAGGCCATCACCTATGAATGAGAATCTCTTAAGCACAAGTGTAACGCCAAGAAGTGATGAACATAAAGCGATAAGTACACCAACAATAAGTGCATATCTGACAAATGGATATGACATATAAAACTGAAATTCCTGAATAAAATCTGACATTACTTATCATCTCCTTTAATCTTTCCTAAAACATCCGCCTTATCGCTGTTTAAGAACTCTTTCTTCGTTCCATAGAAACTGTCCTCACTATCTACATATAGAATATGCGTAGCATATGACACCGCATGAAGGTCATGCGAAACCATAATTACAGTTATCCCTTTATTATTAAGCTTCTTTAAAAGCTCATAAAAATCTGCTGTCACCTTAGGATCAAGTCCTGTAACTGGTTCATCTAAAAGTATAACCTTGGATGTGGCACACAGTGCCCTTGCAAGAAGTACTCTTTGCTGCTGTCCACCAGAAAGGTTACGGTAACACTTTTTCTTAAGTTCCCATATATCAAGCTCTTCCATCTTCTGCCTTGCAAGTTCTTTTTCCTTCTTTCTATAAAAAGGCCTGAATCCGCCTGAAGCAAGAGTGCCTGAAAGTACAACCTCCCAGACTGTTGCTGGAAAATCTTTCTGCACAACAGTCTGCTGTGGAAGATATCCAATCTCATAAGCCTTAAGTCCATCCGAATATGTAATATCACCAGATACTTTATCTATAAGGCCAAGCATTGTTTTTATAAGTGTACTCTTACCGGCACCATTTTCTCCTAATACACACAGGTAATCGCCTTTTCCCACTTTAAAATTCAGATTTTCTACTACTGCCTTTCCATCATATCCTAAAGCAAGATTGTTACATTCGATATATGACATACAGGTGTCACCCCTTTCTTTTTTCTTATAACAGGCAATATAATGATGTGAGTGTCAAAAGTGAATTTTTATACTTTTGACACTTACATCATATACTTACATGTTAATTATGATAATGCCTGTTTTAATACCGTAAGATTCTTTAGCATCACATTAATATAGTTATAATCCTCTGATTCTGATATCTTAACTGACTGCATTGAATCCATCTGCAATATTTCCTGATTCTTATCCTTTGTGTTATCTTTTATAGTCATAGCAAGCTTTTCATCTGAACCATCTATAGTAAGAATCGCTTTAGTTCCTGTCTCATCAACCTTGCCCGCAAGAAATGTTACAGTTTTAAAGCTCGCCTCTGTCTCTGCACTACATCCTGCAAATGCTGCATAATAATCAAGATTATAATCATCCACAAGATATCTGAAAGGAAATCTGTCGCCAAATACTACTGTCTTAAGTCTTGCAGCACTTATAACTGACTCATATTCTTTATCAAGATCTGAAAGCTGTTTTATATATGCATCTGCATTACTCTGGTATTCTTCTGCATTATCTGTATCCAGCTCCTTTATAACATCCGTAAGCTTCTGTACAAGAATCTCTGCATTCTTTACCGACAGCCATATATGCTCATCATATTCTATTTCGTCTGTTTTTTCATGCTCTCCATGACTATCCTCAGAAGCTGTGTGGCTATGTCCATGTTCATCATCCTGCATTCCTTCAACAACTTCTTCCTCTTTGGCTCTGTCACCAAGAAGCTCCATCATATTTACTTTTTTCATGTTCTTGTTAACTGTTTCCCTTACAGCATCAAACACCCATGCATCTGATGAACCACCAACATAAACAAACATATCTGCTGAGGATATCTTTGCCATATCCTTTGCTGATGGCTGATAGCTGTGAAGATCTGCTCCACCATCCACAAGCAATGTCAGGTTGAATTCTTCTGATTCTTCCCCAATAATATTCTGTATCCAGTTATACTGAGGATAAGTTGTACATACTATATTAATCTTCCCATTATTCTGTACATTTCCCTGGCAGCCAGTAAATGTAAACAATGAAGCTGCCAGTATTACACATAACATCAATGATTGCAGCTTTATTAACGATAACCTTTTCTTTAAAAATCCCATATAAAATCCTTTCATTCTAATTTTTTTATAGCTTTATTTACAACTCTTTATTCTGTTTTTTTACAATCAGCACATAAGCCACACAGCGTTGAACCATTACATTCAAGTGTGAATCCATACTGCTTCATAAGAAGTTCTCTTATATCATTCATAAAATCGCAGTCAAGATGCATAACCCTGCCACATTTTCTGCACTGCATATGAAGATGTTCATCACAGTTATGATGTTCGTCCGATACCCTGTAGTAATAGTTACCACTGTTTGCAGTTTTAAAACGCACCAAGACATTCTGCTCCATCATCCTGTCAAGTGTTCTGTATACAGTTGACTGGTTAACATCTATGTTATTGCTCTCAAGATAGTGATATACATCCGAGGCGCTAAAGCTTTTCTGCTTCTGCAGTTTAAGATACTGCTGTATCTCCTGGGTCACCTTTGTTTTATAACTTTTTTGCATGACATGTCCTTTCATAAAAGACTTATTATAACAGATTTGCAGCTTTGATCTAATTTGCAAATCGTTTGCATTTTGCATATTATCATCATTGTTATGATGTGTCAACTTATTTTTATAATTAATCAGCGTAACCGAAATTTTCAGGAATAAATTTCTGGAAATAAATTAGGACACATTAAGAATAAAGTCTTCACTTTAGCATAAAAAAATGGGCACCGCACTAATTATTAGTGAGATGCCCCTAGCTGCTATTTGATATTCTTGCTATTTGATATTTTTAATATTTGATATTTTTACTATCTGATATCCATACCACTTGTATATTGTTTAATAAACTGTTCCCTTGCGCATGGTCTGCCGTAATAATAGCCCTGCAAATAATCAACCTGCATTTCATTCATTTTCTGGCACCATTCTTTTTTTTCAATACCTTCTGCACATATCCTGACGTTAATGCTATGTACCATCGGAATTATATTTTTATACAATTCATAATCTCTTTCATTATCCATTGCCTTTGCGGTAAAATCCTTGTCCATTTTTACATAGCTTGGATTCATATCACGAATGCAATGAAAATTAGAATATCCTGTACCAAAATCATCGATCACAAAGCTGATATGGTTCTCATCCAATGCCTTCCTGAACTTACAAAATGCCGGTGTCATATCCATAAATCCACTTTCGGTCATTTCAATATATATGGAATCCGGTTTTAAAGCATATCTTTTAATCACATCCAATATATCACGCTCAACGTTTCCGTGCATGATCTGGACATATGAAACATTTATATTCATCCTGAAATCAGGAATATATTGCTGTATTTCACAACATGTTTTTGCTGCTTCATCTAATATATATCTTCCTGCCGGGATAATTAATCCGGTTTCCTCCAGTAATGGGATGAATTCCATAGGTGAAATAACCTCTGTATCTTCTTTGGATATCATAGAGAAGCGCATAAGCGCCTCTGCACCAATAACCTGCTCTAAACCACAATCCACAATTGGCTGGTAATGCACATCAAAGCCCTTGAATCCGTTCATGACAGAATTACGGAGTGCTGCTACTATTCTTCCTTTCCGTAAAAAAAGTTCATAGTCATTCTCATCAAAGATATAGAATCCATTTTTTCCCATTTTTTTGGCTTTTTTAAGGACAAATGCAAATTTCTTACGGCACTCCTCGTAGCCTTCACAAAATGTTGTGGCATCCACAACACCAACAGAAATTGAAAAAACAGCCTCATAGTTTTCAGATACTATAAACCTATAAAGTCTGTTATCTATTTTTTTCTTAAGCTCTGCGGCATATTCCCCAGCAGAATGTTCCAGATCAACAATCACATACTGGTCAGCTACAAGATGATATATCCTCTGACTATCAGAAAGACATTCCTTCATGCAGTCAGCTACACTTTTCAGAATATAATTGCCATAAACCGCTCCACGTGAACTGTTGATTGCTCCAAAATCATCGATTCCTATATGCATAAGAAAACCCTTAGAAAGGTGTTTCTTATGAGAACGCATATAGGTATTAAATTCAATACCTCCAAGCAATCCCGTGATATTATCTGCTCTCCTCTGATTTCCTGTCTCATTCAGACAGCCAACCAGATATTGTGGTTTTCCTTGTGAATCGTCAATCACTATTCCACGACAGTTAATCCATACCGGCATGCCTTCTTTGTCCAGCCATCTGTAATGCAGATTATGTACTTTTTCTTTCCCTTCATATATAGCCGTAAGATGCTCCTGCAGCATCTTACGGTCTTCTTCATATACTATCTGTAAAACATCATTGGCAGCATCATTCATGACATTTTCTGATATCATAAACCTGTCCACAGCCGACTCAGACAGCTCTATTGTATTATTCTGCAGATCATATACAAACAGATAATCATCCATACATTTTGCGATTATTTCCAATAAAGTTTCTTTTGTCTGCTTACCAAATACTTTAAATATATTCTCACTCACAACAAGAACCTTTCCTTCATAATAGCTTTATGATAAACCTTTAATTTTTAAAGAGCTTAAATCTGTTTACACGTTCATTCATCTTGTCTGCACCTTCTGCGAGGTTAATACTGATTGCTGTATTCTCTTCTGAGGATGCTGCAGTACCCTGTACTACACCTGAAAGCTGTTCAATGCCCTGTCCAATCTGTTCTAATGACTCTGCCTGTGTATTAGCCTTCTCCATAGTATTCTGTGCCATTTCTGCGAATGAATCCATATCTGCAATAATCTGGTTAAAGGCATCTGCTGTTGTTCTTGTAATTTCATTACCCTTCTGGATTTCAACTAAAGTCTTATCGATTAATTCTCTTGTATTTACCGCTGACTTAGCACTATCTGATGCAAGCTTTCCTATCTGGTCTGCAACTACTGCAAAGCCTTTTCCTGCCTCACCTGCCCTTGCAGCCTCAATAGATGCATTAAGGGCTAACAGATTAGTCTGCGAAGCAATATCTTCAATATCAGTAATAATATTACCTATTTCCTTAGATATTTCTGTAATGTGCTCCATTTCTGTCAGAAGAATATTCATTTTTTCTTTTTCATTATTTGCTTTGTTTGCAGAAGCCTTTACACGTTCAGATGCATTCTTTGTTTCACTTGCTGTATCCTCTGCAAGATCAACAACTGTATCTATTGTGGCATTAAGTTCCTGAATAACTCCTGCCTGCTCTGTTGCACCATCTGCTAACGACTTTGATGCACTTTCTACTTCCTTGGCATTATGTGTAACCTGTTCTGCAATATTGCTTATTTCTGACAATGTACTGTTAAAACGCTTTAAAATGTAAACAAGTGAATCCTTTAATTCTGAAAAATCACCCAGAAATGGTGTAATATCATCACCATTTCTTGTTAAATCACCCTGTGCTATGAATTTAACCTCCTGTGAAATCTCACTAACATAAGCTGAAAGAATGCCCATAGCTTCCTTAAGCTTTGTAATTGTTTCACCAAACTCATCATCAGATTCATATGTAAGCATATCCACGTTAGACAGCTCACCCTTTCTAAGGCTGGCAACTGCCTCATCAATCTGACGTACTGGTTCTGTAATTGAGTCTGATATTATCTTTCCTATAATTGTTGCAATCACTGCAATCGCTAATCCTGTTATGATAATGACAATAAAAATAATTATTGTACATATATTAGCAATTACTTTTGCCGTATCTAATTCCGCCTGAAAATCATCGCGTACTGAATTTAACTTTTCTACAAATTCCTTATTACTTTCATACACGCTTCCAGTCATAAGATTAGCAGCATCAGCCTGTTTGTTATCTCTACTAAGCTTATATATATTCTCTGAAGCTGACCTGTAATCCTCCCATGCAGAGCTTGCCTTTTCATAATCAGCTTTACCTGCCTGTGCTTTCTTATTTGAATTAATTATTTTCTCTAACTTAGAAGATATATCCTTTATCTGATTCTCCATATCATTAGTTTCTTTTTCACAGGCTGCCATAGCTGCTGTATCTGTTTCTACAAGATGCTGATACTGTTTGATTCTATATTTAGCAGTTATTGTTTGTAATTCCTGCAGACACTCAAGTGAAGGAGACCACACTTCCGTAATACTATGTATAGTCGAACGAATCACTAATGTTGATACAAGTGCCACCAATACAAAAAAAGCTGGCTTCCCTTTCTTTTTTATTCTATAGTAATAATTAACTTTTTCTAAATGACATTGTAAATAACGAATAAAAATCTAATATTCTCCCGTTCTCACAATCTTTCATTAGAAATCTTTTGTTAAAAAAATATCACAATAT
>OHJG01000504.1_pt1 | contig 19505 bp, 18 predicted proteins | sample 1568481 | NCBI WGS metagenome assembly OHJG01 (sample SAMEA3879505, study PRJEB24766) | human gut metagenome | biome: human-associated habitat; feature: feces | place: USA | collected 1985/1987
CCCTCCGGCGGCCTCGTAGGCATGGCCGAAGGTATGGCCGAAGTTCAGCAGGCGGCGGGGGCCGCCGTCCCGCTCGTCCCGGGCCACCACCGCCGCCTTATACCGGCAGCAGCGCTCCACCAGCCAGGGAAGATCCGGCTTCGCCGCCGTTTCCAGATGGCGGAGAATTTCCTCGTCCCCGATGACGCCGCACTTGATGACCTCCGCCATGCCGGAGGACAGCTGCCGCCTGGGCAGCGTACCCAGGCAATCGGTGTCCGCCAGCACCAGGGAGGGCTGGTAAAAGCAGCCGATGAGGTTTTTCCCCTCCGGCAGGTCCAGGCCGGTTTTGCCGCCCACGCTGCTGTCCACCTGGGCCAGCAGGGTGGTGGGCATCTGGACCAGGGGGACGCCCCGCAGGATGGTCCCGGCCAGAAAGCCCGCCAGGTCTCCGGCAACGCCGCCGCCCAGGGCCACGATGCCGTCCGCCCGGGTGAAGCCGTCAGCCAGCATCCGGCGGCACAGGGACTCATACACCGCCAGGCACTTGCTGCCCTCCCCGGCGGGGAAGGCATACACCGGCAGCCCTAAGCTCCCGGCATAAAAGGACGCCGCAGTCTCGTCGGCCACCACGGCCCAGCGCTTTACCGGAAGGGCGTTCAGCCGCTCATCGGCCCGGCCCAGCAGACCCGGGCCGATGAGAATGGGATAGGACCGCTGTCCCAGGGATACGTTGATTTGACGCATAGACGGGCTTCCTCCGGCTTTAGTTATCTTCCACCAGGCGCTGCCGGCCCAGGGCGGCCCTGCGGTAATACAGCAGCGTGGCGGCGCTGCACACCAGCCATCCGGCGGGATAGCCCATGGCCAGGGGCAGCAGGGTATTGGTGATGAAATGGGACACGATATACAGATAGATCTGGCGGAACACCACAAAGGAGCCCAGCATGATCACCATGGGCACCTGGCTGTTGCCTGCGCCCCGGAGTGCGCCGGAGTAGATCTGGTTGATGCAGCACAGCAGATAGAAGGGGGAGATATACCGCAGCAGCAGGGTGCCGTAGGCCACCACCTCGGCCTTGCGGTTGAAGAAGGCCGTCAGCTGGGGCGCAAGCACCAGCACCGGGACCATCAGCACCGCCGTCACCGCCAGGGAGATCCCCAGCGCCCGGCGGACGCCCTGCTGGGCCCGGGGGGTGTCGCCTGCGCCCAGGTTCTGCCCCACAAAGGTGGTGGCGGACAGGGCCAGGGACTGCATGGGCAGGAACATCAGCTGGTCGATCTTGGTATACGCCGTCCAGCCGGACATGCAGTCCGCGCCGAAATGGTTGATATAGGACTGGACGAACACGTTGGAAAAGGCGGTAACGGCCATTTGCAGAGCCGCCGGGATGCCCACCCGGACGATCTTTTTCAGCATATCCCAGTGGACCCGCAGCCGCCGCAGCTCCACCCGGACGCAGCTGTCCGTCCGCATCAGCACCGCCAGCACCAGCACCGCCGACACCGCCTGGGCGATGATGGTGGCCCAGGCGACACCGGCCACGCCCATGTGGAACCGGATCACAAACAGCAGGTCCAGCCCGGTGTTCAGCACCGCCGACACCACCAGGAAATAGAAGGGCCGCCGGGAGTCGCCCACGGCCCGGAGAATGCCGGAGCCCATGTTATAGATCAGCAGGCCCGTGATGCCGGAGAAATAGATGGACAGATACGCTGTAGATTCCGGCAGCACCTCCGCCGGGGTGTTCATCAGGTCCAGCATGGCCGGGATCAGGGCCAGGCCCAGGGCCGTGAACACCGCGCACAGCACCAGGGTCAGCACCATGGCCGTGTGGACGGTATCCCGGACCTTTTCGGGCCGGTGGGCCCCGTAGTATTGGCTGATGACCACCCCCGCGCCGCTGGACAGGCCCATAAAGAAGCCGATGAGCATATTGATGATGGGCCCCACGGTGCCCACGGCGGAAAAGGCCTCGTTGGACACAAAGTTGCCCACCACCCAGGTGTCCACCATGTTGTAAAGCTGCTGGAACACGTTTCCGGCCAGCAGCGGCAGGGCGAACTGGATCAGGTGGCGGGTGATGCTGCCCTGGGTCATGTCCACGTCCCGCCGGGCAGGGGCGTGGGCGTGGTGATGGCTGAATGTCATAGATGCAGTTCCTCAGTTCTCTCTTTTTATAATAGGATAACACCATTTCCCGGGGAAATCAACCACCCGGCCCTCTGGGGAAAACCCACAATTGACGGGGGAACGCAGATAGGGTATACTGGAGAAAAAGCGAGGGAGGAACTGCTATGGAATACGTTGCCATGATCGGCCTGCTGTTTGCGCCGATTGTCTGTCTGCTGTGCGCGGCCTGGTTCTATGTGCGGTGGCAGAACGAGCATGAGGACCAGGCCCTGGCCCAGCGGGACCGGAGGACCTGCTTCATCTTTCTGATCGCCGCTGCCGCGTCCCTGGTGGTCTTCGGCGTGCTGAAGCTGCTGTTTCCCATCTCGGCATAAAAAATGAGCCCTCCGGCAGGAGGGCTTATTTTTTATGGTCACTTCCAGAGGGAGCAGACCAGGTCCGTGTAGGCGGAGGGGTTCTCGATGGGCAGACCCGCGATGAGGCAGGCCTGGTTATAGAGAATCTGCGCGTACTTTTTGGCCTTGTCCGGGTCGATGATCCGGGCGGTCTCGAAGGCGGCGAAGGCGGGATGATCCACATTGATCTCCAGAATGCGCTTGGCCTTCATGCCCAGCTCCGGCTGCACGGCGGTGAAATACTTCTCCATCTCAAAGGTGATGCCCTGGCCGCTGGACAGGCACACCGGATGGGTCTTGAGCTTGGAGGATGCCTTCACCTGGTCCACCTTATCCCCCAGTGCCTCCTTCAGGAAGGCAAAGCCCTCCTGATAGCTGTCGGTTTCGTCGGGCTTCTGCTCATCGCCCAGCTCCAGGTCCCCGTCAATGGCGGAGCGGAAGGGCTTATCCTGGTACTTCTGCAGCATATCCGGCAGGAACTCGTCGGCTTTGTCGGTGAAGTACAGGATCTCCATGTTGTGGTCCTTCAGCAGCTCCGTCTGGGGCATATGGTCGATGGCATCCACGGTGTCGCCGGAGGCGAAATAGATGAACGTCTGGTCCGGCTGCATCCGGGACACATACTCCGTCAGGGTCACGGGCTTCTTCTCGGTGGAGGAGTAGAACAGCAGCAGGTCCTGCAGCTGCTCCTTCTTGGCCCCGTAGTTGTCCAGGGCGCACAGCTTCAGCTGGCGGCCGAAGCTGCGGTAGAACTTCTCATAGCTCTCCCGGTCGTCCTTCAGCATCCGCTCCAGCTCGGCCTTGATCTTCTTTTCCAGGTTGGCGGAGATGATCTTCAGCTGCCGGTCATGCTGCAGCAGCTCCCGGGAGATGTTCAGGCTCAGGTCCGGGGACTCCACCACGCCGCGGACGAAGTTGAAATAGTCCGGCAGCAGGTCGGCGCAGCTGTCCATAATCATCACGCCGGAGGCGTACAGCTGCAGGCCGGGCTTATAGTCCTCGGTGTAATACTGGCTGGGGGCCTGGGAGGGGATATACAGCAGGGCCTTGTAGGTGACGGCGCCCTCGGCGGACACGGTGATGACGCTGAGAGGGGCGGCGGGATCGCCGAAGCGCTCCTGATAGAACTTGTCATACTCCTCCCGGGTGACGTCGGCCTTCTTCCGCTGCCACAGGGGCACCATGCTGTTGAGGGTCTCCCACGCAAAGACTTCCTCATACTCGGGCTTGTCCTGGGGACTGCCCTCCTTCACCTGGGGGTGGGGCATGAGCATCTTGATGGGGAAGCGGATATAATCGGAATACTTCTTCACCAGCTTATACAGGGGATACTCCCGGAGATACTGGCTGTATTCGTCCTTCTCCTCGCCGTCGGGCTTGATGTGCATGATGATGTCGGTGCCCACGGCGTCACGGGTGCAGGGCTCGATGGTGTAGCCCTCCAGACCGTCGGAATCCCAGCGATAGGCCTGCTCCCGGCCATATTTCCGGGAAATGACGGTGATGTGGTCGGCCACCATGAAAGCCGAGTAGAAGCCCACGCCGAACTGACCGATGACGTCGGCCTCGGCCTCCTTGTCCAGCCCCTGGCGGAATTGGTAGGTGCCGCTGGAGGCGATGACGCCCAGGTTGTTCTCCAGCTCATCCGCGTCCATGCCGATGCCGTTGTCGCTGACGGTAAGGGTGCGGTTCTCCTTGTCGATGGACAGGGTGATGGCAAAATCCTCCCGCTTGAGCCCCACGTTTTCGTCCGTCAGGGACAGATAGCACAGCTTGTCGATGGCGTCGGAGGCGTTGGAGATGATTTCCCGCAGGAAGATCTCCTTGTGGGTGTAGATGGAGTGGATCATCAGGTCCAGCAGCCGCTGGGACTCCGCCTTGAATGCCTTTTTTTCCATAAATTGACTCCTCTTTTCTGTCAGCAGCGGGGAGACGCACTGCGTCCCCCCGCTCTGTTATAAAATACGATAGGAAACCTACTTTTTCCGGCACACCAGCCACAGCACCACAGAGCCCACGGCCAGAACGCCGGATACCACGGCGGCAGCCAGCAGCAGGGGCTGGCGATGCTCCTTGGCCAGGGCGCAGGTCTTTTTGCCCACAAAGGAGGCGGCGGTACCGCCCAGGCGGGCGGCCAGCTGCACCACGCTGCGGCCCAGCTCCACGGCGCTGTCCAGGGCGGCTTTGCCGCCGGTCAGCAGGATGTCTTTTACCTTTTCCATAAGCTCGCTCCTTACTTCACAGAATTGGACCAGTCGATGACCGGCTGGAGATTTTCGGGACAGACGGCGCTGGCCCCCTTGGTGGCCATGTCATAGGTCAGCTGCTGGGCAGGGTTCAGAGCACCTTTCTCCTCCAACTGCTTTTTGATCTGGCGGCACTTCACTTGCATCATCAGGTGACAGGGGCTCCTCTGATCCTCTATCCTATACTAAATTATAGACACAATGTTGAAAAATGTCAATTGTTTTGGAAAAATGTTCACAAATTTTACCGCATAAATCGGTCAATGGCCTGGTTCAGGGACTCCACAGCCTCGTTGTCGCCGGACTCCACAGCGTCCACGATGCAGTGGGCGATGTGGTCCTTGAGGATGACCCGGCCGGTGCTGTTCAGGGCGGAGATCACCGCCGCCAGCTGCACCAGCACCTCCGTGCAGTCCTCGCCCCGCTCCACCATTTTGCGCACAGACTCCAGGTGCCCCTGGGCCCGGGACAGACGGTTGAGCACCGCCTTGGTCTGGGTATGGCTGTGGGTATGGGGATGGTCGTGGTCATGGTCGTGGGGATGGATATGCTGGTCCATGGTCAGCGGGCCATGCCCTTCTGGCGGGCGTATTCGGCGGCGCCCAGGGCGCCCATCAGCTGGGGATCGGTCTTCAGGTCGATGACCTTCAGCTTCAGCACCCGCTCGATGGCCTGCTTCAGACCGGCGTTCTTGGCGCAGCCGCCGGTGAGGGTGATGGCGTCGGTGGCGCCGGCCTTCTTGGCCATGACGAAGCAGCGCTTGGCCACGGCCATCTGGATGCCCGCGGCGATCTCGTCCATGGGCTTGCCCTCGCCCACCAGGGTGATGACCTCGGACTCGGCGAACACCGTGCACTGGGCGGTGATGGGGATCACGTTCCTGGCCGTCAGGGACAGGTTGGAGAACTCCGGCAGGCTCATCTCAAAGCTGCGGGCCATGGCCTCGTAGAAGCGGCCGGTACCGGCGGCGCACTTGTCGTTCATGGCGAAGTTTTTCACGGTGCCGTCGGTGTCGATGGAGATGCCCTTGACGTCCTGGCCGCCGATGTCGATGATGGCCTTGACGTTGGGGTCGGTGACGTGGACGCCCATGGCGTGGCAGGAGATCTCGGAGATGTTCTCGTCGGCGAAGGGCACCTTATTGCGGCCGTAGCCGGTGCCGATCAGGTAAGCCAGGTCCTGGGAGGACTTCAGGCCCACCTTGTTCAGGACCTCCTCCATGGCCAGCTTTGCGGAGGTTTCGGAATTGATCTTGCTGCGGATGGTGGTATCGGCGCAGATTTTGCCGGTTTCGTCCAGGATCACTGCCTTGGTGTAGGTGGACCCTACGTCGCAGCCGCCGTAATATTTCATAGTCAATTACTCCTTATTTATGTAGTATGGTCCGAAATTACATACAAATTTCGTCATCAAAGTCCAGCAGGGTGGGGTCCACAGGCTCGGCCCGCATCACCGTGCGCATATACTCGTTGACCTTGTCGCGCATGGTCTTGCGGGAGACGGTGCGGGGATCCATCAGATCGTGCTCGATCCAGATCAGGTGATAGCCCCGCTCGCGGCCCTGCTCATCCAGGATGCCCTGGACGGTGGCCATGTTCTTGCAGGCCACGTTCTGATACATGATGATGATGTTGGCGTTCCACGCCTCGCACTGACGCCACAGCTCGTCCACCACGTTCTGGTAGCCGCCGTTGGTGTGACGGCGCATGACCATGCGCTCGTACAGACGGGCCAGATCCAGCAGGGCCAGCTCGGGGTCCTCGGTCTCCAGGGGCTTGGTGAAGTTCAGGCTTTCCATCTCCACCAGGATGTTGATTCCCCAGCAGTTGGCCAGCCAGTTGGAGAAGTTGGCATAGTAGTGGGCCGGGCAGGACCACACGATGCCGCGATAGCGCATCTTGCCCACCCACGCCTCGTCGCGGCGCTCGTAGGCCTGGAGCAGGAGCTTGTTGACCTTCTTGCAGGTCTTCATGACACGGGGATCAATACCGCCGTCCATCTCGTAGTTCCACTTGCGGAACAGCTCGTAGCAGGGACCCAGCAGCTGAGGATAGGCGGTCTTGTTGACCTCCCACTTCTCCAGCTCGTACTTGGTCTCCTCGTTGAAGCGCTTCATGGCGGAGAAGTAGGCGTCCCAGCTCCACTGGGCGCCGGTCTTTTCCTCGATGAACTTGATGCAGGCCCGGATGTCCTCCGCGCCCATCTTCAGCGTGGCCTCGTCCTCATACCGGACGGGGAAGCACAGATGGAACACCGGCAGGTCGGGGAACCGGCGGGCCATATAGGACGAGGCCATGGTGGACCCGTCGCAGGGCATGGAGGAGGAGATGAAGCAGTTGCCCATATGAGGCAGAGCGTCGATGACCAGAGCGCCGCACTCGGAGGAGGGCACGGGGCAGGTGTCGGCGGGCAGGCCGAAGGATTCCACCGCGTCAATATACGGCACGCAGGTCAGCTGGTCGATCTCGGACACCAGGAATACGGGCATCAGCTGATAGGGGATGCCCAGCAGATCCGGGAAGCCCGCCATGATCTGGCCCATGGTCATCTCGTCGAACAGGACCACCTTCTTGTTCAGCTCGGCGCTGTTGCCGTTCTTCTTGTCGCACTTGGCCAGGAACACCAGGTTCTCGGCCACATAGCGGAAGATATCGTAGATCAGCAGGTGGCTCATTTTCAGGGCGTTGCTCCGCTGGCCCATGGTGTTCTTGTCCATGAAGCTGACGCAGCACACATAGGAGATCATCCACCGGTAATAGAACGTCATGTTCAGGGCCGGGACCAGGTCCTTGGAGAAGGTGCCCAGCAGCATGCCCCACGTCCGCAGCCACTCCTTGAAGTCATAGGCGGTGTCGGCCACGCCGCGCCACTCGCGGCGCACGGTGACCATGTCGCCCTTGCGGTACAGGGTGCCCAGGTGCTTTTCACCGGTTTTCAGCAGGTCCAGCCGTTCGGCGGGGGTCATGGCGGCGATGGTCCTGGCCTCGCGGACCACCCGGCGGACATTGTCCTGGACGTTGGCCTTCTGCTTGGCGGCGAAGGCCTTCCAGTCGGTCTCCTTCAGCATATCCCAGATGATGCCGCCCACTTCCTGCAGGTTCCGGCCCTGTGCCTTCCAGTCCACGTTGTCCTTGGCCCGGAAGAACTTGGGGTTGGGGAATTTCATCTTTGCCATTACTTGGTCCCTCCGTTCTTTTGGATGCGCTTGATCTCCAGGGATTCCACAAAGGCCTGGACGCGGGTGCGCAGCTGGCCGGAATTGCCGTTGTTGTACAGGCGGTCGATGGACAGCACCGGCCAGTTGTACTCCTCGTGCATGATATAGCTGACCAGAGCCCGCTCAAAGCCCCAGTAGTCGCAGTATTTCATCTGCTCATAGATGATGCCGTCGGCCTTGAACTCCCGGGCCAGACGGTCGGCAGTATCCCGGCGCTGCTGGACCTTCTCGTCGGCGATATACCGGGCGCACTCGGAGTGCTGCATCACGTGCAGGCACAGCTGGCGCAGGGGATCCTCGTCGTCCTTCAGCTCGATGACCTCGCGGCCGGGGGTGGAGCCGAAGCAGTAGCGGTCGGACACCACCAGGGCGCCGCAGCCCTCGATGAGCTTGGTCAGCTGGGGATCGTCGATCTCGCTGCCCACGATGGCGACTCTGGCCCGGAAGGCGGGCTTCTCGTCGGGCTGGCGGGTCTTCAGCTCCTCCAGGGTCTCCCGCAGATAGGGGAGAATCAGGTCCTTGGGACAGGTATAGGTCACCAGGTTCAGCACATGGAACTCGTACCCGGTGATGACGGGGTTATCGGCCTTGCGCATTTCGACGATCTCGCTGATGATGCGGCAGACCTCGTTATGCTGGGCCACGGCGGCGCGGATGGCGTCGTCGGAGGTGTCCACACCGTAGCGGTTTTTCAGCTCGTCCAGCACATGGATGCGCATCTGGGACACGTAGGAATCCAGGGTGTAGTCGGTGATCTTATAGGGGATGTCGCAGTGGCTCACGAAGAAATTGGGCTTGGAGTTCAGCTGGAGAATCTCAAAATGCTCCATGGCGCGGTTCATCATGGAACAGGCGTCCACACCGGCCAAAGCGTCCAGGAACTGGAAGCCGCCCTCCATGCCCCGCTCCACCAGGGCACGGGCGAACTCGCAGGTATAGTTGGACATGTAATAGGTGGCGATGTCCAAAGAGCCGGTCCGGGGCGCCCGCAGGCGCACGGAAAAGCAGTTGCCGATGTTGAGCAGCGCCTCGGGCACGTGGTAGCAGGTATAGCCGACGGCCAGCTTGCCGTCCGCCTGAGCCTGCTTGACCAGCTCATTGTCGGCGTTTTCCAGCAGATTTTCGAAGTAGATCAAATGCTTCAGATCTCTCAAGAATTACACCTCTCTCCTAAAAGTTTACAGGATCTGCAGTTTTGTCAGGGCTTCGCGGGCGCCTGCGATCACCGGAGCGTCGTCAGGCAGATCAAAAACACTCAGTCCCCGGATATCGTTGGCGGCGTGCTTGGCGTCGCTGCCGATATAGGCGAGAACATCAATGCCTTCAATATGAATATAGGGGATCATGGCCGGGTCCGTCACCCGGTTCACCACCGCGCCGCAGCGGTCGTACATCACCAGGTCGTCGGCCACGCGCTTGATGGTCTGGATCACCTGGGTGCCCTTGCGGCTGGGGTCCGTCACCAGCACCAGATGGGTGACCTTCTCCATGACGCGGCGGTTGATCTGTTCAATGCCGGCCTCGCCGTCGATGACCACATAGTCGAAGTCACCGGCCAGAAGATTGATGATCTCCTTGAGGTAGGCGTTGACCTTGCAGTAGCACCCGGCGGTCTCCGGCCGGCCGATGGCCAGGAAGGAGAATTTCTGCTGCTCCACCATGGTGTCGAAGATGCGGTACCGGGCCTCGCTGAGCAGCTCGATGGCCTCCCGCGGCTCGCCGTCCTCCACCGAGGACACGATCTGCTTGCGGATATCATCCAGGGTCTGCCGTACCTCCACCCCCAGGGCGGTGGACAGACCCACGGCGGGGTCCGCGTCGATGGCTAAGATCCGGGCGTCCGGGTGCGTCTCGGTCAAAAGCCGCACGAAGGCAGCCGACAGCGACGTCTTGCCCACGCCGCCCTTACCGGCCACGGCCAGGATCTTGGGGTTTCTGTTCAACCGTGCCTCACGTCCTTTCTGGGCTGTGTGCATATACATGCACGCGGTTCTGTACAAAGTCAGTGGCCGTTAATCCACATAAATGCCATACTCTGTACATTATTTGTTTTTTACCACTATCATTTTACCATGAAATCAGGCAAGTTGCAACGAATTTATTCGAATTTTTGAATTTTTTTGTTGATTCTGGCGGTGGGATGTGGTATGCTTGTCTCATCAATCGATACGCAAACTTTTACCATTTCAGGAAAGTGAGGGCATACCCTTGAAGAAAGACATTTTGGTACAGCAGCTGGTCAACAGCTTCGGCAACTGGGTGCGCACCGACTGCGAAAACCGCGCAGGCGGCACGGCACGCATGACCCGGGACCTCTATCCCTACACCTCTTTGTTCTCTCCCATCCGGATCAACAAGCTGACGGTGAAGAACCGGTTGGTCATGGCCCCCATGGGCAACTGTCAGATGGCCGAGGAGACCGGCCGTCCCAACGACAAGATGCTCCAGTATTTCTTTGCCCGGGCCGAGGGCGGCGTGGGCCTGCTGACCACGGGCCTGATCCCCATCAGCCACCACATTGACTCCTCCGTCACGGAGAAGGGCAACTACTCTTACTTCCCCCGTATCGACGGCACCCGCACCAACTTCATGGGCTGGCGCGACCTGGCCCAGGGCGTTCACGCCCGGGGCAGCCGCATCTTCATCCAGCTGACGCCGGGCCTGGGCCGTGTGGGCAATCCCCAGTGCCTGCTGACCAAGCTCCAGCTGCCGGTTTCCGCCTCCTGGAACCCCAACTTCTATCTGCCTGACGTGCCCTGCCGTCCCCTGACGGACCTGGAGTGCGACAAGATCATCCGCAATGCCGCCCAGGCGTCCATGGACGCCAAGGTCATGGGCATGGACGGCGTGTATCTGCACGGCCACGAGGGCTATCTGCTGGATCAGCTGACCTCCCCCGCCTTCAACCACCGCAAGATCGGCAAGTATGCCGACTGGCAGCGCTTCGGCGTGGACATGATCAAGGCCATCCGCAGGAAGGTGGGCCCCAATTATCCCATTATGTACCGCATCGACCTGTCCCTGGCCCTGAACGAGACCTATGGCGACCGCATGGACACCGTCAAGAGTCTGAAGGGCTTCAAGAACGGCCGCTCCATCGCCGATACCCTGAACTATATGGAGAACCTGGTGAAGGCCGGCGTCGATATGTTCGATGTGGACCTGGGCTGCTATGACAACTGGTGGCTGCCCCATCCCCCGGCCGGTATGCCCGCCGGTTGCTTCCTGGACGTGTCCAAGGTGGCCAAGGAATACTTCGCCGCCCGGGGCGTCAAGTCCAACGTGGGCGTGGAGGTCCCCATTGTGGCCGTGGGCAAGCTGGGCTATCCCGACCTGGCCGAGCAGGCCCTGCGGGACGGCAAGTGCGACATGATCATGCTGGGCCGCCCGGTGCTGGCCGATGCCGACTGGTGCAACAAGGCCTACGCCGGTAAGGTGGAGGACATCCGTCCCTGCATCGGCTGCCAGGAGGGCTGCGTCAACGAGTTCATCGAGGGCGGCCATCCCCAGTGCGCCGTGAATCCCCGCACCGGCTTCGAGGAGCTGCTGCCTGCCGTTCCCACCCCGGCCAAGGTGCGCAAGCGCATCGCCGTTATCGGCGCAGGCTGCGCGGGCCTGAACTTCGCCATCACCGCCGCACAGCGGGGCCATACCGTGGACGTATTTGAAAAGTCCGACCGTATGGGCGGCAAGATGCACGCCGCCGGTGCTCCTCTGAGCAAGTATGAGCTGCACAACTATATGGAATGGCTGTTCCGCCAGGTGGAGAAGCAGGACGGCGTCACCGTGCACCTGGACACCACCATGACCAACCAGCAGCTGAAGGAAGCCGGATACGACGCCGTGGTGTTTGCCAATGGCAGCAAGGAGGGTCTGCCTCCCATTCCCGGCCTGAAGGAGACCCGCCACATCGAGGCGACCTGGCTGCTGACCCATCCCCAGGAGCTGGCCGACACCGATCGCAAGATCGTGGTGGTGGGCGGCGGCGCCGTGGGCCTGGAGACCGCCTATTGGCTGGCCACCGAGCACCAGCGCAAGGTCACCTGCGTGGAGATGCTGGAGCACTTCGAGGAGGGCGCCTGCACCGCCAACCGCGGCCATCTGATCCACTACTTCGAGGCCGAGGGCGGCCAGCTCATCAACTGCGCCCGGGTCACCCGGTTCGAGAATGGCCATGTGGTCATCGCCCGCAACCGCGCCAAGGCCGTGCCGGATCCCTACTGCACCTGGGCTCCCATCATCCCCAAGAACGTGGAGAATCCCCTGGCCCCCAAGATGACCAACGAGGAGTATATCGAGCAGCTGGAGGCCGACCTGGTGGTCATGGCCATCGGCAACAAGGGCGACGACCGGCCCTTCCTGTCCGCTCAGCAGGAGATGGTTGCCGCCGAGGTCCACAACATCGGAGACAGCTACAACACCGAGAAGCCCGGCAATATGTGGCAGGCCACCAAGGCCGCCTATAACCTGGCCATCCGCATCTGACAGCTATCTGAAAATGCCCCTGCCTTCGTTTCAGAAGGCAGGGGCATTTTTGCGCTTATTGATCGAAGGACGGGTTGACGAAGTAGAGATTCTTCTGGTCCATCTTCTCCTTGGCCAGGCGCAGGCCCTCGCCGAAGCGTACAAGATGGAGTAACTGTACTTGCTTAAATGCGCCATTCGATTTTGATGGAATCGCTGGTAGCATAGATGACGCGGATGAGCTGGTCTACCGTCTGCCGCTTATCATCGAAACTCAACTCGTCCCACATAGTCAGGTGATTATAGATCTCCGTATAGTCCGCTTCCTTGTGCAGCTTCAATTCCGAGATCCGCTTCATCAGCTCTTGCTTTTTCCCATCCAGTTCTTTGACGCGCCCACTGATGTAGCGGAACATGGTATCGTCCGCAGCCGACAGGCGATCCATCAGAGAGCCAATCTCAGTCTCAACTTGCGTAAGTTGAACATTCAACGCCGTTAGCTCGGGGTTAATGTAATTTCCTTTACACCTTCTGAGCGTTTTGAACTGAGCCATCTTTTTGCGCATTTCATTGTAGATGATTTGTTCAAACTCGTCGGTATAAATCGTTCCGGGACCCTTGCAGGCTTTGGAGTTCATTTTGTTCGAACAGAGGAGGTAGCGGGAGCGTGTGGTCGAGTAGTGCTTATCCACCAAAGCGTACCCGCAGATGCCGCATTTGATCTTTCCCGCCAGCCATGTGTTCTTGGCTTTCTGATATGGCTTGATCTGCTGCGCTTCCAGACACTTTGCACGGCATTTCAGCCATAGGTCGGAGGGAATGATGCCCTCGTGTGGCGCCAGCACCAAATGGTTGCCCTCTAAATTCATTTGCTTGCGTCCTACGGAGTCCTGTCCCTTGTAGTAGTAGCATCCGTTCGTGCCGATAAAGTCACTCGGATCGTTTGCCATGATCGCGCCTTGGTCACGATAGAACTCATAGACGGATAGATCCGCGCGGACATAGATGGGATTCCTGAGAACATCCGCAAGTCGTGTGCGTCCCCACGGCTTTCCGTTTTTGAGAATACCGTGGGCTTGAAAGTAGCGGATAATGTCACCGTAGGAGCATTCCGGCTTGGAGTAAAGCTCATAGATCAGCCGCACCTGCTCTGCTTCTTCCGTGTTGATCTCATACATGGAAGTCTTGACACCATCAATGGTCGTCGGAATCAGCCGGAAGCCATACGGAACTCTGCCGCCCATATAGAAGCTCTTTTGACTGCGGGAGTAGTAGGCATCAGCCACGCGCTTTTGAATGGTTTCCCGTTCCAACTGCGCGAATACAATGCAGATGTTGAGCATGGCGCGTCCCATGGGCGAGGAAGTGTCGAATTTTTCTGTCGTGGATACGAACTCGACCCTGTGCTTTCCGAATTTCTCCATCATATTAGAGAAGTCGAGGATAGAACGGCTGATGCGGTCCAGCTTGTAAACAACGACCTTACCGATCACTCCGCTTTCGATGTCGTTCATCATTTCAGCAAAGGCGGGACGGTCTGTATTTTTACCGCTGTAACCCCTGTCGGTATAAACCTTATACTGTTCACCTCTCATTTCGTACTGGCAGAACTCGATCTGGCTTTCGATAGAAATGCTATCGGCTCTGTCAACGGATTGTCTTGCGTAGATTGCGTTCATTTTGTAGCTCCTTCCTCACAGAAAAGAGCTGCTGACAGGTACATCATACCGCAGCAGCTCCTAAATAGCTATCATTTTCATTGTGTTTTTCATACTTTATAAAGACCTCGAAAAGACCTTCCTCGATACATCGCCGCTGTTCCATGCACTCCTCGGCGGTAAGCTGTGGGGTAAGGTTTTCAATTCTGATCATATTTTTTCTGCCGGAAAAAATGTGCGCGTCACTATCGTAAGTGAAAGGGCGGACAATAATAACTATCACCTCCAGCGGTGCTATCATTTTATTTGCGAGAACCTTGTCCTATGCAGAAAGGGAGAGTCGAAATCCTTCAACTCTCCCTTTGCGTCACATGGTCTGCTGCCAGTCATAACTCACCTCGTCCTCGTGGTCATCCGCCTTGTGACCGAGGGCGATCTTCATTTCACGTTCTTTTTGCAGTACCTTTCTGTCGGTGTAGTGCCGCGCAGGAATCACAGATTCAGCAGGCTGGAGCTGCTCCAAACGGTGCCAAAGCCCCACCAGAGCAGAAGCAGTGCTGCCGCCGCCATCAGCAGAGAGATCAATGCCGGAATACTGACATGTGGCAGATGCAGTCTGGGAAGTCTGATTCTGTGCAGAAAAAAAGAATTCTCTTTCGGCTTCCCAGCCTGTTCGGTCATCTGCTCCAGATGCCGCACCGCTTTCAGCAGATCGTCCAGCTGCGTCCGCGTGGGAAGCTGCGACATCTGCCTGCTGACGCTCTCCAACAGATCTGTCTGCCGATCCGCATGGTGCCACAGTGCATCCATGTATTTTATCATTCGCTCCCAGTCTGTTTTCGAGGGACACGCTTCGTGAGGTGGTGTCGGCGTCGGAAGTACTGCCTGCTGGGTGTTGCGCTGCTTGAGTTCTTGCAGAGACAATCTCTGCTCTGATTCTGAATTCATGCTCCATGACCTCCTTGCAATACTTTTCCTCGTGTAGTTTGTTGTCACGGCATTTTAGTCCGTCCGGCGTGGTGTAGGTGATGTACTTGCGGCCACTTTCCCAGCGGACGGCACAGCCCTCGGATTCCATCAGGGAAATGAAGGCGTCCCGGTCGGCGGCGTATTTCATGCACGCATCGATGGTGTTCATGAGCCGCAACTTCCAGCTTTGGCCCTTCAGCGCCGTGTGATATTCCGCACCGCTCATGCCGCGGGCCTGCTGCGTTGGCGCGTCAAAGACCGGCAGCCCCATCTCCTGACAGATCATGTCATTGCGCCGCATCAGTTCCTGGATCTGTTCCTTCGCCATGTGCAGCTTTTTGCCAGTCTCAAAGTTGACGGAGTTGATGACGCAGTGGGAGTGGATGTGCTCCCGGTCTACATGGGTGCAGACCAGCACCTCACAGCCGTCGAAGTATTCCGCCAGCCGCCGTGCGGCTTCGTGAGCCTGCCGGGGATCGACAGCCGCGCCTTTTGGAAAGCTCTGCACCATGTGGTAGAACTGGACACCGCCGTCTTTGTGGTGCAGCAGCTTCGTACTCAGAAATTCGTCGAACGCCGTTTCCGGCTGGCAGCCGATGCCGCTGACGAGCTGCTGACCGTCCCAAAGCGTCTTGCTGAGTTGGGAAACGTAGCGCATGACACTTTTCATGCAGCCGCGCGTCTGCGTCCCCTTTTTATAGTTCACGAAATGGACGATTGCGATTTCGGCGCACCCCCTTCCTGAATTGCTCTCAGTGTTATATTGATTTTTGCAAACTCCTGCACAGCGGAGTCCAGATTGGCGAACTGGACTTTCCCCATGTTCGCCAGCACAGCCAGTTGGTTGAGATTGTTGCCGATGGCTTTCTGCTGCCGCAGGACTTCCTTGAGTCCGTCCAGAATCACAATCTGTTTTCTGAGGCAACAGGCGGTCACATAATCGCTCTGGCTCATGTGCGCCTGCGCTGCTTTTCGGCGGATTGTCTCTAAATCCTGTTCCGAGATCCGAATGCTGAATTGCTTGTCTTTTTTCATGTTTCCTCCGTTTTCATTGAAGTGGGTATGGGCTTCTGCCCGATATTTGGCATTTGGCAGGACGCCGGGATACCGGCGACTAGCCAAATGCGATGCTGGCTCCTCCCGAACGGGAGGATTTTTCCCGCTGCGGCGGGGCTTTTCTGCGCTTTGAGCCTGCGCTTTTTCGCGTTGCCCGCACGTCGGCGCAACGTGGGGCTTTGCGGCACTCCTGCGCACACACTCGCTGTCGGGGCAGAAAGCCGCACACAGCGGCGACACGCGGCTCACGGCACGGTGCAGGTGCTCGGCACACCCGCAGGGTCGAAAGTGCCGATTGTTTTCACGGGCAGAAAATCGGCACTATCGGCACGTTTGAGGGAAATCCACCGTTTGCCATTGCTGCGGTATGTCTCTGCTAAAATCCCGTTTTCTCTTAGAGCCGCAACGCTTTCCCGCACCAGCCGGGTGACCTTTTTGGGCGTGATACCGAGACTGCCATCAGGGTCGATCTTCGCAGACAGTGCCGATGGCGAGCCGAGGTATGTAGGATCGGCACGGAGCAATTCAGAGAAAAGATGTACGAGTTGAAGCGTTGAAAGCTTAGAAGCGCCGCTGCAAGTTTTGCTGTCTTCAAGCAGCTTCCAGACGTGGTCGTCCTCACCAAATTCGAGTTTCAAAGTCCGGTCAGGGATATCACGACCGGTGCAATGCAGCGAGGCAATGTTGGCAAGGCGAGAACTTTTCTGGAGAACAAAGGTCGAATCTGCCGCGCCGCTTAAGCCTGTCGAGCCGGAGATCATGTTCATCGGATCGTCATCATGGAGCTTCCTCAGATGGTGGATAAGCAGGATCGCGATTTGCTGCCTGTCTGCAAGTTTTTTCAGAAGCCCGATGTCCTGATAGTCATTTGCGTACAAATTGCTGTCACTGCCCGTACCTCGAACGCGCTGCAGGGTGTCAATGACAACGAGTTTCGTTGTCGGATGCTCCATTAAGAACTGCTCGATCTGCTGTTCCAACCCGTGCTTGAGCGTGTCAGCCATGATCGCAAAGTGCAGCGTTGGCGGCGCGTCTTCCGTCAGGTCAAAGAGCCGTGTCTGGATGCGCTGGAACGAATCTTCGAGGCTGAGATACAGCACTTCGCCCTGTGTTGTTGCAAAAATCCAGAGAGGCTGCCCCTGCGCAACGCATAAGCACAGCCACAACGCCAGCCACGACTTGCCGATCTTCGGCGCACCCGCGAGGATGTGCAAGCCCTCTGGGATAAGCTCATCTACCAGAAAATGCGTCGGTTCATATGTTCTGTTTTGCAGATCTTCCGCTGTGATGGTTTCCAGTTTGGTCATTTTTTCACTTCATTTCGATTTTATTTGTTGTAGATACATTCTCTACAAATCTACAATCGGATGATAGCACAGCCATTGACATTCTACAATAGGTAATGTATCATTTAAGCACATACACTACACAAGCAAAAATACATTCTCTACAAAGGAGGCGCACGCACATGGGCGTTTTGGGGAAAGATTTATTGGATTTTCATCGGCCGCGCACCAATACGAAGGTGGAGTTCGGCGCTTCCGGCTATTGGGTCGAATCCCATCCGACGATGCAGCCCTACGGTGCTGTGCTGACGGAAATTCTGAATCTTGACGCTGCGCCGCTTCAGGAATTATTGGATCAATGTCGGAACGCCGTTGCAGAAAAGGATTCGGAGCAGGCAGCGCGGGCGTTTCAGGCTATGGCGAATGGATTTGCGTCTTTGCCGCTTTACCGCCTGTATTGGGAGGATATTCAGCTGTTTGCAAGCATGGATGCGCGTGAATTATTTGTGGGCGAAGCGCAGGAAGCGTTCCGCGAATATGTGATGCAGGACGATACGTTGCCGAGGTTCATGCAGGAGCAGCTGGACGCCATCCGATTGATTCAGGAGCGCTATGCGTGGTTCCTGGACGGCATTTTTGCGGGCAAGCCGTTTGAAAAGAAAAAGGGCCAGAGAAAAACTTCTCTGGCCCAGCAGATTGAGAAAAAAGGCTTGGAGCCGTTCGTCAGCGGCGTCAGCCTTGGCGCAGATTCGAAGGTAGACGCGCCGAAGGTAAACGCGCAATTCTGCATCCGTGGCACTGGGTGCGAGGCGGAGGTGGTCGAAAAAATGTACTTTGACCGGCTGCTGGATTTTGTCTATGTGGAGTTTATGAAAGGACTGCAAAAGGGATTTGTGCCGAAGCGCTGCGCCAACTGTGGTCGCTGGTTTTTGCAGGCGCCGGGGGCGACCTATGCTTATTGCACCGGTCCTGCGCCGGAAGACCCAGGTAAAACCTGCCGGGAGATCGGCGCGGCCAGCAGCTTTAAGGACAAAGTTGCGAACAATGAAGTCTGGCAGGTGCAGCAGCGGGCATACAAGAAATACTACGCGCGCACGATGCGGAAGGATATGACCAAGGCCGAGTTTGAGGCATGGACGCGCGACGCGGAGCAAAAGCGGGACGCCGCGCTGGAACCGTATGCACGCGCAGAAAGCGAGGAAGAACGGCAGCGCATCGCGGCTGAACTGGAGGAAAAACTCAACAGGCTGTGACGCATCGCTTTTGCTTATCTCCTACTTGAGTATTTCTTCCAACACCGCATAAAAAACAAGTAAATTCTGCGCAGAAAAAGTCCCGGCAAGCCATCGGACGATGGTTTACCGGGACTTCGTGTTTCGGCTGATTACGATTTTGTTTCTTCCTGCTCCTGCAGTTTTTTCTCCAGCGCAGACTGCTTTGCAAGAATGGCATTGACCTTATCATAAAGATCCTCGATCATGATCTCGGTTTTCAAATTGACCTTGTAGTCGTTCTCCGCGCGGCGGCGATCCTTCTCCTCCTGCCGGTTCTGGCTCATCATGATGAGCGGCGCCTGAATGGCAGCGACGCAGGACAGAACCAGATTCGGCAGGATAAACGGGAACGGATCGAACGCATCTGCCGCCAGGATCGTATTGACGACCATCCACAAAAGCAGCACACCCGTAAACGAAAAGATGAACGCCCAGCTTCCAGCAAATTTTGCGATCGCATCCGCCGCACGCTGCCCGAAGGTGTATTTTTCCGCGGTGGGGCTTTCGGAGATCTTGCTGTCTGCCAGCAGGTTTAAAACCTCCTCATCCGTCATATCATGCCGGATATCCTTGAGGACTTCTTTCAGGAGCTTTCGGTTTTCTTTCATTCGCCTTCCCCTTCTTTCCGGGATTTTCTTCATTATACTCCGCTCCCCCCGACGCGGTCAAGCCGCTTGTCCGGCACGGGCGCTGGGGCCGTCTGCCGCAAAGCAGGAAAATGCCCGGAGGCAGAAGGCTTAACAGTCGTAAGGAACTATAAGTCTTGCGGTTGGGGCAGAGAACGGTGTGACCGTAAAGGTCACGCCGTTTTTCTGCGTCCAGGGGTA
>OHJG01000537.1_pt1 | contig 18575 bp, 20 predicted proteins | sample 1568481 | NCBI WGS metagenome assembly OHJG01 (sample SAMEA3879505, study PRJEB24766) | human gut metagenome | biome: human-associated habitat; feature: feces | place: USA | collected 1985/1987
TTTTTCTTCTGCGGCATAATGGAAGAACCGGTGGTGAAAGCGTCGTCCAGCTCAATGAACTTGAACTCCCAGCTGCACCACAGGATGATTTCTTCCGACAGGCGGGACAGATGCATCATGCAGGTGGCCATGGCGCTGGTCAGCTCAATGCAGAAATCGCGGTCAGATACGCCATCGATCGAATTGCCGCAGGGAGCAGCAAAGCCCAGCTCCTGCGCCGTATAAAAACGGTCCAGCGGGTAGGTGGTGCCAGCCAGAGCGCCGGAACCCAACGGGCACTCAGCGTCCATGCGGGCGGTGGCATCCTGCATGCGGCCCAGGTCGCGCAGCAGCATCCAGGCGTAAGCCATCAGCTGGTGGCCAAAGGTGACCGGCTGGGCACGCTGCAGATGGGTGTAACCGGGCATAACATAGGAAGAAGATTTTTCTACCTGGTCGCAGATGGTCAGGATCAATTCCTTGATCTGACCCTGCAAGTGGAGCGATGCTTCCCGCAGGTTCAGGCGGATATCCAGCGCAACCTGGTCGTTGCGGCTACGGCCGGTGTGCAGCCGCTTGCCAGCATCGCCCACGCGGGCGGTCAGAGTCTGCTCCACAAAGGTGTGCACATCCTCGGCATTGGGGTCAATCTCCAACGCGCCGCTGTGCAGATCGTTCAAAATGGATTGCAGGCCCTTGTGGATATCGTCCACATCCTGCTGGGAGATAATGCCCTGCTTGCCCAGCATAGCAGAGTGTACCATGCTGCCGTGGATATCCTGTTCGATCATCCGCGCATCAAAGCGGATGGAAGAGTTAAAGTCGTTCACGCGGCTGTCCACCGCTTTGCTGGAACGTCCCTGCCAAAGTTGGGGCATAAGAAAACCTCCGGTGTTATTGTAATGAATAGAGAATAAAGAATAATGAAACATGTTGGTGTGCGCGCCGCGCGCGCAAATAAAATAGATACAGCCTTTTAATGGGGGCTCAGTCTGATGTTTGCTGCGACCTTGGCTTTTTTTGAGCTGTGCCGCAGGCACGGCGGTCCACCATCATTATTCTATAGTATATACTGGAACGCCAAAGCCGCCAAGGGGGTCAATGCCTCCCTGGCGGCAGTTTTGTTAATGGAAAAATGCGATTACTTTACTTCCGGCCAGTTCTTTGCCAGCTTGGCGCGCTCAGCAATGGGCAGGCCAAACAGGTTGATAAAGCCGTTTGCATCAAACTGATCGTAATCCTCATCCTCGCCGAAGGAAGCAGTCTGCTCATCGTACAGGGTGAACGGGCTGGTAACACCAGCGTTGATCAGGTTGCCCTTGTACAGCTTCAGTTTCACATCACCGGTAACGGTCTTCTGCAGGTCGTCGGTGAATGCGCTCAGGGCTTCACGCAGCGGGGTGAACCACTTGCCATCGTAAACCAGCTCGCCCATCTTCTGAGCAACGGACTCCTTGAAGTGGAAAGCATCCTTGTCGATGGTGATGGTTTCCAGAACGTTGTGAGCCTTGTACAGGATGGTGCCGGCGGGGGTTTCGTACACGCCGCGGCTCTTCATGCCGACAAGACGGTTCTCAACGATATCCAGCTGGCCAATGCCATTCTCGCCGCCAATCTTGTTGAGGTACTCAATCAGGGCAACACCGTCCATCTCCTTGCCGTCCACAGCGGTGGGAATGCCCTTCTCAAAGTGGATGGTAACATAGGACGGGGTATCCGGTGCCTGCTCCGGGGAAACACCCAGCTCCAGGAAGCCGGGCTTGTTGTACTGGGGCTCGTTGGCGGGGCTCTCCAGATCCAGACCCTCGTGGCTCAGGTGCCACAGGTTCTTGTCCTTGGAGTAGTTGGTCTCACGGTTGATCTTCAGGGGGATGTTGTGCGCCTCGGCGTAGTCGATCTCCTCGTCACGGCTCTCGATGTCCCACTCACGCCACGGAGCGATGATGGCCATATCCGGGCACAGTGCCTTGAGGGTCAGCTCAAAACGCACCTGATCGTTGCCCTTGCCGGTGCAGCCGTGGCAGATGGCATCTGCACCCTCCTTGATGGCGATGTCTGCCAGTGCCTTGGCGATGCACGGACGTGCAAAGCTGGTGCCCAGCAGGTAGTCCTCGTACTTTGCGCCGAACTTCAGGGTGGGGAAGATGTAGTTTTCCACAAAGTCCTTCTTCAGGTCCAGCACATACAGCTTGGATGCGCCGGTAGCCTTGGCCTTTTCTTCCAGACCGTCCAGTTCGGTGCCCTGACCTACGTCACCGGAAACAGCAACGACCTCGCAGTTGTTGTAGTTTTCCTTCAGCCAGGGAATGATGATGGAGGTATCCAGACCGCCGGAGTAAGCCAGCACGACTTTTTTGATATTTTCCTTTTTCATGATAAACGCGCTCCTTTAATAAAAATACACTTTTGTTCTCTGATGCGCATTTCCCTTCGCATCCTCTGTCTTTCGTTTGCGGTTGATGCTTTTATTATACGCAGCGCGGGTTTTCCGTCAATGCTAAAAACTGCCAAACATAGCGCCTGTTTCGCTTTTCTTTTGGTTCAATCTGTATCTTTATGCAAATGTTTTTAAATATATTCGTATTTTATGCAATTTGAGTGTATTTTTTCATGGGGTTTTGCGGGAGTAAACCCTCTCCGTCATCGCTGCGCGATGCCACCTCCCCCGAAAGGGGGAGGTTTTACGCCGCAAAGCGGCAGATGCAAAAAGCTCCCCCCTCGGGGGAGCTGTCGAGCGTATGCGAGACTGAGAGGGTTCGTCCCCCTACAAACAAAACCACCGGAGCATCCGCAGACGCTCCGGTGGTTTAACTATAACTATTTAGTTCAGCTTCAAGTCGCCGTCTTTGATCCAGCCCAGCTTGCGCTCCACCTCGCAGAACACCACGCTGAGCACGGCAGGCAGCACAAAGCACAGCAGCGCCATGGCGGCCCAGTCCATGGGGGTGATGGCAGCCTTGGTACCGGCGGCAATGTCGCTGACCCAGCCGGTGTAGACGCCGATCTGCCCCACCAGACCGCAGGTGCCCATGCCGGAGGAGACCGCCGCGCCGTTCATCTCAAAGTGGAACAGGCAGGTAGCCAGCGGGCCGGTGATGGCACTGGCCAGCGTGGGGGCGATCCAGATGCGGGGGTTCTTGATGATGTTGCCCATCTGCAGCATACTGGTGCCCAGCCCCTGACTGACAAGGCCGCCTACACCGTTTTCCTTATAGCTCATCACGGCAAAGCCCACCATCTGGGCGCAGCAGCCTGCCACGGCAGCACCGCCTGCAAGGCCGGTCAGACCCAGTGCGGCGCAGATAGCAGCGGAGGAGATGGGCAGGGTCAGTGCCACGCCCACGATGACCGACACCAGAATGCCCATGACCAGCGGAGCCTGCTCGGTAGCCCACATAATAAGAGTACCCACCTGACTTGCGGCTGCGCCGATGGGGGCAGCGATGAGCATGGAAAGCCCGACACCTGCAAAGATGGTCACCAGCGGGGTGACAAGGATGTCCACCTTGGTCTCCTTGCTCACGGCCTTGCCCAGCTCTGCCGCCACGATGGCAATGATGAGCACGGCCAGCGGGCCGCCTGCACCGCCCAGCGCATTGGCCGAGTAGCCCACGGTGATCAGGCTGAACAGCACCAGCGGCGGGCAGTGCAGTGCCCAGCCGATAGCACAGGCCATGGCGGGGCCGCTCATGGCCGTAGCATAGCCGCCCAGATCCACCAGCAGTGCAAGACCGGTCTGCTGACCCACCGTCTTGATGATGGTACCAATGAGCAGACTGGCGAACAGACCCTGTGCCATTGCGCCCAGCGCGTCAATGAGGTAACGCTGCGGAGAGATGACGATATCCTTCCGCACCAAAAATTCTTTCAGCTTCGACATAAAACTTGCCTTTCTATCCAAAACAGATCGTTAAGGTTACAAACGTATGTCCTGTATCATACCATACACCTGTCAAGACAGCAAGGGGTTGCTGGAAAAATTGTGAAATTTCGGCTTTGTGCAATGTTCTGCCCTGCCGGAACGTATTCCATTTGGAATATTTTCCGACACACTGCCCCGGTGGAGAATTTGTGTAGAAGCCCGCTGTGCCGTTGACGGCTCCCCGCGTGCGGGTGTATACTAGAGGAAGCGTAAAGTTATCATCCGCCGTCCTTTTTATCCTGAACCCATGGGCGGCGTGGAATAAAAGCGGGCCCGCCCCGGGCAAGGGGCAAAGACCCGGTGCAGCACAGCGCTGCATCACCGGGAGATTCGGAGGCAGAGACGACAGATGAAAAAACGATTTGACCGATCCGGCACAGCCCGCCGCAAGGCGGTGACAGCCGTTGCAGCGCTGACCATGGCGCTGGTTCTGGCTGTGGGCGGCGCAGGGGCAGCGACCCTGCTGTCTGCACAGCCGGAAACTTTGACCGTGGGCGCGGTCGTGCCCCACATCACCGCCGAAGCACCGCAGCAGATTGCTCCGGCTGACCCTGCCCCGGCAGCGGAGAGCACGGCGACTGCCCCGGAGCAGACAGCGGAAAACACCTCGCAGCTGCAGCAGGCTGAGTCTGTCCCGGAACAAGCAGAAAAACCGGAAACCGCCGAAACCGCGCCGGCTGAACCGGAAGAAGCCGCCGCAGCACCGGAAACGCCGGAAACGCCGGCACAGCCCGCCGGGGACGCCGCGCTGGAAGAGGAGAACTCCCCTGCCATGCTGCTGGAAGAGACCCCGGAGCTGGCCGCACAGGACCCGCAGGCTCCCGCAGCGGACGGCACCGCACAGAATGATACCGCCGCCCAGCACACCCCGGAGGGCAGCGTACTGCTGACCCCGGAGCAGATCCAGCAGGCGCTGGATTCCGGCGCGCTGGAAGATGCCGAGGCGCAGTGCATCGACCTGACCGATGAAAACGGCTTTTTCCGGTGGCTGTTCAACTGGCTGTTCGGCAGCAAGGATAAGGAAGAGGAACCGGCTCCGGCCTACTCCGGCTGGCGCACCGAGAACGGCAAGACCTACTACTATGCGCAGGACACCAACAAAAAGGTCACCGGTCTGCGCTCCATTGACGGCAAGCTGTATTATTTCGATGCCAACGGCGTAAAGCAGGACAACGTGACCTTTGGCATCGACGTGTCCAAGTATCAGTCCGGGCTGGACTGGAACAAGATCAAAAAATCCGGCGTGAGCTTCGTTATCATCCGCATCGGCTACCGTGGCTACGGTGCTGCGGGAAACCTGGTCAAGGACCCCATGTTCGAAGAGCACTTCACCAATGCCCGCAATGCGGGGCTGAAGGTGGGCGTGTATTTCTTTACGCAGGCCGTGAACGAGGCCGAGGCGCAGGAGGAGGCCGAGGGCTGCAACTGGGCTTTGAATGGCCGGATGCTGGACTACCCCATCTTCTATGACACCGAGGCCTCCACCGCCCCGCGCGGCACCGGCCGCGCCGACGGTCTGGGTGTTGAGGACCGCACCAAATGCGCCATCGCCTTCTGCGAGCGGGTGAAGGAGCTGGGCTACAAGCCCGGCGTGTACGCTTCCACCACATGGTACCGCAAGCGGGTGGATTACAACACCCTGCGCAGCCGCTACACCATCTGGAACGCCCACTACGGCGTCTCTTCCAGCCCCATCGGCTGCGATATGTGGCAGGGCACCAGAACAGCCCACATCAACGGCTACAGCGGCGAGCTGGACGCCAATATCAGCTATATCGGGTAAAAGAGACTAAACACCCCCGGTCAGGGCTTGCGCCGCTGACCGGGGGTGTTTTTATCATACTCCCCTGTTTTTGTGCATAAGCTGGTGGCAGAGTATGCAAGCGCAAATGGCGGGGAGGCATGGGGATATGTTTGTGGTCACACTGAGCAAGACGAGCCTGAAAAAACTGGGAGCAGGGGCGGCGTGCTGCGCGCTGGTGGTGTTCAGCGCCATGCTGGGGCGGTTCATCAGTACCCGGACGGTGGCGGTGGCTGCCCCGGTGAACCGTATCGAGAGCGCACAGGACATCCAGACATGGTTCACCGGCTACGGGCTGGAGGTGGACGGTGCGTCCATTACGGCGGATAAGGTCAAAATTCCCCGCAGGTGGGACGACAGTTTTTCTGCCTTCAACGGGGTGGTGCAGCAGAGCGGCATGGATCTTGCCCGCTACAAGGGCAAAACTGTGGAAAAATGGTCGGCGCTGCTCCCGGCGGCAAGCAACGGCGAGACCAGCCGCTACGGAGTGCTGCTGGTGTATAAAAAGAAGGCCGTGGGCGCGTATCTGCTGGAAAAACCTTCCGGCACGGTGCTTGGACTGCAGGACGCTCAGAACGAACTGGCAAAGCAGACTTCCGGCGAGGATTACAGCGGCGACTGGGGCGAGCGGCACGACGAGCAGCTGACCGACAGCACCGCGCAGCAGACCTCCGGCGAACCGGAGGCAGAACCCGAAGCCGCCCCGCAGGCAGCCCCCTACACCGAGCTGCCGCTGGACGCAGAAGGGTATCCCGTGGAATAGGGACGGCATTGCTTAAAAAACGACCTTTTTTAAGCTCTTGTCCGGCAGTTGCACAAACTGCCTAGTTTTTACAAACGATTCGACAAAAATTAGACAAAACACGGATTTTTGTAGCATCCGTATGTTCAAATATAACAAAAAATTCTTGTAAAAATCGGCAATATGAAACGGTGCAAAAAAACCGGTACGGGTTTATAATAATAGTATACCGATCCCCATTGGCAAAGCCCTGTTCCGGGGCTGAATGTGCAGCCCGGGCAGAGGGATCAAGTAGTAAGGAGAAAATGATTATGAAGGAATTTCAGTACACTATTAAGGATGCCTGCGGCATCCATGCCCGTCCCGCCGGCCTGCTGGTCAAGACCGTGAAGGGCTTTGCAAGCACCGCCACCCTCGAGAAGGACGGCAAGAGCTGCGATATGCGCAAGCTGATGGCTCTGATGGGCATGGGCGTCAAGCAGGGCGAGACCGTGACCATCAAGGTCGAAGGCGATGATGAAGAAGCAGCCGCAGAGGCAATCCAGAAGTTCCTGAGCGAGAACGTCTGAGCCGCGACTTGAATGCCGAGCCCTCGCGGGGAAACTGCGGGGGCTTTTTTGACAAAACGCCGGGCGCTGCACGCCCGGCTGTAAGTGGAAGGAGAACGTGCTATGCAGGTAGGCACCGGCAAAAGCGTACTCAATGGCATCGCCATTGGCAAGCTGAAGATCTACAAGAAAAAAGATACCGCGATTTCCACCGCCCCTGTGGCAGATACTGCCGCAGAGCTGGAGCGTTTTGAAGCTGCCCGCCAGAAGGCCATTGAGCAGCAGACCGCCCTGTATGAAAAGGCACTGGCAGAAGCCGGCGAGGACATCGCCGAGGTGTTCAACATCCACGCCATGATGCTGGATGATGACGACTTTGTGGACGCCATCAAGGAGATCATCAACGGGCAGAAGATGTGCGCCGAGTACGCCGTCAAGACCGCCGGCAACAATCAGGCTGCAGTGTTCTCTGCCATGGATGACCCGTATCTGCAGGCCCGCAGCGCCGATGTGCTGGACATTGCGCAGGCCATGCTGGACATTTTGCAGGGGGTGGACAACGCTTCCCTGCAGGGCACCGAGCCCAGCATTCTGGTAGCCGAGGATCTGGCTCCCTCCGAGACCGTGCGCATGGATAAAAGCCTGCTGCTGGGCTTCATCACCCGCGAGGGCAGCTCCAACAGCCACACCGCCATTCTGGCACGCAGCATGAACATCCCCGCCCTGATCCAGTGCAAGGACATTCAGGACGACTGGGACGGCAAGATGGCTGTGGTGGACGGCTACAACGCCTGTGTGTATGTGGACCCCACCCCCGATCTGCTCAAGAGCCTGAAAAAACGCCAGCAGGAAGATCAGAAAAAGCAGGCCCTGCTGCAGGAGCTGAAGGGCAAGCCCAACACCACGCTGGACGGCAAGACCATCAACGTGTTTGCCAACATCGGCGGCATGGGCGACGTGGGCGCTGTGCAGCAGAACGACGCCGGCGGCGTGGGTCTGTTCCGCACCGAGTTCGTCTACCTGAACTGCAAGGACTTCCCCACCGAGGACTACCAGTTCGAGGCTTACAAGCAGGTGTTGGAAAGCCTTGCACCCCGCAAGGTCGTTGTGCGCACCTGTGATATCGGCGCAGACAAGACCGTGGATTATATGAAGCTGGATCACGAGGATAACCCCGCGCTGGGCTACCGCGCCATCCGCATCTGCCTGACCCGCAAGGACTTTTTCAAGACCCAGCTGCGCGCGCTGCTGCGGGCTTCCGCCTACGGCAACATGAGCATCATGTTCCCCATGATCACCAGCCTGCGGGAGCTGCAGGACGCCAAGGCTGTTCTGGAAGAGTGCCGCGCCGAGCTGACCGCCGAGGGCGTGAAGATGGGGCAGAACATTGAAGTGGGCACCATGATCGAGACCCCCGCCGCCGTGCTCATCGCGGACGAGCTGGCCGCCGAGTGCGACTTCTTCTCCATCGGCACCAACGACCTGACCCAGTACACCTGTGCACTGGACCGCCAGAACGCAAAGCTGGAGCCCTTCTTCAACCCCCATCACCCCGCTGTGCTGCGCGCCATCAAGATGACCATTGAAGCCGGTCACCGCCACGGCATCTGGGTGGGCATCTGCGGTGAGCTGGGTGCCGACACCGCCCTGACCGAGACCTTCCTGCGCATGGGCGTGGACGAGCTGTCCATGAACGCCAAGAGCATCCTGCCGGTACGCAAGATCATCCGCAGTGTAGACCTGAGCAAGCCCTCTGAGAAAGCCTGAACCGCGGAAAAAATATTATTATAATTTGTGGCTCAGAAACGCCTGCGGGCGTTTCTGAGCCACTTTTTTCACAGAAGGGGTAACTCCCGGACAGGCAAACCTTGCCGCCACACAAAAAAGCTCCCCCTTTCGGGGGAGCTGGCACGCCGTAAGGCGTGACTGAGAGGGTTCGCGCGGTGCGCATTCCCAATCATTTTCGCTGTTCCAGCATGGTCTGGATGCGGGTCTTGGCGCGGTAATAGGTCACCCGCGCCCATGCGGCATTGTGGCCAAAAATAGCCCCGATGCGGTCAAAGGGCAGCTCGCCGAACACCCGCAGGCTGAAAACCTCCTTGTAGGGTTCTTCCAGCGCGTGCAGACACTGGTGCACCGTAAAGGCGGCGTCCTTGTCCACCAGCAGCTGCGCGATGTCCGGGCTGTCGGCGGCTTTTGTTTCGGCATCTTCCAGCGGGGCGGCGTGCTTTGCGCGGCGGCAGTAATCGTAGTAGGCGTTGCGCGCCACCGTAAACAGCCACGCCCGCACATCCTGCTTGCCGTCATAGTCTTTCAGGCCGTCCAGTGCCCGGAAAAAGGTCTCCTGCGTCAGTTCCTCGGCCAGCGTCTCGCTGCGGGTAAGCCCCTGCAAAAACAGGCAGACGTCCCGGAAGTAGAGCCGGTAGATGGTTTCAATGTCCATAGTCAGCCCTTCTCAAACACGCCTTGTTCCTGTGTGACCACATCCTCGGATTCGTAAACATAGGTCTGCGTTCCATCCTCTTTTTTCAGGATGAATCGCTCCACCCGCTGACCGTCCCTGTAATAGCGGGTCTCGTCGGCGCATTGCACCGTCAGCACCTGCGTACCGGAGACAGCAATGCTGGTATCGGAAGCCGATGTGCCCAGCAGCCCTTCCAGCGCAGCATGGATGTGCGGGAAGGTATAGCGCACCGCCCGGACGGTAACAGATGGGTTGCCCCAGTTAAAAGAGCCTTCCAGTTCCAGCCGGACGTTTTCGCCCTGCACTTCCAGCACACAGAGGTTGGCCTCGTTTTCCTTTTTGTTGTAAGTCCAGATTTTCGCCTGTTCTGCCGTTACCGGCGTTTTTGCGCCGCCCATCCAGAACACCAGCCCAAAAGCGCACAGCACGGCCAGAACCGCTGCCGCCGCTATGCGGATGCTCTTTTTCTGCATGGTCTTTCGGATGCTCCGCAGCGGTGCATCCGGCTGGGGTTCCGGCTGCACCGGCACCGGCTTTTCCATCTGTTCCAGTTCTGCACGGCAGGCGGGGCACGCTGCAAGGTGCTGCTCCACCAGCGCACTGCTGGCGGGGCTGGCAAGCTTTTCGGCGTACAGGGGCAGTAAATCGCGGATCACGTCACATTCCAGTTTCATGGTCATTTTCTCCTTTGCGGGACTGCGGTCTTTTTCCGCAGTTTTTTCGTTCCTTTGAGGAAGAGCCATACCAGCACCCCCAAAAGCAGGCAGATGCCAACGTGCATGGCTGCCATCATATAGTAGCCCTGAAAATCAAACCGCACCGTCCCGGCCATCAGGTAGGGCTGATGCCCCGCTTTGTACAGGGTGACAAAGCAGGAGATGGCGTTGTACAGGCCGTACAGCCCTGCCGCTGCGCACACAATGACCCGCAGCAGCTTGCTTGTGATGAATTTTACGAACATAATTGCAGCTCCGTTCTCTCTCCGTCCTTGTAGCAGTAGATGCCCCCTGCGCGAGAGAAGTCCTTATTTACCTCAACGCAGTCGAAGGCGCTGAAGGCCTGTTCAATTTTTTCGGGCGTGCAGACAAAGCCCCGGATCTTCAACGCAGCATCCTCGCCCACCACCTCGTTCCACAGATGGATCGACCAGTAGCTGCAATTTTTGTCCACCGTCCATTTATCGTGCTGTTCCATGTAGTCCTCGATGACCTTCAGCTGCTCTTCCCCAATATTGGTGCTCAGAGACAGTCTGCCGGTGTAGCGGCCGTAATTGGCGATATAGCACGGTTCCAGATCGAACAGCAGCCCCGAAAGTCCCGACACCGCCCAGACCGAGAAGGTGACCATCTCGCCGTCCGGAATGGCGCGGTCTTTCAGGTAGACCGTGTGCCCGGTGCGGTTGTCCAGCCCGATCCATGTATGCCCGAAGCATTTGAGAAAGGGCTTGGATTCGCTCTTGCCGTCAAGGTGGTGATGGAAAGGATAAGCCCCTCCTCTTTACAGGGCAGGGTGCGGGCCGTTTTGCCGGCGGCGGCGCTGCACCACAGCCCAAGGGCTGCTGCGCATACCGAGAGCAGCACCGCCCATGCAATGATCCTCTTTTTCAATGCAATTCCTCCTATATGTTACGGCTCAGCCGTTTTCCTTCCAGAACAAGCCGCCGGAGGTCTGGAACAGCAGCCGGGGGTTCACACTCTTGCTGCCCAGTTTGAAGTCCATGGTCAGCTCTTCGCCCAGCGCGCCCACAGCCTGCCCCTTTTCCACGGTCTGGCCCTTGCTGACCGAAAGCTCCTGCAAGCCGTACAGATAGCTGCGCAGCCCGCAGCCATGGTCGATGACCACCGTGTTGCCGGTAAGTTCCAGATTGCCCGCAAACACCACCGTGCCGTTGGCTGCGGCGCGGCAGGGCGCACCGGGGATGGTGTACAGCTTTGTGGAGTTGGAGCGGCTGCCCTGCTGGCCGTTCGTTACTTTAATTTGCCCGTAGTCCACCAAGGTCATGGAGTCCTCGGCGGGGGGCACAAAGCCGCCCTGCCACTGCTTGGCGGTGGCGGCAGACTCGTACAGCGGCCAGATGGCACTGCGGAACTGGGCGTTGGCGCTGTCCGCAGCGGGCTCCTCGGCCTCTGCCTCCACCGTGCCGAAGTCCTTCGGCAGCACGGTCAGGGTGCGGGTGATGGTCTCGCCGTTCACCGTGATGTTTATCTCGTGCCCGCCGGAGGAGGCGTTATAGGCTGCCGGAATATAGGCACGCCAGCCCTCTGCGGCGCGCACGCACTGCACGCCGCCAAGGTCGGTCTCGATGGCAGGCACGGCGTCCCCGGTCATGCCGGAGATGCGCACGCCTACCGTGCCGCCCTGCTCCACCCGCTCGGCGGAAAGCTCCACCTCCGCGCTGGCCTGCAGGGTGAACCGGAAGCTGTACCGGTACCAGCCGGTGGGCTTTGCGGGGCGCTCCAGCCCCAGATTTTTGCGCAGCTGGCCGGTGCTGCCGCCCTCGAACTGGGTGATGACCCCGCCCTTGGGCACGCGCCACGCGGTCAGTTCCGCCTTATACTCGCCGTTCGCAGGGAAGAGGAAGTTCTGGTACTCCCCCGCGCTGCCCGCAAACAGCGCATCCCCCGCTGCATTCTGGATGGTCAGGGCGGTGTAGCCGGTCCACTCCGGCAAAGAAAGTTCCGGGTGGGCAGTGTACAGCACCCCCAGCTTCTGCACGGTCAGGGTGGCGGGGCTGGCGAACACCTTATCCAGCTGACCGCCCAGCAGCGGCACTTGCCAGCAGGAGCCGTTGGCTTCCAGCGCCTGCCCGCCGAACTGCGCCGCACCGTCCGGGCAGCCGCCCTCGGTGGTAAAGGCATAGCTTACCCCCATCACAGCCGCCAGCAGCACCACCACGCCCAGCGCCACACTGATGAGCCAAAGCAAAAAACGCTTCATGTTCCTTCTCCTTATGTACAAAAAGGGCGCACCGGTGCAGTCCGTTCAGACAGACTGCTCCGTGCGCCCCGATGTGCTCATCTTCCCGGTAGTTTCCGGTATTTCAGGATCATTCTGCCTCGGTCTCGTCCTCGGCAGCAGCTTCCTCCGGCTCTACGGTTTCTGCGTCATCCTCGCCGAACAGCAGGCGCTCGTATTCGTCCAGTTCCTTCTCGCGGCGGTTCAGGTAAAGTGCCACAGCAGCCAGCGCACCAGCCACAGCAGCCAGAACAGCGATCACAGCGACCAAGCAAGATTTTTTCATAGATTCAGTACACTCCTTTTTGCAGTTGAAACGTTGTTTCAGCTTGATTTTTCCAGCGGGCGTCCCGCAAAAGGATCTTGATGCAAGCGGCAATCAGCGCCGCTTTGTAGCTTTTATTATACCCGTTCCCGCCCAAAATTACAACCGTTGCACCCCAATTTTCACGCCCCGAAGGTGCTGCGGGGCACAGTTTGGGCAGTGTGCCGGTTTTGGCGCGGTTCATTACAGCAAATTGCCAAAATCACAGCAGCAGCGGCTTATACGCCCGGAACGCCCCGGGCAGGGCGTAGGTGGTGCGCAGTGCCTCCCGGCTTGCCCAGACATAGCCCGCCGGGGCACTCTGCACCGGAACGTGCAGCTGTACCCCGGACATGAGCCACTCGATGTGGGTAAAGATGTGCTTTGCGGCGGGCAGGGCGGCGGGAGCTGCCGTGCCGGTGTCCAGCCCCAGTGCCGCAAGCCGCGCCAGCACCTCGGCCTGCAAAAGATGCTCGCCCTCCCACAAGACCGGCTGCCACAGCCCGGCCAGCAGGCCTTTTTGCGGCCGCTGCTGCACCAGAAAGCCCGCCGGGCTTTCCACAAGCGCCAGCGTTACCGGCACAATCTTGCGGGGCTTTGGCTTTGCCTTTTGGGGCAGCTGGGCGATGGTGCCCGCCGCCCGGGCGCGGCAGACTTCTGCCAGCGGGCACTGCCCGCACAGGGGTGCGCCGTTGGGCACGCAGACCAGCGCGCCCAGCTCCATCAGCGCCTGATTGTAATCCCCGGCCTTTTCCGGCGGCTGATGCTCCATGACCCGGGCGGTAAAGGCCTTTTTTACCGCCGGTTCTGTAATAACTCCGGGATCATTATACAGGCGGGAAAACGCCCGCAGCACATTGCCGTCCACGGCGGGCACAGGAAGGCCGAAGCTGATGGACGCAATGGCCCCGGCGGTGTACTCCCCGATGCCGGGCAGTGCACGCAGGGCGGCATAGTCGGCGGGCAGCTGCCCGCCGTACTGCGCACAGACGAGCTTTGCAGCCTTTTGCAGGTTGCGCACCCGGCTGTAATAGCCCAGTCCTTCCCACAGCTTATGCAGCTTTTCCTCCCCGCAGGCGGCAAGCGCAGGGATATCCGGCAGCTCCTCCAGAAAGCGGTAGTAATACGGCAGCACCGCCGACACCCGGGTCTGTTGCAGCATCACCTCGCTGAGCCACACATGGTAGGGGGTGGGGTCCTCCCGGAAGGGCAGGCTGCGGCGGTTTTTGTAAAACCACTCCAAGAGGGCAGGCGAAATATTTTCCACTTGTTTTGTGCTCCTTGTTGAAAAATGAAGAACAAGAAAGCCGCCGCAGAGGCGGCGGCTTTCTTTGATTACAGTATGCGCGCTTCTCAGAAGCCGTATGCGGTGCGGGGGAAGGGCAGCACGTCACGGATGTTCTGGATGCCGGTGAGGTACATGATCATACGCTCAAAGCCCAAGCCGTAGCCTGCGTGCTCCACGCCGCCGAACTTGCGCAGATTCAGGTACCACTCGTAGTTGGTCTTGTCCATGCCCAGCTCGTCCATGCGGGCCACCAGCTTGCCGTAGTCCTCTTCACGCTGGCTGCCGCCGATCAGCTCGCCGATGCCGGGCACCAGCATATCTGCTGCGGCCACGGTCTTGCCGTCGGCGTTCTGCTTCATGTAGAAGCTCTTGATCTCTTTGGGGTAGTCGGTGACAAAGACCGGCTTTTTGTACACCACCTCGGTCAGGTAGCGCTCGTGCTCGGTCTGGATATCCACGCCCCACTCCACGGGGTACTGGAACTTCTTGTTGTTCTTTTTCAGGATCTCAATGGCCTCGGTGTAGCTGATGCGGGCGAACTCGCTGTTTGCCACCAGCTCCAGACGCTCGACAAGGCCCTTGTCGATGAACTGGTTAAAGAAGGCCATCTCGTCCGGGCAGTTGTCCAGCACATAGCGGATGACGTACTTGATCATAGCCTCGGCGTTGTCCATGTAGCCGTTCAGGTCGCAGAAGGCCATCTCCGGCTCGATCATCCAGAACTCCGCAGCGTGGCGGGTGGTAAAGCTCTTCTCGGCGCGGAAGGTGGGGCCGAAGGTGTACACCTTGCCAAAGGCCATAGCCATGGCCTCGGCCTCCAGCTGGCCGGAAACGGTCAGGTTGACCGGCTTTTCAAAGAAGTCCTTGCTGTAATCCACAGCGCCGTCCTCGGTCTTGGGCACATTGTCCAGATCCAGCGTGGTCACGCGGAACATCTCGCCGGCACCCTCGCAGTCGGAGGCGGTGATCAGCGGAGAGTGGGCGTAGACAAAGCCGTTCTCCTGGAAGAACTTGTGGATGGCGTAGGCAGCCACGCTGCGCACGCGGAAAGCAGCGTTGAAGGTGTTGGTGCGGGGGCGCAGGGTGGGCATGGTGCGCAGATACTCCATGCTCATCTTCTTTTTCTGCAGGGGGTATTCGTCGGCGGGGCAGTCGCCCAAAATCTCCACGCTCTCGGCGTTCAGCTCAAAGGGCTGCTTTGCCTGCGGGGTGAGCACCAGCTTGCCCTTGATGCGCAGGCTGCTGTACAGACCGGTGTGGATGACTTCATCGTAGTTTGCCAGCTTACCGGCTTCCAGCACGACCTGCAGGGTCTTGAAGCAGCCGCCGTCCGACAGGGCGATGAAGCCGATGTTCTTGGAGTCGCGGATGTTCTTTGCCCAGCCGCAGACGGTGATCTCGGTGCCGTCTGCCGGGGTGTTCTTGAACAGCGAAAGGATCTCGGTACGTTCCATAGTAGTTCTCCTTTATAAACAAAAAAGACAGCTTTTGCCCTGAAAGTTCAGGGCGAACAAGCTGTCTTGTAATGTCCGCGGTGCCACCTGAATTACCGGATGTGTCCGGTCGCTCACGCGCTCTTTTGTTTAAGCGCTGTCCCTGTAACGCTGGACCTGCGGCGCACCTACTTAACGGCAGACACACTGCCGTGTTCAGTTTGCTGCTCCCGGGTGTTCGTTCACGCGGCGCACGGGCGCGGCTCTCAGCTGTACCGCACTCTCTGGGCCGGACGGCCCGCGCTACTTTTCCCGTTCCTTGCATTTGTTGTTTTAAAATAGCACGTTGGCGGCATTTTGTCAACCTTACCGCGCGGCATTGAATAAATTTCTGCGTTTTTTCTTGTCAGAACGCCTTTTCTCTGATAAAATTGGAAAAAGCGGTATTCCGCAAAAACAGATTCTGGAGGAGATCATGAAGCACACACACCGCATCATCCGTCTGCTGACCCTCGCTGTGGTCAGCTGCGCACTGGCCGCCCTGCTGAGCGGCTGCACCAAAGAGGAATTCATTGCCGGGTACAACGAGTTTTTGTTCGGCGACTGGTTCCCCTCTCCCCCAAGCGCCGGGGAGACCACCGCTGCGGAAGGTTCCGCATCGGGGGACTCCGGTCACGTCTACGCCGAGCCCAACCCCGAGTGCGACGCCAAGATCTCGTCGCTGATGAGCGAGCTGTACTCGCTGGAGTCCTCTGCACGGTCGGATGTCAGCAGTGCCATCCAGAGCGCAAAGGATGAATACCACGCTCTGCCCGCCTCTCAGCGGACCTTTGCCAATAAAGTCAGCATCGCCTACAAGCATCTTTCCTCGGTGGAAAGCACCTACGACAGTGCCGTCTCCTCGGTGGTCAGCGAGATGCGCAGCGTGCTGCGGGAGTATAACCAGCCCGAAACCATAGCCGATCAGGCCTGGAGCTACTATCAGTCTGCCAAGAGCAGCATGATCTCCAGCCTTGGCGGCTGACCCTCAACTTAATAGTGCATCCGCGAGGCCCTGTGCTGCCAGATATCCGGCGTACAGGGCCTCATTTAAGTTGTTGCCGTGCCCGCCGATCTCGATCAGCAGACTGCCGGTGGTCAGGTCCTGATTATAGAACCGGTAGCTGAACAGCACCGGGCGGGTAAGTCCGGGGTATTTTGCCTCCATGCTGCGCTCCCACGCAGCGGCAAAACGCAGGTTCTGCCGCCATGCGGGCAGCTGCACGCTGGTGCCGTTGTCGCACCCGCAGATGATCATCACCTGCGCCGCCTGCCGCCCGTCTATGGTGCACACCGGGGCGCAGCGGGTGCCGTTTTCCCGCTCGATGGCGTCCCGGTGGACGTCCAGCACCACCTTGATGCTGGGGTACTGCGCCAGATACTGCTGCACCACCGCCCGGCTGTTGGCATAGCTGCCGGTGTAGCTGGGGTAGTCGTTCAGGGTCTCGTCGTGCAGGGTGCAGATGCCCGCCGCATTGAGGGTATCGGCCATCACCCGCCCCACCGCGCACATATTGATGCCGCGGTCGGTGCTGCGGGCACCGTCCCCGGGGGTGAACCACAGCCCGGCAGAAAGGCGGTAGTCCTCGGTGGCGTGGGTGTGCATGATGAGCACCTGCGGCGCGGCGCTGTCCTTTTCGATGGCAAAGGGCAGGGGCTGCGCCGCCTCGGCGGCGACGTCTGCCGCCGTCTGCCGGGTGTTATTCTTGATGCTGCCCGCACCGCAGGGGATGTACTTTTCGCCGCTGCCCTGCCCGAACTGCTGCTCTGTCACCGTGCCCGCATCGGCGGGGCGGGCTTCGTCCGGCTGCAGGGACACAAAATACCGCTCCACTCCGGTCTGCACCGGAGCAGCAGTTTCTTGCTCCGGCGGCACAGATGCAGCCTCCGCCGCGCTTTCCGCAGACGATTCTGCTGCCCGGCTCTCCACGGCCTGCTGCCCCAGATGCAGCAAAGTCTGCGCGGCGGGCACCGGCGCTGCCAGAAAGGCCGCCAGCACCAGCGCGGCGCTGCGGGCAAAGATGCACAGGGCTGCAAACAGCACCGCAGCCTGCAAAAAGGGCACTGCCCTGCTCTGCCCCGCAGGCAGACGCCAAGGCTCTCTGCTGCGCATGGCAAGACCTCCTTTCTTCACCCCGTCAGCCAGCACAGCTGCTGCACGGTAAGGCGGGGCTGCAAAGCGCGGTTGACGCTGCCCGCCAGCAGGGCCGCGCCGTGGGCGATGACGCTGTCCAGTGCGCGGGGCGTGACCACAAGGTCTGCGCCCTCCTGCGCCTGCATCAGGGTGGGGATGCCCGCCGCCACCACCGGCACGCCCACGGTGTCCCGGGTCAGGTGGCGGGTGTGGTCGGCCTGCGCCGGGTAGAGCCCCGTGTCCGAAAACTGCACCGTGCGCCCCAACCGCTGCCCCTCGGCAGAGCAAAGACTGTCCACGCAGACCACCGCCGCCGGGCGCAGCTGCCCCACCAGCGCCGCCGCCAGCTGCTGAAGCGAAAGCCCAGTGGCTGCCGCCACCCCGGGCGCAACGGCCGCTACCGGGCGCAACCCCCGCACCGGCGGGGCAGCGCCCGCGCCCATGGTAACAAGGATGCGCTGCACCGTGCGCGGGCCAAGGGCGTCAGCGGTGATGCGGCGGTTGCCCACCCCCAGCACCAGCACAGGCCCTTCCGGCGGCAAAAGGGCGCGCAGCTCCCGGGCGCATACCTCAATGACAGCGGCGTCCCGCTCGTCCAGCACGCTGACACTGGGCATTTCCAGCGTGACATACCTGCCCCGGGGGCGGCTGAGCCCTTCGCGGGCAATTTCTACCCGGGTTACCGTGACCCCGCCGTGGCGGGCAGTGGCCAGCCGCACCCCTGCGGGCAGGGGCTGCGCCGCGCCCGAAAACAGTTCGTCGGCCATATCCGTAGTACGCATTTTCCACACTCTCCGTTCCTTTTGGGGGCAAAAGCCCGCCTTCTTGCCGGAAAGTATGGGAAAAACAAAACTTTTCCAAACAAAAATCAAAAAAACGCTTGCGCTGGTACGCGAAATATGGTATCATAGGGTGCGCTGTTATAGGTAGCCAAGGAGGTGGAACGAATGCCTAACATCAAATCTC
>OHJG01000540.1_pt1 | contig 18397 bp, 14 predicted proteins | sample 1568481 | NCBI WGS metagenome assembly OHJG01 (sample SAMEA3879505, study PRJEB24766) | human gut metagenome | biome: human-associated habitat; feature: feces | place: USA | collected 1985/1987
AATAGGGGCACAGCCCCTTAGAAGCCCATTACCTTTAGGTGATGGGTAGTTCACATTATTTTGATGTATATATGGAAATTTACATTTCCAGGGTTTACAATACCAGTAATAATTGAGGTTATAATATGGATATCATTTGACATGGATGGTAGCAGCAATTATTATTTCATTTGGATGCTATATACCAGTAACCTTATTCAGTAAAACCAAACCAAAGGTTGGATTTTTAATGATTCCGAAGACTTGTGCATATATGTGGATTATAGCTATGGGACTTCAGCTTTTGTTTTAGAATTGTAAGAATTATAATAAAATATTATCACATGGAGGTATAACATTATGATGAAAATTAAAAATTTTGTAGATCTTATGACTGGTGAGTTTGATAACAAAGAGCAGTTTATGGAAATGAAGGAGGCTGGTAAAAGCTTTCCATATGCACAACATATAAATACAGTCTGCAATGATAAAATAAAAAATATTCCAGAGGATTTTAATGGAATATTTGTTGTAGAGGAAAGTTATTATGAAACAGATGGAAAACATCATGCATCACCACATTTATTTCTAATTACAGATAGTAATGATGGAATTATACTTTCTTCTTATGAAATTCCTGCAGGAGAAGACAAGAATACATTTTCCTATAACTCAATGAAGAGTGTAGATTATAGTGAACTTAGAAAATCTGAGAAGTTTACGCCAGCATTATATAAGGAGAATAATGGAAGCTGGGAGGGAGGAAGCGTAAGCCAGTTTACTCCTGTTATGATATTCAGATTATGGGAAAAGTTTTCAGAAGCTTGTCTTGAGGTATCAGAAAGCATGGAGGTGAATGGAAAGAGAACCTTCGGATATGATGTTCCTATTATTTATAAGAGAGTATAAAGTAATTGTTTAGTCAGAGAGAATACAATGCACAGTATTTAATATTGCCAGTGGGATAATTTATTTGCATGATTGGAATTTAAGTTGCACTATAAGGAACAGTATTTAATATTGCCAGCCGGATAATCCGGCTGGCAAGTAACTGGCAGTAGTGCAAGGTAGTTATTCTGTAAGCTCCTTCATAAGTGAATGTACAGTTGTAATCTCATTTATCCGTCCAACATTGGCACCGCAGAAGATTAAGCCATTATCCACATCGCCCTTTACAGCATTTATAAGAGCTTTTGTAATACAATATGGAACCTTTGAAGGGTTACATTTTTCAAGACAATTGTAGCATTTGGAAATAGGAATTCTTGAATTGTCAAGTTGTTTAATAAATGCATTGCGAAGAGCTCTTCCAGGCATTCCGACAGGACTTTGGATAATCTGAACGTCTTCTTGTCTGGCATTGATATAAGCCTGTTTATAAGCAGGTGATGCATCACATTCTTTAGTAGCAACGAATCTGCTTGCTATCTGTACTCCATCAGCCCCAAGCTTAATTGCATGAATAATATCCTGTTTATCGAATATTCCTCCTGCAACAATAACAGGTATTTTTTTGGAGTATTTATCTTCATATTCTTTTTTACATTCTATAATATTAGTTATTTCATTATCGAAATCAAGCGAAGCTGTATTGTTCAGCTGTTCATTAGAAAATCCGAGGTGACCGCCAGCCTTTGGACCCTCTATTACGATAAAATCAGCGGTTCGGTCATACTTATGTGACCACATTTTTAATATAAGCTGTGCAGCTCTTTTTGATGATACGATAGGAGCTATCTTAGTCTGACAGGCTTTGTCTACAAGTGCTGGTAAATCAATCGGAAGACCGGCACCGCTGATAATTACATCGGCACCTGCGGCAACCGCTGCTTTTACATGTTCTTTATAATGTTTAAGCGCAACCATAATATTTACACCAACAAGTCCATTACCACCGGCAATTTCTTTAGCTTTGCGGATATGCTTCTTTATTGCTGCTAAATTGCAGCCGGCCTGGTCATATTCAAATGCATCATCATCATAACCAATCTGGGCAGTTGAAATAATTCCGACGCCACCTTCCTTTGCTACTGCACCTGCAAGACTGCTTAAACTGACACCAACACCCATGCCACCTTGTATAATAGGAAGCCTTGCTGTTTTATTACCGATATGTAATTCGGGAAGCTTATATTTATTCACACTAAGATCCATATTAAACCAATCCTCATTTCTATAGTATATATTGTTGGAGTATACAAGAATTATTGAACCATTATTACAATGCTTTGATACTCAAACTATTATAATGATAATACATCGTGGCAGAGATGTCAATATTTTATTATTAACAATACCTTTTCACGTAGTAATTAAAACCATGAAATGATGTATATGTAATTGCAGTAATAACATTTAGTCTTAAAATAAGTTGTTTTAAAATTAGTTAAAAACAAGTGTCATATAATTTTTCAACAATGCTGTTTGTGTGTTATTATGATGTAATGAGCGCAAAGGAAAAGAATGCGGCTGCGAAGCAGACATTTACTTTTCTTTTATAATAATATTATTACATTTATCAGGCAAAGGAGATAGTTATGAGCAAAGCAGTTGTTTATTATTCATTATCAGGAAATACAAAAGAAGCAGCGGTAGAAATAGCAAGAAAACTTGGTGCTAAAATATTTGAAATAGAGCTACTTAAGCCATTGCCTCAAAATACAGTAAGGCAGATGATTGTTGGTGGAATGCAGTCAACATTTGGCAGAAAACCACAGATAAAAGGTGTTCCAGATAATATAGATTACTATGATGAAATTATATTGGGCACACCTATATGGGCAGGAATGCCAGCCGCACCAGTAAATACATTTATAAAAAAATATGGAATAGCTGATAAAATAGATGCAGTATTTACATTTAGTGGCGGCGGAGATAATGACAGATGCATGGCGCAGTTGTCAAAGACACTTAAAAATATAAAAAATGAGGTTGCATTAGCAGACCGTAATAGCGAAATGGCAAAGGATAATCATGATAAGCTTGAGAAATTTATTATGGATATTAAGTAGAATATAGGGGAGTTAATGCATGAGATGAACATACAAAAAAGATGAAAAAGGATGTGAAATTAATGGGGAAACAAGGAAAAAATAATGCATTGATATTATATCAGGTGCTTATGAAATATTCGGATAAAGAACATCCCTTATCTATGTCAGATATTAAAGATTATATGGCAGAGGAGACTGCTGAATGTGGAAGAGATAGTATTGCAAGATATCTGAATCAGCTTGAAGAAGAAATGGGGATAGATATACATAGGGGCAAAGGTCAGGCGGCAAGGTATTATATTGATAGGAGACTTCTTGATAAAGAAGAACTTAAGTTGATAACAGATGCCGTATATGCTTCAAATTTTATAGAAAAAGGCATAGCTGATAATATGATAAAAAAGCTTAAAACATTAAGAAGTATATATGATGGAGAAGAGCTTGATAGAAGTATACAGTGTGTAAATGTGGCAAAAGCCGAGAATGACAGAATATTGGAGAATGTCAGGATTATTCAGGAGGCAATAAAGAAAAATAAGCAGATTATATTTGATTATATGAAATGGAATAATCATAAACAGCTTGTAAGGAAGAATATAGAAGGAAAATATTCAATCAATCCATGGACACTAATATGGGCAAATGACAGGTATTATCTATATGGATATGATACATTTGAAAAAGATGGAGTACGTAAGGAACGTCACTACAGAGTAGATAAGCTGGATAATATTGAAATAATGGAAACTGATAGACAAGGCAAAGAGTTATTCATGCACTTTAATGCAGATACATATGTTGCAAAAAGAATGGGAATGTATACTGACCAAGAAAGAAGAATCAAGGTAAGAATACCTGAAAGCCTTGTAGGAACTTTTATAGACCAGTTTGGAAAATGGATAGATATAAAAGAAGAAGCAATATGTCAACAGGATATAGAATCAGCTGATAATGAACATAATGAAAAAGCTGAGGAAAAGAAATTGGTTGTGACATTCTGTGCGGTCAAATCAAATGTATTATTAGGATGGCTTATAGGACTTGGCAACGTGGAAGTGTTAGAACCAGAAGATGTAAAGGAAAAAATGATAGCTCTTCTTGATAAAAATAAAGATTATTATAAATAGAATTAACGGTGGAAGTGCGTTTTGTGTATACTAAAAGGATATATAATGTGTTTTGAATAAAATTTAAAATATAATAAAAAGAAAAAGGAATTGTTGTAAATTTGCGGCAATTCCTTTTTTAGATGGTGGTAGAATATTATCAAATGATAATTCCAATATGTTGATATTAAAATAAAATATATAATAGTTATCTATTATTTACATTCCAGTATGGTAAATGTTTTTTATTGAGAGCTAATGCAAAGAAAAATATGCGAATATTATTTGAGCAGGATTTTGTAGATCCATTCTATGAAGCAAGAACAGAATATTATGCCGGTAAAGTTAATAATAAATTCCAGCAGTGTTTACTTAGTAAAAGATAAGGCCAGAGTAAATGTTTATTGATTATCAATATTAGATGTATAAATTTTTATGCATTAAAATGTTTTACATTAACACTTTAAAAATATTAAATTATAAGTAGATCAATAAATTTGATATATATTATAGTAAATGAAATAAATACACATCGTATGTTGAGGTTTATAAAAATAATACAAAAAAGTATATTTCAATACAATATATGTTATTGTTTAAATATGATAATGCAACATTTAAGTACATATTTGGTATAAATTTAAAATTTTTTAATTGTTTTATAGAAAATATGTTGTAATTTTATTTATATAGGAGTATTATAATTAATACAAAATAGTATTGAAACAAAAGGAGGTGATACTAATGAATGTTAAGGTATATGAATTGAGAGTTAAATTATATACGCTTAAAGATATACAAGTTGACGATATGTTATCAATAGAATCAGATTACATAGATTCAGCACTAGCATTGAGTGATGAGTGGCTGACATACCACGAGAACACAGGGTATAAGATGTATACTTACAATGGCTTATATCCTCTTGAGCGTTCTGGTATATATAAGAAAGACAGTATATACACGATGACAATAAGAACAGTTAAATATGAACTGGCATCTTATATGTCCAAGGTGCTTGCTAATCATTATACAGAAACATTAAAAGGTTTGACAGTTGAGAAAAGAATTATTCCAAAGAGATTTATTGAGGAGATATATACCCTGACACCGGTGATCCAGAAGAATGATAACGGCTACTGGAAGGATAGTTACTCAGTAGAGCAGTATGAGCAGAGACTTTTTATAAATGCTGTTAAAAAATATAATGCATTTACTAATAGTAAGCTAGATGAAGATTTTGATTTATATACATCAATACAGTTCCTTAATAAGAAGCCGGTGAAGTTTAGGTATAAAGGCATTACACTTCTTGGTGATAAGTTTGACCTTAAGATAGCCGATAATAAAAAGGCTCAGGAATTAGCATATTTTCTGATTGGAACAGGGATCTGCGAAATGAATTCCAGAGGAGCTGGATATTGTAATTATAAATATATATAATTGTGTAATTTATAGTTATATATTTATATTACAAAATATTAAGATGATGGAGGTGGATATGTTTGTTAAAAGATTGCATTGAAATATTTGCCAGGGAGCTTGAAAAGACCGAAGAACAATTTGGAAATCGGGAAAAATTTATATTAGATAGCTACATTCCGGCAGATGGTGATTATATTGTTGTGCAGAAGGATGGAACGTTAAAGAGCAGGTCATTTAAGCTTGATAAGAAGACAAGAACATTAAACGGTATGATAAGCGGTAGTCAATTAGATGATGATATTAAGTTTTATGATTATCATAGCAGACTGGTAAGTATGGACAAGCCACAGGACCCGAAAAAAGTAATACATTCCAATAGCTATTTGTCGTTCTGGGTGAAGCAGGATAGTCTGGATAATGGAAAGCTTGATATGCAGGCGATTGACAGATACTATGATGTATTAAAAAATCCAAGAGCAAAGTATAAGAATGTTCAGGATGCGAAAATGTATGATTATATAGCTGAAAAGGTAGGCGATGTTAATCAGGAAAAGCTGGAATATTCAAGAAACTGGATAAAACAGAATATATTTAAGCTTAAAGATATGGGGATAGAGTTAACCGGTAAGAATTATCTTAAGATATTTTTTGAAGATGATAAAGAGCTGTATGTCAGGGAAGAACAGCGTTATCTGATGACTAAAATTTATAATAAGAACGATTATAATATCGAAATTGATGGACAGATACTAGGACTTCCTAATGATAATCTTGCATTGAACTCCAAGAAACCATATATGGAACACAAGACACGAAAGAAAACAGTTCCATACCTGCTGACTCCACAAAGTGCTGCTGTTCAGAGAATGTTTTTTGATTATCTTATGAACGAAGCTAATAAAGGTAATACTAATTTATTTTTTGATAATTCAGTCCTTGATAGCAAGTATAACAAAAATGGAATTACGGCTTTGAAAAATGGAGAATTTATTGAGGGAGATTTTTCGGGTTTCTTTTTACAAATTCAAAAAGGTAAGGAAATAGCTATTGAACATCAGGATACTATAGTTGATTACAAGTATAATCTTTATAAGCCATTTGTATATTCTAATGTTTTGGAAGATGATGTTACAGATGAACAATATAGGAAATATGGTAATAAGAAAGAATTACTTGCTGTAATTAATGAAATATTATTTTCTAAGTGGTTGTCTGGCAATTTCTTTTCGGATGAAGAGCAAATTAAAAAAATAAATATAGATAGTATTTTAAAGAAAAATATATTTTTATCAAGGGATGCTATATTTGCGTGGCTTTATAAGGGTCAGAGTAAGGGTATACAAAGAGTTCTGCATTTAGTAAGTATGAATATTATTAAGAGTTCAATTACTAATGGTTATATGGGAAAAGCAGTTAAGCAGTTTAATCTGATGAAATCATTAGATATGTATTTGGGAGGGAATGATATGGAAAATATAAAAGATATAGAAGATAGTTATATAGATATAAGAAATACTCTTAGTAAAAAAATTAATCAGCAAAAACATAGTCATATAGAAAGTAAAAAAGAATATTATTATGCAGTTGGTCAGCTTGTCAGATATTATATTTCTTTAAATAAATCAAAAGATAAATATCATTCATTGTCAAATCCATTTATTAATGCTACAAGTGACGATGTTATAAAAAGTAAATTGAAACAATTTTATAAGAAATATAATTATGCAATAAAAGTTAATAATAATAGATATAACAATCTGTATCAAATGATTATATCGTATATTCCAAGTGGAAAGGTAATAAGCGATGATATAATAGCGGGATATATAAGTAATAATCTTATATACGAGTCAAAGAAGTTAGAGGAGGAAAATTAATATGAATAAGAGAGTATATGGAGTTATAGGAATTTCTTCAATTATGGCTAATTGGAATGCAGATTTTACAGGCTATCCAAAGAGTATGCAGAATGGAGATGTGTACGGAAGTGATAAAGCTTTAAAGTATCCTATGAAGAAAATGTGGAACGGTGAGGGAAAGAAAGTATTATATATTAAGTCTATGAAATTTTCCAAGGATGGAGCACTTGTACCAAATTCATTAAAAGAGCGTTATGAAGAATTATTTAATGTTGAAGACTTGAAAGAGTGTAATTCTTCTAAAGAAGTTCTTACCAATCTTATGTCTGCTGTAGATGTTAAGAATTTTGGAGCAACATTTGCGGAAGCAAAGAATAACTTTTCGATAACAGGAGCTGTTCAGTTTGGACAAGGCTTTAATAAATATAAGGAAACAAATGCAGAAGAACAGCAGATACTTTCTCCATTCAGAGATGCAAGTAAAGACAGCGAGAAAAATGAAGAGGCAAAGAATTCAACATTAGGAACAAAAATTACAAGCGATGAAGCACATTATTTTTATCCATTTGTAATTAATCCACTTGCATATAAGGAACTGGTAAGTCTTGGAGTTACAGACGGATATACAGAGGAAGATTATGAGAACTTTAAAAGAACTGCTTTAGTAAGTGCAACAGCTTATGCAACTAATGCTAAAGAAGGCTGCGAGAATGAATTTGCAATATTTGTAGAGACAGAGATAGATACATATCTTCCTAATTTATCTGAATACATAAACTTTGAAAAAGGTGATAAGCTTAATACAATAGATATAAGTGGCGTTGCAGAAATACTTAATAATATCGGAGATAGAATAAAGGACGTTGAAGTTTACTTTAATCCACATACAACTAAGCTTGTATCTGGAATTAAAGGGGAGAAGCTTTATGACATTATTACACAAAAAGAGGTGTAATGTATGGAGGCTGTTAAATTTACATTAAGTGGCAGAAATGCCTTTTTCAAGAAACCGGAAGTTAATGCCTATTATTATTTTACATATAGTCATATACATAAGGTTGCTTTGTTAGGAATATTTGGTGCAATATTAGGGTATGGTGGATACGCACAGAAAGAATGGAAAAAGGAAAAGAAGGGGCAGTCTATAGAAGTTGATTATCCTGAATTCTATGAAAAATTAAGACATATAAAAGTGTCAGTTGTGCCTAAAAATGAACGTGGATATATACCTAAGAAAGTCCAGATATTTAATAATTCAGTAGGTTATGCAAGTGCTGAACAGGGTGGTAATCTTATTATAAAAGAGCAATGGTTAGAAAATCCAGTGTGGGATATATATGTACTGATTGATTGTGAAGAAGCCAAAAATCTGGCTGAATTTTTACAACAGGGAAAGTGTGTTTATTTTCCTTATCTTGGTAAAAACGATCATCCAGCAGATATTACAAATGTAGAAAAAGTTGTTGTTGAGGATACAACATTAAAAGAAACAGTTATATCTAGTATGTTTTTAAAGGAAACAGGCAGTTTAATTATGCCTGATGATGAAGATGATATAGAAGTGTTTAAATATGCTGAAAAATTGCCAGTTGCTCTTAATGGATACACTAACTTATATGAATATGCAGATTTCTGTTATACTAATATGTTAGTGGATATAAATAATGACAAGTTATATAAGCTTTATAAAACAGAAGATAAGGTTTTGGAGTTTTACTAATAATTATATTAATGATGTCACATCAGGCAATAGGAATTTATTATAAGTTCATTTTGTCTGATGTGGCATTTTTAATTAATTATGTAAGTGAGAGAAAGGGGAAACATAGACAAGTATGAGTAAAGAATGTGATGGGAATATGTTGTTTAATATAAAAAGTTTAATGCTGCCGTTAGACAGTATTACAGAATTTGGTGACGAATGTTATGCACATCTATCAGAAGATGGAAATCAAAAAGAAACTTTAACAGAGCACACAGAGCGTTGTCAGAAGTATTGGTTTAATATTGTTGAAGCTAAACATATTGAAACAGTATTTATAAAGTTTGAACAGTTGTATCTGGGTGATATTACCAATGAAGCCAGACATATATTTGAGTTGATGTCGGTTAATGTTGTAACTTTACACGATGTTGGAAAGATAAATCCTTTATTTCAGAAGCTGAAAATGAAGAATAACTGGAAAACGGAATATGCACCTGAAAGTATATCGAGCAGACATTCTATTGTATCGGCAATTTTTTATCTTGATTATTTTCTGGGTATTATCAATACAGCCAAAGGTGATGGAAGAATTAACAGGGATGAGTCGGATGTGCTTAAAGATTTTGCGTATATTTATTCTTATATAATTTCAAGGCATCATAGTGATATGAATAGTCTGGAATATTTTTTCAGTGGGTTAACTGGAAAAAATACAGAAGGTGATAATTCAGGAAAAGATGCGTATGACTGGTGTGAAATGTTTAAACAGGATTTATACAAAGAACCGGTTGCAAAGCTTAGAAAACGTGATGAATGGCTTAATAGAATGGTATGTCAAAGTAATGAAAAGAATATTTATTTGTACGCCTGGACAAGGCTTTTATATTCTTTATTAGTGGCAGCAGATTATTATGCAACATCAGAATTTATGAATGGATATGAAAATAATGATTATGGAAATGTTAATAATATTGATAACATAATAAATGAATATGAGAATAATGATGTACAGAAAAGTATACATAGTTATGAGGAAAAAATTAAAAGATTAGATGAAGAGCAGTTTGCTAAAGTAAATAAAGACACTGTTATTGGAAATATTAAGGGAATAAATGTACTGCGGACAGAAATGTTTCTTGAAACAGAATATAATCTGAAAAACAATATAGACAGTAAGATATTTTATCTTGAAGCTCCGACAGGAAGTGGAAAGAGTAATACCGCATTTAATTTAAGTTTTCAATTATTGAAAAAATCAGACTATTGCAAAAAGATTTTTTATGTATATCCATTTAATACTTTAGTAGAACAGAATATGAATTCTATGGAGAAAATATTTGGACAAAAAGAGGATATTATGTCAAATATAGCTGTAGTAAACTCAATTACTCCATATAAAGTAAAGAACAGTTCAAATATAAATCTATATAAGGATGAGAAATATGCCATAGAAGATTATCAAAAAATATTATTGGATAGACAATTTTTAAATTATCCTATAGTGCTATCAACTCATATTACTTTATTTGATACAATGTTTGGCAGGTCTAAAGATAGTACATTTGGATTTCATCAGTTATGTCATTCAGTTATTGTTTTAGATGAAATTCAAAGTTACAACAATAACAAATGGGGAGTAATGATAAATTTTCTAAAGGCATATGCACAGTTATTAGATATAAAAATAATTATAATGTCAGCAACTCTGCCTAATCTTGAATTGCTTACCAATAATAATGCCAAAGCTGTCAGATTGATAAATAACAGAGAAAAATATTTTAATCACAGAATGTTTGCCAATAGGGTGAAAGTTAATTATGAACTTCTTAACAGAAAAATAGGAATTGCTGAGCTGGAAGAACACATTTTGCAACATAAAAATAAGAGAATACTTATAGAATTTATAAGAAAATTAAGTGCAGAAGAATTTTATGCACATATAAGTGAAAGCGCAGAATGTCCAGTCAGGTTAATAACAGGCGATAGCAGCATACAGGAACGTAAAGATATAATTGCTGACATTGAAAATATGCAGGAAGTCATTCTTGTTGCAACACAGGTTATAGAAGCAGGTGTAGATATAGATATGGACATAGGATATAAAGATATATCAAGACTTGACAGCGAGGAACAGTTTATAGGACGAATTAACAGGTCGTGCAGGAAAGATGGAGTTGTATATTTCTTTAATATGGACGATGCTAAAGGAATATACAGGCAAGATGTTCGCGTGGATACTGATAATACTTTAATGAATGAGGAAATAAGAGAAGTACTTAATTCTAAAGATTTTTATGATTATTATGAAAAATATGTAATACCAGTTTTAAAAAATGCCCAGGGACAATGTAACGATAATAATATAGATGAATTTATCAGAAAAGAAGTAGGAAAGCTGGATTTTAATAAAGTTGCAGATAAAATGAAACTCATAGATGATAACAGACAGATGTATTCGATATATTTTTCAAGAAATATTATTGATAAAAATAATCCTGAGAATGTTATAGATGGTAAAAAGATATGGGAAGAGTATAAAGAACTTTTACAGGATAATCATATGTCTTATCAGGAAAAGACAGTTAAACTGCATAATATCAGAAGTGAAATGAATATGTTTATGTATCAGTTTAAAATAGAGTTATATAATGAAAAGCATAAACCTGTTGTTGAACATCTGGAGTGGGATGAGCAGATAGGAGATATTTTTTATGTAGAAAATGGTGAAGATTATTATGATGAAAATGGAGTGTTAAATAAAGATTTATTCAAGGATAATGAAGATTTATTCATATAAGGAGGTAGTAAAAAATTAGATTAATATCTGATTTTTTATACGTATGATTTGTGGCTGCGCACACTTGACACAAATTTAATAGGCGAAAAAACGTGAGTAGAAAGGAGAATTAGTATGCAGGTGAATGGTACATTGATTAATTATTATTTTCATTGCAAAAGACAATGTTATCTACACGGTAACAGGTTAAATCTGGAAGATAATAGTGAGCAGGTTAAGATAGGCAAGGCAATTCACGAAGAAAAATCGGCAGATAAAAGTAATTCAGAGATTGCAATAGACAATATAAGGCTTGATAAGCTTACCAAAGAATATCTTACAGAAGTAAAAAAGTCGGATGCAGATGTAGAAGCAGCAAAATGGCAGCTATTGTATTATTTAAAAGTATTAAAAAATAAGGGCGTAGTAAGAAAAGGAAAGCTTGAGTTTGTAGAAAAGAATAAAAGCGATAAGAAAGTTATGATTCTACAATTAACAGAAGAACTGGAAAATGAACTTGACGGGTATATTAATGAAATACAGGATTTAATTGCAAGTGATAAGCCACCAGAAAGACTTAATAGCAGCAAATGTAAAAAATGTGCATATTATGAATATTGTTATATATGATGCAATAGGAAAGGCGTGTTATGGGAAGTACAAGATATATAATGTCAATGGGAGAATTAACAAGAAAAGATAATTCATTATGTTTCCGTAAGAATGGAAAAAATGTGTATATTCCAGTAGAAAATACGAAGGAAATATTTTGCTTTAACGAAGTTAGTATTAATACAAAGCTGTTAGATTTTTTGTCACAAAATAATATTATAGTACATTTCTTTAATTACTATGGAGGATATAGCGGTACATATTATCCGAGGGACCATTATCTTAGTGGAAAGCTTTTGGTAAAGCAGGTTGGTAAATATAACGATGACAGAATGAGTATTGCAAGACCGATAGTCAAAGGAATTGGACTTAATATTTATGAACTTCTTTATCATTATTATAAGCATAATAAAAAAGAAGTTAAGGAAACAATAGATTGGATAAAAAGTGATTTTTTAAAATCTGTTGAACATGCAGAAGATGTAAAGGAGTTAATGGCATATGAAGGTGAAGTGTGGATGCGTTTTTATGATGATTTCAGATATTTTCTGCCAGATGATTTTGTAATGAATAAAAGGGTAAAAAGACCACCGGACAATCCAATTAATGCCTTGATTTCTTTTGGAAATACATTGTTGTATACAAAAACTATTTCAGCAATATATCAGACACATCTAGATCAGAGAATAAGTTTTCTGCATGAGCCGTCTGAAGGAAGATTTTCATTAAGTCTTGATATAAGTGAGGTATTTAAGCCAGTTATTGTATACAGAACTATATTTGATTTGGTTAATAATAGAAAATTACAGGTAGAAAAGCATTTTGATAAAAATGTTAATTACTGCATTTTAAATGAAGATGGAAGAAAAATATTTGTGCAGGCTTTTGAAGACAGAATGGAAAGCGTATTTATGCATCCATTACTAAAAAGAAAAGTATCGTACAGAACAGCATTAAAGCTAGATTGTTATAAACTTATTAAAAATATTTTAGAAGAAAAAGATTTTGTTCCATTTTTACTAAAAGAAGGTATGTAATGAAGAAAGAATTGAATTATAATTATGCATTTTTATTTTATGATGTTGGCGAAAAAAGAGTGCAGAAAGTATTTAAGATATGTAAAAAATATTTATCACATTATCAAAAGTCAGTATTCAGAGGTGATATGACACCATCACGCTTTATATCACTGAGGGCAGAATTAAAAAAGGTTATAAATGAGGATGAGGATTTTATCTGTATTGTCAAGCTTAAGAATAACAGTGTGTTTGGGGAAGAAGTGTTAGGAAATGGCGGTGAGCTGACAGGAGAAGATTTAATCATATAATAATTAAATAAATTACCAGCTGGTTTATTAGTGTAGATATTAACAAAGCCTGTAAATATGTGGGTTAAACAAATAATAAATATAAATTTAAATAATTATTGAGTTGGCTGGTAAAATTTATGAGAATGTACTAATATAGTGAGTATAGTGGAATTGGCTGTAAAATAGATGGCTTAAAATCGTTGGTTGAATAGTAACATTAGATGTATTGAAATAAACATAGCAAGAGCCAAGGCAATAGAACAGGAAAAGTTGAATAGTAACATTAGATGTATTGAAATAACGTGCCGTCAAAGATAACGCCTTGAACTGGATGCGTTGAATAGTAACATTAGATGTATTGAAATAATTGTGTTTCTTTTTCCAGTCTTCTAACTTATTAAGTTGAATAGTAACATTAGATGTATTGAAATAAAAATATTGATTATGAGGAAATCCGTAAGACGGAGTTGAATAGTAACATTAGATGTATTGAAATTAAAGATAAAACAAAGTTCCATTTTCACGCTTTAAGTTGAATAGTAACATTAGATGTATTGAAATAGCCTACAATGTCTACAAGAGAGATTAAGCAGATTGGTTGAATAGTAACATTAGATGTATTGAAATGTTAAAAATTGCTTTTGTTCTTAAAACTGTATATGGTTGAATAGTAACATTAGATGTATTGAAATTCATTCGTTGCTGTGTCTGTATCTTGCTGTGTTGCGTTGAATAGTAACATTAGATGTATTGAAATATGTTTGACCAATTAGCATATCTTATAAAAGCGCCAGTTGAATAGTAACATTAGATGTATTGAAATGTATTCAGACTTACAGGAAGAAGTAAAAGAAGTAAGTTGAATAGTAACATTAGATGTATTGAAATAAAGAAGCCTGTGCAACATTCTTATCTGTCTGTGCGTTGAATAGTAACATTAGATGTATTGAAATATATATCTGTTTTCATCTTCGGCTTTAGGAACTAAAGTTGAATAGTAACATTAGATGTATTGAAATAACAAAATAAAGCCGTTAAATTCTGGATAATTAACGTTGAATAGTAACATTAGATGTATTGAAATTACATATAGATTTTACTTTCTTCGGAATAGTTGGGAGTTGAATAGTAACATTAGATGTATTGAAATGAATATAAAGATTGTGCCAAAAACGGCACGGATTAAAGTTGAATAGTAACATTAGATGTATTGAAATAAACAATATTTTTAAACGTATAAATGACCTCCAAAGTTGAATAGTAACATTAGATGTATTGAAATAAAACTAGAGCAAAGCAAAAAGACCCTATTGTAAAGTTGAATAGTAACATTAGATGTATTGAAATTTAGGATTTACGAGCAGCACCCGGAGCGATTGCACAGTTGAATAGTAACATTAGATGTATTGAAATTCATCTATCTGCTCTGGATAGAAGTTGCGGTTGTGTTGAATAGTAACATTAGATGTATTGAAATGGCGTTACATATGACGCAGCAGTTAAAACAGCTCTTGTTGAATAGTAACATTAGATGTATTGAAATTAGCCTAAGTAGTAACGTGCTATCCAGAACGGACAAGTTGAATAGTAACATTAGATGTATTGAAATCAGCTTCCATTAGAGCAATACGACCTAAATGCAAAGTTGAATAGTAACATTAGATGTATTGAAATACTTCCGTCTGGTTCTTTTTTACTTCGCCGTTAAGGTTGAATAGTAACATTAGATGTATTGAAATCTATAAATTCGAACTTTATTATCTACAGATACTCGTTGAATAGTAACATTAGATGTATTGAAATATGTATACATCCATGAACATGTAGAGATATAAAAAGTTGAATAGTAACATTAGATGTATTGAAATCAGTTAGCTTCTGTCACTAATTCATTAGGACAGACAGGTTGAATAGTAACATTAGATGTATTGAAATTTGTCAGTCTGCTTTGCCACGCAATCAGCAATCTGGTTGAATAGTAACATTAGATGTATTGAAATTTCCGTAGGCTGTGTTAATGCACATAAAAAGATTACCGTTGAATAGTAACATTAGATGTATTGAAATTTAAAATGACCGAATACATATTTCTGATCTTTAATGTTGAATAGTAACATTAGATGTATTGAAATGACCTTGTTAAAAAGGGCATATTCCACGAAAAAGGTTGAATAGTAACATTAGATGTATTGAAATACCTCTTCTATATTAATGTTAGAGCCTGTAAAACGTTGAATAGTAACATTAGATGTATTGAAATATCTCTAACAAGATGACTTTCAGAAGTCCAGATTAGTTGAATAGTAACATTAGATGTATTGAAATTTAAGTTAAAAACATTAATAACATCAGCAGTCGGGTTGAATAGTAACATTAGATGTATTGAAATAGAAGTAGACATTTATATAAGTGGGTTTTTGATAAGTTGAATAGTAACATTAGATGTATTGAAATCAACAAAAAACACCACGCTTTTTTACTACGTCTAGTTGAATAGTAACATTAGATGTATTGAAATAAAAGCTTTAGAGGTTATTAATAAAAAGATTGATGGTTGAATAGTAACATTAGATGTATTGAAATTTTAAAGCATATGATGTGGCTTATAATTGTTTTTGGTTGAATAGTAACATTAGATGTATTGAAATTTAATATGTATACTGATAATGACGGATTGAAAAAGTTGAATAGTAACATTAGATGTATTGAAATTCCGCTGCGCTTACGGCAATGACTTAAGCGAGGAGTTGAATAGTAACATTAGATGTATTGAAATTATGCTATATAGAGCAATGCAATAAATCCTGAGATGTTGAATAGTAACATTAGATGTATTGAAATTTTCTTTCTTGTTTTACAATCTCATAAGCAGAATAGTTGAATAGTAACATTAGATGTATTGAAATTAGAGACAACGCAGTAAGCGAAGCTGCGCAGCTACAGTTGAATAGTAACATTAGATGTATTGAAATTATCTCCGCGGGCGGCTGTAAGCAGCTCTGCGCTAAGTTGAATAGTAACATTAGATGTATTGAAATTTTTCTGCCGCCTGCCTTTCTTTCGTCTGATAGCGTTGAATAGTAACATTAGATGTATTGAAATAAGCCTATAATATTCTCTTCGATATTCTCTTTAAGTTGAATAGTAACATTAGATGTATTGAAATTACTAAAATGATTATAATAAGGAGGTTTAAATATGGGTTGAATAGTAACATTAGATGTATTGAAATTGAAATTGAGAACAACATTTGACATAAACATAAAAGTTGAATAGTAACATTAGATGTATTGAAATGAGATAGTAGAAAACAACATCAGAACTTGTAAACTGTTGAATAGTAACATTAGATGTATTGAAATGCAATTATTATACTAAAACTATAATAGATTCCACAAGTTGAATAGTAATATTAGATGTATTGAAATTGGTTCTAGTGAAAATGCTTATTTTATTAAAAAAGGTTGAATAGTAACATTAGATGTATTGAAATAGATAGAACCGACAAGACACAGTAAGCGATAACAGCGTTGAATAGTAACATTAGATGTATTGAAATGATCCTAATGTTCTTGAACTTCGTTACTGGTTACAGTTGAATAGTAACATTAGATGTATTGAAATCGTAAAAAAACAATATACTCTCTTAAAACATATTGTTGAATAGTAACATTAGATGTATTGAAATGTTTTACGGTCTGCCGGGTGCGTGTCCTGCACCATGTTGAATAGTAACATTAGATGTATTGAAATTATTTTAAACAAGCATTTTAATAAGGGGGCACTTGGTTGAATAGTAACATTAGATGTATTGAAATTAAAAGAATGTGAGGTAATTATATTATATGTCAGAAGTTGAATAGTAACATTAGATGTATTGAAATCGGTATTTGTTCTTTGCTGCCGTGGCTGCTGGTCCGTTGAATAGTAACATTAGATGTATTGAAATACTGCTCCACAACTGCCGCCATCTTCTCTTCCCCGGGTTGAATAGTAACATTAGATGTATTGAAATACAACTGTGATAGTGTTACCGTTGCAGCTTTCTACAAGTTGAATAGTAACATTAGATGTATTGAAATGGTACTGATATTTGGGGCAAAACAAGGCAAACTACGTTGAATAGTAACATTAGATGTATTGAAATAAGGCTGCGTCGATTGGTGGCACAAACGCCAAAACAGTTGAATAGTAACATTAGATGTATTGAAATCAAAGACACTTAGGCTCTTACTTTGCAATAGTATCGTTGAATAGTAACATTAGATGTATTGAAATCTCATTAAAGATGGTGCGGTAACAAACGAAAAGGGTTGAATAGTAACATTAGATGTATTGAAATCATGATTTCTGTAAATCGCCTACAAGTTCATAAGTGTTGAATAGTAACATTAGATGTATTGAAATGCGTGCAAAAGTTCACGGCCTTCCTGCGTCTGCTAAGTTGAATAGTAACATTAGATGTATTGAAATTACTTCGCTTTTACTATTTTTGCCGTCGCCTCTATTGTTGAATAGTAACATTAGATGTATTGAAATGATAACTAATGTTGTTATTGCATGTAAAAAGACTTGTTGAATAGTAACATTAGATGTATTGAAATTGTGTGACAGTTTCTGTAGTTTCTGCCTC
>OHJG01000554.1_pt1 | contig 18045 bp, 20 predicted proteins | sample 1568481 | NCBI WGS metagenome assembly OHJG01 (sample SAMEA3879505, study PRJEB24766) | human gut metagenome | biome: human-associated habitat; feature: feces | place: USA | collected 1985/1987
ATATGTACCGTATCTGCGGCGGCGACTATGTCGGCAAGATGTCCCTCCTGATGGATCACACCGCCCATCTCGGCAATGTGGCAGACCCATGGTACACCGAGGACTTCGAGGCGACCTGGCAGGATGTGCTGGATGGCTGCCAAGGACTTTTAAAAGAATTCATGACAGAACGAGGTGATTCAAATGGCACAAAACGATAATATCCAACTGTTCGAAGACAAGCGTATTCGAACCGCATGGGATGAGGAAAAGGAAGAATGGTACTTTTCCGTCGTTGATGTGGTAGCTGTGCTGACTGATCAGCCAGATTATCAGGCAGCTCGTAACTACTGGAAGGTAACGAAGAAACGCCTGAAGGATGAGGGAAATGAAACGGTTACAGCTTGTAACCAGTTGAAAATGACCGCTTCGGATGGCAAAAAACGATTGACTGATGTAGCCGATACCGAGCAGCTTCTCCGAATCATCCAGTCTATTCCTTCCCCGAAGGCAGAACCGTTCAAGTTGTGGCTGGCACAGGTCGGTCGAGAGCGTATCGAGGAGACCATCGACCCGGAGCTGACCATTGACCGCGCTCTGGAAACCTATCTCAAGAAGGGTTACAGCCGTGAGTGGATCAATCAGCGGCTGCAGGCCATCCAGGTCCGTAAAGAACTGACGGATGAATGGGATGCCCGCGGTGTGCAGAAGGGCGTAGAGTACGCCATCCTCACGGACGAGATTTCCCGAGCCTGGTCTGGCATGTCCACCCGGCAGTACAAAAATCTGAAGGGCTTGAAAAAGGAAAACCTTCGTGATAACATGACTACGCTGGAACTGGTACTGAATATGCTGGCGGAGGCCACTACGACTCAGTTTTCAAGAGATCGCAAACCAACGACCTTCCAAGAGAATTTGGCAGTTGCCAAGGCGGGCGGTCAGGTGGCTGGACGAACCAGAAAAGACATTGAGTCCCAGTCAGACACGCCGGTCATTACTGCTAAGAATGCCGCACAGCTTAATCAGGTAGTGACAGATCTGCTGGAAGGAGCAGTCTCTAACACAACTGAAGAATCAAAAGACAAGTGAGTTCTGTGCATCAAGTTTTTCTTGCTGTCATACGACGTTTTTTTAAAGCAAATTTCAAAAAATCTATAGTGTTGAGTTATGACACGAAGAAGTCCTGAAACCGTAAGGTTTCGGGACTTCTTTTTTTGTTTTCGCCGGGACCTTACCCGGCGGGTTTCTAACACTTTTCTAACACGTGATTCTTGATTAGAAAAATGGAATCAGGGATCCCGTGCGCTGCGCCAACGCACAGCATGCGAAAACACGCTGTGCCGACTCATGCAAAACCGGCCGCCCCATGGCGCAAAAAAATCGGACACCAACCTGATACCCATCGTATCAAAATTGGTGTCCGATTTGGTGCGCGAGGCGGGACTTGAACCCGCACGCCCGTAATGAGCACTAGAACCTGAATCTAGCGAGTCTGCCAATTCCACCACTCGCGCATATCCGAAGTTCTTTTCCCACAGACGAAAGAGGAAAGTGGTGCGAGTGATGGGACTTGAACCCACACGTCCAGTCGAACACAAGCACCTCAAGCTTGCCTGTCTGCCTATTCCAGCACACTCGCAAATCAGCCTCAAATCGAATGCTTGTTTATTATAGCATGACTGCCAGAAATGTCAAGCATTAATTTACAAAACATCTGATTTTTTTCGACAGGCTGCGCTGCCCCTTACCGGGCCGGGGTGCACAGGGTCACCTGCCGCCCGGCCACCTCCACCAGGTGCTCGTCCTTCATCTTCTTCAACTCCCGCATCATGGCGCTGCGGTCGGCGGAGATATAGTCCGCCAGGGCGCTGAGGGAGAAGGGCAGCTGGAAGCTGGGCTTCTGCCGCTGTCCGGCCAGCAGGCCGAAATAGCACAGCAGCTTCTCCCGGATGCTGCGGCGGCTGAGGACCTCCACCCGCTCGGACAGGGCGGCGGCCTTTTCGGTCATGATGTGGAACATATTCTCCACCAGGCGGCTGTGATGGGCGCAGGCCTTTTCGCAGCGGCGGGTCATGTGCTCGTCCTGCATGAACCACACCCGGCACGGCTCCTCGGCGATTACGGTGATGCTGTCTCCGGCCACGTTCTCGAACATCAGCATCTCCCCGAACACGCCGCCGCTTTCCAGGTGCTCCAGAATGGTGCGGCCCCCCTGGTGGTCGATGCGCTGGATCACGGCGCTGCCCCGGGCGATCAGGCCCAGATACTTCCGCCCCTCGGCGAAGTCATACACGGTCTCTCCGGCCCGGAAGCGCTCCTCCCGCACCCCGAAGCACACCCGCATCTGCTCCTGCTCCTCCAGGGTGATTCCCTCAAGAATCGGCGTTTTGACAGCTTCCATAGCGCAGCCTCTTTCCTTCCGCCATCAGGCGGTCTCTTTTCTTTCCGATGACGACGTACACGATGATATCGCCCAAAGCCCCCACAAACAGGCCCGCCAGAACGTCAATAAAGGCGTGCTGCTTGACAAACAGCGTGGCGGCGATGATGACGATGCCCAGGGCCAGGGACCCCGCGCGCCAGCCCCACTTCCGCAGGCCCGGCGTGTGCCACACGGCGGACACCGCCGCGATGACCCCCAGCACATGGACGCTGGGGAACACGTTGGTGTTGGTGTCCAGGGCATAGGTGTTCTGCAGCAGCCAGGCGGCGATGTTGTGGTGCTCCATTACCGCCGGGCGCAGGTCCTGGCCGTTGGGCACCAGGGCACAGAACACCGTGGCAGTGGTGAAGGTGATCATAATGGTCCACATATACCGCCGGAAGCCCTCGCCGTCCTTGACGATCAGGTACAGGCCGATGGCCACCAGCAGGAAGGCCCAGGCGTCATAGGGGAAAATGAACCACTCGCAGAAGGGAATATAGTCGTCGATGGCCGTCTGGGTGGCCCAGTAGTTGTCGGTGATGAGATGCTCGATGATGAAAAACATGGTCAGGTACACCGGCAGATACAGCCCCCACCACATATGCGGGTGTTCCTTGATGAATTTCTTAACGGTTTCCATGGTATTCCTCCGAAAGTGATAGTGCAATAGATGATACCATAATGCGCGGAAAAAGAAAAGGGGAAAGTGATATATGTCACAGTTTTTTTACAATTGGAAACGGTTGCGGCGGCGGGGCTTTTCCGGTATAATAGGGGGACAAGATCATAAATTTGGAGGATATCCCATGACCATACTGAAAAAAGAAACCAAGGACAACAACCGGGTGGAGCTGACCATCCGGGTGGAGAAGCCGGAGTGGCAGAAGGCCCTGGACGACGCCTATCAGGCCAACCGGGACCTGTACCCCGTGGACGGCTGCGCCCCCGGCAAGGCCACCCGTCAGGCTCTGGAGCAGGCCTACGCCCCGGACGTGTTCTATCAGGAGGCGGTGAACGAGACCTTCCCCCGGGCTCTGGTGGAGGCCTTCGGCCAGGAGGAGATCCTGGTGGCCGGAGCGCCGGAGCTGCGCATCGTGGACATCGGGCCGGAGGGCTTCACCTTCGCCGCCCTGGCGGAGCTGTATCCGGAGGTAAAGCTGGGCAAGTACAAGGGCCTGGCCGCCCCCATGCCCCAGGCGGAGCTGTCCAACGATGATGTGGACAAGGCCGAAAGCGAGTGGCTTCAGGCCCACCTGGTGGAGGAGGAGCGGGACCGGGCCGCCATGGGCGACGAGGTGACCCTGGACTTCGACGGCTCCGTGGACGGCGTGCCCTTCGACGGCGGCAAGGCCGAGAACTATCCCCTGCTGCTGGGCAGCGGCATGTTCATCGACGGCTTCGAGGAGCAGGTGGCGGGGATCCGCCCGGAGGAGGAGCGGGAGATCCATGTGACCTTCCCCCAGCAGTACACCCCGGAGCTGGCGGGGAAGGCGGCGGTGTTCCGGGTGAAGGCCCACCGCATCGTCCGCCGCAGAATGCCGGAGCTGAACGACGAATTTGCCCGGGCCCAGGGCTTTTCCGACGCGGCGGCCCTGCGCCAGGCCATCATGTCCGCCGCCCTCCAGCGCAAGGAGGCCCAGGCCCGGGACGCCTACGCCGACGCCCTGGTGCGCCAGGTGCTGGACGGCATGGAGGTCCGGGTCCCGGATTCCATGGTGGAAAGCCAGCTCACCGGGCTTTTGCATGAGCTGGAAAGCCGCCTGATGAGCCAGGGCGCGTCCCTGTCCGACTATCTGCAGATGGCCGGCATGACGGAGGAGGACCTTCGGGCCCACGCCCGGGAGAACGCCCTGGAGTCCGCCCGGTATGAGCTGGCCATGACGGAGATCGCCCGGCTGGAGCATATCCGCGTCACGGATGAGGACGTGGAGCGCCGGTATCAGGAGATGTCCCGGCAGTTCGGCGTGCCGGTGGAGCACATCCGCCAGCAACTGCCCCCCATGCAGCTGAGCCACGACCTGAAGCTGGCCTATGCCCGGGCCGTGGTGGTGGACAGCGGCGTCCGGCTGTAAAACCTCCGCGGACGGTCCCGGAACAGGGCGGGACACCCCCGGGACAGACCCGGGATAAAGCGGGACAAAAATACAGAGCACCCCCGGGGCGATGCCCCGGGGGTGCTCTGCGTCTGTGAGTGGGTCTTTGCGGAATTTTTACTTGGCCAGCAGCACGCCCATGGCCAGGGAGGCATACTTGGACGCCGGGTCGCTGGCCCGGGAGGGCAGGATGATGGGGGCGGCGGCTCCCATAACGATGCCGGCGTTGGAGGAGTGCATCAGATAGTTCAGGGTCTTGGAGAAGGTGTTGGCCACCTCGATGGACGGGGCCAGGATGATGTCGGCATGGCCGGGCACCGGGGAGTCGATGCCCTTTTTCCTGGCAGCCTCGGCGGAGAGGATGTTGTCCATGGCCAGGGGCCCTCCACCACGGCCCCGGGGAAGGCCCCCCGGTCCGCCATCTTGCACAGGCAGGCGGCGTCCACGGTGGCCTGCATCTTGGGGTTCACCGTTTCCACGGCGGCCAGGCAGGCGGCCTTGGGGGTCTCGATGCCCAGGGCCCGGGCCACGGCGATGCCCTTGCGGCCGTGGGCCAGGGCTGCCTGCAGCAGCTGGTCAAAATTGCGGATCTGTTCCATAGCGGGAGGTTCCTTTCTTATATGTAATGATGTAATCAGTTATATTCCTTGGGCTGGAGCTCGCCGGTGAGGACGGCGTTGAGGTAATAGGCCAGGCTGTCCATCTCCTCCTCGCCGGGCTTGCAGATCACCCGGCCCAGATAGGAGATGCGGGAGAGCAGCAGCTGCCGGAAGGCCTGGGAATAGATGACGCCGCCGGTGAGGACGATGGCGTCCACCTGGCCGCTGAGCACGGCCTGCTCCAGGCAGCGGGCAATGACCCCGGCGCGGTAGTCCGCCTGGTCCAGCACGTTGGCGAAGGGCTGCAGCTCCTGGGCCGGGTGAGAGATGGTTTCGGAGAATTTTCTTTCAGAACCGTAATAGACCGCCACCTTGGTGGAGGTGGAGCCGGGGTTCACGATCAGCAGTTCTTTCATGGAATCATCCTTTCTTCCGGAGAAATCGAGGACTTCCCCGTGCTTTCAAAAGGAGCATAACACGCCCGTCCGGAAAATAAAAGAAAAAATTATAAAATTTTTCTAATTATCATCTTGCAATTAGAAGAAAAATATAACACAATAGACCTGCAAACCAAAGCTGCGTTTTGCAGGATACATATTACAACAACGATTATCCTTTGAGAAAGTGAGAGACTCAGCCATGAAACAAGTCATGCTGGGCAATGAGGCCATCGCCCGCGGCGCATACGAAGCGGGCTGTTCGGTGGCCTCGGCCTACCCCGGAACCCCCAGCACCGAGATTTTACAGAACCTTTCCAAGTATAAAGAGGTATATTCCGAGTGGTCCGTCAACGAGAAGGTGGCGGCAGAGGTGGCCATCGGCGCGTCCATGGCCGGCGCCCGGGCCATGGCGGCCATGAAGCACTTCGGCATGAACGTGGCCTCCGACGCGGTGTTCCCCTCCGTGTATATCGGGACCACCGGCGGCCTGGTGTATGTCTGCGCCGACGACCCCGGCATGAACAGCTCCGGCACCGAGCCCGACAGCCGTCATTTCGCCCCCCACATGAGGATGCCCATGCTGGAGCCTGCCGACAGCCAGGAGTGCAAGGACTTCACCAAGCGGGCCTTTGAGCTGTCCGAGCAGTTCGACACCCCTTCATGCTGCGCACCACCGTCCGGGTAAACCACGGCAGCAGCATCGTCACCCTGGAGGACCGGGTGGAGGTTCCCGTGAAGCACTATGAGCGGGACATCATGAAAAACACCAACATCCCCGCCCTGGCCCGGAACAAGCACAAGACCGTGGAGGAGCGGCTGGTGCGGCTGCAGGAGTTCTCCAACGAGACGGACCTGAACCGTGTGGAGCTGCACGACACTAAGATCGGCGTGATCTGCGCCGGTATCTGCTATCAGTACGCCCGGGAGGTGTTCGGCGACGGCGCTTCCTATCTGAAGCTGGGCTTCACCTATCCCATGCCCGACCGCAAGATCCGGGAGTTTGCCGCCCAGGTGGACAAGCTCTATGTTCTGGAGGAGCTGGACCCGTTTATCGAGGACTATGTCCGGGGTCTGGGCATCGAGTGCACCGGCAAGGCGGTTCTGCCCCTGTATCTGGAGTATTCCGCCGACATCATCCGGCGGGCTCTGGGCCTGCCCGGCGTCAGCGCCGCCTATGAGGCTCCCGTTCAGGCGCCGGTGCGTCCGGCCAGCTTCTGCGCAGGCTGTCCGCACCGGGGCATCTATCACGAGATCAGCAAGTATAACGGCAAGATCGTGGCCACCGGCGACATCGGCTGCTATGCCCTGAACATCAACCCTCCCTTCAGCGTGACCCACACCCAGATCGACATGGGCGGCAGCATCACCGCCGGTCACGGCTTCGAGCGGGTGGAGCGCTTTGCCCAGCGGGGTCTGAAGGTGTTCTCCTTTATCGGCGACTCCACCTTCTTCCACTCCGGCATTACGGGCCTGATCAACGCCGTGTATAACGGCGCAAAGACCAGCATCTTCATCCTGGACAACAGCACCACCGGCATGACCGGCCACCAGGACAACCCCGTCACCGGCGTGACCCTGATGAAGGACGTTACCACCGCCGTGGACATCAAGACCCTGGTGCTGGGCTGCGGCGTGAAGCCGGAGAACGTGCGCACCGTGGACCCCTATGACCTGAAGGCCACCGCCGCCGTGGTGAAGGAGGCCTATGAGGCCGAGGACCTGTTTGTGGTCATCGTGCGCCAGCCCTGCGCCCTGCTCAAGAGCGTTATCGCCCACCGCAAGGGCCAGCACTGCCGCGTCAACGCCGACAAGTGCCGCAGCTGCAAGGTGTGCATCAACAAGACCGCCTGCCCCGCCCTGACGGTGGGTGAAAACGGCGTGTCCATTTCCGCCGAGGACTGCAACGGGTGCACCATCTGCCAGCAGATCTGCCCCTTCGGTGCCATTGAGAAGGAGGGCGAGTGATATGTCCAACACGAGATCCATCGCCATTGTGGGCGTGGGCGGTCAGGGCACCGTTCTGACCTCTGATATCCTCATTGAGGGCCTGGTGGACCTGGGCTTCGACGTGAAAAAAACCGAGCAGCACGGCCTGTCCCAGCGGGGCGGCAGCGTCAACTGCATGGTCAAGTATGGCCAGGCCGTGTACGCCCCCATCATCGCCGACGGCGAGGCCGACGTGGTGGTGGCCTTTGAGAAGATCGAGGCCCTGCGCTGGCTGAAGCTGCTGAAGGCCGGCGGCACCCTGATCGTCAACGACAACGAGATCCTGCCCATCCCCGTGAAAATGGGCAAGGCCTCCTATCCCCACGATGCCATTGAGCAGCTGTAGCAGACGGTGGAGCATGTGTGCCCCGTCCGGGCCACGGAGCTGGCCCAGCAGCTGGGCACCATCCGCGTGGCCAGCATCATCCTGCTGGGGGCTCTGGTGAAGAAGCTAGGCCTGGAGCAGTATGACTGGACGGCCCTGATCCGCAGGAAGGTGCCCGCCAAATTCCTGGAGGCCAACCTGAAGGCCTATCAGGTGGGTCTGCAGAGCGTCTGACCTTATCACGCGCCGGGGAGACGCCTTTCCACTCCCCGGCGCTTTCTCTCCCTATACCGCACATTTTCTTCCTCATTTTCCCCATACCATGCAAATGCGCACCCGGCCCTCCACGCCGGGTGCGCATTTGCGCGGCGAAATTTTACATGGGGAAATATTGGAATTTTCATCCGGATATGGTATAATACTTGTAAGAATTTTTCAAAGAGAAGGGGACCCCTCCATGGATATGGTAAACAGACTGATTCAGATCGCCAAGGGCATTTCGCTGTCGCTGGGCGAAACCTGCGAGGCCGTGGTGCATGACGGCGACCACCGCATCGCCTATATCGCCAACGGGCACATCTCCGGCCGGGAACAGGGCCAGCAGATGGAGGAGAGCGTGTTCAAATATTTCGAGGACGAGACCCGGGCCAACAACGGCACGGTGGTGCGCCTGACCCGGAAGAACAACGGCGAGCTGCATAAGTCCACCACCATGATGTTCTTTGACGAAACCGGGGCGTATGAGGCCATGCTGTGCTTCACGGTGAACCTGACGGCCCTGGACCAGGCCAAGAAGATGCTGGACTCGCTGATGAACGTGATGCCCTTCGACTCGCCGGAGGCCATGGGCTCCGACCTGACCATCGCCGACTATTCCAAGTTGGTCATCGCCGACATCATCAAAACCGTGGGCAAGCCCTCGGCCCTGGGCTCCAAAGAGGTCAAGCTGCGGATCCTGCGCAAGCTGGAGGAGAAGGGTGTGTTCCAGCTGAAGGACTCGGTGCCCCAGGTCTGCGAGCTGCTGGACATTTCACAGGCCACCCTGTACAACTATCTGCGGGAGATTCGCACCCAGGGCAGCGGCTTCCTTCCGCTCTCCCAGAAATAAGAAAAATTTTACAATAAGTACACCGGTCAAGTAGGGAGTCTGCACAATGGCACAGCCCACTAAGGCGATAATTTCAAACGAACAGAAAAGTGGCATTCGCAAAGGCAGCAACAGGGCTTCAACCGGCAAGGTTGGAGCCTTGTTGCTATCCGCATATAGTATAATCGCATCTTTGCGTTTTTGCAACTGCCGGAGTATAATGGAAGCGTCAGGAGGTGCCGGACAATGAAAGAACAGAAGTATCATATCTATCTGACCGAGCAGGAACGGTCGGAGGTTATCAAATCCCTCATAGACCTGAAAAACACGCTTATCCGTCAAGGCAAATACACGGATGCCGTTGACGATTTGCTGGTGAAGCTGACCGGCGCAAAGCGAAAAAAGCTGAAGGTCGTATACATCTGAATAGAGTTCAAGCCGCTTATTCCCAATCGGAGTAAGCGGCTCTTTTCATTTCAGGTGGAGCTTTCCGTCAAAGAGCTTTCCTTGAAACGGCGGTTGTTTTCCAATAGCTCATCAAATGCTGCTGGAGGCTCAGCAGCACCACTTCTCCGCCTTTGTGGTGAAGGACCACTACTGCCCCACCATGCTCTCGGCCTATATCGCCGAAAAGTATGTGGGCGACGGCAGCTGCCGGGTGTTCGGCGGCATCGCCCTGAACAACTCCGTGGGCGGCATCAATCTGAAGGCGGTGGACGCCGCCGTGGCCATGGGCGCAAAGCTGGTGTGGATGCCCACGGTGTCCGCCCTGCGGCACAAGATCATGCACTCCGGCAAGGGCGTGGCTTTCCCCGCCAGCAAGGGCATGAGCGTGGCGGAAAAGCCCATCATGTACTTGCAGGAGGACGGCAGCCTGCAGCCCCAGGTGCTGGAGGCGCTGGACTATCTGGCGGCTCATCCCGACGTGATCCTGGCCACCGGCCACGGCAGCCGGGACGAGATCGACGCGCTGATCCATGCCGCCGTGGAGCGGGGCGTGCAGCGCATTCTGGTGAACCATCCCCACTATATGATTGGCGCTTCCCTGGAGGATATGGTGGCCTGGAGCCGCCTGGGGGCCTATATTGAGCTGAACGCCGTGGCCTTTGTGCCGGATTCCAAGTTCCACTCCAACGAGATCGAGGAGGCCCGGAACATCGTGGCCGCCGTGGGTCTGGACAAGATCGTGGCGGACTCCGACTATGGCCAGAACGGCAACGGCAGCCCCGTGGAGGGTCTGCTGCGCTTCATCTCCATGCTGCAGGAGGCCTGCGGCCTCACCCAGGAGCAGATGGAGGTCATGACCTATCACAATCCCGCCTGGTTGCTGGGCCTGGAGACCCGCTGACCGGCCGGACGAACATTTTATCAAGGAGGAACCTGTTATGATTTACAATTGTGCCAACTGGGCGGACCTGCCCTGGACCGAGGTGCGCCCCGGCGTGCGCCGCAAGGCCTTCACCGGCGAGGGCGCTACCTTCGCCATGAACGAGCTGCAGCCCCACCATGAGCCCCGGCCCCACAAGCATCCCTATGAGCAGATCGCTTACATCGCCGCCGGCGTGTGCGACTACCACATCGAGGACCAGGTGTTCCGTCTGACTCCCGGCGGCATGCTGGTGATCCCTCCCAATCTGATGCACTATGCCGAGGTGGTGGGCGATGAGGTTCTGGTGAACTTCGATATCTTTACCCCCAAACGGGAGGAGTACGTCAAATGATTGCCCGGGAGCTGAAGGAAAAGCTGCGCCGCCGCCCACACGGAGGAGCTGTGCCGCCGGGAGGATATTGACGTGCTGTTCATCGGCCCTATGGACATCAGCCAGTCTCTGGGATACCCCGGAGATCCGGCCCATCCGGAGGTCCAGCAGGTGGTGCGGCAGGTCATTGATACCTGCAGCGCAAACAAAAAGCCCTTGGGGTTTTTGTCAAGAGGAACTTTTTAGGGGCAGGGAAAAGCTATACGATTAAGGGGCAGCAGGCAGAGAAAAAGGCTGAAAATGCGCTCTGTGGACGGCTAAAATGCGTTTTGATGGCAGGGAATATAAAACCCCTGCCCACCTCGGAAAAGAGGCTGCGGCAGGGGTAAAAAGCCCATATTCGTGCGGCTTTCGTGACTTTGAAAAAGCTCTAATTGTCTATTCCCTCTGATAACTCACGTTCTCCCTCTGCCGCAGCTTCGTGCTTCACTTCCGCTTGTTCATAAAAAAGTTACAATATGATTTTGCGAAAGTGTTTGCTGTTTTTCGCGGGATATGGCAGACTTAATATGCAGGTAGTATATATCTGACGAACTATGATTGGAGGTAACGCCATGTATCATCCCTGTAACGCCCGGTTTGGCTTCATGTGTTGGTGGTATTGGTGCGGCTCACGATTGTGGAGAGGTCGCATCAAGCTTGTAATGTCGTGCGCATAGGCTGAACTGTTGATTGTTCGTCTTGTGCGCCAACGGAAGCGCTGAATTAACCCTTGATTCAGGTATTGACGGAATCCGAGGAGGTGAGGACTTCCTTAAAACACGAAGCAAATTGTGGTATTTACGGAAGCTGTTCTTGACACCAAAGTCATAGACGTGTTTTGGTATTCCGCCGAAACTAAGGATGAGCCAATAGTTTATGCGAAGGTTTCATCTAAAACGAAGAAAATGGTGTCCGCAAATTTAACATCTTCTGTTGAGTATAAAGTAGCAACGAGCGTTAGTGACACCAATGATACTATTGTGATTATTATCACAGAGTGAACGAACTGCACTTAAAAATCTATTGTAGGAGGATTAAAAAATGAAAAAACTATTTTCTTTTATGCTGACGTTAGTCATGCTTGTCGCCTGCTTGAGTAGCACGGCTTTTGCCGAGGAGATGGAATCTGTAGAAAGCTATGCGACACCGAAACTTGTGTCTTCTACTTATTCTTTTGTGGATGACACGGAATCCGTTCCTATGAGGGCGAACACAAATTTGTCCTTTACAAATCTGGCAAAAGGCTATGCAAAAAAATCATCCTCAACCTATTATATCACGAGCGGAACAGACATGTTAGAAATTCACTCTCTTACATGGACGCCTACAGGACAGAATCTCTCAGTCGCTTTTATCAACGCACAGACGGGTAAAACGTATGCCGTACCTTATTCTGGCGGTTCCGTTTCAAACAAAACCATTAGTACAACGACGGTGCCGACAGGAGAATACTATGTCGCGGTTGTGAACTATGATGGACCCAACTCAGTAACAGGGGCGCTTTCATATAGTTTTATTTAATTCCTGTGCTGGTTGAGGGGGCGTAAAGCCCTCTCAACCAGCATGTGTACCAAAAATGTAGGGGAGGATGATATTCACCATGAAAAGCAAGGGAAGGGCAGTTTGGGCCTTAGCTACTTTTTCCATGATTCTTTTCTGTATAGTTGGGTGTGCTGCTTGTTCTTCGAACAATCATAGTATTAAGCATGATACCTTAGTTACAAGTGAGAGGGTGTTTAGCTTTACTGAAGAAACAACTATTGAAAAGGATGCTCTCGATTCATCTGTCATTTATGATCGCGATAACGTAGCAAGGACAGATGCAGGAAACTTTTCTTTTCAGAATGTTGCACCTGGATTCAGCGCAATAAGTGATGTGCTTTATACGGTAGATCAAAGCACGGGCATATTTTCTTTCGTGATTACTTGGGTGGATACTGGGAATCCTCTCTCTGTCGGGTTATTAAATGAAGAAAGCAAGGCCTTTGTGATTTCTATTGAAGGGGGAACGGCATCATGTAGCATTGATATATCAAATCTTCCTGCTGGAGAATACAACGTCATTGTTGTGCATCAGGGGAAGTACGAGCCTGTTGTTAATGGGGCGGTTTCATATCGCTTTTCAAAAAAATAGATTTCTAATGGGACCGATACAATACCAATAATTTTCCACAAAGGAGAATTGAGTGCAAAGGTTATTTTCTGCGCTCATTCTCTAATTTATTTTGAAAATGTCCGCTGGCATAGGCAAAACTGTTTTCGTCCATAACTTTCATATCTTCGACAAAAGGTAAGCGTAAAACGGAGAATCAAACCCCTCGGTTTCCTTCCAAAGCGTTCCTGCTGGCTGTATTCGCTTTTTATCGGCTCTTGACCGCTTCTGTGCTTTACGGAATTGCAGGGCGGCTGTCCCGCCCCTTGTTACGCATCAGCCCGCATTCTGTTCCTTGTTTGAGGTCGGGGGCGCGGGGCGCGAAGCCCCGCAAAAGCCGACAGTGAACGCCGCGAAAGTGCAGACGGTTTTGCCGCTAAAATGAAGCGGACGAAAGCGGGGTGCAGGGTTTACTAATCCTGTTCCCCGTTTTCGGCGGCGAAAAGGCAGCGGCAAAAATCCGGACGGTCAAGGGTTTAAGAGTGGAGATTTTTCGCGCTGTGCGCGGAAGAATACAACTCGTCCCTTGACGGTCTGGATAGCCGGAACGGCGGCAGAAGCAGTACCTATCATAGGGATAGGGGAGATGGTTATCCCGCCGCTCTGCTTTTCAGCGGTCAAGGTCTTGCTTGTGCGTGGGCTGCTCTTTGCGGTTTTCCTCCCGCAGGATCGCGTAAACGCCCTTCCGTATCTGCTCCGCTTCCTTTACCTCGTCTTTCAGTGCGAGATAGCGGCGGGACAGCTCCTTCCGCTCGGCGGTCAGCTTCTCCTGCTCCGCTTTCCATGCCTTTAGGGGGATGCCCGTCCTGCCGTTCATCACGCCGTCAAGATAGCGTCCTGCGGCTTCGTAATGGGTCAGCTCCATGCGGTATGCTTCGTAAAACGCCTCCTGCTTTTTCGGCGGCTGCCGCCTGTATTTCCCGTAAATCTCGCGGTACTTCAAATACTTCTCGGCGTTTGAAATATGCCCGTCAAGGGTTTTCAGCCGCCTGTCGATGGGTTTCAGATTTTCGGATATTTCGCGCTGCTCTTTGAACATATCCGCTATTTTCTCCGTTAAGCCGTCCATATCCATGATATGATTCTCTTGCAGGAAATTCAGCATTTTTGCGGCGGCTTTCAGATTGTTGACGGCGCTGTAATAGCTTGGCTTTCCCGCCTGCTCCCGCCGTGCAAGGATACCCTGTATCACATCGGCAAGGGTGGGCGGCGTATCGTTTTCCGCTTCCTCTTTCAGCCAGCTTTGCAGCTTGGCAATACGGGCTTTGAGTTGCCGCAGATTGCGGTTCGTGACTTCGATTTCGCGGTTGATGTTTCCCCGTTCGGTGCGTATCCCGCGCTTCTCCATCTGAAAGGCGGCTACGCCCAAATGGACGGTGGGGATTTGGTCTATCCCCTGCCGTTCATAGCTGCGGTGGTCTATCCGCTCGGCGTGGTTTCCATTTTCCAGATACGAATTGCAGATTTCAGCCCATGCCCTGCGCCATTCCTCCGCTTTGGTCTGCTCGTTCCAGTCTGTGGCGGGGACGGACTTGCACTTGTACTGCCGTTTTTTCGGGTCGTAGATTTTGTTGCCGTCCCCGTCAAGGATATACTCCTTTTTCTGCTTGGCTCCCCATGTGCCGTCTTTCTCGATAAGTCGCATGGTCAGCAGGATATGGGCGTGGGGGTTGCCGTCGTTCTTGTCGTGCAGGCAGATGTCGGCGCACATTCCCGCCGCCACAAAGTTGTCCTTCACATACTCCCGCACAAGAGAAACGCCCTGCTCCCGCGTCAGTTCGTGGGGCAGGGCGATTTCAATCTCCCGCGCAAGCTGTGCGTTTTTTGCTTTCTCGATTCTCTCAACCGCGTTCCACAGAGCGGAGCGGTCAGAGAAGGCGGGCGGGGCGTTGTCGGGCAGTAAAATCTCGGTGTGGACGATACCGCCCTTGCGGGTGTAGTCGTGAATCGCTCCGTCATATTCGTTGGCGAGTTTTTCGCCGCTGCGGTAGGCGGCTGCGGCAACGGCTGATTTGCCCTTGCCGCGGGAGATGATTTTGATGCTGCAATGGTAAATTGCCATGCACCGCGCTCCTTTCTGCGGGTTTACCCGCCGTTTCCTTTTGTGCCGGCAGGCGCAAAATGCCGTCTGCAAGACCGCACGATACCACGTTTATGTGGTATATAAGTGCGCCCTTCGGGTAGGGGGAGGGCGGCGTTAGCCGCGCTCCCTCGCTCCGCTGCCCTCGTCCGCGTCCCCGTCCGCTACGCGCCGTGCGGTCAATCCGTCCAATATGCGGCGGCTCTGCTCGGTGAGGACGGTCTTTTCAAGGAAGATTTGAAACTGCTCATCAGTCAAAGATATGCTTTCGGGCAGCAGGCTTTCAAAAAGCCCCATGCGTTTGCAAAGGCGTTTCGTCCTGTCCTTGCGCTCCTGCGCTTTTTGCGCCTGCACAAGCTGTCTGCGCTTGTTTTCAAGTTGTCGGATTTCTTCCTCGATGCCTGCGATTTTTTCGATTTTGGTCTTTGCCATGTGTAAAAGCTCCTTTCGTTTGTTGGATTTGAAATGGATGGGATGGGAAGGGAAGCGATGGGGAAACGCCCCTTTCGGGAACGGGAAAACGGCTCGCCCTTGGGTTGGCAAGCCGTTTTTTCGTTTCCCTGTTCGGTTATGCGCTTCTTTGCATCTCGCTTTCCTGCGGCGGCAGCTCGTAGGCTGTGCCTTTGAGGATCTCCGCTCTTGCCGCTTCCTCGGCGGCTTTCTTCGCGGCTGTTTTTCTTGCGTACCGCTCCTTGTCGCGCTTTCTCAGGATTTCCCGCTGTTCCTCGCTCATCTCGCGGCGCAGCTTCTTTTTCCTTTTCTTTTCGGGCGTTGCCGCCTGTGCCGCTTCCTGCTCCGGCAGGTCGAATTTGCCGATAAAGTTCAGGTAGATGTCCACCTGCATCGTCCGCTTTCCCTCGATTTTGACGGCTTCATGGACGACCACCTTTTCCACAAATTCATTCAAAAGGGTGGGGGTCAGCTCGGTAAACTCCGTGTGCCGCTTTACCAGTTCCAAAAACCTGTCGGCTCTCACGCTGTCGGTGTTGTAGCGGTCTATCTCGGCTTGCAGCCGTTCAAGCTCCGCATCGAGGTTTTTCTGCTCGGCGTCATAGCCCGTCAGCAGTTCGGAAAAGTGGTTTTCGGGAATTTTATCGGCGGCGTAGCTTTCGTACAGTTTTTTGATCAGGCGGCTGATTTCCTCGCGGCGGCGTTTGCCCTTTGTCAGCTTTCTGCGGCTCTCCCTGACCGCCGCTTCCTGTTGCAGCGCCGCTTCCTCCCGCACACGCTGAATGAATGCGGCTTCGTTTTCAATGGCGTATCTGCTTGCCCGCCGTATCGCGTCCAGTATCAGCTGCTCCACGACTTCCACGCGGATATAATGGCAGGTGCAGGACTTGGAATAGTGGCGGTAGCCGGAACACACATACTCATGGTGGGGGTGATCGGGTCGCCCGGAGGCTCCCCGCTTGTGATACATCTTTGCGCCGCAGTCGGCGCAATAGAGAACGCCCGTCAGAGGATTTGGCTCTCCGTCCGGTTTGTAAACACGCCGCTTCGTTCCCCGCAGCCGCTGAACGATATTCCACGTTTCTTCGTCAATGATCTGCGGGTGTGCGTCCTTGAATACAAGCCTGTTTTCGGGGGTGGGTTTCCGCTGCTTGGATTTATAGTTTTCCGTTCCCGTCTTGTTCAGGACTTTCCAGCCCATATATTCCTCTTTCTTGAGGATATTGATGACGGTGGCGCTCGACCATTTATACGGGTCTGCATTGTGTGCCCCGCGGCTCGTCCTTTCGCCGATGCTTTTCCAATGGGCGTTGGGGGTCAGTATCCGCTCGGCGGTCAGTTCCTCCGTGATTTTTGCGATGTTCTTTCCCGCAATCACGCTTCGGAATATCCGCTTTACAACGGGAGCGGCTTCCTCGTCCACAATCCATTTCTGACGGTCCTTCGGGTCGTGGAGGTAGCCGTAGGGCAATGCGCCCGTAACGTGGTTTCCCGCCGCCGTCCTCGCGCCGAATATCGCCCGGATTTTGCGGCTGGTGTCTCTTGCGTGCCACTCTGCAAGGATATTGCGAAAGGGCATAAAATCGTCCTCGCCTTTGGCGGTGTCGATGCCCTCCGCAACGGCGATCAGCCGGACGTTCATTTCCCGAAGCTGTTCCAGAAATAAGCCCACGCGCAGATGGTCACGTCCCAGGCGGCTCATATCCTTTATCAGGATTTGCCCCACGCTGCCGCGCGAAATATCCTCCGTCATCTGCAAAAAGCCCGGTCTGTCCCAGCGCGTCCCGCTCCAGCCGTCGTCCGTCCTGTGGACGAAGTTTGTAAAGCCGCTGCGGACGGCGTATTCCTCCAGATAGGCTTTTTGGTTCTCGATGGACAGGCTCTCGTTTTCCCGCCCGTCCTCATGGCTCAACCGCTCATAAAGGATTGTCAGTTTTTCGTTGTTCACGCTTCCCTCTTTCCGGCTCAACGCCTCCTTTGCGGCACATACGGGGTCAGGCAGTTTTCCTCGCCTCCTTTTCGATAAGGCGCAGAATTTTGTCCTCAAACGTTTCCTTGCCCTTCCCGCTGAAACGGACGGTCACAAGGTAGGTGGTGGAGCCGATGCGCCTTGAAAACTGTCCGCACTCGCCATTGAGTGCGTGGAGTTCCCTGTTCCTGTTTTCGTTCTTCATGCGGCGGCTCCTTTCCGCATTGAATTTTGCTGGCGGTTGGTGTAGAATGTGGCAAAACTCCTTTCCTGTTTTCTGACAGGGCAGTCCGGCGCTTGCGCTGTCCGAAAATGCCCTCTCACAAATAGGAGAAAAACAGGGTGTAAATCGGAACTGCTTCCGAAAACTTTTTGAATGTTTTTCATCTCCGCCCGCTTTCTCCGCTCTCTGTCCGTCTGTGCCGCAAACGGCGCTCTCGCCTGTGTTTTTCGGGGTGTCCCCGTTCCTTTATGATATAGCCCGTTCGGCATTTTCGTGGGCACCACGGAGGCCGCCCGGAAATACCGGGACCTGGGCGCGTCCTATATCGCCATCGCCTCTGACCTGGCGTTTATGGCCAAGGGCTATCACCAGATGGTGGACGAGCTGAAGAAATAAGCTATCATCAGAACAAGAGAAAAAGCGGCGCTGCTGTGCAGCGCTGCATCTGTAAAATGAAAGTAGACACTCACAAAAGTGTGGGTGTCTACTTTTTTC
>OHJG01000558.1_pt1 | contig 17828 bp, 18 predicted proteins | sample 1568481 | NCBI WGS metagenome assembly OHJG01 (sample SAMEA3879505, study PRJEB24766) | human gut metagenome | biome: human-associated habitat; feature: feces | place: USA | collected 1985/1987
GACAAGTGGGCGTGCAACCTCCTGCCCCACCGGGGAGCGAGGCCGCAGGCCGAGCCATACAAGTTGCACCATTATTATTATTAATCGTCATATAACAATAAATACGATTAGTATTATGATAAAGAGAATATGGAATAAAATAACTACTTTTTTAAGTTGTTATTATTCAGAACATAAAGACGATATTATTATTGGTTTCGTCATTGCTACTGTCGTAGGTATTTTATTTAAGGCTACTGTTGCTACTTGGTTTATGAGTTTATGGATTACATTAGCTTATCAAATCATTACTTGTGGTATTCAAGCTGCAAGAAAGAAAGCAATAACTGGTCTTAAAATTCATCCTATTATTATTAACTTTGTAGTTGGAGTATTTATTTCGTTATTGTTCTTGGTATGGCAGTAATTAATCTTCGAAATGTTGTAGCGCTCGGTGTGCTTGAAGATGGTGTATATCCGAGTGTTTATAATGGCCAAACCGGAGAATATATTGGTACAGTAGATGGTGAAGGTGCTGGTGTTAAAACAGTTCCTACATTATATATGTACTATCGAAAGAATGGCCACCTATATTTATATAGGACAAAGGAGAGGATTGAAATAGACTTAACTAATGTAACTGCTTACGATAATAGTGCTCTATTTAAGCTAACTGAAAAATCTGATATTAGTTCTGCAAAGATTACCGAGTTTGAATCTCGAAATATTAATGTAGGACATTATGAATATAAAGTTCCGTGGGTTAAATCAACTCAACAATATCTTTATATACTTGTACCGATTGTTCGTTCTATACATACAATTACAGTACAAGGTATCATAAGTAATCAGATATTCACTCTTACTGGTATTTATGTTCATGAAGGTAAATCTTGGTGGATTTATCGAACGAATGTAAAGACCAATTTTGATTTTAATGATGCTGTTAATGAGATTCTTGATGTTCAAGTATATGTTCGTGAGCTTACAGCAGAGGACTTAAATCCTATTGAACAACTTACGAAACTTTTATTTGAACATATTAATAATAAGTTTAATCCTCATGAGGTAACAAAAGAACAAGTTGGTCTTGGCAATGTTGATAACACTGCCGATATGGATAAACCTGTATCTCGACCTCAAAAAGAGTACATTGATGCTCTTGAAAATAGGGTTAAAGGTTGGTTCAAACAGTTGAATGTTTGGATTAACAATCATGTTACAGAAGTTAATAAGAAGTTTCAAGATGTTTGGGCTGCTATAAACAAGAAACTTGATAAAGAAGATTACGAGAATGACAAAGATAATTTCAACGCTCATATTCGTAATTATGATAATCCTCATAGAGTTACTGCCGCACAAGTTGGTTTACCAACAGCTGCAAGTGATATTGAGAAATTAAAACAAAAAGCTCAAGAGCTTCAAGGTTTGCTTATTAATAAGCAAGATAAAACTTCTAAAGAACTTGTTACTGATAACAAACGTATTGTAGATGCTATTAATGAGATTTATGGTATTGTTGTAGAACACAATAATCATGTTCGTAGCAACAGTATTAATCAAATTGAAGTTACAAGCGAGATTCCTACTACGTTTGAAGATGGTACACTTTGGATTCGTATTCCTCGAAATGAAGAAGATTATATAACAATTAAGATTGAAGCTGTTCCGGTTGATTCTACTATACGAATGATTAATTCGGAAGGTAAAGAATCGGCAGGTGTTGGAAGCGCAAGTCTTGAATGTTTAATTCAAAGTCGTTTACATTATATTGTAGAAAAAGAGAATTACATTACAAAAGATGTTTATGTCGATGTAGGTGTTGAAGATACGACAATCAATGTTGTTCTTACACCTAAGACTAAAAAAACATTAACTGTAAATGCAACTCCTGATAATGCTTTAATTATATTTACTGATAAATCTTCTAATGTAGTTATTGCTCAAGGTACTGGTACTCTTACATATGAAACTTATGACTCGCGTGATATTTTAATTCAAGTTGGTGCAAGTGGATATGAAACTTACGAAGAGCGTATTACGTTAGATGAGAATATAATTCGTGATATTACTCTTACAGCTCTACCAGTTGAACAAGGTGCTGTAAGTCTTACGGTAGTCGATAGCGAAACAAAGGCCAAAATAGCCGCATACGTCTATGATAAAGACACGGGTGGTATATTAGGTCAAGTCACAAAAGATACGCCGCTACAACTCACCGGAGATGTCAATACGAGCCGAATTTTAAGGTTTGTTTCGTCGGGTTATATAGAGGTTGAACAACTGGTAACTTATGCAATTCCTACCGCAGAAATTACTGTTGAAATGGATAAAGTTCCAGTTCAAACTGGTACTATCTATGCAACTGCTGTAAATACTGAATCTACTGCTTTAGACGGTGTTACGTTTGAATATAAACTCAGTACCGAAAGTAGTTGGAAACCTCTTGGTAATGATGAATCGACCACTGGTAAATCTGAGGTTGTTACAGCTCCAGTTGGAACAAGTGTTGATTTCCGAGCTTCTAAAACTGGTTATATAACTAACACTAGAACTGGTACGATTAATTCTACTGGTGAACATAGTGTTACTATTGTACTTGAAGAGTTACCGCCTGAACCCGAAGAGGTTTCTGTAACCATCAAGGCTTATGAAATTTATGATAGTAATAAACTTTATTTAGCTGCTGATATTAAAGAAATATCAAGTACTGGAACTACTGTTGGTACAACCAGACCTGATGAACCTTTGGTAATCACAAAGAATAAAGGTAGTGTTATAACTTATTATGCTTTACCGTTATCTTCTGATTGGTATAATATTGGTAGTGAAAAAGTAACATTTGATACTGATAAAACAGTTGAGATATTATGTCTTCGTAATAATAACGGCCTTATTAAAGTTCGTACACGGGATGCTTTAACTGGTCGCATGCTTAGTGATACCATTTATGATGAAACTGGTAAAAAGATAGGTAACTGTGATTCATCAGAAGATGGTTATGTTAGTGAAGCTAATCCGATTGGTTTCGAACGTAATTATAAGACTTTAGGTGATACTCGTTATGAAGCTACTGAACCTGCATTGTTTATTGCAGCTAAACCTTCTGAAGCTGTTGTCAATTATATTGATTTACATCCGAAAGAAGGTCAAGATTATATAGCTCTTAAATTTGTAGATTCTGTTACTAAAGTTCCTATTACCTCAGGTATTAGTTGTTGGTTTACTTCTACTGTTAAAACTATTGTTACTGACTATCAAGGTATAGCTCATATTAGTGGTACTTATGATTCAAAGGTTGTAATTTTGGTTAGACGTAATGGTTACGTTGAATACAATCAAAGTTATGATAATCTTGCAAATCATAGTGTTACAACTATTGAATTAGTACCTGAACCAGTATTTGAAAACGATGGTATTGATTATATGCAAATCGAAGGTGCTGGTATTGAACATCCTATATTTAGGGTTGGTGATGTCGAATCTAATTAACGGTTTAATAATATGAAAGAATCTGTAATTCGTAAAGTATTTTGTGCCTTAAACTGGCCTCCGAAAACTGGTGCTTTTCAGAAGTTAATTACTTTTGTAGTTGAAGGTTTAGCCACTAAGGCTGAATCTTCAACTGTTCAAGAATTACAAACAAAAGTAGAAACTCTTGAAGGTACTATTAATACATTACAAGAAACTATTACTACTTTAAGTGGTAAAGTAAGTACATTAGAAAGTAATTATACTTCTTTGGAAAGTCGTGTAACTGCTCTTGAAACACCACAAGGTTAATATTAATCTACAACTATGGCACAACTTAATCTTCTTGAACGAGCTACGGAAGCTGTCGTAATGCTTAATGGTAATCGTCGGCAGGTTCTTGATATGTGGCTTAATGGTAAAAAAGTTTGGCCAATAGATGAACCTGTTGTAGAATTAGCTGTTGATAAAACTCTTGTTATTCTAAATAAAGATAATAATTATCATGATATCATAACTGTTTTCGCAAGTGATACAGCTGAATGGGAATTTGGTAATTAGTTTGTTATTATAGTTAATCGACCAAAAAAAAAACAAATGGCAACTATTCCGAGTTATTTATCATGGGTTCCTAAAACTGGTACTGGAAATGCACAGATTAAGATTAATTCAACGACTCCTTATAAAGGTCGTATTAATCGTACTACTGAAATTCCCGGTAAGATTGTTGGAAAGTCGAATAGTGTTACTGTAACTGTTGTTGAAACAGCAGCTGCTGAATACATTACTCCTGATGGTTTGAGTATCAGTGTTGCAAAGAGTGGTGAAACCATTCATGTAACTGGTAAGTCAAACTCGAAGATTCTCACGTTTACATGGAAAACTAATTTTGGTCTTCCTGCTGTAACCTCTTATAAAGTTAATGGTAGTGTTACTGCTACTTCTGGAACTGCTATTTCGGGTGACCCCGGTGCTAAAGCTGAATACACCTATGATGTAACTATTGTAGTTCCGAAGAATGAAACTATTAAAGCTCGTTCTGCAACTCTTGAAATCAAGGGTGAAGGTGCGAGTGTTGTTAAAACTATTACTATTACTCAGGCTCTTGGTGACAGCTATCTGTATCTCAATTCGCAGGGTACAACTACCGCAACTGTTACTATTCCGAAGGGTGGTGGTGAGCAGACTCTGAGTGTTCTGTCTAATGACGAATGGACATTCGAACCTGCTGAATAAATTAATTAATCATTTATGAGTGTTATCACTAATAAATGGAATGACGGGAGTGGAGATTCAATTAATATTGAATCTCCCTCTTTTCAAGGAAATCAGACTGTTAAAATTTCATCACCTGTTCAAAAGGGTACTTCTAAAAGAAGTATGAAGTTTATTGGAAAGTGTAAAAAAGATTCCAGTAAACAAGTTATTCTTACTGTTGAACAAGAAGCATCTACTTATACATATGATTTAACGTTAAATAGTGATAATACTGAAATTGCCGCAAAAGGTGGAACTGCAACTATTACAGCTGTACTTAAAACGTATCGTAATGGTAATTTAGTTAGTACAGATAATGTTACACCAGTTCTATCAGGAAGTGCTACTGGATTTTCTATATCTGGTACTAAGGTTACTGCAAGCAATCGAACTACAACTGTTGGTAGTAGGAGAAGTATTGTTGTAACTGGTAAATATTCAAATACATTTGATGGTCAAACAGTATCATCAACTATTACTATTTATCAAGAAGCCAATGAGGCTTCTTATGGTGCTTTAACAGGTGGTTCTGTTTTAGCATCTGATATTCCTGCAAGTGGTGGAACTTCTTCGACCAGTATTTCTAATATGTCGCAAACAATTAGTTATACATCTGGTTCGACTCGTGCTGGTACAGTTACTTATTCAAAAACAGATGAGATTACAGTTTCTTCTCTTGGAACCACAGTTAAGGCAAGAACTAAGGTTGGACAAGTTACTGTAACTTATACTGGTGAAGGTGGTGCAACTGCCAATAAAATTGTTAATATTTATCAAGCTGAAAATAAAGTAACTAATAGTAATTACAATCCTCGAATTACTGCTTACGGAACTCCTACTATAAGTATCGGTAATGGTTTAACAGCAGCTGGTGGTTCTGCGACTGTAAGTGCTTCTGTTACTAATACTGAAACTTATAATGCTTTGTATAGTTCTGGTGCTATTGGCCCGAATCAAACACGAAGCGTTGGTGGTAGTTTATCAATTTCTATGACTGTTAATGGTAATAGTAGATTCAGTTTATCTGGAAATACGATTACTCATAGTAGTATGGGAACTAATGAAACTACTGATACTGTTACTATAAAAGCTGTAAATAACGGAGATAATTCTAAGTCAGCTACTGCTTCTAAGAGTATAACAAACAGTAAAATTGTTAAATCTACTTCTGGTGGTGTTTATACATATGGTAATATAACAGCTGGTACAATTACGAATGCTACGATTCCTGCAAGTGGTGGTTCTGCTACTGCTAAAGCTGGAAATGGTACTCAAAATTGGAGCAAGTCTGCTACTATTACTACGTATCAATATGATTCTGGTTCTACGCAAAATGTTACAACTGAGGATGCTTCAAGTGGGACAAACAATGTTTCACCAAGCATTGCTTCTATTGAAGCTACTGTATCTTCAAAAGGAACTACTGTTTCTTCTCAAACTACTGTAAAAAGTCAAGCTGTTACTTGGTCGGCTAATGGTAAATCTGCAAGTGGAACAATGTATATTTATCAAGAAGCAAATGCTGTAATAGATAATAATTACGATGAACATCTTAGTTCTTATGGTACTCCTGAAATGGTTATTATATCTAATCTAATTACTGCTGCTGGAGGTACTGCACGTGCAGCTGGAGTAGTCAGAAATACTTATACTTATTATGATTTATATACATCTGGTAGTACAGTTCCTTATACAAGAACTAAAGCTGGTGTTTATAAAATCGAAATGATTAGTAATGGTAATAATAGATTTTCTATGGATGATACGTATCTTATTACACATTCATCTATGGGAGCTAATGTTACAACTGATACTGCTAAATTTAGATGTTATAATGAAAGTGATAGAACAAAATATGTAGATGACTCTATTTCTGTAAGTAATAGAATTGAATCATATAATTATGGTTCTTGGAATATTAGTATTTCTGCTAATCCTACTTCTCTTCCAGCAACCGGTGGTACTTCTACAATTACTTCGAGTTGTACTCGTTCTAAAACTCCTGTTTATACATCTGGTTCTACTGGAACAGCTACTACTGAATCTGCAACTCCAACGTTAGCAATTAGTGGTACTGGATTTACATTAAGTGGAACTACTGTTACAGCTTCAAAGAATAATGTTGCAGCTCGAACTGCTACTGTAACTGCTTCATATTCTGGAGCTACTTCTAAATCTGTTACTATTACTCAATCAGCTGGGCCTGATGGTATTGGTTATATGCAGATTGAAGGTAATGGTGTTGACCATTATATTTTCCAAGTTGGTCGTACACCAAATACTCGTTCTAATGATGTTCAAACTTTATCAGAAGAACCTGCTGAAGTTGCAACAGAAACTAAATCTGAAAGTTTGTTTGCTAAAATTAAACGTATTGTTACTAATCTTAATTAATCAAAAGTTATGGCTTTATCCAAATCTGCTTTGAAAGCAAAATTTGTCACTGGTGCTATACCAACTCAAACTGATTTTGCCAACCTTATTGATGGTATGTTAAGTATGCCATTGAGGGGGGGGGACAGGTGATACTACAATAGGTTTCGGAAATGGAGACAGTACTGACAGACTATATGTTAAATCTCTTAGGTATATTTACGATGATTATCGTAGTTATTTTTTAATTGGTGCTTGGGATGATGAAATTGGAGGTAATTATCTTGTAGCAGTTATTTGTTTTCAAGACAATGCTGTTAGCGGTGCTAATTTTAATATAACTTATCATTTATTAGATAAAGCCGAAAGAACTCGTTTTGAATCTGAAGTTGGCGATATTAATACTGCCGACGAAATAGATTTAATACACTTGATTAAAGGTTCTAATTGGGCGTGGTTTAATATCACACAACCTACTAATAATAATCCTAAACCTTATACCATTGTTAATGGTACAAAAAGTTATGTTATTTTTCCTGTTATATATAATGGTATTTGGTATGTAGGATATGCCTTTGGTCAAGAAGTTATTGAATTTGGTTTTACGGAATTTATGTATCGTGCTGTCGGTGCACCTACTGTTAGATGGGGTACTTCTGATGAAACTATTGGAAATGATTTAGAAAATAAAAGTAAATTCACTGTTAAACTACTCTTATAAATTCTAACTGTTATTAGTAATAATAGTTAGAGTTTAGTTGATATATGTCAAACTTTAACTATTATTACTATGACTATTGCACAAATTAAAGCCTTGTTTCAAACTGGGAAAATTCCTACACAAGCTGATTTTGAAAATTTGATAAGTAAAATTCCAAACAGTGAATCAACTGGGGGGGGGATAACACTTTAAGTTTTAGCGACCCTAATTATGCTAATGTACTTGGTTATAGATTTGTTACTATTGGTGATGAAGCATCTTATTTATTTATAGGTTTTTATGATGCAGCTAATGCTACATATTTACCTTATATAATTGTACATTGTAATACCGGTTCACCTTCTGAATTTGGTAGTACTCCACCTGTTAAATATACTATTCTTACATCTGAAATGATGATGGAAATGTTATTACAAGGTGGTGAATTATATTCAGCTAATGATGAAGCACTTGTAGGAGCAATTCCCTCAAATGCTAAGTGGAATTGGGTTGGCTGGTATCATTTATCTAATACACATCGAATTATTCAAAATGACCTTGTAGAAGAACACTTTTTTATAACAACTGATGGTTCTACAAGAGCTTATTTTAAAATAATTTATGCTACTGAAAATGATACATTCCCTATTGTTTCTGAAGCTATTAGAATAGGAGTATCGGGTGGTGCTGTAACTACATATAATTACATTCTTACTTCTATTGCAAATATCAATACTTACAAAGAAGAATTAAATGCTATTTTAGATTCAACAGATTTAGGAACTACACAACTGTTGAATTTTATTAATAAATATATGAGAGATATTAATGTTACAAATTAAAAGTTAAATTAAGTTTGACTTTTAGTTGTTATAAATAATATATTTAATCTTAAATCAAGTGCATCTTATGATTAATTTATTCGTAATACAAAAACAGTCAATCAAATTATGGCAACTAAAAGTCAGCTTAAACAATATTTTGAAACAGGTAAAATACCTACACAAGCTCAATTCGGTAATCTTATAGATTCTATATTTAATATTATTGGTTCACCTGATGGTAGTTTGAATATAAATGGTGATGAAAATAACATTAAACTTTCTATAAAGAATTATAGAAGTTTACATGGTGTATATATGTCTCAATTATCTGTTAGTCTTCATTTATTTTTTAATAATGATATTAAAAATGGTACAAAACCAGTTCCAGTATTTATCATATTTAGTACTGTAAATAATTTAACTAATTCTGTAAATGCTAACGTTAAGTATGCTGTTCCGAATGTCACCTTACTTAAAAGTATGACAGATGATAAGTTGGATTATCTCACTGCAAGTTTGGATGTTATCATTCAAAGATTTACTGCTCTTAAGATTCCATATTATGATTTAGTACCTAAAGAAGAAGAAGTAAAGAAACCTTCCATTGTAACAATTATGTATGCTGATACTGATAATACCAGTTATATATATAATTGCATTATGGGTATGAAGAATACTTCTATAGTACCAATTTGTATTCATAGTCTTGTTAAATTACATGATGTTGAAAATAATAATTATGTAGGTGCTATGTCTATTTTACAAAGAACTGTTTATAATTATATGACAGTAGAATCTGAATGGAACAAGATAATGGAGTTACAAGGTTATGAAGATGGTTTAGTTATTGATAATAGCGGAGTTGCTGAAAATTTTATGAATACTATACATGCTAATTGTTATAAACAAATTCAATTAAAATAAAATCATGATTAAAGTCTATTGTAAATTCCTACCGTTCAAAGGGTATTTATGTATGACGATATTATGGTGGTTAATCATACGAACTGAATACAAAGATAAAATTACTGAAACTGTTAAACGACATGAAAATGTTCATAGTTATCAACAAATTACTCTTTTTATTGTAGGTTTATTAGTTAGTATCATATTAAGTCTTACTACAAATTATTCTTGGTGGGGATTACTTGCTACTCCTGCAATTCCTTTATTAACTTATGTTTATAGTTGGATAATTGAACTTATATTACCTCCTTATAACAGAGCTTATAAAGATATTTGTTTTGAAGGTGAAGCAAGAAGTTTAGAATCTGATAAAGATTTTAGAAAGAAATTGTTTCCTTTTAGTTTCTTAAAATATATTCCAAATAAGAAATATGGTGGTCGATGAAATTGATGAATGGTAAATGGAACAACTCGTAGAACCTTTTGTTGAGTTATTCAGTACTCATTTCGATTTATCATTTATGCTTTGTGTGAATGTTTTAACATACATACTCATTAAAGTAATAGATGATATTAATGGTGATAAATCTGTTGGCACATGGACTAAACGACTGGTTATGCTAATTAGTTGTTTTGCTATTGCCGCAGGATATATAGCAGGTGGATATGAAAATACTACAATTCTTATTAATTCTGCTATTCTTGCACCAGTTGCTTGGAGTTGGATATTCAAACCTATTCTAAAAAAGATTGGTGTTGATTATAAACAAAATCATTAATTAATTAAGATGATTACTACTATGGCATGTGGTGGAAAGAAAGGTGGTAAAAAGACCACTGGTAAGAAAGTGAAGAAATAAATTGTTAGTAATATAACAATTTATATTGTTAAAGATTGAATTGAAATGGTGAGAGGTGTTACTAATGTAGCACCTCTTTTTTATAGTGAATCTGGTGGGAAATCGACTATTTTAACGTATATTTGTTAGTAGCCCAATATAATATACCTATTAATATTAATCCTCTTATACGCCTATCTATGTTCGATTATACAGCTATTATAGTAGCTATAATAACATCCATAAGTACGATTGCTGGTATTTATCTAAAAGAATGGTTATTTCCTAAACGTAAAGAACAAAAACTTACTATTGAAAAAAGTAATTGTTATATAGAACTTGATAAGATATGTGCTTCTATTCGAGATATTATTCACGCTAATGCTGTTTATATTGCTTATTTTCATAATGGCTGTCATTTCATTAATGGTGTAGAAATGGATAAATACACTGTTGTTGGTGAAGATTATGATTGTTGTGTAGTATCTTATAAGAAATCTTTTAAGGATATTCTTGTTAATAATTTTCCTTATTTATTTCATAATCTTCTTGTTAGAAATCGTCATTATTGTAATGATGTTAGTAAATATAAGTTTCAAGACAGATGCTATAAAGATGAACTTGAAAGTAGAGGTATGAAGTCTGCTTATACTTTTCTTATTAAAGACCCTATTAAAGAAACACCTATTGGTTTTATTTCTCTTGAATATAATATCGTAGAAGGATTTAATCCTGATGATGAAAAATATATTTGGAAAAAACAAAATACTATTGCTAATCTTTTGAATCTAAATAAGTAAGATATGGGAACACTTAATCAATATGCAGCTCGTATTGCAAACATGGTTAATCAACCTAATAATCACGAACTTAAAGAACGTGTTAAGGATATGATTAAAACTATGTTTGCAAATCGTATCCGACAAAGCGTTGAGAAAAATGGAATAGATGATATTCTTAAACTTACCTTTATTGCTCCTGTTGAAGAGTTGAAATATAGTGATATTCTTCCTACTGAATATCGAGTTGCTAATAAAATTAAATTGTTAGGAACAAAGTACAAAGTTCCTACACCCGTGCGCATACAAAGTGATGCGCCTTTTGCGTTTGTAGGTGATACTGTTGGTAATGGATATATGTATGAAAGTTCTATTACATCTCTTAAACTACGTCAAAGTGGGCGTCCAACCTGCTCTCCCACCGGGTATCCACGAGCTTATATTATATTAAACGGTCATATAATTATTGCTGAAAAAGTTGGTACAAAAGATATTGATGATAGACGACCAATTAATGAAGTAATGATTACAGGTATATTTGAAAATCCTGATGAAGTTCTTTCGTTCTTTAAGAATGAAGATGGTCAAGATATTGAATTACCTTTACCTAATGATATGCTTGAAAGTATAATTCAAGAAATACTTAAAACTGAATTTGGTATTTATCCTCAAGATTTGGATATTAAAACGAATAATAATAATCCTACTATTGCTCAACGTGGTAATGGTCAAGATTAATATCATGTTTCTATCATTATGGTTGATAACGAATATTATTGGAGAGATTTCGTTAAAGAAGTTCAAATACAACTTAATTCTTTAATTAAACAATTACATCTTGCTTATGAACGGCGTAATGATTGTATTTATAATATCAAAGATAATCTTTCTAAATATCAAGAAGCTGGTGTTGATGTTTCGGTAGTATTCGATATTGATAATCGTAGTAAGATTTATTTTAATAAGAAACAAGATGTTCTACTTGGTACTAAACTAATGAGTTATATTCGTAGTTATAATTACTTAGTTTATGAACGTCTTGATAAACTTGATGATGATATAGAAACTCTTGCTGCTCTTAAAGAATTACCTTCTGAAATGTATACTTATATGCAAGATGAAGTTAATAATGAGATAGCTAATTTATTATGTAAAGGTAACAATTATTCTTTTGGTAGTTCTGTAGGTTACGTTTATGTTTACTATAAAAAGACGATGCCCGGTGATGTATGTAGTGTTGTCGATTGGGGTGCTACAAAAGACTTAAAAAAGAAATTATTAGAGCAAGGTATTAATATACGAACTGCTGATAATCCAAATGGTATTCCTTATTTCATATATTATGATTATGACTGGTGTATAAAAGCTGTATATCATAAAGTCAAAGGTCGAATACCACAAAGTGTCTATTATAAATTCAAATTTGGTCACACAAGTAGTGCTTACGAAAACGGTGAAAAAACTATTGACAGAACACCTTTTGCAATGAAAGGTAAAACTGTAGATGAAATTGCAACAAATCGAAGACTTAATTGTTTCAATAAAATTCTTGCAATTTGTTTTAATCATCCTGACGAAGCTATTAAACTATATCGAAATAATCTTCCTAAACAAAATAATGCTTTATGATTGATAATAATATATTCATTAGTAGTGCTACATTAATTCCAGATATGTATAACGATTATAATATACAAAGTGATGACTTTGTAAATCGTTTTCCTATTTGGGTTGCAAATGCTTTGGAAGAACTTAAGTTTATTCAAGCTTATGTTAATGTAGAAAAAGATATTGAATTTGATGACCATCGTTGTCAATTACCGTGGGATTTTCGTGGTGTAATTGATGTCATTATAAATAATAAAAAAGCTGTTCTTAAAAATTCAGCTGAATTTAATAAAGATACTATTACTGAAAAAGTAACAACTGTTCCGACATATACTCCTTATCCCGGTATTCCAAATGCAGATATAACAAGTCCCGGTGATAAAAATGATAGTTTTAATCATGCTCCTGTTGATAAAGAGCAACCTTATTATTACATTAGTAATAACTGGATTCATACTAACGTTGATTATGGAACTATTCATTTAAGATATAGAGCTTTACCTGTTGTTTATGACAGTATTATAAATATGGATGTTCCTCTTATTTATAATAATGGCCCTCTTAAAAAGTATCTTAAACTTTATGTTCTTAAACAAATGTTATTAAGGGGTTATAAACATCCGGTTGTAAGTCTTACAGCAAACAATCCTTATACAAATCCTGCGATAGAACTCGATAGAATGAGAATACAAGTTCGAGTTTCTTGTAACAAATTTAGTAACGACCGTCGAGAGAATATTGCTACTATTCTTCGTACATTAGAATAATAGAAATTATGAAAGTTTTAGGTCTTGATTTAGATAATTCACCTTATATTGCACAAGATAAATCTTTACGATATGCTAAAAATATAACTATTGATAATAAAGGTCAAAGTTATTTTAATGAAAGAGGATTTGATTTCATAGGTGAATTAGATGATATTCTTGAAAATCATCCGACAAATCGGCATATCATTCCTTATATTTATAGTGATGCCGATAATCACAAATATAATATTATAGGTACAATTCCAACTAATGTTGGTGTTGTACTTTTTTGCGTTGTAGAACACTGGAATAATGCAGATAAATCTGATTTACAAACTAACGACGCTATTATATATCTTAATCTTGATGATAATAACCCAACTGTAAAACGTTGTTTGTATAGTACATCGGGTGCATTTGGATTCAGTATTGATAGACCAATTCATGGAGATTATATATACAATTATAAAGAAAATTTAATTGTTACATTTACTGAGGGGACTGATGAATCAGCAAATGAAACAAGAATTATTAATTTGACTGACCCGTTTTATGATGGTAATAATGGAGATGATACTGCGATAGGATATGACATCACTATTGATGAAGTTGATTCATTTAATCTTATTCCAAATGTTACTTATCCTGAACTTCAATTAGAAGTTGAAGACGGTGGTAATCTTAAAACTGGTGCTTATCAAATAGCAATTAAATATCGTCTTGATGATGGTACTTATACAAACTATTCTCCTTTGAGTACATCACTTATTGTTTGTGGTAATTATGAAGAAGATTATGCGTTAGGTATCGAAATCAATAAAAATATTACTATTAGTTTTAGAAATAGTGGTATTAAATATAAACATTGTAGATTTGCTATTGTTTATATTACTGATGAAGCTCAATTATCATATGAAACTGATGATATTTCAATTAGTGGTATAAGTACTACTCATATTATAAGTGATGTTTCATATTTATCTACTATAAGTCTTGATGATATTTTTATTAAAAATATATCATATATTCGAGATAATACTCTTGTTAATTTCAATAATAGACTTATTCGAGGTAATGTAAAAACTCTTGATTATAGCAAACTCGATAGTGAACTTAAAGAATTTACAGAAAACAATCTTGATGTTCAATTAAGTTGGAATCCGAGTTCTTCTTATATTAATAGTACTCGACGTTATTTCAAAAGTGGTGAAGTTTATGTTCTTTATGCTGGATATTATGATTATAAAGGTGACCTTGTAAATATACATCATATTCCTTGGAAAGCTAACAATTATGATATTGAAGCATATCCCGTAGGTTCTACTAATCAAAATGCTCATAAAATTCCTTATAAATCTGAAAACATTAGTAAGATTATAAGTCCGAGTTGGAAGAGTTTACCTAATATTGATGCTACTGAACAAGTAGATGAAATTGCTAAAACTGGAGTTGGTAGTGAGAATCCTACAATAGCTCGTAATCGTTATTTTAGTTTATACGGAGTTTCGACTGGACACGCAACAGTTAAAGCGAAAGGTCGTTCTTTAACAAAAGGTAAACTGAAATTACCAAGTCTTTCGTTACCTTATACAACTGAAGATTCTGAAGGTGGAATTAATCCTTCTGATTACCAAGTTGTAGTATTAGAAATAACAAGTGAGAGTACATCGAGCCAATTAATTGGTGTTGAATGTAGTCCTACCTTTGGTGGAGATAGTGTGATACCTGCTGGTATAAATTTAACTACAAAAGTTTATGATGTTACATCGGTAGTTAAACAAATTGATTCAGAAGAATCTGAAGTTGAAACTGGGTATTATGAAGTTTCTGAATCTAATCTTTTAGCATCTGATAGTAAATCTACATTTATTGGTAATACAATTAATACCAAAACTAATTTCGTAATTAATCTTGATGCAAAAGAAACTAAATATATTTTAATTGAAGCTCGATTAAGTTATAAAGTTAATGGTTCAACTGCTCCGACATTTAATTGGTTAACCCAATTATATTCTACTTCTTCTGAATGGAATCCTACTTATACATTAAGTCCTAATATTAATATCAAAGCTAATCTTGCTGGTAAAACAGATTTAATGAATAAATATATTAGTTCAATAGTTTATTTCTTTGTTGAACATAATATTAATAATTCTCGAATTGTTACACAAGGTTTCGCAATGCGAGATACTGAAACTAACAATTTTGGTAAAAATCAAACTTATAAAAATCCTTTTGGTGGAGATAATGCAAGATTTTACACATTTGAATATCTCTATAACAAAATAAATAGTATTCGAGGTAAACTTAAACCTCTATACTTTGAAACTGATGTTCTTAAATTTGTTAAAAATGAAGAACTTGATGATGATATAAAAGTATTCCCAGCTGAATGGAATGGTTCTGATTTTAATGGATTTAATGATAATCCTAACGAATCTGGAACTCGATTCTTAGATGCTGACATTAATAGTCTTACAATTGATACTTCTCGTGCAACTAAAGATGTTTCACTTGAATATATCAATGCTAATATTAGTTCTCAAAACAATATTGCTGGCGACAGTTATTATCGTATTGAAAAAGGTTTTGATGGATTTAATAAAGGTACAGATAATGAAGAATGGGCAAGAGGATATATTGCTGATTTAATTAATAATTCTGAAACACTTTATTCTGATGTTAATAATCAGAAACTTCAAATTGCATCTAATGTAATTAATATTAAAGGTTCTTCTGAAGTAATAACTTCTTTAGTTGGTGATACATTTATTGGATATATAACACTTCGAGCTACTGCTCCATCATCCGATTATCGTTATGGTGATGCTCAAGCAAAAGAATTAGACAGTAATGCTACTGTTTATCGTTGGATATTTACTGTTCCTCTTGAAAGTAAATTCAATATTCTTGCTCGATTCAGTGTTAATAACGTAGATAAATCTTTCAAATATCACGATAAACGTGGTAATGAATTACGTGAATTTTATCAATTAAGTTATCAAGTTGATAATTTTATAAATAGTAGTGTTGGTAAAGGTTATTCTCCTGTTTATAATGAGAATGGTATTGAAACATTTACTTATTTTGAAGAAATTCCCGGAACTCAAGACCATCCTTATCGTATAATTCGTAGTCAATTACAGAGTGCTGAAAATTCTAATCTTAATTGGCGATTATTTAGAAGTGATGATTATAAAGATATGCCTTTTAATCGAGGTGAAATTATTGCATTGAAAACTGACAATAAAAATCTTTATATTCAACAGACTTATGGTCTGCATTTATTACAACTTCGTGATACACTTTCTAATACGGATGAAGGTACTTCGTATTTAGGTACAGCTGATATATTTAATATGGAACCTCAAGAGGTTACATATAGTCCCAGTGGTTATATAGGTTGTCAAAGTTATTTTGATACTCACGTTAATGTTATTGGTTATTTTGTTATTGATGCAGTTCATAGACGTATCTTCAATATCAATGGAGATAAAGTAAGTAATATGACTGCTCTTAATGCTCTTAAATGGTTTGACGGTAATCTTGTAAAAGATGTAGTTAATCCGTTTAAGAATAATGGTAGAATTTGGGCATTTAATGAAGATACTAATATCTTATATTTAGTCCAAAATGTTGATAATAAACAATTCACAATTAGTTTTAGTCCTATTGCTAATGCTTGGATTTCATTCCATGACTATAATCCTATTGTAGGTATTACCAATCGAAATGGATTATTCTGGTTTGATAAACATGGCATTTATGCAATATCTAAAAATAATTATGGTCGATTCTTAAAAGATGATAATAATAATCAACTTGTTAAAGAATCATATATTAAATTTATTCTTAACGACAATAGTAATTATAATAAGTTATTAAATAATATTGCTTGGAAAGACAGAGTTGATATTGTTAATAATCTGTTACCTACTATTAATGAATTTGAGAAAACTATTAATGCTATATTGGTTCATAATGATGACCAATGTACTGGTTATAAACTTGTTAAATTTAATGATATTTGGTATAATGGTACAACTGGTGTTAATAAAGTAAATCTTTGGAGATTTAATAATGTTAATGATATACACAAACAAATACCTTTTATGATTACTGATTTAATTGTAGATGAATCTGCACTAAAACGTAAAGCTAAATGGTATGATATTAATAAATTCATTTGTCAATATGTTTATTGTATAATGAAGTTTAATAATAGTGATAATAACAGACTTTGGGAACTTATTGATGTTAATCCTGAATGGATTCTTGATAATCGTAATAATCAAAGGTAATTTGTAACAATTTGTGCGGCTCGGCCTTCGGCCTCGCTCCCC
>OHJG01000565.1_pt1 | contig 17628 bp, 11 predicted proteins | sample 1568481 | NCBI WGS metagenome assembly OHJG01 (sample SAMEA3879505, study PRJEB24766) | human gut metagenome | biome: human-associated habitat; feature: feces | place: USA | collected 1985/1987
TTCGTAGCTTTGCTACTCGCCGCTGCTATCGCAGCTATCGTGATCGTCATTCGCCAGAAATCTGCAAGCAGCTTTCTGGCTCTCTTGCGCTCATTATAATCATAAACATAATGATACTACTATCATTATAAATATTTTCGACAAAAAAACAAGCTATTTTTGTCTATTTATTCCATTTTTAATAGTATTCATGACAAACATTATTATTTTCCCTTAAAATAATTAATGGGAGGGCATATATATCACATGCTCTCCCTTATACATAACTAAATTATACTTTGTAAACAATCCTGCAAAAGACTATTCATCATACTTTGAAAGTTCATCAAACACATATTCGTTAATAACTTTAATATATGTTCCCTTCATGCCAGATGATTTACAATCTATAACTCCGGCACTTTCAAACTTTCTTAACGCATTAACTATTACAGATCTTGTTATTCCAACATTATCTGCAATCTTACTAGCAACAAGAGTACCCTCGTTTCCGTTAAGTTCTTTAAAAATATTCTTAATAGCATCTAGCTCAGATGTCGATAATGTGTCTATAGCTGATCTTACTATCTTCTTCTTTCTGACTTCTTCTGCATTCTCTTCATTAACAGAACGCATCATCTCAAGTCCTACAACTGTTGTTCCATATTCGCTAAGGATAATATCATCTATCTCGTATGAACTATCACTCTTATACATAAATAATGTACCAAGTCTTTCGCCAGCTATCTCAACTGGTGCAATCAAAGCCTGAAACTTCTTAACGTTCTCAATAGTAAATCCTAACGTAGACAGATTAACATTCTCTTTAGTTGATAATACGCTTAATAATCTCTCGTTAAGCATCTCATCCACAAACCCACCAACTTTGTCATAGACAAGCTCATTAATCACTTCGACGCCAGCATAATAACCAGTACCAAGGACCTTTCCCTTCTTACTTATGACAAGGATATTGGATTCGAGTATACTACTTAATACATTGCACATATCGTTAAAATCAACTCTTGCTGAATGATTATTATGCAATAACTTGTTAATCTTTCTGGTCTTATCCAAAAGCTGTACACTCATCATACATTCCTCCATATACATAATTACACCGATAAATATCTGTATAAGAGAATACTATCACACAACTTTCAAATAATCAACATTTTTATTATATTTATCTGACAATTTCAATAAATTTCTTTCTAAAGTCACATAAAAGCTATATTAATGTGATATATAGAACCATTTATTTAACATTTTTCGTATCATCTAATATATAACCGCAGTTTTCATCACCGCACACAAGCTTGTTACCTTTAATAAGCATATAACCTCCACACTTAGGGCACTTCTTATCCGAAGGTCTCTGCCATGTCATGAAATCACATTCCGGATATCCTTCGCAGCCATAAAACATTCTGCCTTTTTTAGTCTTCTTAAGTATGATATCTTTACCACACTTAGGACACTTTACTCCTATCTTTTCAAGATATGGCTTAGTATTATGACACTCAGGAAATCCTGGACACCCAAGGAACTTACCATGAGGTCCATACTTTATAACCATGTTACGTCCACATTTATCACATATAACATCAGTTACCTCATCTTCTATCTTTACATTCTCAAGTTCCTTTTCCGCACTATCAACTGATTCTTTAAGGTCTGGATAAAAATTCTTAATAATCTCTTTCCACTTCACATCACCATCTGCCACACCATCAAGAAGCGATTCCATATTAGCTGTGAAATTAACATCTACTATCTGTGGAAATGCCTTTATCATGGCATCATCGACAGCTCTTCCAAGCTCTGTAACATAAAGATTCTTCTGTTCCTTTGCTATATAATGTCTTGCTATGATAGTTGATATAGTAGGCGCATAAGTACTTGGACGTCCTATTCCAAGTTCTTCAAGAGCCTTAACAAGTGATGCTTCTGTAAAATGCGCTGGTGGCTGTGTAAAATGCTGTACTCCCTCCACGCCTTCAAGTGTGAGCTGCGAATCCTCATCTATACCCTTTACAAGTGCGTTAGGTTCATCTTTATCATCATCACTTCTATATACAGACATAAAGCCATCAAACGTAATCTTAGAAGCCGCTATGCTGAATCTATAATCTCCAGCCGCTATCTTAACAGATGTTGTTTCATATATCGCTTCTGCCATCTGGCTTGCCGTGAATCTTTTCCATATAAGCTGATATAATCTGAACTGATCTCTGGATAATGAATCTTTTATCATAACAGGTGTAAGTGCTATATCAGTAGGTCTAATAGCTTCATGTGCATCCTGTATTTTCTTATCATCTTTTTTTCTTAAGCCACTATGTGGAAGATACTTTTCACCATAATTAGCAGCTATATACTGTTCTGATGCTTCCTTTGCCTCATCAGCAACTCTTGTGGAATCTGTTCTTAAGTAAGTAATGACACCTATAGTTCCTCTTCCATCTACATCAACACCTTCATATAACTGCTGTGCTATTCTCATAGTCTTGGCTGTCGCAAAGTTAAGAGTCTTTGAAGCCTCCTGCTGAAGAGTACTTGTTGTAAAAGGAAGTGGAGCTTTTTTAACTTTCTCACCTTTTTTAATACTATCAACTGCAAATGTGCTGTTTTCCACTTCTTTTTTTATAGTTTCCATCTGTTCTTTGTTTTTTATGTCAATTTTTCCGTTGACATCTCCATGGAATTTTGCAACTATAGGCTTCTTTTCACCTTTAACCTTAAGTGTTGCATCCATAGTCCAGTATTCATCTGGAATAAATGCATCTATCTCGTTTTCTCTGTCACATATTATTCTTAAAGCTACTGACTGGACTCGTCCAGCACTAAGTCCTCTCTTTATCTTTGCCCATAATACAGGACTTATGCTGTATCCTACTACTCTGTCAAGTACTCTTCTTGCCTGCTGTGCATCAACAAGATTCATATCTATCTTTCTGGCATCCTTGATGGCTGCCTTGACTGCACTCTTTGTGATCTCGTTAAATGTTATTCTGTATATATCCTTATCCTCTAACTTTAACGCCTTTGAAAGATGCCATGAAATAGCCTCTCCCTCACGGTCGGGATCGGTTGCAAGATACACCTTGTCAGCTTTTTTTACTTCTTTTCTAAGTGCTGCAAGAATCTCTCCTTTTCCTCTTATAGTGATATACTTTGGCTCAAAATCATGCTCTACATCAACACCCATCTGACTCTTAGGCAGATCCCTTACATGTCCCTGTGATGCCATTACTTCATAATTCGAACCTAAAAACTTCTTGATTGTCTTTACCTTTGCTGGTGATTCCACTATAACAAGATACTTTGCCATTAAACTAACTCCTTAGATATGATTAAATGTTTAGATTACAGGGTCAAAACATATTTTCTGACTAATGTCTGGTATTTATAATTATTGCTTCTATACGTATATCCTTGCATAGCAATTATCAGCAACCTCTTCTATCTTTCCCTCAAGTTCCAGCTCAACCAGTGCATTACTTATTTCCTGCAATGATAATCCGGTTTTTTCTATAAGTTCATTTAACCCCACCGGATATAAATCCACACAACTATACAACATATTTTTAGGTGTTGCAAGTTTAAATTCATGTACAGAATTCACATTTTGCTCGTATTCCGGTATACTGTTTGTGGATTTTTCTTCTGTTTTATTACATATCGTTTCATTTTCTTCTGTTTTCATGCCTATATAAGATTCACCACTCCTGTTCGATTTATAATCATAGATATTCCTGTAATCATCTAACTTTCTTCTTATTTCTTCTATTTCTAATATATCTTCAGGTCTTGTTATGACGGCTGCTCCAAGCTTTATTAAATCGTTGCAGCCTTCACTTAAGCTGTCCCCTATTCTTCCAGGAACTACCATAACCTCCTTATTCTGTTCAAGTGCTGCATCAACAGTTATAAGTGAACCACTCTTTTTTCTTGCTTCTACAACTATAACAACATCTGACAAGCCACTTATAATCCTGTTTCTTACCGGAAACTGTCCTGCATGCGGTGCGGTCCCAACTGGATATTCTGATACAATACAGCCTTTTTCTTTCATCTGTGTAAAAAGCTCTATATTCTGTCTTGGATAACATATATCAACCCCGCACCCAAGTACACCACACGTATATCCATCGGCCTTAAAAGCCCCCATATGTGCCGCTCCATCTATTCCCCTTGCCAACCCGCTTATAACCTGTATTCCCATCTTTGCAAAGCTTTTTGCAAACACGCCAGCCACATTATATCCATAGGTTGTATTCTGCCTTGAACCTACGATTGCAACTGATGGTTTCTTATCATCTGGCAGCTTTCCATAATAATACAGACATAAAGGATAATCATATATATGTAACAGCCTTTGTGGGTAATCTTCCTTTCCTGGATACGTAAAATGTATTCCTTTCTTTCTGATACTGATAAATTCTTCATATATCATATTATCTTTTTTAGAATCAGATATATACATAAGTTCTTTATCACTCAGTGATCCCAGACCTCTTAGAACTTCCACATCTGCTTTGTATACATGTTCTGGTGATTCAAATACCATTAGCAGCTGCCTTAGCTTAGTCTTTCCTATACGTGGTATGTTGCAGAACCAGTACCAGTAATAATCTTCGAGATATGAAGATATAGCCTTATTTTTACTCATTATATATTTTCCCTCGCATTATAAAAAATATTTACATGTCAGTTTCTTATATTACACTTCGTTCTTTTTATAAATAAGTGCTTCTGTTATATGTTCACTTAATATATTCTCACTGCCTGCCAGATCTGCTATTGTCCTTGCAGTTTTAAGTACTTTCCCATATCCTCTTGCTGACATGGATAACTTCTTATACATAGACTCCATAATCTTTGAGGATTCTTCATCAAGCCTGCAATATTTCTTTATTTCACGCATATTCATCTGTGAATTATAATCTGTTACTGAATCTTTAAACCTTTCCTGTTGTATAAGCCTTACCTTCTCAACCTGCTCTTTCATATATGCTGAACTGTATACAGCACTGCTGTCTTTTGCACCAGTTATATCCTCATATGTCACTTCATCGACTTTTATACATATATCAAATCTATCCCACATAGGATTGCTTATACGCCCTATATACCTTCTGATATCATACTCTGAACAGTGACAGCGGTTTCTATCTGGATAATAACCACATTTGCAAGGATTAATAGCAGCAGCAAGCATAAATTCCGCTGGATATGTATACGCAGCATTAAGCCTTACAACTGTTATCTTCTTATCCTCAAGAGGTTGTCGTAAAGACTCCATAAGCTCTGGTCTGAATTCCGTCATTTCATCTAAAAACAGTACACCCGAACCTGATAGCGTTATCTCTCCTGGCCTTGGTATCCTTCCACCACCAAGCATAGCAGCCGCCGTTATAGTATGATGCGGGCTTCTGAATGGTCTTCTAGTTATAAGTCCCTTTTCTGCATCAAGTTTTCCTGCAACACTGTATATTTTAGTAACCTTCAGTTTCTCTTCATCTGTCATATCAGGTAATATAGTAGGAATCCTTTTAGCAAGCATGGTTTTGCCACTTCCAGGTGGACCAACATACATAATATTATGCATTCCTGCTGCTGCAATAAGAGTTGCTCTTTTCGCACTATACTGACCTCTTATATCAAGATAATCTTCCTCTTCGTTTAAACTGTCAGCTAATATAACACCTTCAGAAATCACTCCATCAGATTTAACTTCTTTAGATTTAACTTCTTTAGATTCAGCTTCATATTTTTTATTAAAATCATCACTGGGATTATTGGCTGAAACGCCATCTAGACTATTATTAATAAGTATATCCTGTACATCCTTTAAGCTCTCTGCACCATATAACCGTATTCCTTGTGCTATGCTGCCCTCTTTTAGATTATCCTTAGGAATAATACATAGCTTTATACCAGCTTCTTTTGCTGCACATACTATAGGAAGCACTCCATTGACAGGATTGACTGTTCCATCAAGACTTAATTCTCCAAGCACAAGCGCGTCTTTAACCTTTTCCTCTTCTATGATTCCGTTTGATACGAGAATGCCTATCGCTATAGGAAGATCAAACCCTGTTCCTTCTTTTCTTATATCTGCCGGCGAAATATTAACCACTATACGCTGCGGCGGTAATTCAACTCCAGTATTCTTTATGGCTATCCTTACCCTGTCTCTTGCCTCTTTAACCTCCGTACCAAGATATCCACTCATATCAAATGTTGGAAGTCCACTTCCTACATCAGTCTCAACACTTACTATACGGGCATCTATACCACACAACGCTGCAGTTGTTATACTGCTAAACAATACATTACACCCTCTTTCTTAACTTTTGCACTTTTCATCTGTGTTTTTCTTATAAATAACTTGCACCTTTCATAGCACACTGAAACAAACTTATAAGCCAAGCATCTTACGATATCTTACTTTATCCTCATCAGCTATATCAAGCGTATCCATAGCTTCTTCTGCAGTCTGGTCAAGCTTTTTCATTAAAGTTCTTATACTGTCAAGTCTGGCTTCATCCTTTCCTTCTATCCTGCCCTCGCGCTGTCCTTCTATTCGTCCTTCACGCTGTCCTTCGCGCCTGCCTCCTTCTAAGAACTCTTTCATTGCATTGCACATCTCCATATTAACTACCTTATCCTTTCTGCCATGATATGCATATTTATATACTATATATATCATAAAAATATTAATATTGCAAGTATTGTTTTACTTTTTATAAACACTTTATACTTTTACAAACAAAATAAAAACAGACTACAATCTACTGCCTATACAGTAAATCATAGTCTGCTCTATCGCCTGCAATTTTTAATGTTCTAATTCAACTTAAACAAATCTCTCCTTACAACTCTTATAACAGCCTTTCCAGTTCCTCCCTTGGAATCAGATACCTGCATTCCAAGATATATAACACCTTTATCTGCCAGTTCATCACACATATTTTTATATATCTGTGTACTTTCTGATGTGAGATTCACATTTGTATCTGATGAAGCTGTTGCACTCTTATACACAAGACTCGCCAGCCTTGTATATTCACCTGACTTGTTGAATCTGGCCGACATAAGTTTTTCACTTATGCCATTATATATATTATATCCGCCATTTAAACCTTCTGTCACCTTATCAAATGTCTGGATAACAACATCTTTGTCTGCGTTATTCTTAGTATAATTACCATCTTTATCCTTATCCCAGTAAAATACACCTGATGACATCAGAGCACTTGTGTCTGAACCCATATCTATATCAGTTGCAACAAACTGTATATCTGGTATAGAACCGTCTAGTGAATACATTTCATATATGCCATCATCAGTCATCACGGCATTCTCAATCTTAATCTGAGGTGCATTATTTCCAGAATTAATAGACCATATAATAGTATTAACAAAGAGTTTAAGTTCATCTTCACTTATGGCCTTACTCATAGTAGAATGTCCTGCACCAGAATAAGTAACATTGCCCTTAGAATAAATATAATAATTATTGGCCGCATCATTTCCAGTTACTGAAAAATAATCACTCTCACTATATTTAGATGTTCCCTGTCCTAATGTATACCATACAACCACATCTCCGCCGCTGTCTATACTGCTTGCTGTATCATCCTGCTTTTCAAGGTCAAGAAGATAATACTGTGCATGTGTTTCTGCTACATTCAGATTATCTGGTATCGTATATGGATAAGAGGTAATCTGTCCATCATTAATCTTATTAACAGCATTGGTACGAAGCGATGAAACCGTTCTTTTCGTTCTATGATTATATTTGTATATATAATTATTATCATTTTTATAATCATAGCCTGGCAATACGCCATATCTTGTAACTATTGTATTGGTGTATCCTTGCTGGTAAGACAGATTTTCTTTAGCCTGTCCGACCGTAACATGATACATATCCATACCAACTATGTTTCTGAACGCAGTTGTGAACATATAGCCCTTTGATATCTTGTCATCAATCATTATCGGAACTGCTCTTCTTATATCGGAATCATCTCCTTCAAATAAGCTTTCAGTTTCATCAGTATTCTCATCCGTATATGAATACTGTCCGATAGTATCATGAGTCATAAGTACAGCCTTGCCACTTTCTATATAATCACGCAGATTAGCCAGAGCATGTGTGTTCGTAATATTGTCAAATGCGTCTGCAAAGCCAAGAACAACAATAGTATAATCCTTTAGCAGATCTTCTCCATCTTTATTAAGGCTTGTTCCTGCTGTATACCTGCTGTTTTTATACCAGTCATTACCTTTATTATCACCTTCACACAACTCCTTAACAGTTACAATATCAACATCCTTTTTATTTATTCTTAATCCAGTTGTGCCACTTGCATCATTAAACAATTTCATAAAATCAGAATCATTTAACTTAAGACTGTAATCATGCTTACTATCTATATCAGGCATTATCTGTAATATCTTTACATCTTCCTGCTTTTCGTCTGGTACATTTATTCTTAATATTCCTGTTGTTTCAGCCGTCAATCCTGTACTTACATCCCTAATAACAAGCTTCCAAGGTAAATAAGGTCTTAAATCTTTTGGTAATGTTGTTGTCGTAACAGTTATATATCCATTGTTATAAGTATAAACTGCCGGATTCGTATCACTAAATCCACCTGCGTATAACTCACCAGTGTCATCATGTGCATTTACAAACACACCATTTGCATCTTTATCAATATAAAACTCTACATTATATTTTCCAGATGTATTATCTGTCTTGAATTTAACTGTAAATGTGTTATCTTCCTCATTCAGCCCAGCATCTGCAATAGTCTGTCTTATAACTGGTTTAAACTTATATTCTATTTTGTCATTATCTGAAACAGCCGCATCTGAGGCAGCTTCTACCGTTATGTTAGAAGTTTTACCTACACTTCTGGCATATGGTAATACAGAATAAATGTTAGTATCAACTGTTCTTGTATAATTACCATTACTATCTTTAACCAAGACACCACTAGTTGATGCATTGTATATATCAGAGGCTAATATAACTGGTTTATCCATATTGATATACTCTTTAAGTTTTTCCAGAGTCTTTTCAGTTATATCATTTCCAGCCGAAGCAACATCTTTTCCTGTATCATTACCTGAACGATCCCACAGACTCATAACTGCACCCTGCGAATAATAATAGCTGTCAACAGTATTACCATTATTCTGCTTAATAAGTCCTTTAATATTAAGAAGATTCTTAGAATGCTCATCTCCTATGATAACAAGATCGTATTTATTGGCTATATTATCTGTCATACCATTAAGTTCATTTACAGTAACTGACGTAACATCAATATATCTTTTATAATTCTTTTCTGTAATTCCCGATACATTTATTTTAAACTTTGCATTACTAAAATATTTAAGCAAAGACTTTGCCCCATCACATGTATTATAATCATAATCAGCAGATGGCTGGATTTCAAGAACTTTGAGTTTTTCTATAGCCTTATTTCTCTTATAGCCACCAAGAACATATTGAATCATTTTAGCAATATCTATATTTCCATCATTTATATTATATGTTTTTAATACATCATTAACCTGATTGAACTCGTTATTATTTCCACTGATATCAATTTTAGATGATATAAAGCCTGATCTAAGAGGATTATTCTGGTATCCAAACCAGAATACATTCTCATTAATTCTATCTGGTGCAACGTTATATCCTTTATACGGAAAATTGCTATAATAATTACTTACTTTAGGCCATTCACCGAGGTATTTACCAAAAACACCCTGATTAAAATTAATCCATCCAGCAGTATCATATGTTACACGGTATGTATTGCTCCTGTTCTCATTAAATATGTATATTTCCATATTATCAAAGTCAAACCTGCCATACTCTCCCTCATATACACCAGTTATTTCATTTGTTGTATCTTCATCAATAACCTTATACTCGCACAAATCACGCAGACATGTATCCCTGTCTATTCCAGTTATTGTTACAAACATTTTCATAAGATTTTCCTGTCTGCTTTTATCAATCTTATTATAATCAAATCCACCTATTATACTAAGCTCCTGATTTAAATATTTGAAACAAATGCGTCCTGCAACTGATGCGTCACTAAAATCTTTTCCCAAACACACATTATCTCCCCATGTATGAGATGACCAGTCTTTATCAGTGATTCCGGCTTTAGCTGGATATTTTGCTTTTAGTTGTGCATCACCATAAGCCTGTGCATACTCATACATTTTTTTATATGTGTCTGCAGGATAAGTACTGATATTTTCTCCAGCAGATACTATTATTGCATCCGCATTATCAATCATATCTGTTGTCAGGGCATCAATAGAAACACTTGTAACCCTGATTTTATCCATCATATTATAATCGCCTTTAGCTATTGAATTATCACCAGCAAATACCATATAAGCAAAGAGATTATCGTTATAGCCGCTTATATTATTTCCCTGTTCATCGACAAATGTTTTATCATATATATCAAGTTCTTTTTTATTTCCATAATTATCAATAACATTAAATTTAAACTCAGTATCAGAGGTTATCTCATTAGCACAATCCTTTGAATAAAGCTTCCATTCAGACGCGCTATTCTTTCTATAATAAATATTCTTTCCTGCATACTCAGCTTGATTCTTATTTTCTGGAATCGTATAGTTATTATACTCAATAATACTTTTCATATAATTATTCAGCCATGTGTTACACAGGTCATGCTTTGCAGCACTATCTGGCAATCCAGCAATATCTGACCACTTGACAGCACCATTATCCATGCCTGTAAGATATCCCCATGCCCCTACTGCTTCATCAGGAACCAATTCAATAATATTAAGCGGATTATCCCTTGTATATGTCCTTTCACCTATTGTGACTGCATCAGCAATCACAGCTTTTCCGCCACCTGTCGCCTGCGTCTTATATATCATTCCGCCGATGACAAACAAAAACACAAGTGCCACAGATAACAAAACTGTACTAATATATTTTCTTTTTCTTATCTTACCTAACATCCGTTTCATATTGTCATCCTTTCTCTAATACTCTTCTCTGATACTCTTAATATGTATTCCACACACTAAACATTCTGTCAAAACAAGCTGTTACCAACATTTATGCTTACAAGCTATAATCAGGCATCAACATACCCTTGCGCTTTTATATCTCCCAGCTTAAAATACTTTATCTCTATTATTGTTTTATCACTGCCGTTTACCTTCACTATTTTAACCTTGTTGGTTAAATCATCTCCATAAAGAGAATTTCTAAGTGATACTTCTCTCTTTACTTCACGGCTTACATTCTGCTTATAAAGCTTTATATATGCCTTTGCCTTTATATTTGATGTAAGAATAACACCCTCTTCTTTCTTTGGTGTTTCCCCAACTCTTGTTGTAGGCTGCTCCACATCTCCTGCTGATACACATTTATCATCAATTTTTATAGAAAAGTCCTCGACATACTCACATGCCACACTCACGTTATCAAGCGGCTTATCTCCTAACGGGTAGAAATCATTTGAAAAATATAATATCTTATTAGCTTTATCCCATATATAACCATAGTACCTTGACTTATTAGTATTAGAATACTTAGTAAGATAATAATCGTACCCACTATTCTTATCAGGACTTCTATACATTATAAGCATATCCGCTTCCATTATATCGTTCTCGACCTGATTTAATGCAATATCCGCATCGCTTTGCAGCTGTGCCTGTGCTGTCTGCTTCGTGAAGTTATGCACCGAACTCTGTATAAGAACAACCAGAGCTGACAGTACTATACCGCCTATAGTCAGGGCAATAAGCATTTCTACAAGTGAAAAGCCTTTATTATTAAGTTTTCCATCAGCCTTTCTCTTATCAGCACAATCTGCTGACACATTAACCTCATTCATAGAATCCTTTGCTCCTTTTACTATGATAACGATAACTTACCAGTACTGTACCACACTGTAACATCATACGAATGGCTTCCACGGCTTATAGTTATAACCGCCTTTAGATTATTATTAACATCTAATTTATCGGACCTGGAGGCTCCTGCGTTAACAACAAAAGAGCCAACCCTTCCACTGCTTCTTGTATAAGTCACAGTAGCTTTTTTATCACTATCTACAGCATAGTCTGTCTTATCAGATGAATTGGCATAATCTGATATCGTTATATTATAACCTTTTCCTATAGTTTTACTTTCTGTCTGGACATCATTCTTATATGTAACAAGCCTGCATGTTCCATCTGTATCCTTAACTATATCAAGCTTCCAGTCTGCATTAACTGTAAGAGTTTGTGAACGCAGATTATTAAGCTCTGTATACACGAAATTACCTGCTTTTTTTACATTTCCCCTGCTGATTACTGACACTCCTATAGCAGAGCCGCCTATAACTATCGCCATAATAGCTATAACAACGAGAATCTCAACGAGAGTGAAGCCTTTATTTAGTTGTAACTGCTTCTGTAGACTGTGTCGTCTTTTCCGAATCATCACGTTTCCTCCAATTAGCAACTCGTATCATATCCTTATATGTCATATTCTGAACATCCAAAAAGCCACTGTTATCACTGTTTTCAAGTGGATTCCATACCTTGAATATCTCTGCATATTTCTGATCAGTTTTTATAATATCAGTAGTGTCAGAAAGACCTGTAACCGTAACATCGCCTTCTATAGTTATAGTTCCACCAGCTATTATAGTTCCAGAGAAATTTTTCTTAACCACAACATCTCCAGATGCAACTATAACACCACCATCAACATCTCTAAAACTATAAGTTATATCATTTGACATATGTGCTTTTTTTCTTATAACTTCATCATTATTACTTATAATAAGCGGTTCAGAAGTTGAATTGCTATTATTAAACGCAACCAGCGCATACTTATCATAACCACCTGTAAGCTTTGTAGTAACAGGACCAAGCTTATCCTTTGTATAAGCTTCTAGACCAATAGTAGATATAATATTAACATATACCTCTTTGGAATACTTATTTAAATCCGGATACATCTGACCTATAATTGTGTTATTCATCTTTTTTGTATCTGTTATTTCATAAAGCGTTCTGCTAAGAACATTGAATCTTGAAGCTAGATCCTCATAATCTCCTGCATAATCATATTTTGTTGATGATGCAGCATCATCTGATTCATTATAAACAAGACTCATGCTGCCATCTGCTGCTGCAACAGCTGATAACATGGAATTCTTAGTATAAACACTGCCTGAGCCAGCCTTTATGACACTATTAAGACTCTGCGCATTAAGTGTCATCTGTGACTTCAATCTTTCTCTCTGCTCATTGTATGTTTTCTTTACTTTATCAGATTTACCTGAAAGAAGACTGTTGAATTCAGTATCATCAAATATAGCCTTAACATAAGAAGCAGCCGCCTTTTCATCTTTAAAGCGCAGATAATAATAATCTCTTGTAAGACTTCCTATAGTTATAGTCTTTTTAACAAAATATTTACCTTCTGCCTCAGATAAATACTTATATCCAAAGAAGTTATCTTCTGATATTGTTATATTCACATTAGCTCCTGCCGCAGCCGGATTAGTTTCATCACCCATAAGTGCTGCAGGCACAAGATATATCTCCTGATTTCCAATAAATGATACTGACTCACCTGTATCATAATCTCCTGGTACAGTATATCCATCAGCATTTGCAAGAGAATAATAATCTATATACGCCCTTCCTGAAACAAGAAGCTTGTTAAGTGACTGAAGATCAAGCTCTGAATTAGTACCATTTATAACAATAGCACTGCTTCTGTTTACCTTTTCAGTAGCATTAACCCCTACATAACTATAACCATAATAATTACCTGACAGCTTGACCTTGCTGTTGTTTCCGTTTAACTCCAGATCATCTCTTACATATGTATCAGAGCTTCCATTTACTGTTATGCTAGAAGTTCCACCTGTACTGTCAGAGGTCTTGATATTCTCACACCATATCCTGCTGCCTGTTCCACCATTTCCTGCATTAAGTGTTCCATTTTCAACAACAATATCACCACTTGTAGCAAGAAGTGTGTCTCCTGCTACATTAGCTGTTGCCGCTGGATTCACTTTAAAACCACCTGCTGAGCCTGCAAAAGCATTACCATTCAGGTTAAATGATGCATTGGATGCAACTGATATCCCCTTGTTTCCAACAATAGAATATCTTAAAAACGAATCAAGACTAAGTTTCTTTGAATCAGTTATATTAACAAGCTTGTCAGGTATTCCAAGGGTCATATCAAATGTAATATATGAATAATATCCTGCCTGTGTAAGATACTTTACAAGGCAGTTATTAATATTAATTGTATAATAAAAAATATTCTCCTCAACCTGACTCTTCTTACTTACAATCTGGATGTTATCTATGGATTCAACATCAAGCGTGTTACTTCCTGATTTATGCGTTGCTTCTATACAATCATTAAGGACACTGACTATACCCTGCGCCTCTATTGTATTACTGCCTCTTTCGTACACGCCCTCCTGCTTCTTGCTTACATAATCACTATCATCCTTATACTTGATACTATCAAGCATATTATCCTGTATCATGCCAAGCTTATTAAGCATTCTATGAATATAATCAAGTCTTAGCTCCTTATTACATGTTATATTATCAACAGTTGTTATACCACTTTCGGTATTAACAACCATCTTCGCAACCTGATCCTGGTATGCACTGTTAAAGCAGTCTGATGACATCTGTCCCATAGCAACATATATCTCATTGACTGCATCCTCGGATGTATAAAAAGTTTTAGCTGACTGCTTATTAGCTACCTTCAGCTTAAGATTCATAATAGTAGATGAAGTAACTACGGTGGCAAGTATCATAACAAATGATAACATTATAAGTACGATAACCATAGTTGAACCGTTATTATTACACTTAACTCTTTTTCTTAAATTATGTGCCATCATAAGCTTCTCCTCACCTTTCTCTACCCGATCTTTGTTGTAGTCATCTGTATCATCGGTTCTTCCTTCGATGTATCAGCATTACCGCCATAATATACTTTAACCGTCATAGTATACAAAAGACTCTTACTTGCTACTCCATTGCTGCCTGAACCAGTATTGTTAATATCCTTATATTCATCCCACTTATATATATTAGAAAATACACTTACCGGTCCTGGATTAGTTGTTCCATCTTTATTAACTGTCTTATTTCCAAGATTAATCGTTCCTACGTTTGCAAACTCCTGTCTTGAAGTATCTTTGTTAAGATAAAGACTCACCTTGTCTTTGTTAATCATCATATTCTTAGAGCTGTCTGTTGTGTTGTTAGATGTCTGCTGAATAAGGAATACATTACAATTATCATATTTAACAAATGCATTTTCCTGATAATCGTAAGTTATGTTAATCTTATCAGTAGTATAATAATATCTGTTATCACCTACAGTTAAAGTCGAATGTCTGTCATAAGGTATATAAAACATATACACATCTTTAAGATTATTAGGTAATGAGGATGATATTCTATAAGAATTATCACCTGTTATTTCCGCCTTGAAATAATTATTAGGATATGTAATAGATGCTGTATATGCATAAGCCTTATTTCCATCATATATGTATTCAAAATCCAGTGTTATCCTCTGATAATATGCATCTATACCTGTATCAACCGCACTTGAAGCCTCAGCTGGTGCCTCAGATAATTCACTATGTTTAACTTCTATCTTAACATTAGTTGTCTTTTCTATCTTATTTTTATCAAAACCAGATGTATATCTTTCCTTGAAATAATTCTCAGCATCTATATCGTGGCTGTATAAATCTTCTCTTAACACAATATTCTTAACCGAATTTACATAAGAGTTAATATTATTGTTATAGTTCTTATCACTATCATCACCTGAATTATATATACCTGGATCAAGTTCAGTTACAACAGTATATTCTTCCCCATTTGTTCCTTCCTTTGTTTCCCTGAATATATATTTTCCAGAGCTTTCTGTATATTTTCCAGCATAATCCTCAAGTATCCTGCTCATGCTTACAGACTTAAACTGTTCTACTATATCAGAAGCAACAGTATTCGCATTTTCTTCTTTACGAGCCTTATGATTGATTCTTGCTGCGTTAGAAAACGAACCTAGAACAGGAATAGAAAGAATAGCAAGCACTGCCATGGCAACAAGTACCTCTACAAGAGAGAAACCTGCATTATTCAGTTTTCCTTTTCGCTTATCAGCACCTGATTTTTTCATCATAATCATCTGTTATTCTCCATTTCCTGGCTGGTTACTTAACCCTTAACTATTCAGCTGGCTTTGCAAATATATTATCTGTTCCTGTCTTTAAGTCAAACTTAGGTTCACTGAACTCTCTTCCGTTACCTGTTATAGAATACAATGCAAGTGTCATCGTACCTGTAACAACATTTGTTGCTTCATTATAAGTTGTTGTTAATGCCTCTATCGTATTCTTCTTTTCATAGTTGTTGATAAATCCGATAAGATTCTTCCACTCTGCATAAGTACCTTCATAAGATACATTGATAGTTTCCTTGTAACCTACATTATTAGTCTGATATGCGCTGCCTGATGTATTCGATGGGTTAGAAGATGCCTTCTGTCCAAATGTATACACTGCAACAGGATCAGAGAATGTTATACTCTTTATCCATACACCAGTTGAACTCTCAATAGTGTTTAAAAACTGTAATGTTGCCGGCTGGCTTGTACCATTTTCAAATGTCTTTAAAAGCTTTGATGAATCGCTCTGTAAAGAAAGTGTATCTGACTCATACTTGGCTTTGTTATCATTCTTTTTCTGTAAATCTTTCTTTTTCTTTGTAAGCTCTGTAACCTGCTTAGTTGATGTATCAAGAGAAGCTGACAGATTCTGGTAACCAACAAAGTAAGCTATAAAGATTATAAGAAATGCAAATACATACACAAGTAACTTCTTATCTTTTTCAGATATAGTAAGACTATTCTTTAACTTTTCCTTCATTACTTATTACCTCCCTGTGAAGCACCCTTTATATCCCCAAATGAGCAGCTAAGAGAAAAAGTAAGCTGTACAGTTCCTGTATTATCCTCATTTTCTGTTTCATTGGATACAATAACATTAGATACAGTTGGTATAGACTTAAGCTGAAGTATAAGCATACCAAGTGATGACTTGCTTGCTGCTGTACCACTGACTGCCACATTGCCAGATGTTATACTCATACTTGTTATGACAACATCACTAGGCACCTTGCTTTCAAGTTCCTTTACAAATGTATCAACTGAATCATTGTTGTTAGAAGCCTGTGTCTTGAATGTGTTCACATCTGTATTCTCATCCTTGGCTTCATAATACTTATTTACAATCTCCTCAATAGGCTGAAGCTTCTTGACATCATTCTTAAGGGCAGCTACTTCTATGTTTGTGAATACCAGCTGGATACCTGGGACAAGTACAAGTAAAAGTGAGGCTGCAACCGCCGCTATAACGACAAGTGCCATGCCTTTTCCTGCATCCTTTTTCTTGTCCTCCTTTATCTTGTTAAGTGAAACAAAATTGACCGGTGCTATAAATGCACCTATAGTTGCTGTATACGCTGTAAGCGCATTTTCATCAACATATGTTC
>OHJG01000574.1_pt1 | contig 17279 bp, 14 predicted proteins | sample 1568481 | NCBI WGS metagenome assembly OHJG01 (sample SAMEA3879505, study PRJEB24766) | human gut metagenome | biome: human-associated habitat; feature: feces | place: USA | collected 1985/1987
TTCTTGAAGATCTCTTCCAAGCGGTCTGCCACCTTCTTCGTGATGTGGTTGGAGATCTTCTTCACGTTCTGATCGCTTTGCAAATAGGAACGAGATACGTTCAACGGGATATCCGGCGAATCCAATACACCATGCAATAATGTCAAGAACTCAGGAACGATACCCTCTACGGAATCCGTAACGAATACTTGGTTGCAATATAACTGGATCTTGTTACGATGCAAGTCGATATTGCTCTTGATGCGAGGGAAATATAAGATACCGGTCAAGTTGAACGGATAGTCTACGTTCAAGTGAATCCAGAACAACGGCTCATCCGTCATAGGATATAAGTCACGATAGAACTTCTTGTAATCCTCGTCGGTCATATCGGCCGGTTTGCGAACCCATGCCGGTTTGGTGTCGTTGATTACGTTATCTTCGTCCGTATCTACATATTTGCCATCCTTCCACTCTTGCTTCTTGCCGAATGCGATAGGAACCGGTAAGAAACGACAGTATTTTGTCAATAAGCCATTGATCTTATCCTTGTTCAAGAAATCTTTATTCTCGTCGTCTATATACAGGATGATATCGGTACCACGATCCTCTTTCGTCGTTTCCTCCAAGGAGTATTCCGGCGTACCGTCGCAGCTCCATTTCATGGGAACAGCGCCTTCTTTGTACGATTTCGTCACGATCTCTACTTTCTTGGAAACCATGAAAGAGGAGTAGAAACCAAGACCGAAATGACCGATGATAGAAGCGGCGTCGTTCTTGTATTTCTCAACGAACTCCTCGGCGCCAGAGAAAGCGATCTGGTTGATGTACTTATCGATCTCCTCGGCTGTCATACCGATACCCCGGTCAGAGATCGTGATCGTTTTGTCATCGAACTTAACCTGTACGGTCAAATCGCCGAGTTCGCCTTTAAACTCGCCTACGGAAGAAAGCGTTTTTAACTTCTGGGTAGCGTCTACCGCATTAGAAACAAGTTCACGAAGGAAGATTTCGTGATCACTGTATAAGAACTTCTTGATAATCGGAAAGATGTTTTCCGATGTTACTCCGATGTTACCTTGTTTACTGCTCATAGTCTGAATATCTTATTATTTTTATTGTTATTTTGTGCGTATTCCTAATCCTGATCATTCTCAAGATCCGCCTATTCCTATACAAAACGAATGCCAAAATGTTTCGGATAAACTATAAATGACAAAAAGGCAGATGCCGGCTGATAGATTTGCAGCCGGGTATAGTTTGATCAAACCATATCATCACCTGTCTTGGCGAATGTAACACGGATGGTTTTATGGAATGGGATAAAACGGGATACGATCGCTATGAATAAGGAGATGACTAATAAATACCCCAGTATCTCTTTTAACGCCAATAATAAGCTTTGTTGCTGTAACGTATTATAGAGTGTATTGGTAGCCATTTGCGCTGCCTCGTCGTAGGGATGCCCTTGGGTCAAGGCGTTGCCAAGCGCCTGATTATAGCGTGAGGCGGCTAGAGGATCGGCCAGCGTAACGGTTTCTGATAAGGAATACATATATTTTTGTTCCAAGCGATATAGTATATTACTGTAAAAAGAAGTCGCCATGATAGGGGATAGTACCGAACGGAAAATGATGAGAAAGAAAGCGTTTGACAATAAATATTTAGGATTTAAATCTTCCACGGCAAATAAGGCGAAAGCTATGATTAGAATCATCATGCCCAATCCCCTGAGGAATATAGGAAAGTAGAGCATCTCGTATCTGCTATCCGGTGAGATCCCGAAATAAAGGCTCCCGAAGAACAGGACGAAACAACTCATTCCTCCCGCTATCAAGAAACGAAACCGCCAACGTTGCCACCGGAACCACCAAAAACAGATGAACGCCCCCAAGACATATCCCGGAAGCAAATAAGTATAAAGGGAATAGGTATGGGTGCTGTCTACCTTTAAGATACTGGTCAGGTAGCTGGTCAACAAGGTAGTCGAAGTACTGAAAAACATGACAAGCATCATATAGAAATAACCGATAATGGCTTTCGGTTGGTATAAAGGCGCCAGATTCACGTACGGACGTTCCGAATGATATTGATACCAAATAAATAAAGCGATCAATATCGGGGCGATCATGATATAAAGGCAAATCTTGGGGGATGCCATCCAGTCGAGTATTTTCCCGTAATTAATGACATACATAAGCATTAACAATCCGGTGGATATGATGAACATTTCCCGGATGTGTAGATCGGCCAAGGGGATGGACTTGATCGGCCGGTTATGGCGGAAGCAGATGATTACCACTAGTATGGCCAATAAGATCATCAGCATCATGAAGTAATACATATATTTCCAGTCGTAATGATAGGCTAACTGTGCGGTAACAAGCATGGACACTTGTCCCCCTCCGAAAACAAAAGGATAGAAGTAGGAATAGAATTGGCTACGTATATTTTTAGGGCTGAATATCTTTTGTGCGTACCGGATAAACCACAGCATGAGAAACCCTTTTAGGAAACCGATCGCGAAACTACAGACGATCAATATGTCGGCGTTCTGGGAGCGGGCACAGATCCAGCTTAAGAAGAACTGGGCGACTAAATCCGCTAACAATAAGAATTTTATAGAGAAGGCTTCTAATATCTTCGGAATAATCGGATAGGATACCGCCATTCCCGCCGCTGCCGCGTAATATCCCATGGTTATATCCTCGGTGTTCGTGCCTAGCGTGTTTGATACCTCCAGCATACTGCCGGTGTACGAACCGTTTAGCATCGTAACCGGAAGGATAACGATGAAGATGCAAATCAATCCTAACCAGTCCGGCACCCATTGGCGGATCGGTGCCCCAAGCTCTTTCATCGTGATCATTTGCGTAAGGCTTCTGTTTCAACCATCATGCCTGCTCTTAAATATTGCGTATCTTCTTGCGATAGATTTTCCAAATCTATCCGTACCGGGATACGTTGTTGTACCTTGACGAAGTTTCCGGCGGAATTGTCGGTCGGGACCAATGAGTATTTGGAGCCTGTGGCGTCGGAGATTGCGGTTACCTCCCCGTTGAATATCTTTCCCGGCAATGCGTCTACCTTGATACGTACTTTTTGCCCGATATAGATGTGGGGGATCTGGGTCTCCTTGTAATTGGCCGTGATCCATTTGTCTTTATCTCGTACGAGGTAGGATATCGTTTGTCCGGCTTGCACGTATTGTCCGGGCTCTAAGGTCCGTCTGCCTACATGACCGTCGTAAGGGGCGGTTATAACGGTATAGGAAAGGTTTAACCTAGCTAAATCCAGATCCGCTTCTTTTCGTAAGATCGCCGCCTCGGCTCCTGTTGTCTTCTTGCTGGTTTCGGTGAATTGGGAGAAAGCGGCTTTCTTTTGTTCCACCAACGCCTGATATCGGGCTTGCGCCGCCTCGAAAGCGGCTTTGGATTGCTCGTATTGTTGCTCGGGGATCGATTCTTCTTTCAGCAGCCGCTCAAATCGGTGATAATCCTGTTCCAGTTGCCAAAGCTTGGCTTTAGCCTCGGCGATGTTGGCGTCTTGTACGGCGATGTTCGTATGGGAGGTCTCGATACCGGAACGAAGTACGTCTTGATCCTTGGGCGTCGATCAACGCGGCCTCTGCCTCTTTTACCTTGATCCGATATTCCCGATCGTCCAATATGAGAAGTGTGTCCCCTTGGTGAACGTACTGGTGTTCCTTGAAACGGACCTCTTTTATGTAGCCGGAGGCACGTATATTTAGTGGGGCGATATATTGGTCCACAAAGGCATCGTTTGTCACCTCATAATTGATGTAACGCCAGAAATAATAGGCTGTCCACCAAATGCCGGAACCGGCTAAGAGGATACAAATGGAGTTTAATACTATATTCCGTGTCCTTACTTTCTTTAGTCTTTGATGTTTCTCTTTTAATTCGTTTGCCATAGTCGTTGTTTCTTTTTAGAGACGGCCGCAAGCCTTCTGTAGTTGATAGTAAGTGTAAATCAAGTGGGTACGGGTATTCGTGAGCTGTAGCTCCGCGTTGAGGAGAACCGAGTTCGCGTCGAGTAAGTCGGTTAGGATCGCCAATTGGTTTAAATACCGGTTTTGCATGATCCTGTAGTTCTCTTGAGCTTGCCGTACGGATAACTTCAAGGCTTCCACTTCTTGTAGAGCTTCCTTATGACGTAAGAACGCGGTGCGCACTTCTATACGGATTTTCTGTTTTTTCTGTTCCTCCTCGTTTTTATGTAACGAGACCATCCATTTGCTTTCCTTTATCTTATGGTTGTTTTTATATAAAGAGGATAAAGGGTAGGAGAGCGACAGACCTATGTTCCAGTTGTTATTGTACATATCCGCTAATGTTCGGGAGACTGGACGTGCCAATGTGTTCGACGCATATAGCGATAGGCTGGGTAGCGAGGAGGCTTTAGTCAAACGTATATCGTTTTGGGCTAACTCTGTTTGTTTCCGGAGTAGACGTATCGCCGGATCATTGGAATAGGCTTGGGCTACATAATCTTCGTAAGTTTCTAAAGATACGGTTTGGTCCAGTAACGTGGTGTCTGGCTTGAGCAACAGATTCTCATTGAGACCGATCAGGATATCCAATTGCTGTGATACCAGTATGAGGCTATTATCCGTTTCTTGCAAGGATAGGCGGTCGTTGGTTAATTGCATCTCGCTTCTTAATACGTCGTTATTGGTTATCAGTCCCTCTTTTTTCATACGCCGGATATCTTGCAGGCGGCGTTCCGATTCCTCGATATTACGGGAAAGCACCTCACGTTGTTTAAACAGGCTGAAAAGACCGATGTATTGATTTAATAGACTGAGCTTGATCTCACTCTGGTCTGTGAGCGTTTGTAAAGAGGCGACTTCTTTCTCCAGATCCGCTTTCCGGATGGAATACCGGATTTTACCGCCTTGGTATATCGGTTGGGTAAGGTCGATGGCATAGTTCTGGGACCAATCGGGCGCTTCCGGGCGAGTCGGATGGGCGAGTCCTTGCTCAAAGAGGATCGGTTGCCCTACATATCCACCTTTCAAGCCGATTTGCAGGTCTGGCAATTGTGCGGAACGTGCCGTATGGGTTCTCTCTTGCGCTATCGATTCTTTTAAGACGTCTGCTTGAATCTGCAGACTATGCCGTACGCCTCTCTCGAAAAGCTGGTCGATGGTCAAGAAGAGCGAATCGGTTTGGGCGATTGCCGGAAATGTAGCGACCGTCATACAAAAGAGGCTCAATACGTGCTTTTTATATATTCTCAAGGACATTATGTACTGCTTTTAATTCGGATAACATGGTTTCTACGTTCTCTATTCCGATAATATGCTCCGCATGTACATAAACCTGATCAAGGATCGGGCGAATTTGCTTTTTGAATTCTTCTCCTTCCGGGGTTAGGAAAACCAGTTTGTTCCTCCGGTCCTCGGGATCTTCTTTCCGATGGACGTAGCCTTTCTTCTCTAAATTGTTCATTAGGTTTGTCAGACAAGCCTTATCCTTTGCCGTTCTCTCTGCCAAGACCTGTTGGGTGATACCTTGTTCGTGCCATAGGCAACTCAAGATTTGAAGCATCTCAAATGTTATACCGGCGTTGTTCTTTTTCAGCGTTCGTTGCATAGACCGACGAAATGCCATGCGTGTGCGGACAACTTGTAACATAAGTTCCCGGAATTCTTTACCTTCTACCATTACTTATAATTCTTTTAAACTTGCTGGGCGCGAAGATAGCGTTTTTTCTCGGATTAGTCAAATGTTTAACTAATTAGCGTCTCGCTAATAAAGTATGTTTGCCATCTAGGTGGCACAGCTTTGCCATCGGCGTGGCACGGGCTTGCCATCACTATGGCACGGGTATGCCATCAGTGTGGCACAGCTGTGCCAAGGCGATGGCAGATGCTGGCACAGTATATGTATGAAAGACAGGCGTATAGACAGAAAGCGTAACAAACCCGTGGAGTGATTCGTTACGCTTTCTGTTTAGTTCTCGTTTACGAGTTTAAGATGCATTCTTCTTTATCCGAACGCCTCCTTCAATTGCTTCACCCATCGCTCGATTCGTTTGTCGGTTTGATCCGGTTGGTTTTCCAAATCGAGGACTAAGCCAAGTAGTTTGCCATTTTTCAAGGCTTTGGAGGCATTAAAGAAATAATCATCCGAAGAGGTCTCGCCTACTAAAGTCGCTCCACAGGAGGTGAAAGCGTCCGCCAATATGCCGACTCCATCGGCGAAATTATCCGGATAATTCGTTTGATCTCCAAGACCGAAAATAGCGACCTTCTTATTTTTAAGGTCTAAAGTGACCAGTTCCGGGATGATCTCGTCCCAATAGGTGGGAAGCTCGCCATCGAACCAAGTGGAGGTTCCTGCGATTATATGGTCGTAAGCCTCGAAATCTCTTTTCCATGCGCTTTCAACAGGGATGATATCGATCTGATCCTCCCCGAAAGCTTTTCTTATTTTATTGGCGACAAAGGTTGTTTTCTCTGTGCCCGTTCCGTAAAATAATCCTGTTTTCATTATGATGCTTTTAAAGATTTAACGAATGTGGATCTAATAAAGCAGCAGTTCTTTTGCCGCATGATAGATGGTCTCCTCGTTGGGGAGGATGGCCCGTTCCAAGACCGGATGGAAACCAACCGGAGTGAATAGGGAACCTACCCGTTGGATCGGAGCATCCAAGTACTGGAATAGTTCCGAGCCGATGATGCCGGCAATTTCCGCTCCGAAGCCAGAGAAGACCTTGTCCTCATGTACGATCAATACTTTACTGGTTTTCTTCACTGAGTTGAAGATCGCCTCTTTATCCAATGGTATCAAGGTACGAAGATCGATAACCTCCAGTTCCCAGCCTTTCTCCTTGTAAAGAAGCTCGGCTACGTTGAGGCAAAGATGGGTCGTATTGCCATAAGTGATGATTGTCAGATCTTTTCCCGGACGGCGGATACGGGCTTTCCCAAACGGAACCTCGAAATCCTCGGGGACAAAGGTGGAGGCTTCTACCGCATTGTAAAGCGCTTTCGGTTCCAGATAGAGCGTAAAGCCTTTAGAACGCATACTCGTCCGCAACAGTCCGGCGGCATCATCCGCGAAAGAGGGATAAACAATCCGGGCACCGGGTAGTGAGGTCAATGCGCCCTCGATGGTCTGGGAATGATAAAGTCCTCCTCCGATATAGCCTCCGGAGGCTAGGCGCAAAGTGATGTTTGGGGTAAATTGCCCGTTGCTGCGCCAATACTCATGCGTACATTCCACGTATTGCTCGACGGCCGGCCAGAAGTAATCGGCGAATTCCGCGCCCTCGATCACTACATGGATCTTCGGGTCAAAGCGGCACATACCGTTCGCTGTCCCTACGATATAATCCTCGGCGATAGGGGCGTTGAAGACTCGCTCGATACCGAATTCTTGCTGCATGCCTTTGGTGATGTTGAATACGCCACCCTTTTCTTTATTGGCTACATCCTGTCCCCAGATAAACGTATCCGGGTTGTGCCGGAACTCCGCTTTCAACGTCTTGTTGATCGCCATAACTAGCGTTTCTTTCTCTCCTTCCTCGTTTTGAACACCTTCTTTGTATTTTTGAGGTTGATAAGGTTCCGGAAGGACGTAATCCTTGACGGTAGACGGATCGGGATCGGGGGCGGCCATCGCTTTCCGATTGGCGGTTTTCAGGTCTTTAGCCGCTAGATCCGCGATCTCTTTCAATTCTTCCTCGGTGAAACGTCCGTAACGAATCAGCATGCGATGGAATTTGTATAAAGGATCGGCGGATTTTACATAGGTAAGCTCGTTCTCATCACGATACAAGGTATGTTTATCGGAGTTTGAGTGGGAGCCTATCCGTACGCAATTGGCCTGAACGATTACGGGAGTCCGGTTGGCGATCGCGTACTCTTTGGCCTCGGTCATGGCATTCATGGAATCGAACACGTCTTTTCCATTGCAATGGATAATACGTAAATTCTTGAAGCCAGAGAAGTTATCGGCAACTTTACGATTGGCCGTCTGATCCTTTTTGGGGACAGAGATACCATATCCATTGTCTTGGAAGACAAAGATAACCGGCAGTCGCTCATTGCTGGCGCCATTGATCGCCTCATACACATAGCCTTCGGAAGCGGCCGATTCACCGTGCGAGGTAATCGCTACGCCTTTCTGTCCATAGTAAACCATCGCCCGTGCCACGCCGGCGGCATGGAGATCGTGAGTCGCCGTAGCGGAGGAGACGTTCTCTATATGCCATTCCATCTTAGAGAAGTGATTGGACATATGTCGGCCACCACTGGTCAGATCGGTCGCCTTGGAGATACCGTTCAGGATGATCTCCTCGGCGGTCATTCCCGCTGAGAGAACCGTCAACATATCCCGGTAATAGGGGAAGAGAAAGTCCGTATCCTTATCGAATACTTGTCCCATGGCGAGTTGTATCCCGTCGTGCCCGGCATACGGGGCATGATAAGACCAGCCGAGAGATTGCAATAAATAGGAGGGAGCCTTCTCATCGATCGCCCTTCCGAGCGTCATAAGGTAAAACCATTTCCTGAGAGTTTCCTTATCTGTTGTTTTTATATCATACTTTTTCATGTTGTTCTATTATATATAATGTATTAAGCGTTCCAATTCTCTAGTTCGTCGGCGATGGAACGTAAAAAGGCTCCCGCCAAAGCTCCGTCCACGATACGATGATCGTAGGAGAGTGAGAGGTACATCTTGTGACGGATAGCGATCGTATCTCCCTCGGGCGTCTCTACTACCGCAGGCTTCTTCTCGATATAACCGACGGCTAGGATCGCTACTTGAGGCTGATTGATGATCGGGGTGCCGAACAGACTCTTGAAGGTTCCGAAATTCGTAATCGTGAACGTTCCGCCTTGGATGCTATCCGGGGCGAGCTTATTCTCACGGGCTTTAGCCGCCAAGGTATCTATTTGTGAGGCGAGGCCACTTAGGTTCAGCTTATCGGCATCGTGTATAACCGGGACAATTAAATTTCCGTCGTTTAAGGAAACCGCTATACCTATATTAATAGGCTTCTTTAGGATGATATTGTAACCGTCCACGGATGAATTTACTAATGGATAGGCTTTCAACGCTTTGGCGGTCGCTTCGGTAATAGCCGGCATATAAGTTAGGTTGATGCCTTCTTGCTTGAAGAATTGATCCTTCACTTTTTTACGCCAGTTAACCAGTCGGGTCACGTCTACCTCGATAACCGACGTCACATGCGGAGATACTTTTTTCGATAATACCATATGGTCCGCAATGATCTTACGTACACGATCCATTTCTCTCACCTCGTCTCCTTGGGCGAGTGGAGCAGATGGAGTGGCCGCTGTCATAGGCATGGAAGGAGCGGTCGGCGGCGCTACCGTAATTGTTGGCGTGCTCGTAGCCGTTTGCTGCATGGAAGAAACAGGAGCCTGTTTCGGCTTCGGCATTTCCGTACCTTTATTTTTGTGATCGATATACGTTTGAATATCTTTCTTACTGAGACGTCCCAGATATCCGGTACCCGGAATATGATCCAGTTCATCTTGCGATACACCGGCAGCTTTCGCTAATTGCAATACGACGGGAGAATACCAACGATCTTCCTCTTGGGAATTCTTTGATAATTCCTCTGGGACGGGAGCGGGGACTTGTTCTTTCGGTTGAGTAGCCTCCGAGGTTTCCGGCTGAGCTCCGTTATCCTCTCCTTCACCTTCGATCTCAAGGATCGCTACGACTGTACCGACCGCTACGGTGTCTCCCTCATTAAAAAGAAGTTGTTTTACTTTTCCCTCAACGGGGGATGGAATCTCAGCGCTTACTTTCGCTGTGCTTACTTCGAAAAGGACATCATCTTCCTCTACGGTATCACCTACCTTTACCGACCATGAGATGATGGTTCCTTCTGTAATACTTTCGCCCAACTTAGGCATCTTTATCTCAAATGTAGCCATATTTTGATTTTTTAATTACTGTTATATAGTGGGAGACGGGGCGTGCCCCGTCTCTACAAACGGTATATAATAAGAACAAAGATCAAGAAGGTAAGTTTCTGTATTATAGTGTATAAGTGTTAAAGTTCCAGCTGGCTGTAGCATATTTCTGCTCTTTAAGCCGATAGATGGCTTCCAAGTCTGCTTGCGTGAAATAATAATCTTGAATGCCGGGATTATTGATCGTGAAATAGTAAAGAAGCGCTTTCTTAAAATGCTGGATGGAGATAGAAGCCGGAAGATGGGCGCTGATATTCGTGACCGGACTCCGTACAGATTTAACGAATGTCGATCGTTTACCTCCTGTTTTCTCTGGTGCTTGACGGGATGTACTTTTCAAGGAGGTGACGAGCCTATCCAGATCGGTGGAAAACAATAAGGTAGCATGGTGCATATACCGATTCTTATGGATACTCTGTGCGCTACCCGATATTTTAAATCCTCCGATAGTTAATCCTTTCCGTTCATCCACCTCGACATGTACTCCCAATGTCTTGAGAAAATTCATGATCTGGATGGTATATTTGTCGGTCTGCATAATCTGGCCGGTCTCTATAAATGTAAGATTCAGGTTTCCCGGATCATGGTAAACGGCACCACCACCGGAAAACCTGCGCACTATCTTGATTTGTTGGTCTTGTACGAATTTGAGATTTACTTCGGCCCATACATCCTGATGCTTACCGATCACGATTGATGGTTCATTCTGCCAAAGCATGAAAATATTCTCTTTGAAATTCTTGAGCAGATACTCTTCGGCGGCCAAATTGAAGTATGGATCCGTTTGTGTATTGTGAATGCAAAGCATCAGGAAACTGTTTTAGTTAGGCGTTTTATTAGATATATAAACTTTCGTGGAGGATCTCACTGACTGTCGGATGCGGGAAAATATTTTTCTTAAATTCATCGACTGTATAACCATTCTCGACAGCGATTCCGGCGGTGACGATAATCTCGGATGCCGGATTCCCTAGTAGATGGCAACCGATGATACGATCCTCGTCGTCCGTGATCAGTTTACATAAACCATTACCATTCTCGTTCTCTGCGACGAAACGTCCGGAATAGGTCATCGGGATCTTTTGAACACGAAAACTTTCCCCATTCGCTACCAATTCCTCTTCTGTCTTACCCACGCTCGCCAATTCCGGATTCGTATAAACTACCGCCGGAATGGCTTTATAGCTCATCTCGTCCGGTATGCCTAGGATATGGTGTATGGCAACTTCCGCTTCCCGGTAAGCCGTATGTGCCAGCAGGGAAAAACCGGTAATATCTCCAGCCGCATATACATGTGGATGGGAAGTCAGCATATGTTCGTTTACCTTTACACCGGCCCCTTGTATTTCGATCGTTAGATTTTCGAGTCCCAGACTCTTTGTAATCGGACGGCGGCCCACGCTCACCAATATTTTATCGGCTTCAATCGTGTCTGCCTTGCCGTTTTTCTCAACAAAGACTTTCTCTGCCGATACCTCTGTAACTTTGGTATTCAAGAAAAACTCTACGCCTTTTTTCTTATACTCGGATCGAAGCATCGCTGAGGTTTCTTTATCCATATTCCCTAATATCTCGGGTAGCATCTCGATTACCTTCACCTTTACGCCCATACTGTTAAAGAATGAGGCGAACTCCATTCCGATCACGCCACCACCGATAATCGCTAACGATTTTGGCAAATCGTTGAGATCAAGGGCTTCCCGGGAAGTCCAATACTTGACCTCTGATAACCCTTTGATAGGAGGGATCACGGTTTCAGAGCCTGTGCATACTAACACATTCTTCACTAAATACTCTTTTCCATCGCAGTGAATCCGTATATTTCCAAACTCCTCTCCGGTGATTCGTGCCTCTCCTTCTACGATGGTGACGCCGTTACCCGTAAGCCGGGCTTTTACCCCGAGCGTAAGTTTACGGACGGTCTTGTTCTTCCGGTCGATAATCTTTGCCAAGTCGAAACTTGGGTCTTTCATCGCCACTATACCATATTTGGAGGCACTTTTGATACTGTCTAGTATCTTGGCGGAGTATAAAAGAGTTTTTGTCGGGATACATCCCTCGTTTAGGCAGACGCCACCGATAGCGTTCTTCTCGAAAAGGATCGTTTTTAATCCATTCTCCGAAGCCCTTTCGGCGGCGGTCCACCGCCTATGATTGCTATGTCATATTCCATATACATTATTATAATTATTTGAATACTAAAATTCGTTCCTCTAATGGGGCGAATTGTTTTTCTCCCGGTTCCTGGGTAGAGGTTCCGAACGGCATCTCGGCGATCAGTTTCCAGTTCGGATTGATATGCCATTGTTTAGCGACCGCCTCGTCGATCAACGGGTTGTAATGTTGCAAAGAAGCGCCGAAGCCGGCGTCTTCCAGCATAGTCCATACCGCAAATTGATGCATAGCCGATGTCTGTTGGGACCATACCGGGAAATTCTCTTTGTAAGAAGGAAATTGCTTCTGTAAGCCTTCTACTACCGCTGTATCCTCGAAAAAGAGGACCGTGCCATAGCCAGCCTCGAAAGAATTATCTATCTTTACCTCGGTAGCCTTATAGGCTTCGGCGGGGACGATTTTACGAAGCGTGTCTTTTACGATTTCCCAAAGCTTCTTGTGGCTTTCACCCAGTAGCAGTACGATTCTCGTAGACTGCGAATTGAATGCGGAGGGAACGTGAGTGACCGCTGTCTTAATAATCTCATGAATCTCGTTGTCGGAAATGGGAGAGTTGTTACCTATTCCATAATGTGTCCGGCGATGCTGGATCGCTTCTTTAAAACTTCTTGCCATAATGAATATCATGTTATGTTGTTATATACCTATAACTAATTTAAGACATGATTTGTTGAGGAAAAAATATTTGAGAATTCTTGCGGATAAATCAAAATAATTCTTACCTTTGCACCCTGTAAAGATAAGACTCTATTAGAATCTTCGTTTTTGTTCATGATGCTAGTTCAGAAAGGGAAGACACATAGCAGGAGTTGACTTAAATTTCGTATAATTTAAAAGAACAGATTAGAAATGTCTAAAATTTGTCAAATTACTGGAAAGAGAGCAATGGTTGGAAACAACGTTTCTCACTCAAAGAGAAGAACGAAGCGTAAGTTCAATGTCAACCTGTTTACGAAGAAGTTCTACTGGGTAGAGCAGGATTGCTGGGTTAGCTTGAATATATCTGCGGCTGGCTTACGTACAATCAATAAGTTAGGTTTGGATGCGGCTATCAAGATGGCGGCTGAAAAAGGTTATTTGAACGCATAATTTGTGGAGGATATAGAAAATGGCAAAAAAAGCAAAAGGAAATAGAGTACAGGTAATCCTTGAGTGTACAGAGCACAAGGAAAGTGGAATGCCGGGTATGTCTCGCTATATCACTACGAAGAATAGAAAGAATACTACTCAGAGATTGGAATTGATGAAATACAATCCGGTTTTGAAGAAGATGACGTTACACAAAGAAATTAAGTAATAGGAGATTTTAAACGATGGCAAAAAAAGCAGTTGCAACATTTAAGAAAGGTGACGGTCGTACTTATTCCAAAGTGATTAAAATGGTTAAGTCTCCGAAAACAGGTGCATACATCTTCCAAGAAGAAATGATCCCTAACGAAGCAGTAAAAGATTATTTCGCTAAATAATAAATTAGCGAATTAAAAGAATATAAGAGGCTTCTCTCCGATAAAGCGGAGGGGAGCTTTTTTTATGCCCTAAACTTTTGAAAGTATAGTTGGTTACAAACAAAATATTTTCTTAATTTTGTTGGGTTAATTTGTAGAGACAGGGCATGCCCCGTCTCTTCCCATCCAAATGGTAGTTTGTATGAAATAATAATATAACAAGATAAAATAATTAAAGCTATGAGATTCGATGTATCCAGCACTGCGCTATTATCACGTTTACAGTCTATAAGCAAGGTTATCGCTTCCAAGAACTCTTTACCGATTCTGGACAGCTTCCTTTTTAACCTAGAAGGAAATACGCTTACGGTGACAGCTTCCGATGCCGAGACCCGGTTGGTGACTTCCGTAGACGTCATGAATGCCCAAGGTGCCGGACTCTTTGCGGTTTCCGCCAAGATATTGCTCGATCCGCTGAAAGAGCTTCCCGAACAACCGCTTACTTTTGATATCAATGATGAGAATTTGGAGATTTTCATTCATTTCCAGAATGGAAAGTATAATTTTATCGGTCAGAAAGGGGACACATATCCGCAGCAGAAGCCGTTGAATGATAACGCTATCTCTATCTCGATGGATGCCCAGATGCTGTTAAACGGCATCAGTCGTTCCTTGTTCGCCACGGCCGATGATGAGCTTCGCCCTGTAATGAATGGTGTCTATTTCGATATCCATACGGATGATTTGACGTTCGTGGCATCAGACGGACATAAATTGGTTCGCTTGCGTAACTTGGCGGTGAAATCCCCGGAACGGGCTTCTTTCATTTTGCCGAAGAAGCCGGCTAATTTATTGAAGAATTTGTTGGCGAAGGAGTCGGAGCAAGTATTGATTAAGTTTGATGATAACAATGCGTATATTACTTGCACGAACTTCGAGATGGTTTGTCGTTTGATCGAGGGGCGTTACCCGAACTATAATAGTGTGATTCCTCAAGAAAACCCGTTTAAGGTAACGATCGATCGTATCTCTTTCTTGAATGCTTTAAAGCGTGTTTCTGTCTTTTCTAATCCGGCGAGCAGCTTGGTGAAGTTGCACTTGAAGGATAGCTTGATTACGGTTTCCGCCCAAGATATCGATTTCTCCACTTCTGCGGAAGAGCGTATTGTTTGTCAGTTTGACGGGACGGAGTTAAGCATCGGTTTTAAGGCTACATATCTGATCGAGATCCTTGGAAATATCAGCTCGGAAGAGGTTGTATTAGAATTAGCGGACCCTTCACGTGCTGGCTTGATCGTTCCTTCTGAGAATGATGAGGACGAGGACTTGCTCATGTTGCTGATGCCGATGATGTTGAATGACTAATAAATAAATAATGCAGTTAAACTTAAGGAACCCGCTGGTCTTTTTTGATTTAGAGACCACGGGTATAAATATCGTAAAGGACCGTATCGTAGAGATTTCCTACGTGAAGGTCTTCCCGAATGGGAAAGAAGAGACGAAGACACGCCGGATAAATCCCGGTATGCCTATTCCCCCCGAATCTACCGCTATTCATGGCATAACCGATGAAGATGTAAAAGATTGTCCGACCTTTAAGGAGATCGCTAAATCTTTGGCAACCCAGATCGAGGGTTGTGATTTGGCCGGATATAATTCCAACCGTTTTGATATACCCATGCTTGCCGAGGAGTTCCTGCGTGCGGGTGTGGATATCGATTTGAACCGGCGCAAATTTATCGATGTACAGACGATTTTCCATAAGATGGAGCAACGTACGTTATCTGCCGCTTATAAATTCTATTGCAATAAAAGTTTGGAGAACGCTCATACGGCTGAGGCTGATACGTTGGCTACATATGAGGTGTTGAAAGCGCAGCTGGATCGCTATCCGGATTTGAAGAATGACGTAGCTTTCCTTTCCCAATATTCCTGCTACTCGAATAATGTGGATTTCGCCGGACGTATGGTTTACAACGATAAAGGCGAGGAGGTCATTAACTTCGGTAAGTATAAAGGCCGTTTGGTAACGGAGATCTTGAAGTCGGATCCGGGCTATTATTCTTGGATCATGAATGGCGATTTCCCGTTGAATACGAAGAAAATGTTGACAGAGATTCGTTTGAGAGACTTTAATTCAAAATAAGGCGATGAATAATTTTGAGTTTTGCAATCCTGTAAAGGTTGTGTTCGGCAAAGGAAGTATTGCTCGTTTGTCTGCGTTAATTCCAGAAGGAAGTAAGGTTCTGGTGGTATACGGTGGCGGTAGCATTAAGAAAAATGGCATTTATGAGCAGGTGACGGCAGCTTTGAAAGACTTCCATACCTATGAGTTTGGTGGTATCGAGGCGAATCCCCGTTATGAGACTTGTATGAAGGCTGTAGAGTTGGTGAAGAGGGAGAATATCGATTTCTTGCTGGCGGTAGGCGGCGGATCAGTGATCGACGCTACGAAATTTATCGCTTCGGCTACGTTTTTCGAGGGAGATCCTTGGGATATCTTGTCGAAAGGTGGCGTGATAAAGAAAGCGCTTCCTTTAGGAGTAGTGCTGACTTTGGCCGCTACCGGTTCGGAAATGAATGAACGGGCGGTAATTTCCCGGGAATCTGTCCATGAGAAATTGAATTTCATGTCTCCGTTGGTGTTCCCTAAGTTCGCTATCTTAGATCCGCAGGTAACTTATTCTTTACCTGAGCGACAGGTGGCTAACGGTGTCGTTGACTCGTTTATCCATGTGGTCGAGCAATACCTGACTTATCCGGTGAACGCTAAGGTTCAAGATTATTTTGCCGAGGGATTGATGAAGACAATTGTGGAAGAAGGCCGCAAGGTCTTGCAAAATCCGAATGATTATGATATTCGTGCTAATTTGATGTGGGCGGCTACGAATGCCTTGAACTGTTGGATCGGCCAAGGAGTACCCCAAGACTGGTCCTCACACCGTATGGGATATGCATTGACGGCGCAGTTCGGCTTGGATCATGCCCAGACTTTGGCGGTTATCTTGCCGGGTGTCATGACCTATATGCGTAAGGAGAAAGCGGCGAAACTGATCCGGATGGGAGAGGTCATATTTGGTATTACCGAAGGATCTGCCGATGAAAAGGCGCAAAAGTCAATAGAGGCTACGGAAGATTTTTTCCATTTCATGGGATTAAAGACCCGTCTTTCCGACTATGGGATCAAGGAGTCCGACTTGGATGCTTTGGTGGAACCTATCGATCGAATGGGATGGAAACTTGGCGAATATGGCAATATAAACTCAAAAGTAGCCAAAGAGATTCTTTTGTTGAGGTTGTAGAGACGCAACGTGCTACGTCTCTACTGGCAAAGATAAATTGATTCGATATATGATATTGAAAGATAAACATATTATATTAGGGATTACGGGGAGTATAGCCGCATACAAAGCCGCTTATATCATCCGGGGATTGGTGAAAAAAGGAGCCGAGGTACAAGTGGTTATCACGCCGGCGGGAAAAGAGTTTATCACTCCGCTTACGTTATCGACGTTGAGTAGCCACCCTGTAATCAGCGAGTTTTTTTCCAATAGGGATGGTACATGGAATAGTCATGTGGATCTGGGGCTTTGGGCGGATGCCATGTTGATTGCTCCGGCTACCGCTTCCACGATCGGTAAGATGGCGAACGGAATCGCCGATAATATGCTGATAACTACTTATCTTTCTTGTAAAGC
>OHJG01000607.1_pt1 | contig 16357 bp, 15 predicted proteins | sample 1568481 | NCBI WGS metagenome assembly OHJG01 (sample SAMEA3879505, study PRJEB24766) | human gut metagenome | biome: human-associated habitat; feature: feces | place: USA | collected 1985/1987
GATTCATCCGGATACGAACTGGCAAGCCGGCCTACGTTATGCGGAGGAAATCGGACTGGGTTCTCAAGCGTATGAATTAATAACGGTTTAATAGACGGAATGAGTACAATTTGCGCTATATCTACAGCTCCGGGAGTAGGAGGAATCGCAGTGGTCCGTGTCTCCGGGCCGGATGCTTTCAAGATTTGTGATCGGATATTCCGGCCGAAGAAGGCAGGTAAGAGTTTATCTACCCAAAAGGCTTATACCTTAACGTATGGTTCCATCGTCGGTAACAATGACGAAACCATAGATGAGGTGATCGCCGCTGTTTTCCGTGCCCCCCATTCTTTCACGGGGGAAGATACGGTGGAAATCACCTGCCACGGCTCGACGTATATCCAACAACAAATCCTGCAATCCCTTATCTCCAGCGGATGCCGTATAGCGCAACCGGGTGAATATACGCAACGTGCTTTCATGAATGGCAAGATGGACCTTAGCCAAGCGGAGGCCGTTGCGGATTTAATCGCCTCCACTTCGACCGGCCAACATCGTTTGGCTCTAAGCCAGATGCGAGGTGGTTTCAGTAGGGAACTCGCCGAACTTCGAAACCAACTGCTCCATTTCACCTCTCTCATGGAATTGGAACTGGATTTCAGTGACCATGAGGAATTAGAGTTCGCTGATCGTAGCGAGCTTCGCACGCTTGCGGATCATATCGAACAGGTCATCTCCAAACTCGCCCAATCTTTCAGCGTAGGTAACGCTATCAAAAACGGTATTCCCGTCGCCATCATCGGTGAGACGAATGCCGGCAAATCTACTTTACTAAACGCCTTGTTGAACGAGGATAAAGCGATCGTCAGCGACATCCACGGAACGACCCGTGACGTTATCGAGGATACGATCAATATCAACGGCCAGCTCTTCCGTTTCATCGACACCGCCGGTATCCGTGAAACAAGCGATGCGATCGAAGCTCTCGGTATTGAACGTAGTTTCAAGGCTCTAGACCAAGCGCAAATCGTCATCCTCATGTACGACTTAACCCGTGACCTCAAGGATTTCGAGGCTTTCTATCAAGAAATAGCTCCGAGATTAACGAATAAGTCTGTTATCTTAGCGATGAACAAATGCGATGTATTACCCACATCCTCTCTCCCAACCTTCTCTTTCCCCACCGAAGGCTGGCATCAAATCGCTATTTCCGCCAAAGGCAAGCTGCATATCGCAGAGCTACAACAACTCCTCACGGAAGTATCTTCCATCCCCACCCTCCACCAAAGCGACATCATCGTAACGAATGCCCGCCACTTCGAGGCGCTTACGCATGCGCTGGAAGCTATACATAGGGTACAAGAAGGTTTGAACTCCAGCCTTTCCGGGGATTTCATCTCGCAAGATTTACGGGAGTGTATATTCCATTTATCGGATATCGTAGGAGAGGTTACGACGGATCAGGTGTTGCAGAATATATTTCGGTATTTTTGCATCGGGAAATGATGGCTTGTAAGCAGCCATAAACAACCATAGCCAATTAGAAGAAAGCCGCTAAAAACCAGTGGCTTTTCTTTTTATGCTATTGTTAGCCAATTATTACGAACGGATTGAAAAGCTTATTGATAGCATATCGAATTGTGGATGGGGATTTTATGATACATTGCAAGATATTTATTCTGAATATCGGTAGTGGTTCTTAATCCTACATGAAAAGCAAGGAACTGAACCTGTGCACATAATGCACAGATTTAGTTCCTATCCCTTTAAACTACTCCATTGATTCCCGAATAATACGCAAAGTTTCTTTCTTATACTCCTTGCGGTCATATTCAAATCCTCTGCACATCCAGCAACCACACGGAGTTCCTGTAGTTTTGTAGACTTGCGCCCATTTGTCTTTTTCCAACTCAAACCAATGAGGATGTTCATAATAGCTTCCATCCTCACGAATGATGCAATGACCATAAGCGGGATACAGAATCATACGAGCCTTAAACACACGAGCCATTTGTTGGCGTCTCCACAATTTGTTTCTTTTGTCCATCGTCTCTTTCTATTAAAGTTAGGATGAACAATGATGTTATTTGGATGAGATTTAATATATCCATAGCATTGTGTATTTTTACCGTTTTATAGCCTCTGCGAAAGCCTCGCAAGCCGTTCCTTCAACAAATTGCCATATTTTTTCTTTAATTCAGCACTTAGGAAAGAGTTTTGAATGACAGTCTCAAACTTGGGCAATAGTTTAATATACTTATTTATCAGTCGTTCTACAATCACATTCTCTATACCCAGCGTGGCTGCCGACCTAATAAAATCCTCTCTTTGAAGCTTTTTCTTCCGACCATTCAAGGTTAATGCCAACTCTTCATCATCATTGGGATTGATGATAGTAGCATTTAGCAAATCGTAAGCAGGAGTCAAACGTATCATATCCGCCACCTCATACAAAGAGAAGTTTTTCAAGTGCATATCGTTATTCCCTGTCAACCAAGAAAAAAGCACCAACTCTAAGAAATTAGTAACATCCATTTTAGGTAAAGACGAGTATTTCAAAACAGCCTTACCGATACGTTCATAACTACTTTTGTATTTATGCTCTGTTTGCCTTTCTGTCAGTTGGCACATATCTTCCATCGCAATCTTCTCTCCGGTAGAAGTTCTGTCAATCCGGCGGGTAAGATAGCATAGCGTATCATCTGCCATCCGCATCAGCGTATGAGGAACTACCTCAATACGTGCCACCTCTGCAAGGTGCATGGTTAAATCCTCGGCCTCAGGCATCATTTCATATTGCGAGGTCTGTGGCTTACAAATATAACCGCCCCATAGCCCGACAATAGTCAATCGTTTGCTGCCCTCATGTTCCTTCAAATGCAAGGATAATTTCGGTTGAACACCGGTCAAAGAGGTTTGGTCTTGAATGATTTGCAGAGCAAGCTGATCAAGTTGTTCTGTCGTATAATCAAGAACAGGCAGTGTTGCTGTTCCGAAGAACTTCTTTATGCAAGCTGTGTGCATATCCTTTTCCCCTTTTAAGAGCGGACGATAACAATATAAGCAATTACACATGGCTTCCCTCCTTTTCTTCCAAAGGAATAACGCTTACGGCTCCGATACAATCCTTGCAGCATGTCAGCAAGAGCGACATCCGGTCAAGAATACTGATGTCTGTACTCCGCAATGCAACATCCAACAGCCATCCTTCAGGAATCAAACCGTCGAAAAATGGAAACAGCACAGGACTTGTATATGCTTTGTCTTGCAAAGGCAATGTCATGCTAACCGCCTTTGCCTTTTCATGAGAGATATATTCCGGTAAATAGCGGAACTCATACCCGGCATCGTTTTCTGTCAGAATACCAGCCAATTGGTCTTTGTAAAATATATGGGCTTGTCTCATTGATTATTATTTTTTTGTGTGGCAACCATTTCATAATTGAAAAAGTCAAGGAGCTGATTCACTTTGTCAAGGCGCAACGTTTCCTTTCCTTGTTCGAGGTCTCGCACAAAGCGCAACCCAACACCCGACTTCAACGAGAGTTCCTCTTGCGTCAGCTTATATTGCTTTCGCAACATTTTGACCGTAGTTGAAAGATTATTCATGGCATCATACTTTATACCTTTTCGGGTACAAAGATAGCACAAATATTCGATATTATATCAGCATGGGTATAATTTATTATTTCGACAGCACAATTATATTAGACAGGGTATAATTTAAGAAAGCTTGAGTCGTTTATATTAAGGCCAAGACAAGTACAACGCATATGTTTTTACACTTTCCCAAACGAATATCACCCATTTCCCTACACTTTTTTAAGCGAATCAAATGTAAATTCTACAAAAGTTTTCTGGTTCTATGACCAATTTTCTACTATCCAACACCTTTTGGAAAATAAAAACTATACCACAAACCACAGAAATCCAAAGAAAACCACTACCTCTGTATTCAACAACGTTCTGTAACATACCTGCGGAAATACCTTATCACTCAATACCTTGTATCTGACAAAGGACATTCCACAAAAGGGCTGAAAAAAGACGGTACAACACGTATATGCAAAACAGTGAAATACAACGGTCTGCATTTGTCCCCACGTTCTGTGTATTTGTCAAAACAAAGGTTGTACCGATTAAATTGAATTGTCACTGATAATCAGTGATGTAAACATGCTCATCGACAATTATCATTTCATTAAGCTGTTTGGATCTCTTATTTGCGAATACATACAAATATTATAATAATGATATACAGCTAAATATAAACAAAATATCTATAGCTGAAGTTACTACAAATGATATTCCGTTTAGAATGTTAGAAAAATATCCTCGTTAATTATTTCAGCAACTCTAGAAGTTATTATCAACGAACTCCAAGTTTATTGAAATTATCCTCGATATGCTAATAGAATCTTACACCATTACTCTATAACTTATTATTTCGTTATTGAATACGATTCTTGATCTCCACCTAATGAAACTGATGGAAGATATCTCATCCAATCCATCATATTAGAAAGATTTCTTATTCTTTCATCTATCGTAGGGAATTCTATTGCATCGAACAATGCCTGTTAGTTAGAATTTGATTAAGTCATATTTGAAATATCAGAATTATGCAAATTATCGGCACTATTTCGAATCAGTGCCGATAATTTGCATGTTACTGACTAACCAAACGGATTGCCAGATGTGCGTTAACACATGAAATATGACATTAGTCTACCTTCATAGTCTCTAATGGAGGCACAGAACGTCCGTTCACGGAATCTTCCAAAGCTTTTATGGAAGTTTCCCTGTCTTTCGACTCAATCCTGAATCGCGGCTCTATCCTGTTAAAATCCTTCCGTGCTATCTTTCCTGTCCGTTGCTGATATGGAAGATTGCCGGCTACATATTCATTGAAGCCATCAGCATCGGCAATAACGGCATCCACCAGTCTGCGCAGATAGGCAAAAATACGGGTAATAGTTTCCCTGCGCCATTCATCGTTATAGTATTCATTATTATCCGAAACATACGAAGAATAATTTGAAACAACGAAACGGGTATATTTCCGGTCTGTAAACCGGATTGCCCTTCCCTCCATGTATATGGAAGAAGCGACATGAAACCAGCGTGTTTCCATCGGGTTGAATGAATGCCAATCCCGAAAAAAATCTTCTTTATTTTCATACTTTCCCGAATCAAACCCATTCATAAGATGCTCGTTCTGGAAAACATATCCCATCTGATTGGATAATACTTTGGTTCCACCAATCTCTGCATCAATATTCGTATGTGAATGACCGTATATCCAGGCATCAATCCGGTTGTTGCTTATCAAGTCTCCATAGTTACTCGCAAAGGCACTGTTCAGCACCGAATCTTTATGACAAGGCGCAAATACCTGAAAAGTGGGCATAGGTGCAGATCACTCATGTATCGTATTCTCATTTCTTTGATAGTTCAACCTGTTTCTCTATGATAGCCTTTACCCGTGCGAATGAAACCGGAGTGAAGTCGTTATTGTCAACTCCCACATCATATTGTGTAGAAAAAAGCATTTGAAGGCGAGGCTTATCTTTTCCAGTGTTATTCCTGCTTGTATGCACATGGCCGAAAAGCTGCCAGGTATCATCGTATGAGCCGCTATAGCAAAGGAACGGGCAATGATTCAGATAAATCTTCTGTTTATCCACCTCGATGTACATCTGCATCGTGATCAGTTCGAAATATTTTGTATAATTCTGCCTCAAGTTCTTCATGTCATGATTACCGGCTATGAGATAGATTTTCCCATTCAACCTTTTGAGTATCTTTGTCCATTCAGCAGAGCCACCAAGACAGAAGTCGCCAAGATGAAATACGATATTATCCGGACCGACCACACGGTTCCAGTTGGCAATAAGTGTTTCATTCATGTGTTCTACATCCTTGAATGGCCTGCTACAGAACCTGATGATATTGGTATGATTGAAGTGGGTATCAGATGTAAAGAATACCCCGCTTCCGTTGAATTTGTAATCCATAATCTTCTTTTTTTATGCACATCACTGCGCTGGTTAATAAAACTGAAGTTTTCAATGCCCATGGACGGAAATGACGGAGTAGAGCGCATAATGCGAACGTCACCAATGGGCAAAAACAAAGCCGTTGAAAAATTTAGTAAGGACTTTTCAACGGCTTCAATTTATCTTTTTAATAGGAATACCTGCACCTAATGTACTCCTACCTGTCTATAAAACGTTCGCTGGAAAGTGTTTTTGAATTTACCGAATGACTCAATGCCTAAAGTATGAACATACGACATACTCTCAAAGCATACTGTGCTTCGACATAATGTGTTTACTAATATGTTCACTCTATTCTGCAGCATTGTAATTTTTTTAATGTTTTTATTCAATTGTGAGTGCAAAAATCACTGAATTTTCTTGAGAACCAATTAACTATTCGCTAACTTTTTGATAGCTTTATAATACTATTATTGTCAAACAGACGTGGAGAAATAGAGTACCTATAACCAAGCAACCTTTTCAAATGGTTGAAATAGAATAATTCAGTCAATCCTTCACCGACAATATGAATGACCTGTCTAGTTGCTGTATTCTTTCTAACTTTTCTCATAAGGTTACTTTTCTACTTCTACTCATTGTTTGTAAGATTTTTGAGCCTATAACGGTGTACGGCTCTATTAAACACTTACAAACCATCAAGAACTGTTTTACCTTTCAACATCTTTTCTTTCTTTTCATTAAACATCTAATATTCTGATTCTTTGATAATACGCAAAGTCTCTTGCTTATATCCTTTGCGGTCGTACTCCTCCCCTCTACACATCCAACAACTACATGGAGTTCCCGTAGTTTTATAAACCTGCGCCCATTTATCCTTTGCCAATTCAAACCAATGAGGATGCTCATAACAACTACCATCTTCACGAATAATGCAAAATTACGATAAATATTGGCAATTATATCAGATGGGGTATATTATCATAATAAACAAAGATTGAAATAAAGCAATTCCAATAAAAGCATTACCTTTGTAAACAACAAGCATTCTGTAACATCCATGCAAAAAAGTAACTGCAACAACTGCCCCCTAAGGAAAAAATACGATAAAAGCCCTCAGTCATTAATGGGACGCTTTTGGCGTTGGCACATAAACTTCTGCCCAGGCTGGAAAGGATATTTCAAATCTCTTTTGCCTGACGAGCAAAACGAGATTAGAAAGAAGTATAACTTCGATAAATACAATAAATAATGAAAAAAGAAATTCTATTCGTCTTGTTAAAAGACTTTGCCGATTGGGAAGGGGCTTATATCGCTCCCAACCTCAATTTAGGTGTTGAGCCCGGAAGTGAAAGCAAATATATAGTTAAAACCGTATCTATCAGGAAAGAGCCGGTTGTATCGATCGGAGGGTTCAAGGTGCTGCCCGACTATGAGATCCATGACATTCCGGCCGATTATGCAGGGATCGTATTAATAGGTGGCATGAGCTGGTTCACCCCGGAAGCCGAAGCCATTGTTCCTCTGGTAAAAGAGGCCATCGAGAAGAAGAGGCTGGTGGCCGGTATTTGTAACGCCTCCGTTTTTCTTGGTATACACGGTTTCTTGAACCATGTAAATCATACCAGCAACGGATTGGATTACCTCAAACAATTTGCGGGGGTTAATTATACAGGTGAAAATCTTTATATGGATGAACCGGCTGTCAGAGCCGGAAACATTATTACCGCCAACGGATTTGCAACTCTGGAGTTCTGTCGTGAAATACTCTATGCGCTGGAGGCAGACTCTTCCCAAAAGATAGAGAGAAGCTATCGAATGAACAAAACAGGTGTTTGGGAAGATCCAGAAGTGGGATAAATTATTATCGCGGTTTATAGCTAAAAGCCGGGGATGTATCCCATAAGATGTGTATGAATTTAAATAATACGAAATCATCTACCACATCTACCATTACCCTTAAAAGTCCCTAGCTATAAATCACTTATCTAATGGTGGTAGATAATAAAACATCTACCACCAACAACTTACATCTACCACCATTTACTACTTTTCAACCACTAAATACAACCGTCCCCTACTCGCCAACTGTGTCATTAGCCCTATCTTTTTCAAGAAGCGACCAAAGACGGAGACATTGCTCATCGGAAGTTTTACGCCGCTCTTTTTTTGCAGCGATAGGTAGATCTCTCCGGCAGAGATCTTCAAACCTTCCTCCTTGTGCGAAGCGGGACGATAATATTGAAAAAACAGATCCTCGAACAAAGGACGTTGTTGAAACGCCTCGTTCGCTTGCATCTGCGAGACCTCTTCCTCATGCGTCAGCCAATAACGCTCGTTATTATTCAAGGCGGCAACCGCTTGCGCATAGAGCTGGAGATAATCGATAGGCTGGGCATTGTCTATCATCCCTTTCACCTCGATACAAATGAAACGGCGGCTGCCGGAAGGATCGCCCAGCAAATCCGTATGGTTGCTCGTAGCGATAAAGGAAGCGTAACGTTTCACCGATTCCACCTGCGTAGCATGAGGCTTGCGCACATTTACGACCGGCTTCTGCAACAGATGCTTCAAGAAGCCTTGATGCCTCGCGCTCACTTGGTCGAACTCATCAATATTAATCAATCCGAAACGAGTAAGATACAGCTCGGCATCCCGCTTCTTGCTGAAATCGATGCTGTCCGTGTAATACTTATTCAAGTCCGGTGGCAACAGGTTGAAGCAGAACGTGGACTTCCCGCATCCCTGCCCGCCCACCAAGAGCGGGGAAAGGCTGTTGCCATGCTGTTTGTCACGCCCCTGCCAGTGCGCTACCATCGACAGGAACCAAGTGTAAAACAACTGTTCCCACCGTACGTTGTCGCAAGGGATGCGTGCGGCCAGCGGACGGATGCGATCCTTGCCATCCCACACGGGCAAGCGGGTCAAATAGTCCTCGATAGGCGCATAGTCCGGGATGCGATCTGAAAAGACAAAACGCCGTACATCCCTGTCCCATAGCTGCAATCCTTCTTTCTGGGCATTCAAAGCGATACTGTTCAACACACGATCCGTCACGGGACGATAGTCAAAACAGAAGGTGTTTTTCTCCCGATATTCCGGTCCGCCAGACATCAGATTGTACCGGAAATCGTAACGACGGTTCATAAACTCCTCCATTTTCAAGCTCTGTAGTTGCTCCGGCTTGTAAAGGGACGTACAACCAAAGTCCGAATCGGAGGCTAACCGATACGACTGCCTCAAGGTCTCCCGGATCTCCACTTCCGAGATCAGATTCCCCAAATAAAGCATCGTCCACTTCACACAATCCTCCTCTTCTACCCCAGCCGCGAAACAAAGTCTTCCAAGAGTGACCAACAAAGGTTTGAAATCCACCTTTATGCTCAAACTTCCATGTTCCTCCAAAGCCCGCTGCAAAGCGAATTCATATTGGATGGCAACGTAACGGTATTGGTCATAAAGCGTCTGCCCGGCACTCTCTACCGGTACCGGCACCCGTTTTTCGAACCGTTCCTGGTAGGCGCTTTCGTCGGGCATAGCCACAGGCTGCTCCAGATGAATGGAAAGAGCGTCCGGATTGTAATACACATCGGCATCATAACTGAGGCGACAACCCATCTCCAGCACCGGACGTTTCAGCTCGATGGGATAAGAAAGGCGAGGCTCATACGTCTTGAGCGCATGTCGGTAAGCGTGCGCATGAAAAACCTCGGCATCCGTACGCGAACGGGGAAGCGACCCGTCGGGATAGGTATAAGCCACGAACACGCCGAAGGTCTCCTCAGGGGTATAGCCGCCCCGGATCGGCACCTCCCACAGCCGCAGAAGACTGCCGTCGCCGAAGTCCAGGGTCACACCCTCTCCCTCCGGCAGCTCCTGCTGGCGCTTTCCCATTCCGGCCTGCCGGAGCTTTTCGCTGATACCGGCCCCGGCCAGCTGAGGATAGTGGACGCGGCTGCCGGCCCGCTCCAGCCACACGCCGTCATGTTCCCGGGCATACAGCACGCTGCCGTTCAGAGCGTCCATATACCGGCGGTATGCCGCGCTCTGCCGGGACGCCCACACAAGCGGCGTGGCCGTTAGCGCCAGCAGCACTGCCGCCAGGGTGATCCACAGCCCCAGCTTCAGGCGGCTGCGGTCCTTTTTGGACTGCGGCGCCTCCCGAAATGCTTCATACATGGTCATGCCTCCTTTGTTTATGTTCTGTAAACCTTATGATACCATGCCCAGGCGGCCCCGTCAAGGCAAAAAAGCTCCCCCAGGAGAGACAAATGCCTCTCCCGGGGGAGCTCCTGCCTGGGGAAGGTTATGTACCCTCCGCCGGGCCGCTATACCAATCTGCTGCGGGGCAGGCCGAAGCTCACCGCAATGGCGTCGTCCACCCGCTCCATCACCGCGCCGTCCACCCGGCCCATCCGCTCCCGCAGGCGGCGTTTGTCCAGGGTGCGGATCTGCTCCAGCAGGATCACGGAATCCTTGGGCAGACCGCAGCACTGGGCCGCCACCTCGATGTGGGTGGGCAGCTTGGCCTTGCCCATCTGGGAGGTGATGGCCGCCGCGATGACGGTGGGGCTGTGGCGGTTGCCGGTGTCGTTCTGCACGATGAGCACCGGACGCACGCCGCCCTGTTCGCTTCCGACCACGGGCGAGAGATCGGCGTAATAAATATCGCCGCGTTTCACATTGATATCCACTTAGCTATTCACACTCCGAGCGGAAGAAAGTACCCTTGCCTTTGTCAGGGGCCAATTTCATTCTCCCACGCGGGGGCGGAATTTATACGGGGGCTCGCAACTTTCCCCGTCTTTCTGCCCCCAGTCCATCGTATGCTGAGGACAGATGCCGCGTGCTTTTCTTAAAGCGGCTGCAAATTCTTGTCGACGGACACACCGTTTAAGCGATAGACGCGCGGCACACGCTTGCTGACCGCGCACATCAGCTCATAGGGGATGGTATCGCAGAGCGCAGCATCGTCCGCGCAGAGGATGTGCTCGCCGAAGATCTCGACCTCGTCGCCGGACTTCACCTGCGGGAGGTCGGTCACGTCGATCATGCACATATCCATGCAGATGCGCCCGACCTGCTTGGCGCGGCCATAGGGCGTGAGCACTTCGATCTGATTCGAGAGCGCGCGGTGCAGGCCGTCGGCGTAGCCGATGGGCAGGACCGCAATGCGGCTGGGCCGCTGCGTAAAGTATGTGCGCCCGTAGCTGATGGGCTCGCCCGCAGCGAAGTCCTTGATCGTCGCCACGCGCGTTTTGAGCGACATGACGGGCTGCATGCCCATCTTTTCGGCCAAGTCGCCCGAGCCGTAGAGGATGATGCCGCAGCGAACCATATCCCACGCCCATTCGGGGTAGCTTGCAATGCCGCCGGCATTGCAGCAGTGGTGGAGCTGGAAGCGGAAGCCGCTTTGCGTCTCCACCTTTTCGATCATGCGCGCAAAGCGCTCATGCTGCAATTTCGTAAATTCGACGCTCTCCGCCGTGTCCTCGTCCGACACGCTGAAGTGCGTGAACACTCCCTCGATGTCGAGTCCCGGCAGTTCGAGCACACGCAGAATGTCGCGCAGGCTCGCGTCAAAGTGCGCCTCGTCGCACGAAAAGCCGAGGCGGCCCATGCCGGTGTCGAGCTTGACGTGCACGGTCATCTTCCTGCCCAGCGCGATGGCGCGGTCGGAAAATTCCTTTGCGATGTCGTAGCTCTGCACCGCCTGCGTCATGTGCAGCTGCAAAATGCGCGCCGTCTGATCCGCGGGCGTGAAGCCCAGCATTAAGATCGGCAGCGTTACGCCGCTATCGCGCAGCTCCTCGCATTCGTCGATGTTCGACACGGCGAGGTATCCCGCGCCGAGCTGCTCGAGCCGCTTGGCGATCTCCACCGCGCCGTGGCCGTAGCCGTCGGCCTTGACGACGCCGAGCAGCTTCACCTTATCGCCGACGTGGCGGCGGATGACCTCGAAATTATGGGTCAGATGGTCAAGGTCGATCTCCGCCCAGGTCCTCTTGAGCGTGCTTTCCATAGACGCTTCCACCCTTTTGCTTTCAGTTTCGACGCGCGCTATTGCGCTGCGTCCAGCGATAGTATATCACCAAAAATAAAATTCGTAAACTCCGCCGCGGCAATAATTTTGTCATTTTCCGCGATCTCGGCGTACACCGGCGCGCCGGAGGCGTCGAACCAGAGCGAGCAGGCGAGCGTTTCGCCGCTGAGCGTCAGCGAAAAATCGGCACGCAGCGTATCGACGTCCCCGAGTGTTTCCGCACCCGAGCTGTCGAGATACACTTTCGGGAAGTTTTGCAGCACGAGCGGCACGCAGGAAAGCGCCGAAACGCGCGGCGAGAGCGTGCCCACGTCCAGCACCAGATCGTCGAACGTCAGCGTCAGCTTGTCGCCCTCAAGCACCGCGCCGACGCCCGTGAGCTCCTCCGGCGCGAGCACCGCCGCCCTCGTCTCCCCATTTGAATGTTCGAGCGAGAGCGTATAGTGCAGCGTCTCGTCCTCGCGCGGTACGGCGGTCTCCACGATCGCCTCATAGCCCTGCATCTGCGCATAGCGCGCCTGCAAGTCCTCCGCGCTCTTCTGTGTCTTTTCCCCGCAGCCCGCGAGCAGCAGCGCAAGCGCCGCGAGCAGCAAGCATCCCTTTTTCCTCATGCCCCGTCCCCCTTTTCTCCCCTATGAGTATGCGGCGCGCGGCGCGCGCATACCGGAAAGCGCGGACGGGAAAACGCCCGCCACCGCACCCATCGGAGGTGCAATGGCGGGCGTTTGCGGTTTTCATGCGTTTACTGCGCTGCTTCTCCGTCCATCAGGACGTCGTTTTCCATGAGGAACGGGGGCGTCGTATCCTGTCCCCAGCCGGTGTCGTACTTTGCCATGAGATAGCTTTTGAGCGCGGCGCGGCTTTCAAACTTCGTCAGGCGGTACGGCTCCTGAAAGGCGACCTTTTCGACAAAATAAAGCCCATCGTCCCCGGCGGGAAGGATCACGCCGACGTGTCCGATGAAGAGCGTATTCTCCGTTTCGGAAAAACGGTCGTGGAAGACGACGGAGATCATGCTGCACCCGCCGTCTGAGAAGGTGACGCCGCGCGCCGCCCAGCCCTTGCGCAGGGTCTCCGCCTGCACGGAAGAGTCCGTTGAGTCCGCCGCCTCCACCGGCGCGAACAGGGCGCAGAAGTCTGCCGCGCTCTTTCCGCAGAGCGCATCCGGGTCGCGTTTGAGCGTTTCAAGGTCCATGAAGAGCCAGTCTTCCCCGTTGGTGTCCGGCTGATCTTCGCCGGCGGTGATGCGATCTCCCATGAGCTCATACGCCGTGATGCGGCAGTTGTAGCCGGGGAAGTCCCCCTGCCGCTCCATCCACATTTCCTGCATCTCATAGGGGTCGTACTTTGTCTCCGTGGGGGCTGCCGTTTCAAAGCCGTCCGTCAGCCATTCCGCTTTGACGCTGCTGTTGAACTGGTCAAGGCAGGCAAAGAATTTGTCCGCCCGCTCCGCTGCGATCCCCGCGTCCGCGAAAAGCTCTGAAAGCAGCTTCTTAGACGCTTCGTCGCTGAGGTTGCTGTACGCCGCCGTCTGCGCCGTCTGCTCAGGCGCGTCGGGCGCGTCCTTTTTGCCGCAGCCGCTCAGTACGAGGGCGGCAAGCAGAAGCGCGAGCGCGCAGCGTCTCCGTCCCGTCATCATCACGTTCATTCTTATCCGCCTTTCCTTTTGGGTGCACGGCCGGTCAGTTTGAATCGAGGGCGCTCTTTTCGTATTCCTCAAGCGCGAGCAAATATGCGACATAGGCGGCCGTCAGGGAGTCGTATTTTTCTCCCGCCTTCAAGACCGACTTGTACTGCTGGTCGTTGTAGAGGTGCTTTGAGACCGCAATATACTTGCCGCTCTGGTTTTCCCGCTCTCCGGTCGTGGTGTGGGAAACATAGTATTTCCCATCACCGGTCTGAATAATCACGGGGATGTTCACGCCGCCGCCGACTTCATTCGTGTTGAGAGAGGTCCAGAAGAGATAGCGCTCGCTTTCCCGACCGTCATAGGGATTTCCCAGAAATGCCCAGGTGCAGTTTTCCTGCTGCAAGAGGCTGTTGTTCAGCTTCTCAAGCTCCTTCTCAAGAGAGGGGATGTATTTTGAGCCCGGGCAGCGGGAATCAAACTCAAAATTAGTGGTCTTGAGGCTGCCGTCCTTCCAGAAATCGGTATTGTAGAGCAGCGAAAAATAGTCCTTCACGTCGGTGTCAAACGGATATTGGGGCTTGGCAGCCGCTTCGCCGCTCCATGTGAGCACCACGCCGACGTCTTCCTCGTAGGAAACGACGCAGCTTCCGCCCGGCGACGCAACGCCTTTCCAGTTGTCCGTGTCGTCCGCACCCTTGTAGTGGATGATCCCGCGGATGTTCACAGGGTCCATCGACTGCCAATCCGCCTGCTTCTGCTTCAGATCGACCGTAACGGTGGCTGTCTTATTCCCCATCAGCGCCTCCGCGGAAACGTGGTCGAATGCCGAGCGCACGCCGGAAATGTCCGCCGCCTCCCAGCTTTTCTCGATCAGAGTTGAGAATACCGGGTATGCGCCCACACTCAGTATGGCGATGACCACGATCACGATCAGCACGTTCACCAGCGTAAAGCCTGCGTTGTTTTGTTTCATAAGCATTTTGTTGGACCTCATTCGTTTTACCCTCCGTTTTGGTGGGGATCTTCTTCGCTCAGCGCGGCGGCGGTCACGGGAAAAAGAGGGAGGAGCAGGTTTCCCTGCTCCTCTCTCAATAAGCTCGGAATTGCTGCGGTTTCGGTTTACTTGAAGTATCTTTCAAGCAGGCCCTTGAGGGCGCGGCCGTGACGGGCCTCGTCGCGGGCCATCTCGTGCACGGTGTCGTGGATGGCGTCGAGGCCGTTCTTCTTCGCGCACAGGGCGAGGTCAAACTTGCCGCTCGTGGCGCCGAACTCGCAGTCGACGCGCCACTTGAGGTTGTCCTTCGTGCTTGCCTTCATGTTGGGCTCGAGGTCGGAGCCGAGCATCTCGGCGAACTTCGCGGCGTGCTCCGCCTCTTCATAGGCGGCCTTCTCCCAATACAGGCCGATCTCGGGATAGCCCTCGCGGTGCGCAACGCGCGCCATGCAGAGGTACATGCCGACTTCGCTGCACTCGCCGTTGAAGTTGGCCATCAGCTGGTCAAAGATATACTTCTTGTCCTCTTCCGAGATGTCGGGGTTGTTCTTCACGGTCTTGCCGTAAACGCCGAACTCGTGCTCGGCAGCGAGCTTGAGCTCACCCTTGACCTCTTCGAACATGTTGCTCTTGGCGTGGCACACGGGGCACTCCGCAGGAGCCTCGGGGCCTTCATAGATATAACCGCAAACCTTGCAAAGCCACTTTTTCATAATTGCTACCTCCATAAAGTTTATCTTGAAATGTGAATTGTTTTGCTTGCCTTTCACTGGCGTTAGTCTACCACATTTTACCGGTTTTATAGAAGTTGCAAATGCAACATTTTGATGAATTTTTTATGAATTGCGCTCCATGGCCTTCAGGATGCGAGGCGCGAGGATCACACTCACGACGATCTTGAGGCAGTCGCCGGGAAGATAGGGCAGCATGTAGGCCGTGGCGAGCGTCATCCCGCTCACGTTGCCGCCCTTGTAGACGTTGACGATCAACGCGATATAGGGAAGACCCACGAGGTACAGCACCGCGAGACCTGCAAAGCACGCGAGCAAAAGACGCGGCACAGAGCGGTCCTTTTCGGCGATCTTGCCGATGACCCACGCCGTGGGGATCAGGCCCAGCAGGAAGCCGAACGTAGGGTTGAAGACATAGCCAAAGCCGCCGCCCGCCGCGAAGATGGGCACACCGACAAGGCCGAGTACCACGTAGAGAAGCTGCGACAGCGCGCCGAGCTTTGCGCCCAGAAGCAATCCTGCCATCGCCGTGAAGAAGAATTGCAGCGTGATCGTCGCCTGGAAAAGCTGGAAGTGCAGGAACGCGCCGATAGCCGTCAGCGCGGCGAACAGTGCGCAGTAGATCAGGTCTCTTGTTTTGATGTTTTTCATGGTGATCCTCCCTTTTCTCAAAAAAACTGGGCTCATCATAACATGACGCCCGCCTATTGTCAACCTATAAATTTCATAAAGGTTTACAAGTTTGCAATTTTTCTTGCACAAGATCAAAATCGCAGCGCCTACGGCGCTGCACGAGGCAAAGGGGGTATTCTCTTTCGCGAAAGAGAATACCCCCTTTGGAACCCCAAGAGAAAGGCTTAGATTGGCAGTCTCGGACTTGAATGACTCCTATGCCTCCGGAATGGGAATGCCTGCGCGCGGCGGAGCCGCGTTGAGCGTTGCGATACGATTTGCCTCTGCTCCTACTATCCGCTGTTGCGC
>OHJG01000608.1_pt1 | contig 16331 bp, 6 predicted proteins | sample 1568481 | NCBI WGS metagenome assembly OHJG01 (sample SAMEA3879505, study PRJEB24766) | human gut metagenome | biome: human-associated habitat; feature: feces | place: USA | collected 1985/1987
GGAGGAGAGCATCGAGACCGTCATCGCCGGATATCAGAAGAAGAACGCCATCCTCACCGACAAGGAGAAGTGGATCGTATCCTATCACGAGATCGGCCACGCCCTGGTGGCGGCACGCCAGACCCACTCCGCCCCGGTGCAGAAGATCACCATCATCCCCCGGACCTCCGGCGCCCTGGGCTACACCATGCAGGTGGAGGAGGGCAACCACTACCTCATGAGCCGGGAGGAGATCGAAAACAAGATCGCCACCTTCACCGGCGGCCGGGCCGCCGAGGAAGTGGTGTTCGGCTCCGTCACCACCGGCGCTTCCAACGACATTGAGCAGGCCACCAAGCTGGCCCGGGCCATGTTGACCCGGTACGGCATGAGCGACGAATTCGGCATGGTGGCCCTGGAGACCGTCACCAACCAGTATCTGGGCGGCGACGCCTCCCTGGCCTGCTCGCCGGAGAGCCAGGCCAAGATCGACCGGCTGGTGGTGGAGCTGGTGGAGCGGCAGCACCAGAAGGCATTGCAGATCCTGCGGGACGACCGGCAGAAGCTGGATGAGCTGGCCAGGTTCCTGCACGAAAAGGAGACCATCACCGGCGAGGAGTTCATGAGCATCCTCAACGCGTGAACTTGAAAAAGAGAACGCCCTGCCGGGGGCGTTCTTTTTTTGCCCCCGGGCGCATACGGTGAAGAAAAAACGGGGAGGGGTTTGCCATGAAAAAGCTGCTGGGGGCACTGCCGGTGCTGGTGCTGCTGCTGACGCTGTGTCCGGCCTGGGGGGTGGAGCTGCCGGTGCAGGCGGAGGCGGCGCTGCTGATGGAGAAGGAGACGGGACAGGTGCTCTACGCCAAAAACGAGCACCAGGCCCTGGAACCGGCCAGCGTCACCAAGGTCATGACCCTGCTGCTGGTGATGGAGGCCATCGACCGGGGGACCCTGGCCTATGACGACGTGGTCACCGTCAGCGACTATGCCGCCTCCATGGGCGGCAGCCAGATCTTTCTGTCCCCCGGGGAGCAGATCACCGTGGAGGACCTGCTGAAGGGGGTGTGCGTGTCCAGCGGCAACGACGCCGCCGTGGCCCTGGCGGAAAAAACGGCGGGGGTCACGGAGCTGTTTGTGGAGCAGATGAACAACCGGGCCCGGGAGCTGGGGATGCAGGACACCCATTTCGTCAACTGCACGGGCCTGCCGGCGGAGGGCCACGTCACCAGCGCCTGGGACATCGCGGTGATGTCCCGGGAGCTGATCCGCCGTCACCCGGACATCCGGCGCTTTACCACCATCTGGATGGACACCCTTCGGGACGGACAGTTCCAGCTGTCCAACACCAACAAGCTCATCCGCTTTTATGAGGGGGCCACGGGGCTGAAAACCGGGTCCACGGACTCCGCCAGATACTGCATTTCCGCCACGGCGGAGCGGGAGGGCATGGAGCTGATCGCCGTGGTGCTGAAATCCCCCACCGGCCAGCAGCGGTTCGAGGACGCCAAGACTTTGCTCAACTATGGGTTCTCCACCTATGGCCTGATCCATGCCGCCCCGGAGGAGCCGCTGCCGCCGGTGCCGGTGACATTGGGGACCCGGGATGCGGTGCAGTCTATGGTGGACCCGGCGGAGGGCCTGCTGCTGGCGGAAAAGGCCCGGCTCCAGGGGCTGGAGCAGACGGTGACCCTGCCGGAGTCGGCGGCGGCTCCGGTGCGGCAGGGAGACGTGCTGGGTACGCTGACGGTGACCCAGAACGGCGAAACGCTGCTGGAGGTACCCATCCGGGCGGCGGAGACCGTGGAAAAGCTCACCTTCGGGGAGATGTTCCTGCGCCTGGCCCGGACCATGTGCTTCTGCGGGTGATCCTTGGCGGAAGCTGAACTTGCGGGCAGACAGGGCTATGCTATAATAAAGGCAAATCCACATACAGGAAACGGCGGTGCATGAAGCCTTGAAAAATATTCTTCAATATCTGACCCCGGAGATCCTGGCCTGGGAGAGCGGCAATATCCAGGAGGTCCGGCCCCTGGGCAGCGTTCTGTGCCTGCCGGACGGGCGGGAGTGGTACGCCTTCGGCTTTACCCGGGATGCGTATTACGGCAGTCTCAGCCTGCTGATGGCGTCCTCCCGGAGGGAGTGCGGAGAATGGGCGCGGGCCAACAGTCCGGCGGCTATCCGCTTCGGCGCGCAGCGGTATCTTATTGATACGACCGCCTATAGGATGTTCAGCGGCAACGACGATCAGCTGTTCCGGCTGCCGCTGCTGCTGCGGGACCGTCCGCCCATGCCGGACTGGCTGAGAAGCACGCCGCTGCCCCGGCTCCTGATGGTGGACGCCCGGGTGGACCGGGCCCCGGAGCACATCCCCGGCGGTCCGGCGGAGCTGCTGCTGCGGGATGGGCGCGGCTGGGACCTGACCGCGCCCCGGGCAGAGCTGCGGACCATGTGATCGGATAGGATTTTCACCGTTTCGACGGGAATCCCCTTGTATTTTCCGGGAAAACGCGGTAAGATACGGTGTGATGAAAAATCCGATTTACACAGGAGGTAATCCCTATGATCCAGGTGGACCTGACCCATATGCGGCGATTTATCGCCCTGCCCTATGAGGCGGCGCTGGCGCCCCGCCTGCGCATCGCCCACAACCACTTGCAGAAGAACGATGGGGCCGGAGGCGACTTCACCGGCTGGGTGCGCCTGCCCCAGGAGTATGACCGGCAGGAGTTCGACCGCATCCAGGCGGCGGCCCGGCGCATTCAGAGCGATTCCCGGGCCCTGGTGGTCATCGGCATCGGCGGCTCCTATCTGGGGGCAAGGGGCGTCATCGAGTGCCTGTGCTCCCCCAACTATAACCTCAGGCGCAAGGACACTCCCAACATCTATTTTGTGGGCAACGGCCTGTCCGACCGGCAGCTGCGGGAGACCATGGGGCTGCTGGAGGGGGTGGACTTCTCCGTGAACGTCATCTCCAAGTCCGGCACCACCACGGAGCCTGCCGTGGCCTTCCGGTTCTTCCGGGAGCTGCTGGAGAAGAAATACGGTCCCGACGGCGCGGCCCGGCGCATTTACGCCACCACCGACCGGCAGAAGGGGGCCCTGAAGTCCCTGGCCGATCAGGCCGGGTACGAGACCTTCGTGGTGCCTGACAACATCGGCGGCCGGTACAGTGTCCTCACCGCCGTGGGCCTGCTGCCCATCGCCGTGGCGGGCATCGACATCCGGGCCCTGATGCAGGGGGCCGCCCGGATGCAGGAGGTCTGCACCGCCGGAGATATGGAGCAGAATCCCGCCTGGCAGTATGCCGGGGCCCGGTACCAGCTCTACCGCGCCGGGAAAAAGATCGAGATCCTGGCCTCCTATGAGCCGTCCTTCCGGTTCATGTCCGAGTGGTGGAAGCAGCTGTACGGCGAGTCCGAGGGCAAGGAGAACAAGGGCCTGTTCCCGGCCAGCGTGGAGTTCACGGCGGACCTGCACTCCATGGGCCAGTATATCCAGCAGGGGGAGCGCCATCTGCTGGAGACGGTGGTGCGCTTCGATCCGGAGGAGCAGGAGAGCACGGTGCCCTTCGACGCCGCCGACGGCGACGGGCTGAACTTCCTGGCGGGCAGGACCATGGACTTTATCCGCACCCAGGCCATGGACGGCACCCTGCTGGCCCACGAGGAGGGCGGCGTGCCCAACATCATCCTGCGCTGCGGGGCTCTGAACGCGGACACCCTGGGGCAGCTGATCTATTTCTTTGAATATGCCTGCGGCCTGTCGGGCTATTTGCTGGACGTGAACCCCTTCGACCAGCCGGGGGTGGAGGCGTATAAGAAGAACATGTTCGCCCTGCTGGGCAAGCCCGGCTATGAGGACATGGGCCAGGCCCTGCGGGAAAAGCTGGGCCGGTAAAAAACCGTATATTTTCCCATTGCCATTTCCGTCAAGTTATGGTATGGTATACATATATGCAAAAGGAGTGATCTCTTATGGTTAGATTGATTATGGGCGACAACGGCGCGGGCAAGACCAAGCAGCTCATCGAGCTGGTTCATGCCTCCGTGGCCGAAGAAGGCGGCTGTGTCGTCTGCATCGAGCCCGGCGCGGACATGACCTACGACATCAAGTCCTCTGTGCGCCTGGTCAACGCCGGTGAATACCACTTGGATTCTTTTGAGTGCCTGCGGGGCTTCATCAGCGGTCTGTATGCGGGCAATTACGATATTTCCCACGTCTATGTGGACAACCTCTGCAAGATCGTACATAGCGAGGACTTCGCCGCCGTGGAAAAGTTCCTGCACTGGCTGGACAGGTTCAGCGACGCCAACACCGTGAAGTTCACCGTGACCCTCACCGCCGACGCTTCCGTGGCCACCGAGGGCATGCGCAAGTATCTGTAACCGAATCAAGTAAAAAAATCCGCAGGGCACAGCCTTGCGGATTTTTTATGGAGCGCAGAGAATCAAAGGTTCTATGCAATAGCCCCGGGACGCAATAGCATCCCGGGGCTTGCTGTTACCTTACGGAACCCTTGCGGAAAGGGGTCAGCTCAGGTGCTTTTTCTTGCCCAGCAGCAGGGCGGCGGCAGCCAGCAGGGAAACGGAGGCCGCAGCCAGCCACAGAGCGGTGTGAGCCTCGTCGCCGGTCTTGACGCCGGGATTCTCGGGCTCAGCGGGCTTGTAGTTGGGGTCGGTCTCGCCGCACACGGTGCACTTACCATCCTCATAGTGATGACCGGTGGCGGGGATGACCTCGCCCTTCTTCACGGTTTCGCCGCAGACGGTGCAGACTTCATCGCCGGTGTAGCCGTCCTTGGTGCAGGTGGCGGGCTTAGCGCCCACCAGTTCGGTCTTGTGGCCCAGAGCGGGGATGACCTCACCCTTCTTCACAGTCTCGCCGCAGACGGTGCAGACCTCGTCGCCGGTGTAGCCGTCTTCGGTGCAAGTAGCGGCCTTAGCGCCTACCAGCTGGGTCTTGTGGCCCAGAGCGGGAATAACCTCGCCCTTCTTCACGGTCTCGCCGCAGACGGTGCAGACTTCGTCGCCGGTGTAGCCATCTTCCGTGCAGGTGGCGGCCTTGGCGCCTACCAGCTGGGTCTTGTGGCCCAGAGCGGGGATAACCTCACCCTTCTTCACGACCTCCTGGCACACGGTGCACACCTCGTCGCCGGTGTAGCCGTCTTCCGTGCAGGTGGCGGCCTTAGCGCCCACCAGCTGGGTCTTGTGACCCAGGGAGGGCAGGGTCTCGGTGCGGGTGTCGGTATAGTTCTTGCCTTCCAGGGTCACGGTGGCGGTATAGGTCCGGACGCCCTCGGTGGAGCAGCCGGGCTGGGTGGTGACCTCGCTGGTGATGCTGGCGGGCAGGACCTTCACATGGCCGGCATCCCGGGCGCAGGCGAAGGAGGCCTCGGCGGCGCCGCAGCCGGTCCAGGTCCACACAGGCTCGCCCCAGGCGTGGCCCAGGGAGGGCAGGGTCTCGGTGCGGGTGTCGGTGTAGTTCTTGCCCTGGAAGGTCACCGTGGCGGCATAGGTCCGGACGCCGGTGCTCTCGCAGGAAGCGGGGGTGGTGATCTCGCTGGTAACAGCGGCGGTGACCTCCTCCACATGGCTGGCGTCACGGCTGCAGGTGAAGGTAGCCTTGGCGGACTCGTAGCCGGTCCAGGTCCAGGCGGCCTCGCCATAGTCGTGGCCCAGCACGCCGATGGTCAGGGCCTCCAGGGTGGTCTCGTTCTTGCCTTCGGCGTCGCTGAACAGCTTGCCGCAGACGGAGCACACCCAGTGGGCCTTGACGCCGGTCTCCTCGCAGGTGGCGGGGACCTCCGCCACGGCGGTGAGGGTATGACCATCGGCGCAGGGATCGGTGGCGCCGTAGGTCATGGTCACGTTGTCGATGGCGAACATGGCGTCGGTATCGTCATAGCCCTGGTTGGCCTTCTTATAGAAGTGGAAGGCGAACTGGGCATTGTCCGTGCAGAAGGCGGCGGGAACGGCAACGTTGGCCGTGCCCATGAACCAATAACCGCTTACCGGCTCCAGATCGGCTGCGGTCCAGATGGTGGTCCAGGTCTGGCCGCCGTCGGTGGTGGCCTCCACGGTCACGGAGCAGTAGTTGCCGATGACGGACTTGAACAGCAGGTAATCGAAGCTCAGCGTAGGCGTCTTGCCGGTGAGGTTCACCACCGGGGAGATGAGATACTCATCCTGCAGCTTATCGCTGCCGCCTGCCATAGGCAGCAGAGGCTTGCGGATGCCGCCCACGCTCCAGCCGCCGCCCCAGGGATCTTCATAGTAATCCATGTCGATGCGGGCCTGCTTGGTGGTGTTGAGGTTTCTGTTGGTGCCCTGGTACCAGGTATAGGGGCTGTCGCTGCGGGTGGACTGGAGGGTCCAGCCGTGGCCGGGGAAGGTCTCGGACTCGAAGTCGTTGTCGAACTGCACGTCGGAGGCCGTCTTGGTGAACAGGGCGGCGATGGTGTGGTTGGCGGTGACATTCTCAAAGGTATAGCTGTCCACCGCGCCCACGCTCTGGCCGTCCACCAGCACATCGGCGATGGCGTAGCCCTCCTGGGCGGCGATGGCGAAGGTCTGGGACGCGCCCTCCTTCACGGACACCTCACCGGCGGGGGTGATGGAGCCGCCCTCACCGGCGGTGGCGGTGATGGTGTACTTCTGGGCTACGGGGCCGTCCTCCACCGCCATCAGCTTCACGTTGTCGATGGCCAGCTGGCCGGTAGTGTCCTCATTGGGATGGACATAGCGGAAGGCAAACTGGACGCCGTCCACATTGTACTCGGCGGGCACGGGAACCTCTGCGCTGCCGGAAATGATGTAGTTGCTGGCCTGCTGGCCGGTATAGCTGTCTTGGAAGTTCCAGATAGCGTTCCACGTCTTTCCGCCGTCGGTAGAAGCTTCCACCGTAGCGGTGAAGGTCTTGTTCTTGATGCCGTACTCGCCGTAGGCGAAGTCGAAGGTCAGCACGCCGTCACGGGTACCGGACAGGTCCACCACCGGGGAGATCAGGTACTCATCCTGTGCACCCTTCCAGTCGTTGCTGATGTAAGCGTGCTTGGAATCATTGCCCTCGTTCTTCCAGTTGTAATAGGTATACTGCTTCCATGTGCTGCTGGTATCCTGCACCTTCACGGTCCAGCCGTGGAAGGGGAAGCTGTCGCCGGCCACATCCTCGAAGTCGTTCTGGAACATCACCACGGGGACGTCGGGAATCTTCTCGAAGGCGGCGGACACGGCATAGCTCTGGTCCATGACCAGGGTGTAGGCGCCGTCCGTCACGTCCACGGTGCGGCCGTTGACCTTCACGGAGGCCAGCTGATAGCCGGGGTCCGGGGTGAAGGTGATCTCGGCGCTTGCGCCGGGGGCGTATCTGGTCTGACCGGCGGGGGCCACGGAGCCGCCCTCATTGGCGGTGGTGGTCAGGGTCACGGTGTCGCTGCTGCCGCCGGGGGCGGTGAGCTTGACGTTGTCCACGGCCAGAGGACCGGTTTCGTGAGTGGGATTCACATAATGGAAGGCGAACTGAACGCCGTCCACTGCATACTGGGCCGGGATAGCCAGCTCCTTGCGTCCGGAAACAACGCCGGACTTCTCGCCATTGTAGCTGTCGAAGAAGTTCCACAGAGCGGTCCAGGTCTGGCCGCCGTCAGTGGATACCTCCACGGTGGCTGTGTAGGTCTTGTTCTGTGCTCCGTAGTAGCCGTAGCCATAGTCGAAGGACAGGGTTGCTTCCTTGCCGGTCAGATTCACCGCCGGGGAGATCAGATACTCGTCCTGCGCGCCGCCGTTCCAGTCATCGGAGATATAGGCGTGCTTGGTGTCGTTGACATCCTTCCAGTTCCAGTAGGTCTGCTGCTTCCAGGTGTAGCCGTTGGTGTTGACACCCTTCAGGCTCCAGCCGTGGAAGGGGAAGCTCTCACCGGTCACAGATTCAAAGTCGTTGTCGAACAGCACCACGTCGCCGGACTGCTGGGCCTTCTGGAAGGTGGCGGAGATGGTGTGGTCCACGCCCACCCGCTGGAAGGTGTAGTAGCTGATGGGGCCGAGATCGGCGCCGTCCACGTTGACGTTGACGATCTCATAGCCCTGGGCGGGAGCGATGTCGAAGGTCTTGCTGGTACCCTTCTTCACCAGGGTCTGACCGGCGGGGGTGATGGTGCCGCCCTCACCGGCGGTGGCGGTGACGGACACATAGTTGTCCCGCTCCTCGGCGTACAGCTGGACGTTGTCCATAGACAGGGTGGAGCCGCCCTTACCGGTGTAGACAAAGGCGAAGCGCAGGTCCTTGCTGCTTTGCAGGCTCTCGGGGATGGTCACCTTGGCCTGGGTCTTGGTCCAGGCGGTGAACAGGCCGGAATCCCGCTGCAGGTTCCAGATCTCCTGCCAGTTCTCGCCGCCGTCGCCGGAGGCCATGACCTGCAGGTTGCAGTGCTTATACTCCACGGTGTACCAATAGGTGGTGTAGAAATCGAAGACCATGTGGACCTCGGTATCCACGCCGCTGATATCGGTGGTGCGGGAGATCAGCCACTCGTCCTGCTGGTTGTCGTCGTCATGATCCACGGCGGCCATGTAGTCCTCGTCGCGGTACCAGGTGTTCAGAGAGCCGCCCTTGCTCTGGACGCTCCAGTCGTCGGGGAGCCACTTCTCGTTGAAGTTCTCGGTCCAGAGGATGTTGGTGGGGGTGATGGTGCCGTGATCGTCGGGGTTGCCGGGAGCACGGACGGTATACACCTTGGAGTTGCCGGCGTAGTCGTGGACGATCATGCCGAAGGTCTCGCCGAAGCCGGTGATGTCATACTCCTTGATGTGGCTGGTGACGCCGGGCTTGTCCTCGCCGAAGCCCTGCATACCATAGAGCATCTCGCTGTTCTTGATGTTGTAGAACACCACGGCCGCCACATACTGGTTATCGGACACGTCCAGGCTCAGATAGTACCGGCCCTCGGACTCGGTGACCTTCAGGTTGTCGGCATGAGGCTCCTCGGTGTCGATGGTGATGGGGAAGGACCAGGAGTGCTTCTGGTTGGTCCCCACGCCATCGCCATAGGGCAGGGTGGCCTCGATGGTCACGGTGGCCTTGGTGTTGTTGGGTAGCTTGGCGTTGTGGGCGTCGGTGCCGTACCAGGGCTCAATGCCGTCATATTCGGCGTCCACACCGGCGGGCACAATGCGGTAATAGTCGTAGCTGTAGATGGACTTGCCCACATACTCGCAGTCCTTGCTGTAGTACACCTGGCCGTTGGCGCCGGTGATGGTATACCTCAGGCTCTTGGTGTTGCGCAGCAGACCGGTGTAGATGCCGGTGAGGCTGTCCATGAAGTCATCGTTGTTGGGGGAAATGGCGTTGCGGTCCGCCAGATACGGAACGGTGGTGTAGTTGTTGTCGCCCAGATAGGTGTCCACCGTGTTCTCGCTGGAGGAGGAGAAGGCGGTGTTCATGTACGCCTGGGCCTGGCTGGCGGAGCCGTCCAGCGTCTCCCAGTAATCGGTGGAATCCATGATGGGAGCCTTGGTCCAGTCGCCGTAGAAGGCCAGGAACGGCAGGCCCAGATCAATGGGATCGGTCAGGGCGCTGCCGTCGGCGGCCACCTGGGTCAGGGTCACGAAGCCCTCCACATAGCTGCCGTTGGGGAACTGGGCCAGCATCTTCCGGCCCTCGTCGGTAACGGTGACGGTGACGGTGACATCGGCGGTCTTGCCGGGAGCCACGGCCACCCGATTATTCTCGCAGTTGGTGGTGAAGGTGTGGGGGAGCAGCCGGGAGCTTCCGCTGATGGTGGAGAACTCCTGCCCGCTGCCGTTGACATAGGCCTCGGTGGTGTCGGTCAGCACCAGGGGGGTCACGTCGTAATACAGGGTGTCGCTGCCGGTGTTGTGGACGGTGAAGTTCATGGTGTACACGCCCTTCATGGCGGGATCGTCCTTCAGCTCCAGCTTGGGACGCTCCATGCCCTCCACGGACAGATAGCCCCGGGTATTCACGGCGTCGTTGATGCTCATCAGGCCAGCGCCCTGCTTCCGGGGGGAATAGGGCACGCCGTTGTCGTCATAGATCACATGGGCGGTGCTCATGAGCAGGGTGTCGGTCATGTGCTTGCGCTGGGCGCCGGTCATGCTGTTGTCCCGGGCCTTCAGGGCCTGCTGGACGATGGCCATGCCGCCGGCCGCGTGGGGGGATGCCATGGAGGTGCCGTCCATGCTCTCATAGCCGCCGGGCACGGCGGCATAGATGCCCGCGCCGGGGGCGGTGATCTCCGGCTTCAGGGTCAGCTCGGGGGTAGCGCCCCAGCTGGAGAAGTCGGCCATGCCATAGGTGGGGGATTCCACCAGGGCGTCGGCGGAGGCCACGGACAGAGTCTTGGTCTCCTGCTGCTTCATGTATTCACCGGCGGCCTGGGAGATGAAGGCGCAGGGGATCTTCCAGTCGGTGATGGACATGTACAGCATGCCGGGCACGTTGTTGTACACCAGCATGCCAATGGCGCCGGCGTTGGCGGCGTTGCGCTCCTTCTGCTCATAGTACATGCCGCCGCCCCGCTGCACCAGGGCGATCTTGCCGGTCAGGTCCAGGCCCGCATAGTCCTCCTCCGCGCCGTAGTTGGGCACCACCACATACTCGATGGAGCCCCGGGCGGACAGGCTGCGGAAGGGCTTGGCGTTCTCGTCCTCGCTGATGGTGGCGCTGTCCTGATAGGCCAGGTTCTTGCCGCCCACGGTGACATAGGGGCCCTTGACCATGCCGTTGGACACGGCGGCCACGGACAGGGACTCGCCATAGGTGGAGGGCTCGCTGACCAGGCCGTAATCGGGGTTGGAGGCCAGGGCCTTGCCGCCGAAGGCGTCGCCATAGGCGGCGTTATAGGCGTTGCCCGCGGCCACAGCCAGGGACACGCCGCTCTCGCCGGTGCGCTCGAACACGTCCAGCAGGCTCTTGGTGAAGGCGTCCTCGCTGTCATAGTCGATGTAGCCGCAGTCGGAGCCAAGGCTCAGGTTGGCCACGTCCACGCCCAGCAGGATGCAGTCCTCCAGAGCGGCCAGAATGTCCGCATAGGACGCGCCGCCGGTGGACTTGAACACGTTCATGTTGATGATCTGGGCCTGGGGAGCCACGCCCATGGCGGCCTCGTTGACGCCGGTGTTGCCGGCGGCGGTGGAGGCAACGTGGGTGCCGTGGCTGCCCTTATCGCCGGGCATGCCGTCCTTGTCCCTGTCGCCGTAGTCAAACTGGAAGGGGATCTTGGCGCTGTAATACAGGTCGGACACGCTGATGCCCTTGACGATGCTCTCCACCTGGAAATCATAAGTCTCCAGCATGGACTGGAGCTTCTCCCGGGTCAGGGAGGGGCTCTTGGGGGCGGTCTTGAAGATCTCGTGGCCCATGTCCACGCCGGTATCCAGAATGGCCACCAGCATTCCCTCGCCGGTGAAGCCCGTGGTATTATAGATACCGCCGCCGATCATCCGGTTGCTGTTGGCGGTGTCGGGCAGCAGCTCAAACGTGGGGGAAATGAAGGCGGACTGCACGCAGTCCAGCTTCCGGATGGCCTTGTACTGGCCATAGGTCACTGTGGCGGAAAAGCCGTTGAGCAGGGTGGTATACTGCCGCTGGGGCTCCACCTGCCCGTCAATGGCCCGGTTGATCTGAGCCAGGGCGCTCTTCTGCGTGCGCAGCAGGGCGTTGACCTGGGCCCGGGAATCCGGGTCGGCCACGGAGTCGTTGACCACCACGATGATCTCGACTTCGTCGCTGTCGTCGAGCTTCGCGGTGTTCTCCATCTGGATTTTTTCGCCGTTTTTCTGGCCGCTGCGCAGGACCTGGCGGGCGATATCGTTGGCGATACCGCTGACCGTGGTCTCCTGCAGGGAGGCGTTGACCTCCTGCTCAGCTGCCTGGGCGAATGCCGTCACCGGCAGGGCGGTCAGGATCATCAGAACCGCCAGAGCCAGTGCGCAGCACCGTTTGATAGCTGTCATCTCGTTCCTCCTATAAAATATATTGTCCGCCGCTGCATAAAAGTTCAGCGCGATTTATATATTATACCAGCTTTTGGACTTTAATGCAATGACGTAACGGCATAAAATGCCAAAATATTTTCCAAATTTTCCGGCATTCTCCGGTCAAAAAAACGGCCCCGGGCCAGACACCCGGGGATGGAGCTTTCCGGCGCGCTGCAAGGCTATGCACTTGCGGACCGTCCGCGGCTCCGTCCGACGGATCGCGCGGGAAATGCCCGCAATTTCGAAAAATCCCTTGCGCAGCATAAAAATACGGCGCCTGCGAAAAATCCCGCCGGGAATCCGAAAAAATCGGGCTCCCGGCGGGGTTTTATGTTGACAAAGGGGCCGCGCCTGTGGTACAATAAGACGCTATATTGAGAAAATGGGGCCTGATGCCCCATTTCAAATCTGCTGTTATGATACCAGCTTTCCCCCGAAATTACAAGTGGGCTCGGGCGAAAACAAACAACCGGGCCGAGCGTGTCAAAATCCCGGGAGAGCGGTTCCCAAGGAAAAGCACGGAGAAAATGCGAAAAGAAAGGCGTGAGTATTGAAGATGGCCAAGGACAAGTATTATGGCAAGACCCTGCGCAAGAACTTTGCCAGACACGAAGAGGTCATGGCGATGCCCAACCTGCTGGAGATCCAGAAGAAATCCTATCAGTGGTTCCTGGACACCGGCCTGCGGGAGGTTTTTGCCGACGTGGCCTCCATCGGCGACTATGCCGGCAACCTGGAGCTGAGCTTCATCGACTACAGCATGGACGAAAAGCCCAAGTACGACGTGGAGGAGTGCAAGGCCCGGGACGCCACCTATGCCGCCCCTATGAAGGTCAGCGTGCGCCTGCACAATAAGGAGACCGGCGAAATCAAGGAGCAGGAGATCTTCATGGGCGATTTCCCCCTGATGACCCATGGCGGCACCTTCGTCATCAACGGCGCCGAGCGCGTGGTGGTCAGCCAGATCGTCCGCTCCCCCGGCATCTACTACGGCAAGGAGATCGACCTGAAAACCGACCTGCCCCTGCTGACCTCCACCGTGATCCCCTACCGGGGCGCGTGGCTGGAGTATGAGACCGACAGCAGCGAGGTGTTCTGGGTCCGCATCGACAAGAACCGCAAGCTGCCCATCACCTGCCTGATCCGGGCCCTGGGCCTGAAAACCGACGCGGAGATCCTGGACCGCTTCGGCGACGACCCCCGCATTGTGGCCACCATGGACAAGGACACCTGCAAGTCCTATGAGGAGGCCATGCTGGAGATCTATCGCAAGCAGCGCCCCGGCGAGCCCCCCACGCTGGACTCCGCCGAGAACCTGATGCAGGGCCTGTTCTTCGACCCCCGGCGGTATGACCTGAGCACCGTGGGCCGGTATAAGTTCAACAAGAAGCTGACCCTGTGGACCCAGGCCAGGGGGCAGAAGCTGGCCGAGCCTGTGGCCGACCCCGCCACCGGCGAGCTTCTGCTGGAGGAGGGCCACGTCCTCTCCGGCGACGACTGCCGCACCCTGGACGCCATCGGCGTGGGTATGGTGAAGGTCCGGCTGGAAAACGGCGAGGTCATCCGCATTTTCACCAACCGTATGTGCGACATGAGCCGCTATGTGGACTTTGACCCCAAGGCCTGCTGCGGCATCAAGGAGCGGGTGCGCTTCGACGTGCTGCAGGAGCTGCTGAGTCAGTATCAGGGCGAGGAACTGGTGGAGCAGTGCCGCCTGCAGGCGGACCGCCTGGTGCCCAAGCACATCATCATCGACGATATCCTCACCTCCATCAACTATATGAACGTCCTGGCCCACGGCCTGGTGCAGAAGGACGATATCGACCATCTGGGCAACCGCCGCCTGCGCTGCGTGGGCGAGCTGCTGCAGAACCAGTTCCGCATCGGCTTTTCCCGCATGGAGCGGGTCATCCGGGAGCGGATGACCATCCAGGACCTGGACATCGTCACCCCCCAGAGCCTCATCAACATCCGGCCCGTTACCGCCGCCATCAAGGAGTTCTTCGGCTCCAGCCCCCTGAGCCAGTTCATGGACCAGACCAACCCCCTGGCCGAGCTGACCCACAAGCGGCGTCTGTCCGCCCTGGGCCCCGGCGGCCTCAGCCGGGAGCGGGCCAACATGGAGGTCCGCGACGTGCACTACAGCCACTATGGCCGCATGTGCCCCATCGAGACCCCTGAAGGCCCCAACATCGGCCTGATCTCCTATCTGGCCACCTATGCCCGGGTCAATGAATACGGCTTCATCGAGGCCCCCTTCCGCCGGGTGGAGCGCCCCTCCGGCCGCGTCACCGACGAGATCACCTATATGACCGCCGACGTGGAGGATCAGTACGTTGTGTGCCAGGCCGCCGAGCCGGTGGACGAGAACGGCTGCCTCATCGGCCCCCGTATCACCTGCCGCCACCAGGACGAGACCATCCAGGTGGAGCCGGAATACGTGGACTACATGGACATCTCCCCCCGTATGATGGTGTCCATCGCCACGGCCATGATCCCCTTCCTGCCCAACGACGACGCCAACCGCGCCCTGATGGGCGCCAACATGCAGCGGCAGGCCGTGCCTCTGCTGCGGCCGGAGGCCCCCATTGTGGGCACCGGTATGGAGCACAAGATCTGCCTGGATTCCGAGGTGGTGGTGCTGGCCGAGGGCGACGGCGTGGTCACCAAGGTGGACGCCACCAACGTGTCCGTCCGCTATGACAGCGGCGAGACCAAGGACTATAAGCTCATCAAGTTCCTGCGCTCCAACCACGGCACCTGCATCAACCAGAAGCCCATCGTTTCCGTGGGCGAGCGGGTCCACGGCGGCGACGACCCCACGGTACTGGCAGACGGCCCCGCCACCGATCAGGGCGAGATCGCCCTGGGCCGCAATATCCTGGTGGGCTTCATGACCTGGGAGGGCTACAACTACGAGGACGCCGTGCTGCTCAACGAGCGGCTGGTGAAGGAGGACGTTTACACCTCCATCCATATCGAGGAGTATGAGATCGACGCCCGGGATACCAAGCTGGGGCCCGAGGAGATCACCCGGGATATCCCCAACGTGGGCGAGGACGCCCTGAAGGACCTGGACGAGCGGGGTATCATCCGCGTGGGCGCCGAGGTCCACGCAGGCGACATCCTGGTGGGCAAGGTCACCCCCAAGGGCGAGACCGACCTCACTGCCGAGGAGCGGCTCCTGCGGGCCATCTTCGGCGAAAAGGCCCGGGAGGTCCGGGACACCTCCCTGAAGGTGCCCCACGGCGAAAGCGGCATCATCGTGGACGCCAAGGTGTTCACCCGGGAGGCCGGCGACGAGCTGGGGCCGGGTGTGAACCAGGTGGTCCGGGTGTATATCGCCCAGCGGCGCAAGATCCAGCCCGGCGACAAGATGGCTGGCCGCCACGGCAACAAGGGCGTGGTGTCCCGGGTCCTGCCCCAGGAGGATATGCCCTTCCTGCCCGACGGCACCCCCCTGGACATCGTGCTGAACCCCCTGGGCGTGCCCTCCCGTATGAACATCGGCCAGGTGCTGGAGGTCCATCTGGGCTACGCCGCCAAGACTCTGGGCTGGAAGGTGGCCACCCCCATTTTCGACGGCGCCACCGATAAGGACATCACCGAGGCCCTGACCCAGGCGGGTCTGGACCCCCAGGGCAAGAGCTGGCTGTATGACGGACGCACCGGCGAGCGGTTCGACAACAAGGTCACCGTGGGCTATGTGTACTTCCTGAAGCTGCACCACCTGGTGGACGATAAGATCCACGCCCGGTCCACCGGCCCCTACTCTCTGGTGACCCAGCAGCCCCTGGGCGGCAAGGCCCAGTTCGGCGGCCAACGCTTCGGCGAGATGGAAGTCTGGGCCCTGGAGGCTTACGGCGCGGCCTATACCCTGCAGGAGATCCTGACGGTGAAGTCCGACGACGTCACCGGCCGCGTGCAGACCTACGAGGCCATTGTCAAGGGCCACAACGTGCCCACCCCCGGCGTGCCCGAGTCCTTCAAGGTGCTGGTGAAGGAGCTGCAGTCCCTGTGCCTGGATATCCAGGTGCTGGACGAGGACGGCAACCAGATCGAGCTGAAGGAGGACGAGAACGCCCCGGATTCCTTCAACCTGGCCCGGATGGACGCCGAGGACGACCGCCGCAATCGCTACGCCGACGAGAGCGAGCTGGCGGACGCAGGCTTCGACTATGTGCCCGAGGAAGAGGTGGAGGCCTCCTACGACGGCGCGGACGATGAATTTTAAGGAACAGGAGGAGCATAGAGCATGAGTTATCCCACTTTTGACGCCATTAAAATCGGAATCGCTTCTCCGGAAATGATTCGCGAGTGGTCCTACGGCGAGGTGAAGAAGCCTGAGACCATCAA
>OHJG01000638.1_pt1 | contig 15798 bp, 11 predicted proteins | sample 1568481 | NCBI WGS metagenome assembly OHJG01 (sample SAMEA3879505, study PRJEB24766) | human gut metagenome | biome: human-associated habitat; feature: feces | place: USA | collected 1985/1987
AACAAGAAGGTCTTCATCTGGATCGGCGTCGGAATTGCCCTTCTCGTTTTGCTCGGTGCCGGAATCAGCTCGTGTTCGATGCTCACCTCTACCGGCTCGTCGGTTATCGCTTCCTCCTATCTCAGCGAGGATGACGCGATGCTCGGTGCGGAGGCGCAGTATTGCCAAATGGAGCAAGAGCTGCAACGCTATCTCGACACCTACGAAAGCACTCACAACTACGATGAATACCACTTCGATCTGGACGATATTGAGCATGACCCCTATGTGCTGATCTCCATCCTCTCGGCTCTCCACGAGGGTGAGTTCACGCTGGATGAGGTGCAGGGTACGCTCCAAATGCTGTTTGAAAAGCAGTACATCCTCACCGAAGAGGTCATAGTCGAAACGAGATACCGCACGGAAACCGACACATGGACGGACGCAGACGGCAACACGCACACGGAAACCTATCGCGTCCCGTATGACTACTACATCTGCAACGTGAAGCTCGAAAACTTCAATCTCTCCCACGTCCCGGTCTACATCATGTCTCAGGAACAGCTTTCCATGTACGCAACGTATATGTCGGTGCTGGGCAACCGCGAGGATCTGTTCGGTGACTCTCCCTATGTGGACAAGTACATCACCAATCCTCCCGCCGACTACGATGTCAACCCGGAATACCTGAACGACGAGAAGTTTGCAACGCTGATTACCGAGGCGGAAAAGTATCTCGGCTATCCGTATGTGTGGGGCGGCTCCAATCCCGACACATCCTTTGACTGCTCCGGCTTTGTCAGCTATGTTCTCACGAACAGCGGTCTTGTGAATACCGGACGGCTTGGCGCACAAGGGCTTTACAACGTCTGTACGCCGGTTTCAAAGGCGAATGCACAGCCCGGTGATCTCATCTTTTTCGTCGGAACGTATGACACCCCCGGTGTGTCCCACGTCGGCATCTACGTTGGTGATGGGGTCATGATCCACTGCGGCGATCCCATTCAGTACACATCCATCAACTCTTCCTACTGGCAGCAGCATTTCTACGCCTTCGGAAGACCCGCCTATTAAAAGAAAGGAGTTTTGCATGAATCCCAAGTATCAGAAAGTCCTCTCCGACATTGAGAAGGCTGAAAAGAAGAAGTCCGAAATCGAAGGTCAGCTCAAGGAGCTGTACGACAAGAAGACGGAGCTGGAAAACCTTGAAATCATCAACACCGTGCGTTCTATGGTGATGGACAAGGATCAGATCATGGCGTTCCTGTCTTCCATGAAGGGCGGCACCAAGCCCGCTGAAAATACGGAGGTAATCGACAATGCGTAAGAAGTTTCGTTTTCTGACCGTCCTTGCGGTCTGCGTCATGGTTCTGTCCTGCTTCTCGGTGACGGCGTTTGCCTACGCCGATGATACCGAGCAGAACCTTCCCGTTACGGAGGCAACCCAGCCGGAACAGCAGCCTGAGACTACTCCCGCGCCGGAAAAGCCGAAGGGTGAGCCGATTGACGATGAGGGCAACGCCCACACCCGCGACTTGCTCTATGACAAGGCAACCAACAAGCAGTTCATCACTGTCCAGACGAAAAGCGGCAACACCTTCTTCATTGTCATCGACTACGATGCGCCCATCAACGAGGATGAGGAACAGTATCAGACGTACTTCCTCAACATGGTCGATGAAAGCGATCTGCTTGCGCTGTTGGATGAAGACACTGCGGCTGCTCTGACCACCTGTAACTGCAAAGAGAAATGTGCTGCCGGTCAGGTCAACACCGACTGCCCGGTCTGCAAGACCAACATGAGCGAATGCACCGGCACAGCCCCCGTTACACCTGAGCCGGATAAGGATGCGGAAACCGATGTCCCCGCGCCCAAGCCCGAAAAGAAGTCCAACGTCGGCATGATCCTCGTCATCTTTGCCCTTGCCGGTGCTGCGGGTGCAGCTTATTACTACATCAAGTTCGTCAAGGGCAGAAAGCCCAAGGATGAGGATATGGACTTCTTTGATGATGAAGGCTACGAGGAAGAGCCGTACATCAACGAGGATGATGAGCCGCAGATTGCGGAGGATGCTGAAACGGATGGTGATGAAGATTGATCTTAGTCATTGCTGAAAAGCCCAGCGTTGCCCAGTCCATCGCAAAGGTTCTGGGCGCGACGACCCGCAAGGACGGCTACATGGAGGGCGGCAATTACATCGTTTCGTGGTGCTTCGGTCATCTGGTGGAGCTGGCAGACGCCAGCTCCTACGATGAGCGGTATGCCAAGTGGCGGTATGACGATCTGCCCATTGTCCCGGAAAGCTGGATGTTTGAGGTCACGAAGGACAAAGCACAGCAGTTCAAGGTGCTGTCCGCTCTCATGAAGGACAAGCGCGTCACCGAGCTGGTCTGTGCAACCGATGCAGGGCGCGAGGGTGAGCTGATCTTCCGGCTGGTCTACAACAAAGCCGGATGCACCAAGCCCTTCAAGCGTCTGTGGATCAGCTCGTTGGAGGACTCCGCCATCCGCGAAGGCTTCAATCATCTCCGGGACGGCAAGGAATATGACCGTCTCTATGAAGCGGCACTCAGTCGCTCGAAGGCGGACTGGATTGTCGGCATCAACGGCACCCGCCTTTTCACCACGCTCTATCACAAGAAGCTGGTGGTCGGGCGCGTCCAGACGCCGACCCTTGCAATGCTGGTGGAGCGTGACGGGAAAATCTCCACGTTCCATAAGGAGAAGTATTTCAACGTCCACGTCGGCAAGGGCGATCTGACCGCCGATCTGGAAAAGGTCAAAACCGAAGAGGAAGCAAAGAAGATTGCGGCGGCTTGCGAGAAAAAGCAAGCCGTCGTTTCTTCTCTCAAGCGGGAGACGAAAACCGTCAATCCTCCGAAGCTCTACGATCTGACCACCTTGCAGCGCGAGGCAAACCGCTACTACGGTTTCACTGCCCAGCAGACGCTTGATCTCGTTCAGACGCTCTACGAAAAGAAGCTCCTGACCTATCCGCGCACAGACAGCCAGTTCATCACGGACGATATGGAGGACACTGCCCGTCAGGTCATTTCTATTGTCTGCCGCCAGCTTCCGCTTTTCTCCGGCGTTTCGGTTACTCCGGACATTGCCCGCGTAACCGACAACAGCAAGGTCACGGATCACCACGCCATTCTCCCGACCGTTCAGCTCGAAAAGCAGGATGTTTCCGCGCTCCCGCAGTCGGAGCAGAAAATCCTCAATCTTGTCGGGATGCGCCTTCTGTGTGCGACCGGCGAGAAGCACACCTACGCAGAAACGCAGATCACGCTCTCCTGCGAGGGCTACGAGTTCAAAACCAAGGGCAAGACCGTCGTTCAAACCGGCTGGAAAGCCATTGAAGAGCTGTTCAAGGCATCTCTCAAGACGAAAGAAAAGGACGATCCCGTAAAGTCCCTGCCCGAAGTCCATGAGGGCGATATGCTGGATGGTGTGTCTGCCAGCGTCACCGAACACTTCACAACACCTCCGAAGCAGTACACGGAAGACACGCTCCTGTCCGCAATGGAGACTGCCGGAAACGATCAGTTCGACGATGACACCGAGAAGAAAGGTCTCGGCACTCCCGCGACCCGCGCCGGGATCATTGAAAAGCTGGTGAAGTCCGGCTTTGCAGAGCGCAAAGGCAAATCCCTCATTCCCACGAAGGACGGCTGCAACCTTGTCTGCGTCCTGCCGGAACAGATCACATCTCCCGCAATGACGGCGGAATGGGAAAACACGCTCATGGAGATTGAGCGCGGCAATGCGGATGCAGACGCCTTCCTCAGCGGCATTGTCCGGATGACCGGGGATCTCGTGAAAGCCTACCCGTTTCTCTCCGATGCCGAAGCCCAGCGTTTCGGCACGGGCAAGGAGGAAATCGGCAAATGCCCCCGCTGCGGCTCTCCGGTCTACGTCGGTAAGGGCAATTTCTACTGCTCGAACAAGGAATGCTCCTTCTGCCTGTGGGAAGACAACAAGTTCTTTTCCAGCAAGAAAAAGAAGCTGACCAAGAGGATTGCAAAGGAGCTGCTGGACAAGGGCTGGTGCCGAGTGACCGGGCTTTACACGCCGAAGAAGCCTCAGCTCTACGATGCGGTGATCCGGCTGGATGACAGCGGCGGCAAATACGTCAGCTTCAAGATGGAGTTTGACCGATGATCCGCCCGAAGTATGTTGCCTCTTGCAGCGGAGGAAAGGACAGCGTAGCGACGCTCCTGCTGGCGGCACAGCACAATGAGCCGCTGGACGAGGCGGTTTTCAGCGAGGTCATGTTTGATAAGGACACAAGCGGCGAAGTCCCGGAACACCGGGACTTCATCTATGACCGGCTCAAGCCCTTCTGCGAAAAGGAGCTGGGCATCAAGTTCACCATTCTCCACGCGGACAAGACCTACGATGAGGTGTTCCATCATGCCATCACCCGCGGACCGCACAAGGGGGAGGTTCGCGGCTTTGCATGGGCTGGTATGTGTGCAGTCAATCGTGACTGCAAAATCCCGCCAGTCCGCAAGTACAATGCCGCACTCTCGCCGGACACTGTGAGCTATGTCGGCATCGCGGAGGATGAGCCAAAACGCCTTGCTCGTCTGGATGGAATAACGAAGGTCAGTCTGCTTGCCAAATACGGTATGACCGAGGCGGACGCCTACAAGCTCTGTCAGGAACACGGGCTGCTTTCCCCAATCTACGCTCACTGCCGGAGAAACGGTTGCTGGTTTTGCCCCAATGCAAGCGACAAAGAACTGCTGCACATAGTCACAAATTATCCGGAGATGTTTGACCGGCTGATTGAATGGGAGAACGAAGACAACATATTCCATCGTCGGATGACGCGCAGAGAAACCCCGTCTGAGGTAAAGGCTCGTTTATTGAGCAAATCCCAGATGGGGTTTTCTTCGCCCAAAAGCAAGTAAGAAATGGAGGTTTGAGATGGCTGAAAACAAAAATGCACAGCAAGTCCGCGAAATCACGGACAAGTTGGAACAGGGCATCAAGGAGCTGTTTGAATCCGAGCGGTTCAAGGAATATCTCCGCACGATGTCCAAGTTCTACAACTATTCCTTCAACAACACGCTGCTCATTGCGATGCAGAAGCCGGAGGCAACCTATGTTGCCGGTTATACCTCGTGGCAGCGCAACTTTGACCGTCAGGTCATGAAGGGCGAAAAGGGCATCAAGATTCTCGCACCCGCGCCGTACAAGGCGCAGGAAGAGCGTGAAAAGATTGACCCCGTGACGCAGAAGCCCGTGATCGGCGCAGATGGAAAAACTGTCACGGAAACGGTCGAAGTCCTGCGTCCTGCCTTCAAGGTGGTGAGTGTCTTTGATGTTTCCCAGACGGATGGCAAGGAGCTTCCGGACATTATCGTCGATGAGCTGAAAGGCACCGTCGAAAACTACGAGGCGTTCTTCGATGCACTCAAGCAGGAATCTCCCGTTCCTATTTCCTTTGAGGATATTCCGGGCGGCGCAAAGGGATTCTTCTCTCCGGTTGAAAGCCGCATTGCCATTCAGGAGGGCATGAGCGAAATCCAGACGGTCAAGACCGCCATTCATGAGATTGCTCATGCCAAGCTCCACGCCGTCAATCCAGACGAGAAAACCGCCCTCGAAGATAAGAAGGATCGGCACACCAAGGAGGTTGAGGCAGAAAGCGTAGCCTACACCGTCTGCCAGCGTTACGGCATTGAAACCTCAGACTACTCCTTCGGCTACATCGCCGGTTGGTCATCCGGCAAGGAAACCAAGGAACTGAAAAGCTCTCTGGACACCATCCGCAAGACGGCGGCTGAGATGATCGAGGGCATTGACGCCAAGCTCAAGGTGCTGCTGGCAGAGAAAGCACAGTCCGTCGAGCAGGAAGCTGTTCCGGAGAAAAAGCCGGAAGCCCCCATTTACCGCGAGACGGCGAATTACGCCTATGAAGCCGGTGAGCTGGAGTCATATCGTGCTTCTCTCGCCGCAAACGTGGAATGCCGCAAAGCGATTGAAGCGGCGATCAGCTCCAACTACGGAGATAACCGGCTGGATGCGGATGCTGCCGTGAAGAGCGTCCTTGAGCAGTTCTCTCCGGAGCGTGTCCGATATGTCCTTGCAAACACCATTCAGCAGAAAGACTTTGACGGGCGCATTCCGCAGCCCCTCAAGGAATGGGCGAAGACCGTTGATGTCTGTCCGGAGAATGCCTCCCGCTTCCTTGTGGATAAACCCAATCCCGGACTGACGGCACTTTTCGTGGATGCGTTCCGTCAGCAAACCGAGCCTGAGAAGGAAGTCACTTCTGAGAAAACAGCGGAAAGAGACCCGGAGGTCGTTGCATGGGAGAACGATGAGATCACCTCTATTGAGGTAAAAACAGTGGAGATCAGGTCTCCCTTTGCTCCCTTGCCGGAGGAAGCAGCGAAAGCGCCGAAGGCACACCGTCTGACTGCCGAAGAGAAGGAAATCAAAGCCACCGTCATGGACACGCTCAAGGGGCAGATTGCCTATAACAACGACGGAATGCGGGCGTCCTATCGCGCCTCTAACCATTCCTTCAATCTGCTGGCACGGAACGGCGTCAGGATCGAAGGTAACACGGTCACGCAGAACGGTGAGCCGCTGTTCAAAATCCATCGCCGTCATGCGGCGCGGAAAACACAGGGCTGTTACCGTGAGCTGATGCCGACTCTGGAATACGTCAAGCAGGAGCAGAAGCAGGAAAAGCCCTCCATCCGCGATCAGCTCAGGACTGCCGCAAAACAGCAGCCGGAGAAGAAGTCTCCGGTCAAATCCAAAACGCACGACATGGAGTTGTGAGAAAGGAGACGCATGAAGAAATACACAGACGTTGACATCGTTGCGGAGCTGCAGAAGCTCGTGGACGATCATGTAGACAGCTACAAGGAAGACTTCGACATTGACAAGCGCATCATCCGCCGCGCTGCCGAAAGCCAGAATCCCGAAGACAAAACGCTGATGTGGTTCTGCCGTCCGCATGGAACGCACTGCCTCAATGAAAATCAGGTCTTTATTCAGGGAACGCGGGATCACAACACCTTCCGTTTCTATGCGGAACAGACCTACGATGAGTGCATTGCCCGCGTCATCATCCCGAAAGCCGTTAAGCGCGGCAAGGTCTTCGGAGATGTCTTTGAGATCAACTACCGGGAACAGGCGGCAAATGTGGCGCAGAACGCGGTTGCGCCGGATCATGACCGGCTGACCTTCGCGGATGGCTTTGTGCTGGATGCGCCCTGCCGCAGCAGCTTCGATGCAGCAATGGCTCTGGTCGGTGAGCATGGCGGCGTCAAAACCCACCAGACGCTCCCGAAGGACGCGGAGGCGCTGACAGAAGTGCTGTCTAAGCAGAAAAGCCGCCGTGACAGACTGCCGGAGGCAGATAGGACAGAAGTGCTTTCGCCGCTCCCCGTCGCAGAACTCCGCAAATATGAGGCAGTCAAAAAGGCTCATCCGGACGCGCTGGTCTGCTTTGCTCAGAACGGCTATTTTGAGCTGTACGGCAAGGACGCAAAGAAAGCCGCGCCGCTTCTCGGCACAAAACTCCTTGAAAAGAAGGTGCGCGGCAAGCCTTCCGTGCCGGTTACTGGTTTCCGTGAAAGCGCATGGGTAGCCGGTTCTCACAAGCTCTGGAAGTCCGGTGTGGATGTCTTTCTCAGCAAGGACGGCGAGACCTTCAAGGAACTCAAAGCCGCAGATTACATTCCTGTCGGCGCGACGCTGAATGTGGATGGCATCAAATGCAGAATCGACGCGGTTGATTTTACCGCTGATGAAGTCCGGCTGACCAACATCGAGGACAAGAACCGCCCCATCCGCTTTTCTGAAAGCATCCAGTATGTCCGCTCCTATGTGGAGGATGCCGGAACTGCCATCTACGACACCATCCCGAAGAAGCCCGCTGCCCGTGAATCCATCCGTGACAAACTGAAATCCGCACAGAAGGCACAGCCGACCCACACGCCGAAACCGCAGAAATCGAAAGGAAAGGATATGGAACTCTGATATGAAAAACTTTACCGTAGAAGAAATCAACCTGATGTGCTGCTTCAACACGTCCAGCCGGAAACGGCTGATCGACGATATGAAGGGCGTCACTCTGAACGACATGGACGGCGAGATCGCAGAGCTGATGTATAAGACCATCCAGAAGCTCGAAGCCATGAGCGACGCGGAGTTTGAGGAACTGTATATCATGCCGGATGGCATGGTGGATGACTGAAAGGAGGATGCCTATGCCCGTATTAGACGGTGATTTTGAAGCCTTCGTCACGAACCTTGGCAAGTACAACGAGGGAATGCTGGTCGGTGAGTGGGTGAAGCTGCCCACCACCGAAGAAGAGATGCAGAAGGTCTTTGAGCGCATTGGGATCGGCAAGCAGGATGAGTTCGGTCAGCCCTACGAAGAGTGGTTTATCACCGACTACGAATGTCCGATCTACGGCGTCCAGAAGATGCTTGGCGAGTACGAGAGCCTTGATAAGCTCAACTACCTCGCCGCTTTGATTGACGAGCTTTCCCTGAGCGATCAGGAAAGGCTCGCTGCCATTATGGAAGCCGGTTGCGATGAGGTCAGCGACATCGACGATCTCATCAACCTGACGTTCAATCTGGACTGCTACGACATCATGCCTGGTATCAACGACGAATCCGATCTCGGCTACTATTACGCCCACGAAGCCGGTATCTACTCCGAAAAGGATCTCGGTCCTCTGGCAAATTACATCGACTATGAACGCTATGGGCGCGACATTGCGATGGATGAGCAGGGACGCTTCACCGATGAAGGCTATGTCCGCGTTGCAAGCGAGAGGTGGGACAGACAGTTTGACGGGGAACTTGATGACATTCCCGATGAATACCGGATCACCGGCTCAGGGGAAGCCGCCGAGCGTGACAGCACCATCGCCGTTCTCGTCGTTGAGCCGGGAAAGGAGCCTTATGTGAAGGAGATTGACTCCGGTCTGGAGTCCTTGCAGCATGAGGTCGGCGGCTGCATCGAGGCAATTTATCCCTACGAAGACCCTGTTGCCTTAGTCTGCAATGAGGACGGCAAGCTGGAAGGTCTGCCACTGAACCGCGCTCTGCGAGATGAGGACGGTGACATCTACGACGTTGTTGCCGGAACATTCATGGTAGTTGGCTTGACGGATGACAGTTTCGGCTCTCTGACCGTAGAGCAAATGCAGAAGTTCTCTGACCACTTCAAGGTGCCGGAGCAGTTTGCAAAGCTGGGCGATAAGATTGTGGCAATCCCCATGATCTCGAAGGAGCAGCAGAAGCAGGAAGTCGCCCAGCAGAAGGACTTTGAGATGAACGCCGATACCTCCGGCTTGACGGTTGCCGGTCACATCGGAACATGGCACACCATTGACCGGCACGAAATCGGCGGTCACAGCTTTTACCTGATGGAGCATGACACCTACGGCGATGAAGCTGCCTGCATCATCGTCGATGAGCGCGGCAAGCTCGTCCTCGATGATGTCTACAACGGCTTTGACGATGACACGCTCCGCCTTCTCGACCTTGAGGTCAAGGAAGTGCCGGAAATGCCCGATCCCGCGATCTCTGTGCAGGATATGAAGGACTACGGTTACGCATGGGCTGGCGTTCTTCCCGCCGGTCAGGAGGCGGCTGAGAAGGCTTTGGAGAAGGGCTGCGAGGTTTACCGTCTCTATTCCGATAACACCGAGGGCTTGTGCGTAGATGCCAAAGAGATTGCCGATCATGCGGCAAAGGGCGGAATGCTCGGTATCAGCAAGGAAAGCTGGATGGCGGCACTTGAGAAGGAAAACTACCTCAAGGCAGCGGAGATGTCGATGGAGGATGACTACGGCATGATTGATGGGATCATCAACAACGGTCCGAAGGAGGACAAGACCGCAGAGGTCAAAGCCCCCGAAAGGGGCGAGAAGTCCTCCATCATGGACAGGCTCAAGTCTGCAAAGGCTGAAAAGCAGAAGGAATGCTGCCCTCCCAAAAAGCACAAAGGAGAGATTGAGCTGTGAGCAGAAGTCAGAAATGGCGGCAGGAGTGGTCGTTCTTCATCGGGGACAGCGGACGCCGGAAGTATAACCGCTTCTGCGTCCGCTGCGTCCATAGCTGCAAGCAGAGTTTCCGTGCGGATCTCATCGCCTGTCCGCACTTCTCCCGCAAGGCATCGCGGTGTAGACAGTTAGGGGTCGAAAAAGCCTGTGATTGCAAGCCTCAGAGCGGCGCAAATTGACCAGCCTAAGTGATTGTATTCCCTGCGCAGTTTCTTCTTTAGCGCGGAAATAAGTGTCGATTTCGGCACTTGTTTGAATGCCCGGAAAACGAACCAAGAGCCTCTGTCGATGCCCGTTTTGGGTGTCGGCAGAGGCTCTTTTTTTACGACATATTCAAAATAGCGGACAGCAGCTCTTGAACCTGTTGCCGGTATTCCGGCTTTATATCCGAAATACGTCTGGCAAGCGCAAGGGCTTCCGCTTCTGGATCGTCAGTCCCAAAAATAATTCGGTCTGCGCTGATGCCGAGCAAACGGCAAAGACGCTGCAAGGCTTCAAGAGAGATACCGGAAGCACCACGCTCAATAGCACTCAGGTGATTCGGCGTCATGCCAAGCATTTCTGAGAGCGTGTCCTGCGTATAGCCCGCCTGTTCTCTTGCCACTTGAATATTGCCGCCGATTTCAATATTGATGTCCTTCTTCGCTCGCATAGCCTCACCACCTTTGCATTTAGTGTACCTAACGGCGGTGTCATTATCCACGGTACGCCGTCGTTGATTTTACTAACGACAATGCGTTGACTGTCCGTGATGAGGGTGATAGAATGGAGTTACCTACCAAAAGAGTGAAAGAAGGGGTGTCATGTCGCGCATTATTGAGTTTAGAAAGTCTGCTCAAAAAGCTGCAAAGCAATCCGTTCAAGGCAAGACTTGTGCGTTTACCGGTCATAGACCGCAGAGTCTTCCGTTCGGCTTTGATGAATCCGATAAGCGTTGTACTTCTTTGAAGTCTGTTATGCGGGATCAGATTGTAGCACTCATCGAGAACGAGGGCGTCACGCATTTTATTACCGGCATGGCTCTTGGCGTCGATATGTACGCTGCGGAAATTGTACTCGATTTGAAATCAAAATACCCTCACATTACTCTGGAAAGCGCAATCCCTTGTGAGACACAAGCGATCAAATGGTCTGTGGCTTCACGGGAACGGTATTATAATATCGCGGCAAAGTGTGACAAGGAGACCATGCTGCAACGGGAGTACACGCCGGACTGCATGGACAAGAGAAATCGGTACATGGTCGATCACGCCGATTATATTCTCGCAGTATGGAATGGATGCCCCAGCGGAACCGGAAATACCGTGAGGTATGCCCACAAAATGAGCAAGTCCATCATCGTCATCAATCCGGCTTCCCTTGAAGTCACGCAGGAATAAGGCAAAAATCCCCCTTCTAAATCAAGCGTCGTGAAAACCGTAAAGTATTTCCCGATAGTGAATACACATTGCACTGCTCAGTGATTATTGGAAACGTGTACGGCGTATGCTGCCCAGTGAACATCTCCACGGAACACATCGATTTTTCGCGGCTTCGTAAAACGGAAAGTGTCACCTTATGAACGGTCCCTTGCCGAGAGAAAAATAAATCGCTGGAAACGGGAACGCCCCCGGCACTGTGCGTCTGGCACAGTGTCGGGGGCGTTTTTCCGTGTCTTAGTTATGAGCCAGTTCATTTAGGAGCTGCTTTCGATAGCCCACATCCAAGACGCAGCGATGGAAGTCCATCAGACGGTGTTCGTCGAACAGCTTTTCACAGAGCTTGGTCAGCGGATGATTCATCAGCTTTGCAGAAATGCCAGTCTCGTTGAAAAACCTTGCCCATGTGAAGACCTCTTCTAAATCCTCCTGCCCAAGCGTGGCAGGAATGATGGCGTTGCAGAGACGGACAATGGGGCTGTCCGCAAATCGCTCTGCGACTTCCTCCGGTGTGCATTCATAGCGGTCACAGTCAAAGGAAAGCGCATCCTCAATTTTAAGATAATTTTCGGTTTCATCCCGCGTCAAGGTTATGGTGTAGTCTCCCATACCGGACGGCACATCAATATTCTCCATGACATCAAGCTCGTAACGGGAGCCGCCGATGATCGCCTCAAAGGAGAAGGACTGACAGATTACTGCTGGGTTCTTGTCTATCTTGTCCTCATTCAGAAAGGACAGCGGATTGTACTCTGTTAGTTCCCAGTCGATTTTTCCTCTCTCTGTTTGCTCGGCAATCTGCTGGATCAGATGTTGTTCTTCTTCGTGCAGATTTTCATTGTACATCATGATACACCTCCATTTTCTGATTCTCGTTTTTTGGGGGCAGCTCTATGTTTCCGAAGAGACTGCCGTTTGTATCATCATTCCTTGGCTGAGGGCAGACCTTCGTAAAACTTCCTCACTTCGTCCAGACTGCTTGTACGATTTTTGATGGGCAGGGAGTCCCATGTGATGTCATGATAGCGTTCCGGCGGCTCGTCCCGCAGTCTTCGGTCGATGATGCAGACAATGCCGGTGTCTGTGAAATTGCGGATCAATCGCCCGATGCCTTGCTTGAGCTTGATAATCATTTCGGGAACGCGAACATCCATCAGAGCATCCTTAGCAACGGAACACTTATACTCGATAATTGGATCGGGGACAGGAAACGGAAGCCGGAAAATGATGACATTGGAAAGGCTTTTTCCTTCAATGCTGATACCTTCCCAGTATGCGCCGGTCCCCAGAAGCACGGAGTTCGTATCTTCCTTAAACTCATTCAGCACTTTGTCCTGCGACGATCCCGGCTGCTGCATCAGGATTTTGTACGGAAGATTTTTCTCAGTGAGAATGGAGTAGACCTCTTCCATGTCGGTCTTTGCCGTAAACAGCACGAGTGCCTTTCCGTTGGAAATGCTCAGGATCTCAAGCAGTCGCTCCACGCCCTTTTCAATGAAGGCTTCATGTTCTCTGGTCGGGTGCGGGAGATCGTCGCAATAGTAGATCATGGCGTGTTCATCGTATGGATATGGGGAAGGCTTTGGCTCGGATAAGCAGCCGCGGTCACCAGCGGGAAAGCCGGTATTGCTGATAAAGTAAGAATACTGTTCTTCCAGAGACCCGCTCGTGGCGTTCGTCAGCGTGGCAGAGGTCAAGATGGTTCTTTCATCACCATTGAAGTATAGGCGGCTCACAATTTCTTTTGTGTTTTTAGGGCAATAGACGAGTTCCGTGTTGCTGCCGTGCTGCTCAATCCAGATCAGCATATCGTCTATCTGGTCAAGAAGCTCTGAAAGGGACTCGCTGACGGCATCCAGATCATCAGAGGCAGCAAAGGAACGGTTGTTTCTGAAATCCATGCTGGAATAAATCTGAATGCTGGACGAAAGGTTGTGTATGGCGGCGTTCATCTCGGTAAGCAGTTCAATCGCACTGCCATTGTTGTCGAAGAAAAAGCGGTCAGCGTAGCGCATATCCTGTTCTGCCTCGTTGATCTGCTTTTGGACTTGTGCTTTCAGGCAGTTATAGAAGGCGATGATTGCGCTCTCTGCCTCTCGCTTTTCACCGGACACACTGCTCTGGTCAGAGGATCGCAGCTCATAGAATGCGCTTTTAATCATTCCAAAGAGCATACCTTGCCCGAAACGCTCCGTTGTGGCACTCCGCACCTTATCATCCAAGTTGTGCGCTTCATCCACGACAAGCAGATCAGCGGCGGCGTTAATCAGCCCGTCCTGACCGCGCCGGAGTTTCATGAGATGCTGGGTTAGAAAATCCTGATTGCACAGTACCACTCCATCCGTAAACTTTAATGCTGCGCGGACTTTGTAATACTTGCACTTCTTTTCACAGGAGCTACAATTCTTCATGCTGAACCGCTGCACGTTTACCTTGTCCCAGACTCCTTGCGGCAAAACCTCCGGGAAATCCTTGCGTTCCTCATACCCTTGCTTGATTCCTTCTTTGAGCGCGTCCGGTGGGTCTGCTTTCGGGTCACACATATACTCATCTGCGCGTTTGTTGCAGAGATAATGGGTCTGTCCTTTTGCGAGGATAACATCTCTGTTCAGCCCAAGAAGGGGCATTACCGCGTGGACATCGCGCCAGAGCTGTTCTTGAAGCGCAATGGTCGAGGTTGCGATGATAACCGGCTTGTTCATGCGTTTGCTGTACAGCAGCACCGGCACAAGATAGCCAAAGGACTTTCCAATGCCCACGCCAGCTTCAATCGCAAAATGCTGATCGTTTATGAGGGCGTCCACAATCTCAAAGGACATATCCTGCTGCCCTTCACGCATTTCCAAGCCATGCTGCGGGGCTTCATCCCAAAAGAAGGTGCTGACTTGCTCACTCATGGAGTACAGCTCTGCTTTTCTGCGCTTTTTCCGTTCCTCCGATGTATTGAATCCAAAATAGAATCTGTTGTCCATCCACATTCCTCCCGGAATAGAAACCAAGGCTATCCGCGTTTCAGTTCAATGCTGACGTTTCCGTTCTCGTCGATAGTCAGCGTCATGTGCCTGATGTGCTTCTCATAGAACTGCCGCCGCTCTGCGGGAGACATTTCGATCCTCGTGTTTCGCAGAGCTGCATCAAACATATCGTTGACGTTCAGGTGAACAGAGTTGTCAATCCAGCGGTACATCTCCTTGAACAGTGCGTTTTTCTTGATGTCCTCGCTGTTGCCGGAGTAGAAGTCATCCAGATAGCAGTAGAATATCCCTGATTCTGCAAGTGCTGCCTTCATATCCGGTCCGCATTTTTCCCGCTCAATCATGACAAGAAATCTGGCGTCCGGTAAGGAAGAGATAAGCCCCCAGTAGTCGGAATCGCTTGAGACAATGACGAAGGAATCCACTTGCTTCTGGTAGTGTTCCTGACAGGCTCTTGCGGTGAGCTTGATGTCTACCAGTGATTTGTTCTGCTTGATCCGCTCAATCATGATATGTTCAACGGGGATGCGGGTGTAGTTTTCAAGAATCCGCCATGCCGTAGCGGTGTGTACGTCATCAAAGAGAATGATCGCCGTAATCTTCTGCATGACCTCATAATCAAGGTTTTTGAGCGTGGCGCACAGCTTGTACGGGTCAGAGTTTTCGCAGTCCACTACCAATACGGTCTTCTCACTGTCATCTATGAAGTCGTAGATATTGTTTTTTACAAAAGCCCCTGCATCGGAGACTTTACTGTATTCCGTGAAGGCGTCGCAATGCCATTGATAAAGCAGGGTAGCAAACTTCTTATCATTATAGAGGACATTGCCCTCGTCCATCGGTACCCAGTTGATATACATTTGATAGGGGTAGTAGGAGAGACTTGCGTAATAGATGTCCGCAGCATCTTTCGTTCCGTCCTCTGTCAAGCCGTTTGGCATAATGAACAGCTCTTTTATGTACGTCCAGTTAATCCAGATTGGAAAGAGGCTTTTGCAGTTGTTAATGCGGTCTGAAATCAGCCGGTTGATCTCGATAATGTGGTGGCATAGCTTTGTACTCGACTTTTTGATAAAGCTGATTCCGTCATTTGAAAGCTGCTGCATACTGGACATCGGAAGGATCTCAGGCATCGAAAGAAGCCCACGGTATTCCATCCGCATGATGTCATTTATTTTCCGGTAGTTGCGCTCAATGGCGGTGCGGATGATACATAGATTTCGGATAATGCGGGCATTTTTATCCTGCTCAAGCCGGTTGTATATCTCTATCTTCGGCGGCTCGTGTTCATTTTGAAAAATACGGAGCGGGACGCCGATCAGGTAGGCAACCTTTGACACAAGCTCATAGGTGCTGTCTTTGTAGGCAATCTG
>OHJG01000653.1_pt1 | contig 15426 bp, 10 predicted proteins | sample 1568481 | NCBI WGS metagenome assembly OHJG01 (sample SAMEA3879505, study PRJEB24766) | human gut metagenome | biome: human-associated habitat; feature: feces | place: USA | collected 1985/1987
GGGCGAGGCGGCGCGGTTCTATAAAATTCCCGCCGACCACGTCATCGTCATCTCCGACGATATTTCGCTCCCGCTCGGCAAGCTCCGCGTGCGCGGCAGCGGCAGCGCGGGCGGACACAACGGCCTCAAGAACATCATCGCGCACCTCGGCACTGACGCTTTCCCGCGCGTCAAGGTCGGCGTCGGCGCGCCGGAGCACGACATTGTCGACTGGGTCATCGGCCCGTTCACGGCCAATGAGCGCAAGGTCATCGACGGTGTGCTCGACCGCGCGCTCGGCGCGGCGGAGTGCATCATCACCGACGGCGTGAGCGCCGCGCAGAACCGCTACAACGGCTGAACGCTTTTTGCCGCCAAAATTTAAAAAATCGACATAGACTTTTTGCCAAAAGCCTATATAATAAAATGACTGACGACCACGGGCATGACCCGCCGCGGCTGCGGCGGATCTGCCCTTTTGCGCGCTGCGGGAGGAGGGATACGGCATGGCGCAGGGGATGAACAAACTCAACGAAGCGCTCGCATCTCTTCCCGAGGTGCGCGAGCTGCTGCTCTCGCTTGACGCGGGCACGTCGCCCATCGCCGTGTCGGGCCTTTCGGGTGTGCACCGCGCGCAGCTCACCGCTGCCGTGCGGCACAAGACACAGCGCCCGCTTTTGATCGTCTGCGCGGATGAAAACGAGGCAAACCGCATGGCGGGCGACCTGCACGAGCTGCTCGGCGAGGACGTGAGCCTGCTGTTCGCGCGCGAATGGCAGCTGCGCGACCGCGTGTTCGCCTCCCACGGCTGGGAGCAGCAGCGCATCGGCTCGCTGTGCAGCCTTGCCGCCGGAAAAGCGCCGATCCTGGTCGCGACGGTCGACGGCCTGATGCAGCGAACGCTCCCGCCCGACGCGCTGCGCGGCGCGGTGACGGACATTTCGCTCGGCGACCGCTTTGACCTGAACGCGCTCTCGAAAAAGCTTGTCGAAAGCGGCTATACGCGCGCGGAAACGGTCGAGGGCGTCGGCCAGTTCGCGCTGCGCGGCGGCATTCTCGACGTCTGGTCGCCGCTGAGCGCGCCCGTGCGCGTCGAGTTTTTCGACGACGAGGTCGACGCGATGGGCGAATTCGACGTGACGACCCAGCGCCGCACGCAGAACGTCAAATCCCTGACCGTCCTGCCCGCGGCAGAGGTGCTCCCCGCCCTCTCGGACGGCGGGCGCGAAAAAATGCTCGAGCGCCTTGGGCGCGCCGCGCAGAAAATTGCGAAAAAGGCCGAAGACAGCCCCATCGTCCAAACGCTGCGCAGCGACATCGAGAGGCTTCGTAACGACCTGCCGCTCGGCGGCATGGACCGGTATCTCGCCGCGTGCTACCCCGACGAAGTCTGCGCGCTCGACTATCTCTCACCCGACACGCTGATTGCCGTCAGCGACGGCATGCGTGTTTTGGAACGCAGCAAGAACTACCACTGGGAGCTCTCCGAGGACGTGAAGCCCCTGATCGAAGAGGGCGTTTTGTGCGGCGAATTCGCCGCGCTCGCGCTCAGTCAGGAGGCATTGAGCCATCGCATGGGCGCGTTCCCCGTGCTGCTGCTCGATTCGCTCCCCACGTCGCGCAATCTGCTGCCGCCGAGGGCCATCCTCAGCATGAACGCGCGCTCGCTGCCGTCGTATGGCGGCAGCCTCGAGACCGCCGCGGGTGATATGGAGCGGTATCTTGGCGCAGGCTGCGGCGTGCTCGTTCTCTGCGGCAACGAAACGCGCGCGAAAAACTTCCGGCGCCTTTTGGAAGAGCGGAACATCCGCGCGCAGCTCAACTTGAAAAACGACCGCCTCCCCGCCCCGCACGAGACCGTCATCGGCCTCGGCGCGCTGAGCGCGGGCAGCGAATATCCACAATTAAAGCTCGTCATCCTGACCGAGGGCCAGCTGACCGCTCCCCTCTCCGGCAAGCGCGCGAAAGCGCGGCCAAAGAAGGAGACATCCGCGCGCGCCGCGCTGCGCTCCTATGAAGACCTCTCCCCCGGCGATCTCGTCGTGCATGTCCACCACGGCATCGGCCGCTTTGCGGGCATCGAGCGCATGCGCGTCGACGGCGTGGACAAGGACTATATCAAGATCTGCTATGCGGGCAACGACAGCTTATACGTCCCCGCGACGCAGCTCGACATGGTGTCGAAATACATCGGCGGCCATGGCGAGGACGAGGACGGCCAAATACGCACGAAGCTCAGTAAGCTCGGCGGCACGGACTGGTCGCGCGCGAAGACGAAGGCGCGCGCCGCGGCGAAGGATCTTGCCAAGGGGCTCATCGCGCTCTACGCTGAGCGCCAGCGCCGCCCGGGCTTTGCCTTTTCGCCCGACTCCCCGTGGCAGAAGGAATTTGAAGAAGCTTTCGACTACGAAGAGACCGACGATCAGCTCCGCGCCATCGCCGAGATCAAGGCCGACATGGAGCGCAGTACGCCGATGGACCGCCTGCTCTGCGGCGACGTCGGCTACGGCAAGACTGAGGTCGCGCTGCGCGCCGTGATGAAGTGCGTGCTCGACGGCAAGCAGGCGGCCATCTTAGTGCCAACCACCGTGCTCGCCCAGCAGCACTATGCGACGGCGCTGAACCGCTTCCGCTCGTTCCCCGTGCGCATTGAAGTGCTCTCGCGCTTCAAAACGCCCGCGCAGAAGAAGCAAATTTTGCAAGACGCCGCCGCGGGAAAGATCGACTTACTCATCGGCACGCACTCGCTGCTGCAAAAGAGTTTGCACTTCAAGGACCTTGGCCTTCTCATCATCGACGAGGAGCAGCGCTTCGGCGTAACGCACAAGGAAAAGCTCAAGGAGCTCTCGCGTCAGGTCGACACGCTGACGCTCTCGGCAACACCCATCCCCAGAACGCTCAACATGGCGCTCTCGGGCATCCGCGACATGTCGACCATCGAGGTCCCGCCCGTCGACCGCCAGCCGGTGCAGACATATGTGCTCGAGCATAACTGGAGCGTCATCGCCGACGCCATCCGGCGCGAGCTCGCGCGCGGCGGGCAGGTCTACTACATGCACAACCGCGTCGAGACCATCGACCGCTGCGCCGCCCAGCTCAAAAAGCTCCTCGGCGACGATGTCGCCATCGGCGTCGCGCACGGCAAGATGGACGAAAAGGGCCTGTCGTCCGTGATGCAGCAGCTCTCGGACGGAGAAATTCAGGTGCTCGTCTGCACGACGATCATCGAGACGGGCATCGACATTCCGAATGTCAACACCCTCATCATCGAGGACGCCGACCGCCTCGGCCTCGCTCAGCTGCACCAGATACGCGGCCGCATCGGCCGCAGCGCGCGCCGGGCGTATGCCTATATGACCTACCGCGCGGGCAAGATCCTCACCGAGGTTGCGGCCAAGCGCCTGACGGCCATCCGCGAATACGCGGAGTTCGGCTCGGGCTTCCGCATCGCGATGCGCGACCTTGAAATTCGCGGCGCGGGCAATTTGCTCGGCCCCGAGCAGTCGGGCTACATGATGAGCGTCGGCTACGATATGTACTTGCAGCTCCTGGAAGAGGCCGTACTCGAGCAGCGCGGTGAAAAGGCGCCGCAGCGCACCGAATGCTCGGCAGACCTCACAGTCTCGGCCAACCTGCCGGAGAGCTACATTCCCTCGGGCGAGCAGCGCATGGATATCTACCGCCGCATCGCGGCGCTGCGCACCGCCGAGCAGTCGCAGGAGCTGCTCGACGAGCTCATCGACCGCTACGGCGAGCCGCCCCAGCCGGTCCTCAAGCTCATGGACGTCGCGCTTTTGCGCGCGGAGGCCGTGCAGATCGGTGTGAGCGATATCTCGCAGCGCGGCAGCGAGATCACCTTCACCTTTGCCGCGTCCGAGGCAGTCCCCGTGGAGGCCGTGATGGCCCTCTGCTCACTGCCGAAGAACCGCCGTCGGCTCACGCTCTCCGCCACGGGGACGGAGCCGAAGCTCCTGCTGCGTCTTTCGCTGGGCGAGGACGCATTGGATACAGCCTTGACGCTGGTCGGAGACCTGCGTGTGAATAAGGAAGAAAACGAAAAAGAGGTAACATTATGATCAAAAAGAGATTGCTTTCGTTCCTTGGCGCGGCGGCCATCACCGCGGCGCTCACCTTTGCCGTCGTGTCGCTCTCGCCCTCGAACGGCTTCACCTCCGGCACGATGCAGGAGGGTCTCTGCTACGAAGCGACCGGCGTCGCGCCCGACGCGATCGTCGCAAGCCTGAACGGCAACGGCGCGAGCGCCGACCTTGTCGCATACTGGATCGGCTACGACGTGTCGTATCTCAACAGCTACATGCAGTATTACACCGGCTCGTCCATCAACTGGGACGACACCCTCTCCGACGGCATGAGTGTCGCCGACTATGTGAAAGCAAGCGTGCTCTCGTCCGTCAAGCAGCACTTGGTGCTTGAAAATCTCGCCAGCAAGTACGGCGTGACGCTTACCGCCGAGCAGGAGGCCGCCATGGCCGAGAGCGACCAGAGCTACATTGACCAGTACGGCAGCGAGGAAGCTTTTGAGGCCGAGATCGCCAAGCTCGGCATGCGCCGCGAGACCTATGACCGCGTCGCGCGCTCGAACTACCTGTATCAGGATCTCTATGAGCTCTACAATACCGAGGGCAGCGCGCTCTACGCCTCCGACGAGGACCTCGCCGTCTACGCCGCCGAGCAGGGCTACATCACGGCGGACCACATCCTGCTTGCGACGAAGGACGTGACGACCGGCGAAGCCCTCACCGACGAGCAGAAGGCCGAAAAGAAAGCGCTCGCTGAGGAGCTCGTCGAAAAGCTCAATTCCTACACCGGCGACGACATCGCCTCCTACTTTGCCGAGCTCGCCGACGAGTACAGCGAGGATCCCGGCCGCGAGAGCCATCCCACGGGCTACACCTTCACGACCGGCTCGATGGTGCAGGAGTTTGAAGACGCCGCCTACGCGCTTTCCGAGGGCGAGGTGAGTGAAGTCGTCGAATCCAGCCTCGGCTATCACATCCTGCTCCGCCTGCCGCTCGACAAGTCCGCCGCAGCCGACGAGGTGCGCGAGGAGTACTTCACGAACTTCATCGCCGAGCAGGTCGACGCCGCCGCGATGGCGACGAGCGCGGACTATGATAAGCTCGACCCGCAGACGATCTACGAGGCGATCGTCGCAGCGCAGGCGGAGGGTTAAATCGCAGCGCGGCGCACTGTACGGCGTTTGCGCCCGCGAGGGCGCGTGAGGGGCAGCCCGAAAGGGCTGCTTCCTTTTTGCGTCTCGGCAGGGGCGCTGCTTTTTCCCCTGCACCGTGCAGAGGACAAAATAAAAAGGAGACCTCTTTCGAGGTCTCCTTTTATTTTCAGGGGTTAGCGGTGCTTTAGCACTTCTCGAAGATGGTGGCAACGCCCTGGCCGCCGCCGATGCAGAGGGTGGCAAGACCCTTCTTGGCGTCGTCGCGCTTGAGCATTTCGTGCAGCAGGGTGACGATGATACGAGCGCCGGAAGCGCCGACGGGGTGGCCGATGGAGATCGCGCCGCCGTTGACGTTGACCTTGCTCATGTCAAAGTGCAGCTCGCGTGCAACAGCGATGGACTGGGCCGCGAAGGCTTCGTTGGCCTCGACGAGGTCGATATCGTCGATGGTCAGGCCGGCCTTCTGCATGGCCTGACGGGAAGCGGGCACGGGGCCGACGCCCATGATCTTCGGGTCGACGCCGCCCTGGCCCCAGCTGACGAGCTTGGCCATGGGCTTGAGGTTGTACTTCTTCACGGCCTCGCCGGAAGCGAGGACGATGGCGGCAGCGCCGTCGTTGATGCCGGAAGCGTTACCGGCGGTGACGCGCTGGACGTGCTTCTTGGTATCGGCTTCGTGGATGCCGGTGGGCTCGAAGGTGTGGACGATCTCGTCCTCAACGCCCTCGGGGCCGACGGGGAACGCGCCGCGCAGCTTGGCAAGACCCTCGACGGTGGAACCGGCGCGGGGGAACTCGTCCTTCTTGAACTCGACGATCTCCTTCTTGACCTTCACGGGGACGGGGACGATCTCGTCGTCGAAACGGCCGGCCTTCTGCGCGGCCTCGGTCTTCTGCTGGGAGGCGGCGCCGAAGGCGTCGAGCTCTTCGCGGGTGATGCCCCAAACATCGCAGATGTTCTCGGCGGTGGTGCCCATGTGGTAGTTGTTGAAGGCATCCCACAGGCCGTCCTTGATCATGGTGTCGACAAGCTTCTTGTCGCCCATGCGGGCGCCCCAGCGGGCGTCGGGAGCAGCATAAGGAGCGGCGCTCATGTTCTCGGTGCCGCCGCAGACGACGATATCGGCGTCGCCGGCGAGGATGGCGCGGCCAGCCTCAATGACGGACTTCATACCGGAGCCGCAGACCATACCGACGGTATAGGCGGGGACGGAATAGGGGAGACCGGCGCCCACGCCGACCTGACGGGCGACGTTCTGACCAAGACCGGCGGTCAGGATGCAGCCGAACATCAGCTCATCAACATTCTCGGGAGCGACATTCGCGCGCTTGAGGGCTTCCTTCACGACGATGGAGCCGAGCTGAGCGGCAGGGGTGTTCTTCAGGGAACCGCCGAAGGAACCGACAGCGGTACGGCAGCAGTTGACGACGTATAATTCTTTCATTTGACTTCTCCTTTAAAATTTGTAAATCCGGAATGAGATCCGATTTTCTTCGATTTTGATTATACACACAGAAAAATGAAAAATCAACTGCAAAGTTGCGAAAAATATAGGCAATTTTGATTTTTTTCTTTCATTTCGTTAACTATTTAACAAGAATGAAGAATATCTTGCACCAAGGGATCGTTTTGCACCCAAAGGCGCAGGGAAAGCAGCACCGCTGGCGCTGCATGGGAAAGGGGGCCATTGTCTCGCGTGAGACAATGACCCCCTTTCCCGCGTCTCCACACGCTGTTGGAATAAAAAGCAGCAGCTCTGCCCGGCTGTCCCCCCCCCGCGCCCAAGGGCGCAAAAAAGGGACGCCTCTTTTGAGGCGTCCCTTTTAATAAGTAGTTTCTACGAAACAGAAATAACTTAGAACTTGGGCTTCTGGGCCTTGACCTTGGGCTCCTGGCCGTTGCAGACGGCGACGATGTCGTTGGCAACGCTGGTGCAGCAGTTCAGAACGCTCTGCTCGGTGGTGGCGGCCATGTGCGGGGTCATGATGACGTTGTCGAGGTTGAACAGCTCGCGGCTGGACTCCTGGATGGGCTCATGCTCGAACACGTCGAGACCGGCCTGGAACAGCGTGCCGTCCTTCAGGCACTCAACAAGCTCGTTCTCCTTGATCAGAGCGCCGCGCGCGCAGTTGATGAAGGAAGCGGTGGGCTTCATCCAGCTGAACTGCTCACGGCCGATGGAGTGCTCGGTGGAGGGAACGACGGGCAGATGCACGGACACGAAGTCGGCCTGCTCCCAGACCTCCTTGGCGGTGGCCTTCAGCTCGCACAGATCGCCGATCTTGTCCTGCGTGAGGTACGGATCGTAGCCGATGACGTTCATGCCGAAGCCATACTTGCACTTCTGCATGGCGAGCTGGGAGATACGGCCGCAGCCGATCATACCGAGGGTCTTGCCGCCGAGCTCATAGGTGTGCTCCATGCCCATGCGGACAAGGAAGTTGCCGCTGCGGAACTGACGGTCGACATAGGTGAAACGCTTGGCGCACATGAGCATCAGCATGACGGCGTGCTCGGCGACGGCGTTGGCGTTGCCGGCGGGCGCGTAGACAACGGTGATGTCCTTGGCGTGGGCGTGGTCCATGTCGATGTTATCGAGGCCGGCGCCCTGCTTGCCGATGACCTTGAGGTTCTTGCAGGTGTCCATCATCTTGGCGGTGATGGGCTCGGTGCGGCACATGATGGCGTCGGGCTGGAACTCGGCGAGCTCCTTGACGTAGGTCTCCTCGTCGTTATGGCTGCACAGCTTCACTTCAAAGTCGTTGGACTCGAAGATGTGCGTGGCCACCTCGTTGAGCTCGATGGTGTAGTAAACTTTGAACTTTGCCATGATAAAGATCTCCTCTCAAATTTTTATTTATTGAATTGCCAAATGATTTCATACGGTTTCTTCATTATACCTTGCGCTTTGCACAAAAGCAAGCGATTTTCAGAAAGATTTGCAAGAACTTATTCAAATAATTGAACAGTATCTTTCATTTTGACGATTTGCCGTCATGTCTTTCCCCTGTTTTCTGCAATTTTCGCTGCAAAACAAAAAAGGACATAAAAGGCGCTTGACAAACTACTACATATGTAGTATATAGTTATCAACGACAAATGTAGTAGATCATCTAAGGAGGTCAACCCATGGACGATAAGAAGAGACTGCCCGACGCGGAGCTTGCCGTGATGCAGGCCATCTGGGCCGTCGGCGGCGAGGTCAGCCGCGGCGATCTCGACGGCGCGCTCGCGAGCCACGGCTGGAGCGCCAACACCGTCAACACCTACCTTACTCGCCTGTGCGAAAAAGGATTCCTCTCGAGCCGCCGCGAGGGGCGGAACAATTTGTACACGCCGCTCGTCTCAAAGGACAGATACCTCGAATTTGAGAGCCGCAGCGTCCTGAAGCGGCTCTACGGCGGGTCGCTCGGCAGCTTCGTCGCGGCGCTGAACGCCGAGCAGCCGCTCGAGCAGAGCGAGATCGACGAGCTGCGGCAGTTTTTGGACGATATGAGCCGTTAAACGGAAATATAAGGAGGACGCACCATGGAAACATTTCTGCTGAATCTGTTGAAAACTTCCCTGTTAGGTTCCCTCGCCATTCTGGCGATGCTGGTACTCAAACCCCTCTGGCGCGAGCGCTACCGCGCGAAGACGCGCTGCTGGCTGTGGCTGGCGCTGGCGGTCTTTTTGCTGCTGGTGCCGCCTGTGGTGCCGGTCGATTTTTCGGTGAAAAACGCGCCGGTGCAGGCCGCGCCGCCGAAAGACTACACCCTCTTTGTCGGCACGGATAAGACGACCATCCAATCGACCGACAATCTCTTCGGCGACATGGCCGAAAAAAGCGGCCAGTCCCCCGCACAGGTGCGCGACACGATCATTCAGCGCCCCGTGACGAATCCCGAGCAGAAGACGACGCGCTACATCCCCGTGACGACGATCTTGTTTTACGGCTATCTCGCGGGCGCGGCGGCGTTCCTGCTGTATCAGGGTGTCTCCTACGCCCTCTTCCGCCGCACGGTGCGCCGCTGGAAGAGAGACGTCGCCCGCGCGGACTACGCCTCCCTGCTCTCTGACACGGCGCGCGACTTAAGCGTGAGCGCGCCGGAGATGATCGTCTGCGAGGCCATCTCCACCCCCGCGGTGACGGGCCTGCTGCGCCCGCGGCTGCTCCTTCCCCACGAGCACTACGACGTGCAGGAGCTGCGCTACATCCTGCGCCATGAGCTGTGCCATTTGAAGCGGCGCGACATGCTCTTAAAGCTCGTGCTGCTCGCGGCCAACGCGATGCACTGGTTCAACCCCGTGGTGTATCTGATGCTGCGTCAGGCGGACGAGGACATCGAGCTCGCCTGCGACAGCGCGGCGACCGACGGGCTCGAACTCCCCGAGCGCGCGGCTTACAGCCGGACACTGCTCGCCGCCGTGCAGTCCAGCGTGCGGGCGCTGCCCGCGACGACGTGCTTCGGCGGCACGGTCGAGCGTCTGAAGCGCCGCATCACGAACGTGCTGGGCGCGCAGAAAAAGCGCGGGCTCGGCGTTGTCGCCCTCGTGCTGGCGCTGACGCTCACGGCGGGCTGCGCCGTCAGCTGGGGCGAGCGCGCGCAGAAAAATGACGACCTGTTTGCCGACAAGAGCTATACGGTCGACACGCTCTTATATGAAGCGCCCGGCTTTACGGATGGCTTTACGGATGGCGCATACCCCACCTTCCGCACCGCCACGAATCCCGCAGGGGAGAAATACGTCACGATGTTCAACGATCTGGGCTATGCCCTTATCTACGGCCCGATGGAGGAATACAAGCTGGAAAAGCAGTCCTTCTACGCACTCTTCGGCAACACCAGAGACGCTTCTCCGGTCGACGACCTTATGCAGCACAACAAATCCGCATGGACCGGCTACTGCGAAGAGGCAAAGGACTCTCAGCCGTATCAGGCCTATCTTCTTGAGCAGGAAGACGGCACAATCTATCTCGGCCTTTCCGCCGACTATGCGGAAGACGGCAGTGAATGCTTCTGCATGGTCTACCGGCTGGAAAAGGAGGACGACACGATCTACGCCTCGATGGACGACTATGCCGCCGAGCGCGTGGCGGAGCTCAAAAAAGGCACGATGACCTATTCCGTGTTGGAAAATAATGAATACGCGTCCCGCTCGATCGAAGACACGGTCGCCGACGTGCGCGTGACGCAGCTGGAGCAGGCAGATTCGCTCGGCAACCTCTCCCCCGACGGCACGGTGCTGGAGCTGTGGTACTTCCAGTATGAGATGAAGCCCACGAACGAGGCGGGCATGCAGATCGACGTCATCGGCGGGCAGGAGCTGACGGACGACGGATATCTCAACGAGAACTGGACGCACTATCTCACCGTCCTGCACTACACCTACGGCGAGAAGACCGGCTATCAGGTCATCGGCACCTATACCGGCAATGACGGGCTGTGGTACAACGGATGCAGCTACAGCGGAGAGGAAAAGTATTACCTGCACGACTTCTATGTCGACTACGCGGGGCTTGATCTGCCGAAGATGTTCATTCCCGACCTGCTGAATGACACGGCGGCGGACGGCTACGGCCGCGCCAACCAGTGCGAGGCGCGGCTCATTTCGGGCGACGGCAGCTACTACTTCTATGCGCCGATCACCGCCTGGGCGTGCAATCCGGGGACGGAGTTCTGGTACTCCCGCTACGACACCGGCTCCTACTTCAACGCAAAGAAGCTCGAGCAGAGCCTTGACGAAGCGAAGGCGGAATGGGAAAGCACCGGCGCAAAGGCCGAGAAGACCGACGCGGGCTGGCGCTTTGTGACGCACGAGGGCATGAGCAACACAATTGTCACGCTCTTTGATGCGCCGGACGGCACCTGCTACGAGGTCACAACGCACTGGACGTTCGACGGCAGCACGGAAGAGAATCAGTGGGGCTGGAACCGCGACCGCGCCGTTGAGGGCGAGGCCGAGGTACTCCGGGCGATGGTCAGAAGCTTCACGGTGAACTGGGACGCCGACGCGGCGGCTGATCCCGCGCTGAACGATTCCGATTTTCAGGCCGATCTTCAGCTCGCGTCGAACGGCGGCGCGTCCTGGATGTACCTCAGTAAGAACAGCGCTGCGGTCAGCGACTGCAATATGCGGAACGTCACACCCACCATCAAGCTCGACGAGTGTAGCTACGCGCTGCTGAACGAGGAATTTACCCCGGACGACGGGAAACAGACGCTCACGCTCTGGCTCAGCAACAACGATTCCTCGCATTTAGCCTTCTACGAGGGCACGGACATCATGCTCTACCAGCGAGACGACGCATACTACTATAAGGTCAGCGATTACGGCGACTATGCAACGCTCTACGACGCGATGCTCGCATGGTTCAACAGCGCCCAGTCTGGCACTGAGCCATCCGACGCATCTTCGGCCACCACGACAAATGCCGTCAGCCGCGACTCGCTCATCAAGGCTGCCGACAGCTACGTGGACTTGGGCGGCTATCTCTGGTACACCGCGGGCGGCAAGCTCTGCCGCTGGCGCGAGGGCAGCGCAGTTGAGACCATCTGCACCCTGCCGATCGACTCTCTGACCGACTCACCCGTGCGCGCGACACTTTCGATCAGAGGCAGCAGAGTGGCGCTTAACTATCATATCGGCGGCGCGACGATGGGAACGTATGTTACGGAGCTCTACAATCCTGACGGCGAGCAGTACGTAAAGATCGACGGCTACGAGTCCATTGCCTTTGATAACCACGGCAATATTGTCAAGACGCTACAGTTCCCGCCCGCGCAGAACAACCTGTCCATTTCGTACGACACCGGCAAGACTTGGACGAGCATCGGCGATGCGGACTATTTCTACGGCAGCGTCACGGAGGATGGCAGCAGCATCAGCTACTTCCCCGGTGCCCTTGAGATCCGCGACGGCTATGTCTACACCACCGCCGTCTACGATATCGACCATCAAAAGACGAGCGACCCGCTCGTGACGCACTCTGTGCGCGTGAATCTGAAGACCGGCGCGCAGGAAATTCTGGACTGAAGCAGTCAAATTTCAAAAAGGCGGCCCGAAGGCCGCCTTTTTCCCTGTCTTTTCGCGCAAAATGAGGGAGAAATTGCAAAAAGGTACTGGAACATCTCAAAGATATGTGGTATGATAGGAATATTCCAAAACGTATTTCTCGGGAGGCTCCCGTCATGGAACAGAATCCGATCCTCAAGCTCCCGCTGTCGCTCGACAGTGAGATCCCCCTCTACTCCCAGCTCATGGGCATCATCAAGCGCAGCATCACCTCCGGCGCGCTCAAGGTCGGCGACCTGCTGCCGAGCGAGGCCGAGCTCTGCCGCTCGTATGATATCAGCCGCAACACCGTGCGTCAGGCCATCGGCGCGCTGGAAGAAGAGGGCTTCGTCGTGCGAAAGCGCGGCAAGGGCACGTTCGTCACTGACCCGAACACGCGCCGCAAGGGCGTGCAGTATTCGTTCACGACGGAAATTTCCCAGCTGGGCAAAACGCCGTCGTCCACGCTGGTCGACTTCGCGGTCATCACGCCTTCTCCCAAGATCGTGACGCTCATGGGCCTTGAGCCGGGCGTGAAGGTCTATCGCTTCACGCGCGTGCGAAATGTCGACGGCGAGCCGCTCATCTTGGAGACGTCGTACTACCCAGAGTACATCTACCCGAACCTGACGCGCGAGCTTTTGGAGACGCACAGCTTCTACAGTCTCCTCTACCACGTCGGCGTCATCCCGTTTTCCGCGTCGGACACGTATGAGGCCGTCGTGCTCGCGCCGCACGAGGCGCAGCTTCTGCACTGCGCGCCCGGCTCGGCGGCGTTTTTCCACCAGCGCCGCACCACGACCGAGAACGGGCATACCTATGAATACACCACGAGCTATATGCGCGCGGACCGCGTGAAGCTGGATGTGAGATTCCAGAAGGGATCGACGTCCTTCATGCGCACGGTTGATTAAAAAAGGCAGCCGAAAGGCTGCCTTTTTTTTGCGCCTCCTGCGCAGCGGGGTTTTTATCGCAGCGCCGCAGGCGCTGCTTCCTTTTATCCCCACACCGTGTGGGAGCGAGTCAAAGGGGCCATTCTCTTTCGCAAAAGAGAATGGCCCCTTTGGAACCCCAAGAGAAAGGACGAGGGGCCTTCCCCCTCGACCCCGCACATTGGCAGTTTAGGGCTCGAAGAGCTGCACGCGCTGCGCAATCGGGTGCGGTGTACATGGCTTCGCCATGAACCCCTGCGAGTCGTCACCACTCGCAACCGCGCCTTACTACCGTGAGGCGCGAGTGACGTTACTTCGGCGGCAGACTGCGTGCGAAATAGCGGCATTGCTAACGCTCGCCGCATTGTGGAGTGCTCCGGTAGACGGAAATTAGGCTCTACTTCTACAAGATCAGCAGAGCGGCAGCGGATAATAGAAACAGAGGCAAATCGTCTTGCAGTTCTAACGCGGCAACGCCGCGCGCAGGCATTCCCATTCCGGAGGCATAAAAGTCGTTCAAGCCCGAAGCTGCCAATCAAAGCCCTTTCTCTTGGGGGGTGTAAGGGGGGATATTCTCTTTCTGCGGAAAGAGAATATCCCCTTTGCCCCTGCCGCCCGCAGGCGGCATATCCCTCCGCGCCGTGCGCGGAAAGTAGTGCACCCCTTTGCGGCGCGCAAAAAAGAGCTGTCCTTGCGGACAGCTCTTTTCAAATCTTTGTTCCTTATTCGGTGACGAAGGGGAGCAGAGCGATCTGACGGGCGCGCTTGATGGCCTCGGTCAGCTGACGCTGATGCATCGCGCAGGTACCGGTGGTTCTGCGGGGCAGGATCTTCGAACGCTCGGAGATGAAGCGGCGCAGCTTGGCGGCATCCTTGTAGTCGATGTGCTCGCACTTGTCCACGCAGAACTGGCAGACCTTCTTGCGCTTGCGGCCGGCGCCCCGGGGGGCTCTATTTTCGCGTTCCATAGCCATGGAAGAATTCCTCCTTTATAGAATTAGGTGTAACCTGGGGGTGATCAGAACGGCAGGTCGCCGTCCTCCTCGTCGATCTCGGCAAATTCGGAGCTGCCGCCCACAGGGGCGGTATAGCCGCCGGTGGGTGCGCCATAGGCCGGAGGAGCGGAGAAGCTGCCGCCGGCGGGAGCGCCGTCCCGCTTGGAGTCGCCGAAATATACGTTGTCGGCAACCACTTCCGCACTTCTGCGGTTGTTGCCTTCGCGGTCTTTCCAGTCACGGATCTGAAGCCGGCCCTCCACCACGGCCATACGGCCCTTGGTGAAGTATTTGGCCACGAACTCGGCTGTGCTGCGCCAGGCCACCACGTCGATGAAATCGGTCTCCTTCTCGCCGCTCTGGGACTTGAAGTCCCGGTCCACGGCCAGGGAGAAGCTGGTGACGGCGGTACCGCTCTGGGTGCGGCGCAGCTCAGGGTCCCGGGTCAGACGACCCATGATGAAAATCTTGTTGAGCATAAAACTGCCTCCCTTACTCGCCCTTGCAGACGATCATGGAACGCATGATGCCCTCGGTAATGCCCAGGATACGATCCAGTTCCTTGGGGAATTCCGGGCCGCTGGTGAAGCTCATCAGCACATAGTAGCCTTCGGTCTTGTAGTCGATGGCGTAAGCAAGACGGCGCTTGCCCCACTCGTCCACGACCACGTCGGAGCCGTTCTGCTCGGCCAGGGTCTGGAACTTTGCCACGGTAGCGGCAATAGCCTCCTCACCCTGTGCCGGGTCAATGATGTAAACGACCTCGTAGTTGGCGGAAATCTTAGCCATACTTTTGCACCTCCTTTTGGACTTATGGCCCTCACTTCCTGTGAGAGCAAGGATATGTCCGCATAAGCAGACTCATATATTATACTGGTTTTTCCGGGAAAGTCAAGGGCTTTCCGCCGGATTTCCGACTTTTTTACCGGAGATTCAGAGCGGCCTTCAGCTGGTCCACCCGGTCGGTGCGCTCCCAGGTGACGCCCAGGTCCTCCCGGCCCATGTGGCCGTAGGCCGCCAGCTGGCGATAGATGGGACGGCGCAGGTCCAGGTCCCGGATGATGGCGGTGGGCCGCAGGTCAAACACCTGCTCCACGGCCTGCTCCAGAGCCTCGTCGGACACCACGCCGGTGCCGAAGGTCTCCACCAGGACGCTGACGGGACGGGCCACGCCGATGGCATAGGCCAGCTGCACCTGGCAGCGGCGGGCAAGGCCGGCGGCCACCACGTTCTTGGCCACCCAACGGGCGGCGTAGGCGGCGGAACGGTCCACCTTGGTGGGGTCCTTGCC